>Ga0099797_100185_pt1 | contig 40721 bp, 40 predicted proteins | sample Uncmet_Sort48C_1_FD_89871 | JGI IMG/M metagenome (GOLD analysis project Ga0099797, IMG submission 89871) | Marine eukaryotic communities from CALCOFI LINE 67, Pacific Ocean - C012_Sort48C_1 | ecosystem: Environmental > Aquatic > Marine > Oceanic | place: Pacific Ocean: Monterey Bay | collected... | reverse complement strand
AGTCGTCCTCGCGAAACTTTTTCAGCACGGTTTCTGCCAAGAGAAGTACCTTTTTCAGGCCTGCTCGAACTGCCTTCTTTCAGACACAAGAAACCCTAGTCGAAACACCTTCTCATTGTAGCCGGAGAACTCGAAACTGAGACCACCCACCATTGGACTCACGGAGTAATCCAAACTACACATTTCTGCGTCGTAGAATTCTTCGTTGATCGTCTCCATGATGCAGTTCGCCATGAACGACGTGCAAATGTAGTTGCGATAGTCCCGACACTTTTTTTCTTCCCAATTAAGCCTCGCTTAGAATCAATGTCCGAAAAGAAGTGAAAGGCAACCACGAAGTCCGAGAAGAAGAAGATGGTGACATAAGATCGCGGCTCCTTGTATGGATACGTCGTATGCTTCGCGTAAATGCGACATCTCGGCGCCTTTGATTCGTGGGGCCCTTCAGTCCCATACATGACGAAGCCAATGTACCTCGACGATATGCAGGAAGGGCTCTTCGGCGTCGGATTTCTCCGTTGCTTCTTCTCTATGCGGACTTTGCAGTGGCAGTTTTATGTTTTCCGAGTCGCAGCTCTCCGGCTTAAGCATCTCGAAGTTCGTCGGAATGAACTCGTTGGCGCGCGGCAGATGGAAATATGGACTGGCCTCTCCACCCGCGTTGGTCTGAGATAATTTTGGCTAAACAGTTTGAAATACAAAACTCTTATACCCAAGCTTCTTGCCACTCTTTCGGCAGCGAAATAGGCTTGATGTGTTTGGCGCCAAAAAAATGCTCCTCGTGGACTTCGACGCCCGCTTTCGTCACGAAGTCTGCTTCTGTGATGCCCTTCTGAAACAGAACCAGCCGCAGCTACAAGAAGTTTTACCACTTGAATCGAAATTTACTGTAATTGAATACATTGTCCACCCGCATGTAGGAAAGAAACTCCATGAGGTGATCCTCGTTGTAATCGTACAGCAGATACGGAGCTGCCTACAATTTGGGGGGCTCAAAAAAAAACATGGCCACATAGCATAGAGAAGTGCGTTGTATGCACCCCACTATGAAAAAAAACAGTATGAAAAAACCAGGAGCTCGGAGCCTGGATAGAGCAGTGCGTTTCTTCCCGCTGTCTGTACTGCGCCTACGGGGTCCGACAACGGGGCAAACCGAAACTGAATCTCAGACAGTTTCCGCAGCTCCTCCCAGATATCCTTCGGCGAACGCGGATTTTCCATGGCGCCTGAAAACGGGGTGATGCCATGAAAAAATAATAAGAATTTGAGCAAACCTGTTGCGCGCCCGAGTGCGCATTCAAACTCCTTGCGCATGATTTGTATGTATGAAAACACGTACTCCCCGATTTTATCAGTCATGTGAACGCCTTTCTCCTTCGTCACGTTTGCCCTTACTTGAAACACACCGCAGCCAGCGCCATCGTAGTACATCCCGGCGCTCAAGCCGGTGCAGAGCCCTTCCTGTTTCAGTTTCGACAGCAGCGACCCCTTTCCTTCATACCCGATAATATGCCCGAAGAAATGGTCTACCTAAGGAACGAGTTCTCTAACTGTAAGTAGCTGTAACGCTAGGACGTGTACCTTTTCTTTCCACAAATGCTCTACGGGGGGCGTGAAGAACTGGAAACTGACGTATCGCTCCTCTTTGCAAGGTTCAATGCACGTAACGATGGGCAAAGTATTGTTCGGATTCGGGTTCGGGTTCGTACCGCCGACGCCTAGAAAGGTTGCTTCTTTATCCTCCCACGCACCGAAGTCGCCGTATTTGGGGAACGGCCACTTGAACTTGGGTATTGAGGCGTTTTTATTCACGACGCCAGAGAAACGCGATCGCACCAGGTCTTCTAACTCGTCCAGACTCTCCTTGCCAATGATGCTAACGGCCATCAAGTTCGCTGAGTAGAAGTTCTTGTGGAAGTCCAGCAACACGTCCCGGATCCCCTCTTTCTTCAGCGTTTCCAGGTTACCTTTCCAGCATGGTGTAATACACCATGCCCTACAGAACCTGGAAAAAGGAACAGCCAAGACAAAACCCGTCCTGAAGTGGTGGAGCGGGTGGTTGCTGTCGGCTTCGTAGCGGAACACCTGCATGGCCCGACGGGCTTCGTTCTGCAGGTTCTTCTGGTGCTCCGAGTGTACCGCGTTCATCTCCCGATCCGTACAGCTCGCGTCCATCAAGGGCCCGCCCCCGCCATACGGCAGAAAAAACTGCGAGAGCCGGTCCACCGCCTCCTCCAGGACCGTCGGCTTCACGTGCAAGTAGTACCTGTGTACCAGTACACTGCATAGCCGAAATAGCGAACCGAGTGTATACCTAGTGAACTCATCGCTGGTGCTGGCGTTGCAGCCTCCGCCGTTTTTCGACAAGAATTTTTTGTAGCTTTCTTCCTCTGGGTACTTTTCCGTTCCCAAAAACAGCATATGCTCCAGGAAATGCGCGAGCCCATCCGTTGCCCAGGGCTTCTCGCACAAACTACCCACGTGCACGGCCACCGCCGCGGCCGCCTTATCGCACTGCGCCTCGCTAATCAGCACTGCCTTCATCTCATTCGCCAACGTGATGCATCGGTAGAGCCGTCCCCGATGTTCGCACGACACCGGCAAGCGCGGGCACACCCTCTCCACCGCACTCTTCATCTTTCAGTACGGAAAAAACTCGCTTAATATACTAGGGGCCCCATCACATGCGAGATTCGGAAGCACCGAGTGCCAGAAAATAAAACTGCAGACTAACTGTTATTATAAAACCCTCTTGGAATTCGGTTCCCCGACTGACGTGGTTTTTCGTATTCAACGATATCTTGCGCTTACCAGTTGCTGCGACCGAGACATATTTGCTCGTTTTCAACTGTCGTTTTGTGGCTTCTATTACACTGAGCCCAGACCCCAGAGATACATGTCCATCAAACTTGTTTGCGTGAGATCGCAGAAGAGTTGCAATCAATGAGTCGACGAAGAAGAATTTTGCAGAAGCCAGCAAGAACACGCCGCTGAAGAGATAATATAATCACTGAGCGATACTTTGTCAACGCTAGGAAACTGTGCGTAAAAGAGAAAGTTTGGTTTTCTTCACACAAGTCTCACGGATTTTTCGGGGGAAAAACCGCAATATTTTGTGTTGTACATACATGTCTGTGGATACCATTACTCCGAGGCAAAACCGAAATGTGCTGAAAAATCTTTACAGATCATGTTGATAGAAGCCCCGCCTTTATGCAAAAGCTTTCTTTTACAATACACCTCCGACGGGCTAACCTCTTTCCTACATACGCTTGTGTCTCCGTAGCGAATAAGAGGTCTACTAATACTGCCCCCAAAATTTTCCGATTCACGTGAAAACTTAGATCAAATCTGCAACGTTCATAGGCATCTCGTCGATCTGTGTCGAGTAGAACTGTTCGATATCGCGAAGCACCTATTTCAAAAACATATATTATTGGAGAGACCTCTTCGTAAACTAGAATACCCGAATATCGTCTTCCTTCACGAAGTTGATAGCCACACCCTTACGTCCGAAACGACCCGATCGTCCAATACGATGGATATACAACTCACGATTTGTCGGGAGATCGTAGCAAATTACCAAAGACACCTTTGATGCATTGATGATGGATACAGTCAGTCACGAGTCAATATCGCATACCTGTTGGACATCGAGACCACGACCCCACACGTCAGTTGCAATCAGAACTCGGCTTTGTCCTGCTCTGAAGGATGCCATAATATGGTCACGCTCCTTCTGCTCCATGCCTGCGTGCATGCATGAAACCTAGATTAATCAAAGTTTTTGAGGTGTGGACATGCCAGAAACAAACACCAGATCTCTGAGAATATTGTCATACCGTGAAGTTATTCTCGCGCATCTTCTGAGCCAACCAGTCGACCTTTTGCTGCGTGTTGCAGAAAATAACGGCCTGAAAAAATAGCGAATCAATTCGGACGATAACTTTTCTCCCACTCTTTCCAACAATTGAACTTAGAACCTGGGTAATTGTGAGCGTATCGTAAAGATCGCATAGCGTGTCGTACTTCCACTGCTCACGCTCTACCGCCACAAAGAATTGCTTGATACCTGTTCATTTTTTTAAATTACACGATTTGGGAGTAGTTTAATTATCAGCAAAGTGCGCGTACCTTCCAAACTCAGTTCATCACGCTTTACTAGCACTCGGAAAGGATTTGTCATGAATCTGTGTGTCATCTCTAGCACTTCATGCGGCAACGTCGCGGAAACTAGCACAACTTGAATGGAAGGAGGCAAGAACCTTTTTTTCGGTGTGACATGAAAAATATTGAGCCTGCAGTCAATCAAAATCCCGCACAATATTGATATAACGCTCTACCTGTAGATGTCGTGGATTTGCTCTCTGAAACCTCGGTTTAACAACTCGTCTGCTTCATCGAGAATCAACATCTTCAAGGATTTGCATGACAACGCCTTTGAGATTTGTAAATTGATCATAACCTCACTTTTCACCATCACAAGAGGTAGATACCTTAGCTTGAATCATGTGATAGACACGACCAGGAGTTCCTGACACAACGTGCACACCTGCTTCCAGTGCTCGGATATCCTCCGGAACTGTGAGATTTAATCCATACAAAACTCTCAGCAACCCAGCGAAGTGAGATTTGCGCGACGTTAGATACCCCGCTTTCCACCGATGCAGCAATGGATCGATAAATTCATGTAGTCTGCGAGTGCCATTCCGACCTTTGATCAGAATTTTCTTTGACGCTTGAAGAAAAAGCTATCCGTCACGAGAAAGTAAGCAACCTTTTGCGACTGTTCCGCCAACTCACGGGTGGGAGAAAGAATGAGGGCTTGTGGCTCCCGCAGTCTCTTTTCAACGCATTGCAGAGCACCTACACTGAACACGCAGGTCTTACCCGTACCGGACTGCGACTGCACTATCACATCACGGCCTTTTTGATTTTTTGAATCCACATTGATGAACACCTAGACATATGGATGTCTGACAAGGAAATAATCAGAAAACCTTGGAGGATTGGCAAGATCGCTCGTGCCTGCACTGCAGAAGGTCGTTCGAAACCATATGCGAAGATACCTTTTTGTGAAATTTGTTTAATACTTCTTTGCAACTCAAAGCGAACTCTATACCTCGAAGCAAGGTCTCCTTCAATTTCATGTCGGAGAAAGATTGAACGATCTGCACATCCTCGGATGTCTCGTACACAACTTCTTCAGCCTTTTCGTCGTCTCTCATCTTTGTTCTCTACTGCGCTTCAAGAATACAAATATCGAGAAGTTCGCACTACGCGTATCTAATTATAAAGCTCGCCTTCGGGAAAAAATCCTGGATACTCGTATAGGGATGCTTTAACGAGTACGGAAAAAACTGAGTACAGGAACAACAGGGATATGGGAAAAAGTTTTGGGAGGAGGTTTGGACAAGAATCGTGCCCCACAAGATGAGTGATTTTTCAAATTTCAAATGTCAAATCATGAAACCCATAAAAACAACAAGCGCGACCCATAAAAATGCTACAAACTTTTTTTCCGGGTGAAAATAGCCCACGGTTTACGATTTTAGGTTATACATCGAACACTGCCGAGACGAAAGCCCTCTACGAATCGTCTTAAGAACAAGCCGCCACCAAATGAAAAAACGCAACTTTCAGACCAAGAGAAAATGAAAATCAAGAAGTATATATATTGCGCGGAAAAAGAGTCGATTTTTTTCAACGAAGAAGAACGCGGCAATTTCAAAAAAACACATTCTATTCGAACACGGAGTATCTTGCTTATCCAAAAGAGCAGAGACATTGATGTTCCTGCTTCAGCGCTAGTGGCGCAATATTTCATTGTTTGCAATGATCGTCCGCAATTTAAAAATAGCTCACCAGACCGATAGGACACGGAATTGGGCACCAGACTTTTTAGTGGTAGCTTCGCTTGCGGACTGCGCTATTGGTATACGGAGTGTTCACCGTTCATCCAAATGTCGTTGTAGAAATGCGCACTTGTCAGACCAACACGATGTCGGAGCATAGTACGCCCGAGCGTGGGAAACAATCGTTTCCGCGGGGCCCCGCTGCTGCGCACGTTGGCGTCCAGCTAGAGTGCACAGAAGGTCTGAGTCCACGAAACGAGCAAAGAGAAGCTGGCCGCTCTTTTCGCCCAAGGTGCTTAGCACACTTGCTCAAGGTGCTTCGCGACTCTTCGCCCTAGGAATCTTTTTGATCAGCTTCTCGGGCGAAGAAGACATCAACGGCTCACCGGATACAAAATGACCTAACTAATCCTAAAGTGCAGATTCGTATCCGTGATTTGTTGTGATTTTACGTTCGTATCAACAAGACACGAGGACGCTCAGCTGAGGGCGTAGATTCTGACACGCACTCACTCCACTGGATTCCTCCCCTCAGACGATGACTCCCTCGACGCGGACCGCTCATGCACTTAAAGAAGTCCAGCTGCGTGTGGAGAACACGTGGAAAGAAAACCTCGTGACGCTACTGCGAAAACTACTACTTTTTCCAACTTACCATATATGATTTGGGCAGTGCAGAGATCCGATTTGTGGCTTGCAGACAGGATCAAATTAGGGTCGATGGGTTGCAGACAATTTAGACTGTATTCCTTTCCTGGAAAAAACTACAAAATCTCGCTGTAATATCTAGTAAGCTCCCCAATCATCGTGTTGCCATAAAACTATGACAACACTCACTCTCGCAAAATGGGGGAGCGGGTGTGGGCCCCACTTACCAAAAAAGCATCAGGGCCACACTGACTTCCTACTGCGAAAACACCATACCAAGAAGTAAATCCGAATAAATCATTAAATCCATCTTGAACGATCCGGGACCCGGGGCACACGCACTTAGATCCGTGGCCTGGGGTATGGTTATCGTGAGGAGCCCTCCTTGACAGCTTAGGCGTGGTCAGGAGGTTACACGAAGCGAGATCTGCCTCGCACTTCAAATTTCCCATTGCTAGATATCATGTAAGAATCACTGGTCTGAACGATGAATGCTCGAATACTAATCCGTCACCTAAGCCTTTTTTCAGAAAACGCTGTTGTCCGCACACGAAGAAGGTGGACCGCTGCCTGCCTACCCCCCTCCAGACAAGCTTCTGACGTAGAGTCAACGAACCTGTCGAAATATTAAGAACACAATTAAGTTGGCAGCAAAGAAAAGCCAGATGTTTTTCAGCACCACTGAAAGTCAAGAAACACTGGTGACAAATGCGCTTGTTTGCCAGCAAATTCCACTACGCTAAAAAGAACAGTCACTGAGAGCGGGGAGCACGTCATTTTTAACGCCATCGTCCGAAAAGACTTCATCTCTCCAGTCCGAGGATTCTCGACTCCCGCCAGCGTCAGACGATCCCTTTTCCCCGGCAGCGCCTTCATCCCGCGCTAGGAGCAAGTTATAGCCGTGCTCACTGCATATCGAAAACCGCTCGGAACCTAGGTTTTTCCAATCTCATATTACAGGTATCATGAAGTCTCAGAAAAACCAGATAGATCGTTCTCTCCTCCGCCATAGTCGACGTCGTAACTGCTTTTGCGCCCGAAGCTCATGCAACTGCTGTTCTTGCGGCTGATACCACCACTACTATGACGCAACAGGACTCTAGAGATACTGCGACGCACTTTGACTGCCATGTCTTCAGGGAGCTTCGGCAACGCCTGGCTAGCGTTCTGGGTAGACCACCGTCTCTGAATCTTTGGCCCCCCTGCTTCTTCTTTACGGGGTAAGCTTTTTTGAAGGCAACTGCTACTCCACCTGCGCTTCAAGAAATCAGCGCCGTAGTCTGCTGCCTCAAGGAATCTGCTGTCCACCAGACCCGCAAGCTTGGTTACGCCAGAGCCGAACTCACATTCCGAACTCTCGCGCTCCTTAGAAGAGCGATTCTCAGCAGCTTCGGAAGTTTCTGGTCGTAAAACATCGATTGGGGACTCGCGGGGACTCGCGATTCCGGTCCGTAAAACATCGACAGGAAGCAGGGGACCCTGCTGACAGCTTGGGACTGTTTTGGTTTCTAAAACGGCGTCGAGCGATTTTCTCTTCGTAGGGAGGATTCTGGCTCCGTCGCCCTTTTTGGATTCTCTCTCTTCCACGATCTGATTCCGATGATTCAGAAAGTCGAACTGGAAATTGCTTGCGGTATTCGCAGCTCGTGCTGACAGGGGCAATTTGGTTCCAACACTGCCGCTGCTCTTAGTCTTGGACACTGATTCAAGTTTTGTTCTCCGTCTTCTATTCACCTGTTCAAGATTGATTTTATAAAATCCAGCTGGCAACTACTTCTCCTATTCCTAAAACATACACGCGCGGTGGAACACGAGCCGTCACTCGGAGCCGGGACATGGGCCGCGCTACGTGCGGAGGACAACAGTGTCTGTCGACGGCTTCTAAGATCTCCTCGCGCGCTGCTCGGGAACAGTCGATTCGAAGACGGGCCGCGCATCCTACGACCGCTGGGCTGCTCCCCAGCAAGATCGCCGAGGGCTTTTTTGGGTGCGAGAAATTTTTCAAGAAAAACCGGCTGCTTCTCAAATACAAAGTTTCGGAATCAAGAAAGGCTTCTCCGGGATCGTCTGCCAAGTGGGCTTCAAACCGGCGCCAAGGGCTTCATCTTCTTCTTCTTTTCCGCTGCTCTCACTAAAGCCGATGCTCGTGACGTGAACTTCTCCCGTCTCCGAAGCAGTATCATGCTGCGCTTCGTAGCTGTCCTCCACGAACCCTGCCACTGCACCTTCAACCAGCGCTTTCGTTACCCTTTCAGTACGACCGGTTTCCGGCGTGTGAATGTCGGAAGATTGAACAGACACAGCGGAGTTGGAAATTGCCGTGCAGTGCTTTTGGGGATCCGGCGGCGACGCCGGTGTCGACGGTGTGCCGAACTCGAAAGATCCGTGTGCACCGACATTCCCTGCTGGCGTAGACGGCGGCGTTGTGTCGTCGACCCATGGGCTCGCATCATTCTGGAGTCGCCCATCACCCCTGGATAGCGTCGGACTCCCATCCACCCTTCTCGACAATGAATTCCTGCGGCCCGTCTCCTTTGCCGTCCTTCGTCGCCGGCGCTGCGCCTCGAGTCTTTTTTTCCACCCCGTATCGTTACTGCCGGAGGCCTTCTCCTCGCAAGGCTGGGCAAGGCCTTCTCTGTAACTGGGCAAGGCATCATCGACTGGGCTACAACGACTTCTCGAGCTCAGAGATATAGTGCCACTGCAATCAGAATCAACTCGCATTTCCATGTCAATTTCTTCCTCATCTATCAAATTGGACGAGGAACTCTCTTCACCTGCAAAAGTTGTTCATTATACAGTCATCTCGCGGAATCCCACGGAACATAGGCGACGCGGGGTTGTTCAGATCTACATGGACCAGTGAGCTATTATCCGTCTTTTTTTATAAATATTACGAGTTCAGTGAGTCTTTTAAAAACCCAGTCGGAATCCATTTCGGACGACTCGTCTTCGCGCTTGGAAGCATTATCGTCACTCTGTTCTGCGTCGCCCGGCAAGACGTTTTGTCTCCCTTTGTTCTCCCGGGTCCCGACAGCCCGCCTCGACGGCAGCGAGCCGTTGTCGGTCCAGTCGGATGCGTCGCAGTCATATGCCGAGCCGGACCGCTCGCTAGCATCCGAGATTTCAAGCATGTTACTCACGCCCCATGCCTCACAGTTGAAGCCATGATCACCTGCAGAAGCCATCGATTTCTCTTGGCTGACGCGATCTGCTTCACATGCCACAGACGCCCGGTTCACAACCTCTTGCACACTGCCCAAAGTCGGTGACAGACGTTTTGAGTCGGCCGAGCTACCGGACAAGCGCACATCCGATAGCGACTGCGCTTTGTCCGACCATATCTCATCGCACACGTCCCCACCATGCTTTGGCACGTCTGGCATCTCAGCTTCAGGGGCCCCGAGGTCTTCCGCACTGCTTCGCAAGGATGGCCTTCTCGAAGGCCTTTTCAGGGCGCCCAGGTCACTACGTCGAGCATGCTCTCGGGCGAAGATGTTCGTGATGGAAGAGACCTTCTCTAGTTTCGTGCCCTCTGCGCCACAGGATCTTCTGGGGATGGTGGTTTTCCTACTGATGTAGCTAGGTCGCCTGCTACGTGCCGACAGCGGCGCCGTACTTTGCATGGATCCACGCGCGTCCAGGAAACTTATGGATACAGACTTCATGTTGTCGGCCGGTAGAAAATTGAAGCCCTCCGTGCATTCGGGAAGCTGATCATCCTTCGAGACGCGGGAACACATTGGAAAATTGAAATTTTCATCCCAAGTTTCGCCTAAGCTCCGACGAGGCACAATGTTGCTTTTTCTCGATATTATACCAGGTACATCTCCGGCGTGCTTCGACGGCTTTTCAATTGTCGTTTTGCATCGGCGAAAACTGTACTTGTCGAATTTCCGTGGCCGCATTTCGCTGTCACCGGGAAACGCATCAGCATCTTCATCCGAGACAGGCAGCGCCGCACTACTACTCCTGGCCTCTTCGGCATGCTGAAACAGTTCCGGCGGCTGCTGAAAAGTCGGAGATACCAGCGTGATCGAAGACGCCGATGACGATTGCTCGATGTATAAGGAGGCCAACGTTTCTGCTGACGTACTAGCCATACTTTCTTTGCGCTGCTCTGTTACTGCTGCATCCGTTCCAACTCCACCTGGGGGGCTAGCATTTTCCGCAGTAGTTGCATTGGGCGCCACAGGGTCGGCCCCTGGATCTGCGTTGCCGTCGCTTGCCGGCACCGCGCTCTCGGCTTGCACAGATGGTTCTTCTTCTACATCGAAGGACAGCATAGAAGGGATAATCAGAGAATCATCTGCAGCGCTTTTTGCAGTCTTCACCGCGTCAGAAGATGCCCTCGCAGATGACGAAGATGTATGACTGTGACTTCGGAACAAGATACCCGAAGTAGCAGTCGCATCAAGTGAAGCTGCGGCAACTGTCGTATCCACGCTCCGCTTCGCAGATTGCGTTTTTCGCCCGGACGAACGGTTTTTCGTCAGGGATTTCGTAACACTTTTCTTGCTTGCTGATTCAGCTCCCCGCACACTGCTTTTCTGCTTACTCTTTTTCCCGCGAGCTTTTCCAGCGCTGCAGATCCTCGAGGATAATGCCGGTTTCTCAGCAGGGCTTCTACTAGGCGACGAGGAGGAAATGCTGTTCGTAGTATCAGGGCTATATACCGATGACTCAACAGAGAAATTGTCTGCTCGCCCCTGCGGTGTGGACCCTAGCATCGGTGAGAATTCATCATCCTCATTCTTCTTTGAATTCCCAGTAGACACCAACGGCGAAAACTCATCGGAGCCGGAGTCGTCTTTCGAGGATTCGCCGGCAGCTCGCATCTTCACCGCCTCGTCCTGCTGTGTTACACGCCCGCTCCCCTCCCCCTTTCCTCGGTCCGCAGAAGAGAATTCGAAGCTCGCCTCCTCCCCCGCGGAGCGACTTGCGTCTTCGACTTTTAGAGTCGTCGTCCGCCGCAGATAGCACGAAGACGAATCTGAAAGTACTACAGACTCAACTCTATCTGCCTCCTCTTCCGGTTTAGCGGGACTCTTCTTAGCGGCATTCTGACGAAAAAACGGAAAGGTCGAACGTCGTTTCTCGAACGCATTGGTACGCCGCTGTTTCTGCGTTACCGGTGCATCTTCATTCCCAGGTTTCTGCTCCTGCTCCTCTGTCTTCGTCTTCTCGCTTTCTTGCGGCGTTACTTCGAGCAATAAACTAGGTCGCTGTTATTTTTTACGGCAAAGCATTTCAATTGGGTAGCAGATCTAAAATAACGTCTGTATACTTTTTCTGGCGACGCTTCCTGCTTTTGCGTGAAACAGTCCTTCCGCTTTCTGCCACGCACTGGTTTTTCCTTTGTTTCCGATAGCGACACCATTTCCGGTGTTTCCTCAGATTCTTCGCCGTCCTCTAACACAGCTGGAAGTGGCTTCCTAACAGGAGATTCCACTGACGAGCCCGTGGAAGCACTCGAAGAGTTGTTCTTCACTATGCTCTTCACGCTTTGTGTCTTGCTGTAAAAGAAACAACGCCGCCTGTCAGCATTCAGGGGCGCGTCTTTGATCCGAATGTGTTTTGAGGAAATAACTTCGTCAGTCTCCGGAACTGCCTTGCAAGAGGATGACGACGAGTTGCCGATCATTTCGTTGCTTTGCTGAAGCACATTTGCTCTCTTTCTCGCTGTGCGTCCTGGGGAGTCGCGTGTTGGACTGAGATCCGGGTTTTTTACACTGACAGGTTCTGTGGAAGGCTCGAAACTAGCGCCAGACTCCACATCAATTTCACATGCCCCCGCCTCGCTGAGTATCACCTCCTCTAAGTGTGTTTTGGACATGCTCAACGAAGCGACATCCGCTTTCTTTTTCGGTTTCTCCGGGGACACTGGCGGGCTAACTCGTCCCAAGAACTCGGTGAGCACCTCTTCTTCGTCTAGCTCCTCTCCTAGACCTGCTGCAGCCGCACTGGGATGGGCCACCCCTTCCACGAACTCGCTCAGCACCTCTTCTGGGGGAAGCAGCTTGCCGAAACTCAGTTTGGAAACGCTGCGATACAAAAATGAGGAAACACCAGACGACCGGCTCTCTTCTTCTGGTGAGCTAGCTTTTACTGAACTAGACGGTGACGATTTTCTCACGAGGCTCTCCACATCTACCTCTGCGTCCAGTTCGATCAGCGTTTCCCTATCTTCTGCGCAGTTCCCAGCGGAGCTCCCGGTGAGCCGGTTGCGCACCATCGACCAGAAACTGCTTTTACTCCGGCAGGAGTCTATGAGGTCTTCCTGTCCGCCCGAGGAGCTACTCGCGCGGAAGAATGAACTGAACCGACTAGAATTCTCGTTGTCTGCTGTTTGCTCCGCACAGCTTGGTCTTTTTACGCCAAGACTCACCGATGCAACCTCCGCCTCGCTGTCCCTCTGCCCTAAGAGGTCGAAAAGCGTCTTGTGATGACTTGCCGCTCCTAGCGGGAAAGGGGGTTTCTCCGCGCCCTGGAACATTTTCTCCAACTTTTGTTTTTCAGACTCCTCTTCTTCGAACGACTCGGGAAGATACTTGGCCTGTGCCTCTAAGAGACTCGGCGAGGAAACACTCTCTTTCTCACTGGCTTTGTCACTGGGACTTGCATCAGACAGATACGCTGCTCGACTCGCGTCTGAGAAATACCCGGCAGACACATCTGACGAAGAACTCTTCGAGGCATCCGAGGAAACTGCATCGAAGAACAGATCGCTACCTAAATCACAATCAAATGAAAACAGCACCATCGCTGGAAAAGAGCAGCTACCATCGCTTTTTCTGGAGAGCAAGGAAATCCTGCGACAACTTGCCTTCGTTTCGGCCTGCGCCGTCACAGCCTTTGCCTCCTCTATCGATGTCCTATTATCCGCTCTGACAATCCCCTCTAGTTTCGGCGGGGGCACGTGCCGTTGGGGGGATTTTGGCTTGCCTAGCGAGTCGATGAACTTGGTTATCTCTTTCTCGACGCCCGCTTCCAGAGTGGCGTTTTCCTTCGGCTCACTTGCTAGCGGCGGAGCTGATTTCTTCGCGGAGCTGGGGATGGGCCCCCCCTGCAGCTGGTTTCTTCGCGGAACAGCCTTCTCAGGGGTCCTCGCCGGCTCAATCGGCACCCTCGAAGACAACAAACTGGGCGTCTTACCTATTCTGCTACCTGCTTTGAAAGTAAACACGCTCGGCCGCTTCCCAGGTGGCGTTTTCTGCTCGTGAGTCGCAGCTGTATTCTCCAACGACGGTGGCTCGACTCTTGATGATAGACTCGGCGTCGTCCCTAACCGACTACTTGCTTTGAAAGTAAAAACATTTGGCCTGCTTTTCGGAACCACCGCGCTGGCGCCCGGCTCCACGCTACCTTCAGGGGTAGATTTGTTCAATGAAGCGGATCCCACGCCCAGAGGCTCAGCTCGGGGCTTCGTTCCCAGCCGGCTACCTGCTTTGAACGTGAAGACACTTGGCCTGCCACTGCTTTGAACGCCGCCGGAAGAGTGCGTAGATTTCGTTGATGGCGGGGGGGGTTTCAATGCCGCCGGCTTCGGCGTAGATTTCGCAGGGGCAGTCTGATTTTGCGGATTTTGCTCAGGGTGCGTTGCGGATTTTGCGGGCGGGGGGGTCCTCGGGTTCGTTTGACTCGTAACCGACGCGCTACTGCTGGGCGTTTCTCGATTATTGGAATGCTGGGCATTCGTCTTTGGCGTGGCAGTAACCGAGCCGATCCCAGAATGTTGTAGACCTCGGCCCAGGGTTTTAGGCGTCGCATTGATGCCCATTTTCGGCCTACTGGCACTGGAAATCAGAGATGATCGATTTGACGAGGCCGTTGACTCAACACTCAATCTCGACTGACTTGTAGACACTGAATCTTGCTGACGTGGGGATAGCACTACACCTGGCGGTTTAGCTATACGCGTATGCGTGAGCGGCTTCGCTAGGACGGTTGGTCTCGAAGCTCTTTTCGCCGACACGTCCACGTTCGGTGGATTTGAAACATTTGACGTTGTTACTGGAGCCTTACTAGCGAAACTCGCAGAAGTAGATGCTTTTGCTGCTGCACCTTTTGGACGGAACACATTAGCTGTCGCGGGGGGCCTTTTCGCAGGGGGCGGACTTTTTTGCTGCACCTGCACAGCGCCGGGATTTCTCACGTTTTCACTTCCGCTTAAATGCTGAGAAGACGAAGCGGACGACGCTGGCTGTTGCATGGGATTTGGAGCCGCTGCACTTGTCAAGATCGACGGCACTCTGCCGAGCATAGACGAAAAACCGCGGGATTGGAGCATGCGACTCCTGAGATTGGAAGTAACAGTACGATGAGAGAGAGAAATCATGACTATTACCTGGGGGCAAATACGTTAGACCTCTGCGCGCCATCTCGGTCTTGCCCGTTCGTATGGCTTAATGGTTAACGTAGGCGTAATGGCTTAAGTAGACCTGCTAGTATGGCTTAATGGTTAACGGCTCCGGCCTGCGGCCGGAGGGTCACGGGTTCGAGCCCGGGGATGGGTAACTTTCTCGGGGCTCGACTGGCAGGGAGGTTTCGGCCGGCTGTCACCCGCAGTTCAACAGGGGACTCGCTCCAGCCCGGGAGTGGAGGTACATCATCGGCACATGTCGGATGGCCCTGCCAGGGTCACGCAGGGTAGGGAGCTCCGACAGGGGTGGAAACAACATCGTTTAAGCGTGACTAGGGCGTCTGTACGAGCCCGAAATGAGTTTCCGACTCAGGTCAGCACCGTACGCGGCCGCACTCAGACACGCCGTCCTGGGTTCAAGCGGTCCCTCGGGTTCCCCACGGAGGTTCAGTTGAAGGGCCCCTCTGCCGTAGGGCAAGCTCCTGTACTGGGGGTAGAAATGGCCAAGTTGGATGGTGCTCGAATGTATGTAAATACGTTAGACCTCTGCGCGCCATCTCGGTCTTGCCCGTTCGTGCCATTACCGCCGCCCGCGCTCATTCGACCGAGCAAACCACCGCCGCTTTCAAACCACATGTTGCTGTTCACTTCGCCGGCTCAGAAGCACATACAACTTTTGCTCGTGCCCGATAGGCTGCGATTATCAACTTGAGAGGCTCAGCAGCCATGATCAAACATTTTTTTTTTTTTTTGATATGGGCAGAGCCTCGGAGGAAAAACACACAGATCAAACATACATAGACACATGGAATAGAAACACACACTCAATTGCTTGAGAAACACTCGAGAAGAGAAAACTGCAGCGATTTTCGCCGGCAGCGACTATATGGGAAGCCCAAACGAGCTCGGTGGCGGATCTCCGTTCCAAAAGTTCAAAAGCTAAATACTAGAAATACTCACAGAAAAACCACCGCCCCCTATCGTGAAGTGAAATTCCAATGACAATTCGACCTGTCCATGACACGCTCTGCGAGCACAGCCTTTTTTTCGGGATCATTTTTCTCTGAACCCCCATGAACAAACTGATTTTGAGAAGAAAACAGACCACACACAACACATAATCTGTCGCTTTTGGTGCAACTCTCCCCAGGAACAGCGAACACTAGCAGTTTCTGAGAGACAGTGGTGGCCAAAAAACTTGTTTTGGGCGGGGAATCCAGTTAAGACTTCTTCAGGGGTGTAATGGTGTGTTGTATCGGTGCCCTATGTGTGAAAATACATTCGAGTATCGTCATGTGACATGGATTGAAACTCCCTAGAAACTGATAACACAATTTCTCAACCTAGCCGAGCTCCGTGGACCCTTCTTTTGGGCCAATCTGGAGCTACGATATGTGATACGTCAGAAATGGGATATGCAATCGTATGTAAGATTCGTGAAACCAGCGGCTTTTTTACATCATCGCCTCGGATAAGTAGTCTCTGACTTCAGACTCCGACAGGACTCGGAATATGCCTGTCTCATCGACTATGCCCACCTTTTTTTCCATTATTTCACCTTCTGCACAGCAAATTTGTGACGTCAATTTCATGCGTGGTATGGTACCTCAATGTTGTTTTCGTTCATTTCGCCTTCGAAGCCCTCCCTTAGTGTCAATACGGCAATGTGCACCTGAAACAGCAAATTCGAAGTCGACGGCTACAAAACCGAACATAAAATACAGCGTCGTCTAATTCTAAGTCTTCGTGATAACGCTTCTCCAGGAATGTCTTCATGTTCTTGTAGTTACGACCTTTGAGTAATATGCTTCGAAGCAACTAATAACTTTCACAAAATACCTATGGCACTTGCTTTCCACCCGAAGTACGTTCCACTGGGATCGACTTGGTATCTGTATAGGAAACTTACCATCTACCACCAATTCCATGAAACTCCAATACAATTGCGGCTTCTTTGAGAACGTGTCGTAGCCTGCAACCATCAAACTCACACCGAATGGTCGCACGCCTCCGCTCTGTGTGAACTCCTGTTTTTTTCACACTCCCAGAAACTCCAAACTCGAAAAACTCCGAACCTGCATAATGCCAGCAACCTCACGTGTGCATTGTGAGCATGGGATTTCATCACCGTAGATGGCTTTGTAATTCTGGGCACGCTTTCTTCCTTGTCTTAGTAACACTTTGTAGTCGGTGGGCATACCCGCGTAGACGCATCCAACCTTAGGTTTTCTTTTCATAGATGTGCTAAATCTGAATAATAATACTCCTTTTGATAGATTCTCGATCTTCTTGAATGCTGTTGCGTCCATCAGGGGGCTGTGCACCTGATGGGGAAAAATGGATATGGCTGTAGAAAAACCGACAAGCCATACCTTCTTTTCAGTTGCAATCACGACACCATTTCGCGCCTTGATGCCGAGTGCGGGGTCACCCTTTTCTACCGTATTCAAAGCATACTCGATCTGCACCAACCGCCCTAATTAAATCATTTCTCCAAAACCGCTTGATGTTTGCAAACGCTTTCATACCGTTGTTGGAGAAAGTTGTGAGCGAGAAACTGTATTCCGAATCCGCCATTTTTGCTGGGTTTCAATTCTTTACAGCTGCTCTACCAATTGGAAATTGCGTAGAAGAATAGAATCACATGGGGTCTTTGAGACTATATTGCGTGTTGCTTTTTGGGTCTAAAAACGCCTCTCAACGCTTCGTAAAAAGAACTCAGCCGCTGTTTCGACAAATCCACTACGCTTTTTTCAACAACACTAACGCGCCGTCGCACATATATAGACACAAAGACCGACTTCTTTCTTCGAAAAATTCAACCGCGGAAATGCGCTACGAAACATTATAGTCACGAACGAGTGTCACCGCTTAGCACAAAGAATTTCTGTCAAACACGCTGGCTCACGTATAGTACTCGAACACATCATGTAACAAGTCTTCTGAACTGGACTTGCGACACCAATTTTTTGATCAGCTACATCTAAAATGAAATTTTTATCACTGTAAAAATCTCTGCAGCTTGGCTAGCGTGATTAGTATCGCCTCTTCGCACCGAATCGTCCGGGAATTCTAAAAATGGAAATGATTCTGCCACTACAATCACTCTAAAAGCAAACCTGATTCATGCAGGTATTCACGTAGTGATGGCAGAGCTTCCTCGGGTTGCCTCGCACGGACTTCTTCCCACTGTCACCTACAGATCATCGCCTTCAAAAAAACCAACTAGAAAAAACCAACCGACCTTCGTATTCGACTAGGGCGCGATTGACGTCGCTTAGATTGCCGAGGAACTGCTCGTTTCGCATGGCGTCTTCGAGTCCCCCAAGTCCCCCAAACAGCACCAGCACATTCTTCTTTTGCTTGAGAATCGTTTGGCCCTGGCCTCGCAGCGCTGGGTTGCTGACCCCCGCGCCCGGGTTTCCGTACCGCTCCTGCAGCATCTTATCCAAACACACGCCCCGCTCCGACGTACCCAGCACCAGGTCGTACCTATCAAGGTGTGTCTTTCGATACAACCGCAGAATTTGGCGAGAAGTCGAATACCCAGAGTTCTTCAGCATATTCGAAAACAGCGCGTCTGCCGTCTCTACCTTCTTGTCTTCCGTCACGGCGTTAGGCCCCTCCGTGAACACGTGGCTCAAACTCCGTGCGCTCCGAACCTTTGTGTTTGCGAATTCATATTTGAATCTCTTTAATTGAAACCTGGTAGCCCCAGTACACGCCCAGTTCCGTCCGAGGTTCTGACGGTGCACAAATACGCCCCGTCACGATTTTCTTTTCGACACCGTTTTCGTCTTCGTTGCCTTGCAGGAACACCGTCACCCTCTGCCCGGCCGGCGGCTGTGTTTAAATTTTATCAAACTGAAGTCTGGCTAACTCATTTACCGCACAGTCCTTGACGAAGACAGGTCGATCAAGACCGCAGCAGACGAAGCAGTCTTTCCCTTTCTCATACCCAAGCTCCTTCTTCTCTTCTGGCCAAATGTTCTGCCCGACGTGCTTTTCCTCCAGCACCGTTCCTTCTCTGTAAGGAACTTGCTTCTCGCCCTTCCGCAGATGATGCGGCGCGTCTAGCGGGTTTTGAAGTCCGGCGAACTTCAAATCTGCTGATATTGGGAACAGAATCTTCCGCAGGTATTGAGGCGTCTCCAGATACTCCAAGTTCAAGGCGAAGAAGGACAACGACTGCGACCAGTAGTAGCCGTATCCTTCACCTTCGTCCTCGATCATGTGCTCACTTTTTGGCAGCTCGGCCTGATCTTCGTAAAGGATGATTTCATCGACCCCGTAAATCACCAGATAGCGAGCGATCATCCCCACCAAATACGACCGGAGTTCCCAGCTTTGCGTGTTCGCTACAATACTACTAGGTAGCGCTACTGACAACGTCCAGTCACGTCCAGCTCTCTCAGATGCCGAAGAGGCGTACATGCCGAGAGCCGAAGGCTTTTTCGTCTCCAGACCGGGTTCGGCATTTTTCGTTTTTGCGGCGTCCTTGATCACGGTCGTCACCCCCTTCTTCTTGCCCTTCTTCTGCGGTCCCATAATAAATATATAAGACTCACACCGTGCCGTAAATCTGCTACGTTTTATTGTCACAGTTGATCTGCTACATTGCTCCCATGCGGAAGCTAAGAATAACTTGAAAAAATATTTCCAGAAGACAAAAACCAATTCTACGAAAAAAACTCATTCCTTGTATCGAGAAATAGCGGAGAGAAATCGTTTAACGAACACCACGAGGTCTTTCGAGCCACTGATTACTTTTCAAGAGTTCCTCCAATATGTATGCACAAACTAGTTGTCTTTTTTATCCACAGTTTCGTTCGAAGCCTCGACAGATCTGCTCGTTTTAGACCAAAGCTAGGCTCTAACACCAGCTGCCATGAGTATAACCACTCTCCCGCAAAGGAAGCGCCAAAACAGCGGCCTATCCGGTTTGCGATCTATCTCCCGCGCTCCGCGATGCCGTACACCTAGGAGTCGTTTGTAGTCGTTTACTGAAAAAGCTTGTCTTTGCAAAAAACCTGAAAGGTGTAGGTCGCGAAGTAAAATCCGAAGACGCTGTGACTTAGAAGGAGCAGAACATAGGTGCTGACAATCGCGACTACTGCAGCATTTCGGACTCCCTCTGTCGAGGTGAATACTTCGAAATATCTTTTCAACATGAACGCTTCATACTGGTCCAGTCACGACAACCCCCGCACCCTTCATACTCTCCTATACAAGTTATTGATGCAACAATAAGTTCTGGGCACCAAACGCCATACAAAAAAAAACTAAGTAAAAGATAAACCACGAAGTCCCCCCACTCTGCTTGGGTTGTCGTGAGTGGTTCGATCCTCAAGAGCGCATTTGCTCTTGCCTTGTCTTCCGCGGTAGGAAACAGTTGAATCCCAGTGACTATATTGTGAAGGTGCGTAGCCACCGTGGGCTTCCACTGCCACTGCCCGTTTTTGAAGTCTGCGTAGGTTGAAGCGAAAGACGAGTGTCCAGGCGGATGCCAATCTTGGGACCAATGCAACTGAAGTCCACGCTCGCTCTTCCAAGCGCGGATTTCCTTTACTGCAGCTTCCACATGTCTCTGGTACACGTCGTTGGCGCTAAGCGCGGGTCGATTCTGCCAGTCGGGTCCTGGCACACCGAGACGACCCGTCGGAAAAAGAAAGTCGTACTGATGATCGATGACAACTACACCTGTTCCCTTCGCAGTAAGCAAAAGGTTCACTTGATCTTTGGTGCACCATCTGCCCACGTTCTCCACGTTTTCTATTTCTCGTACGATCTTCATCTCTTCTGGACCCGGCATCGACACCCCAAGTACTCCGAAAAAATCCTCCAGCTTTATCAGTTTGATTTCACTGTTCTCTTTGTACACCGTCTCTGGGGTTTCCCCTTGGATGCCTCTTGTCAGTCCTGGGACCACATACGTTTGAAACAATTTCTCACCCATGGGGGTTTTCTCATCTTTTGCGTATTGAGAAGCGTCTTGGGCCGACCACGCCACACAAAAATCGGCGGCAAGTCCAAAAAAGATCAGCTTGTCCAAGCCCCTTTTTAGACACCACCAGCCATGAAAAACTATACATGGGTCTTTTAAAATACTTCTCCTGGAGCGCCGTGTGAAAGCCAGTGTGCATCCCTCCAATGTCTTCGAAGGCAGAGTAGGAGTCAAAGTCATGAGATGTCCCTTTCTGCTGCACGAGCTCTTCTTCGGCACCGGTATAGCCTTTCATCCTCTTCAGGGTCTTCTTTGGCTGATCAAGTTCTTGAACTTCCCCAAGTATGATCTCCGCCCCATGAGTGTTTTTCACACAATGATCGTTCCACAATACTTGACCTTCCGGGAATCTGATTTCGTGACCGTCCCTGAAGTTTTTCAGCACCGGGAAAACACCCTCTTGCACCTCCTGTGTGTTTATCAGCGCGCCATCGTGTACACCCGGTATGTTCACACCGACGGGTTTCTGGACACTCCCATCGGGTAGAACTTCAACGTGCACATTGACAGCACCTAGCAATCTTTGGGCATGGGTATTCATAAGCAGCCTCATAGCAGCCTCATAGCAATCTTTGGGTATGGTTACTTCCCTCGCTTTTCCCACCTACATATTGTAGATATCATATAGATAACGTTCGAGCCGAGGGAACCCCTTTCCAAGAGTCGTCCCAAGAAGTATGAAAAAAAACAGACCGGGGGGAACGTATCGGGGTCCGTACCCAACAAAGGTTCGAGGGAAGTGACGATAGCCTCACCAGGCTCCTCACCAGCAGATGGTTGTTCAGGTTTGGGGTCTTCATTCAGGGCAGTCGGGGCTTCTGTCGGTGCTTTCGTGGACGGTGACGCCTCTACCTGATCGGACGCGGCTTTGAGAGCATCCTCTACAACCTCAGGTTTGCTCCCGAAGTAAATCCCCCCATATCTCGCCTCGAATTTCCGGAGTAAAGAATTTTTTTTTTTGCCAGCAGTATACCCCTTTCTTCTTGTTATCGCCGGTTGCCTGGTTCGGCCCTCGTGTCGGGACCTCCGGTTCCTAATAAAACAAAGGAATCACAAGCTGCGGGGCGTCGGTATGCGGGGCGTCTAGGTCTGTGGAGTATACCTCATTGGAGCAACAGACGTTTCCCATTATCTTGGCAAAAGCTGCTCAGAATCCAACCAAAACCGACTTCCGCAGAACTGGTCTTTACTTTTTCTAGAATAAATGTCAAAATGGGAGTTACGCCTGTCAGGGGGAAAGCTGTTGAATTTGTACACATTTTTTTCAATCAGTAGATTTAGTACCGAAACCCTAGTGCCTATATAGGACCCATCGAATGAACTACCCCCCCTACAAACTCAAGTTTTCTCGTGCGACCCACCCATAGCAGCAAAAACCCATGGCGAGCAACTTAGAACAGAAATACTACCCCTATTTTTCTCAAGACTAGGTGCTCTAAATTGTTTGGCAACTCGAACACTCGCTAGCAACTGATTACTTTTCAACAGTTCCCCAAATATGTATGCACAAACTAGTTGTCTTTTTTATCCGCAGTTTCGTTCCAAGCCTCGACTGATCTGCTCGTTTTAGACCAAAGCCAGGCCCTAACACCAGCTGCCATGGCCAGGAATATGATAATTGCGGAGCCTAGATTAACTTGATGGACGTCATTAGGAGAGTCACCTATTGCGAACGAGTATAGCCACTCTCCCGCAAAGGAAGCGCCAAAACAGAGGCCTATCCGGTTTGCGATCAATCTCCCTCGCTCCGCGGTGCCGTACACCTAGGAGTCGTTTGTAGACGTTTACTGAAAAAGCTTGTCTCTGCAAAAAACCTGAAAGGTGTAGGTCGCGAAATAAATGCCGAAGACGCTGTGACTTAGAAGGAGCAGAACATAGCTGGTGACAATCGCGACTACTGCAGCATTTCGGACTCCCTCTGTCGAGGTGAATACTTCGAAATATCTTTTCACCATGAAAGTTTTTGAAAAATAGCAAATCCTGAATACATTTTCAGATCTTCGTCTCGTACACCGTATTTCGCTCGAAAGTCGACGTAATCACGCGGATCGTGATGGCCCGACAGAAACTCAGCCAGGTCTTCAACAAACTCTGCCATCTGTCGTATTCTTCTTCGATCCCGACTCGTCATGAACGGCTGCGTCATTTTCAAAATCAGTCTGAGCTCTTTCTCCACATGACGTAACCTAATCGTCTTCGGCTTCTCTTCCACGACCTCAGTACTGTTCGTTCCAATAGATACTGTCATGTTGGTAGCCACTGACTGGGTCCCCTCAAGACTCTGACTTTGCACATGGTTCCAGACTTCGAACGAACGGAGACGCTGATACCACGCCAAAGATATGATGAATACAACAGAGAAGATGATTTGCATCGCGATGCAACTCCTCAATTTCGTTCGACTTCGCGATACGTGTCGAGCTCGATTGGCAGAAAACGAACTGGTAGCAGTGTGAGGGGTCTCTCCGGTTTGAGGTTTTGAGGTCTCTCTGGTAGCCGGTGTTTCTCCTTCTGAAATCTCTTCTCCAATTTTTCGCCGCCTCGCTGTTGTGCTTTCTTGCGGATCCATCTTCTTCTTTTCGATGGCGCTCATCTCGATTTCCGGAGCAGGCGCATCTTGATTTTCGGCCTCGGACGTACCCGACTTCTCTGGTACGCGTGGCCTACGATTGAAAATCGCAAGATACAAGTTTACCAAGATCGGCGAAGCAATCGCCCCAATAGACAGCAGCTTCGTGATGCCAAAAACTAAATCGACTCCCTCGCCTATCTGATGCGGGGCTTTTTCTTGTTGCATAAGCACGGGGAAGAACCTCTCGTGGAGCGCGTACAAAGAGAAATGCGTCAGCAAAATGTTGCAAATAACGATGCGATGAAAACCACCTCGACCCCCATCCTCCTTCTCAGACCGGTCTTCAAATATTGACGGGTCTTCTTGAAATAACAGGGACGAGAAAAGGAAACGGCCAACGCGACTCGCCTCAACCATTTCCATCACTGTCTTTTTCTGTGCTGGAGACTGTATTGAGTCGATACAGTCTCCAGCACTAGGAGAAGACGATTCTCCATCTTGCACTGCAAGGGCAAAACCGTTTCTACGACGCACCAAATAGTAAAGCTTCGCAAGATAATACCCTGATATGCACACGACCACTATTTGCATCCGCATTATCAAGCTGAATGCCGACGAAGATAGAGTCTTGTCAATAGTAATCTTAGAAGAAGCGTCTGAAGAAATGCCTTCGTCCAGATCGCTATCCCCCAGCACCGTGAAAACGAGTGGGAAAACTAGACTATGAGCGAAGTTTCCAGCGATGTCCTCCCAGGATAGATAGCGCGCCAGAAAGTCTTCCTGAAAACTGTGCTTATCCAAAGCACCCTCCGCAACCGTGTCCTCACTAGAGGTCGAGTCTTTGCTTGGCTTCTTCTCAGCTTCGTCTCCAGGTAAAATTCCTTCAGGCGAAGCTTCCTCCTCAGTGGACTCTTGCAAGTAGTAGGAGACAGCGGCGGGTAGCTGATCACTCAACGGGCGCTGGGACGTCACCAAGAAGCTGACGCAGAGCTGCTGCGACACTAGAATACCCAACGTGTAACTCGAGTACTCGAAGGAGTCTTGGTTGTAACACATGAAGACGAATATCGTCACGCATATCATCATCTGTGCCGTCAAATACATCGCGAAGATTAGGAAGAACATACATCCCTTGTTCCGGAATTTCCGGACCGACCACCGACCACCGACAAGTTGCGCTACCTTCTGCAGCAACCATTCTATTGACGCCCCAGACAAACTCAAGGCGCCTAACCGCGCCAACACCTTTTAAAAATTGAGCTCTGTGTTGCAGCCGAAACGAGACTGCTGGACCTGCGCGTTCCGAAAGTATCGATACTCTCGTGGAGATTCCAGGAGGAAATGCCGGTTGAACGCTCGAAACCCCAGCGCGATCCGCAGCAAGGAAAACACCAACTGAGACGTGATTTGGATAGAGAGCAAGGCCCAGATGTGCCTCCTCACTCCTTTCGGATAGCTCTTCATCTTCATCGTCTTCAGACACGGGGGCCCCGGAAGCTGTGGGTCCCCGCAATACTGGTCTAACCCATCATGATGCACCTATTCAGACCTGCTACTATTGAGCTGTATTACTACTAAACAGCGCTATGAGCCTTCCCCTGCAGGTAATTTCAATCTGTCACTCACGATATTATGCACCTCGTCGAAATTTCGTTCTGAGGCAAAAAACTTAAATGTAGAAAATTATTTCCCACCAGTTCGAACACGCTAGAGCAAGTCAGAGTTCCGTCACCATCTTCCTGTAGCTCTCACTCAGCATACATCTTTTCGACATGGCAAGTTACGTACAGACAGGTACGACGAACTGACGAGAACGCCGAGGCAAGAATTGGTTTCTACGATGAAACGAGTTCTTACACGGCGAATGAAATGGGACCTGCAGAATTTTTTGAAGAAGACCCGGCTTAGCGTCGGGATGTTGCGTCGGGATGTTGATATATTTCACTTATGTACCCCCCGACCCAAACCTTCACGAATGCACTACGACGGCGCCCCCGCAATTCAGACCTCGCCGTAGACGGCTCCAACACTGACGCCCAGATTCAGTCCTTGCCTTAGACGGGTCCTACATTGGCATACTCGATACGGCGCGCGCGCCCCCTCAGCCGTGCTACACCTCTGGCGCACAACTTCGCCGGCAGACGAATCACACGGCCGCTAACATTTCTGTACGAGGTTGCCACTGGTTCGCAGATGTCGTTGAGGCCGCGGGCATGCCAGTCGACGACGCGTCGCCACCTGGTCTTCTGCCATATCGTGTTGAGCATGTTGACCATGCTGTTCTGCCATATCATGTTGAGGCAACGGACATGTTGAGAGAACTCAAAGCCACCGAAAGTCAAAAAAGCCCTACATCAGTAGATTCATTTTCGATGAAGAGTAGAGTCATGCTCCCTCACTGTCCACGTTCTCACAAGCTCTCGCTCAAGGTTTCCAAGACAACGCGCGAACACGCCGAAGCTAATCAATGTTCCAAATTCTCTATGTTCTTTCAGCTCTTGCTTAGCTTGCGCCTCTTTGCCGGGGCGTCGGATGGATATTCTGATGGAAGCATGAGTCCCCTGTACGCTTCAGCTGCTTCGTCCGCTAGTTCCTCCTCTTGAGAGTCACGGACCAGACAATCATCGTGATTGAACTGTTGACATCCGCCCAGAATACCTAGAAACAAAGTCACGCTAGTTTTAAGACAACTAGAACCTTCCAAGTCTTCCCTGTGCTGTTGACTTTCGTCGTCGTCAGAAGCGAATAGCGGCTTCAGATATTCGTCGTCGCCTTCGTAACTTGCAGCTGGCTTTACACCATTTTCTCCATGCACAAGCTTCTCCACATCGTCGTCGGGAGAACTGGACGGAGAACTGGACCCTACATCAGAAGACGTCATCACCCGTTGGTCGTCAAGCAGCTGGTTATCTAAACTGTCAAGAATCACAGTCTGCATCCTGGTTTTGTCCAGTACGAAAAATCTCTCGATGCCCTCTAGCTCCTCCTTATCCAGCCGCCGTTGTGTCTTTACCTGGCCGCCATTCAAAATACCTCAAGCAAATCTCAAGCGAATCAATTTTTACTAAAAACCTTGTCGATAGTGATTTTCGTGAGTTGCTGCTTGTAAAGTTGACGCAGATACATGTGCTCCTCCACCGTGCCGGCGGCGATGAGCCTGAAGACTTCAACAAAACGCGTCTGACCCATCCTAAAACTGCGATCCTGTGCCTGCAGGTCCAAACAAGGGTTCCAGTCCGGGTCGAAAATCACCACCTTGTTCGCGCCAGTCAAATTCAATCCGACGCCCCCAGCACGCGTGGAGATGATGAAAACGAATATATTCGACCCCAGGCTATTAAATTCGCTGCACAAAGCTTGTCGCTGCTTCACCGGCGTATTTCCATCCAATCGCAAACACCTGTAGCCTTGAGCGCGGATGGCGATCTCCATGATACTCAGCAACCGAGTACTTCGACTGAAAACTAGGATCTTGTTTTGCCGCGTAGTATGATGAGACGGAGTATGATCCACGGATCCAACACCGCCTCCTCCCTCAACTTCGGAAGATGGATTCGCTGACCATAGCTTCAACAACTTGATCAACATCTGCATCTTGCCGCAGTATTTCAGATTGGAACTTCTGCGAAAAAACATGTGCTGGTTTGTGTTATTCTCTTTTTTCGCATCGAGCTCGAACTCAGTTCCCCGGAAAGCCATTTCGCACAAGGCCCGCTCGAACTCCTCTTGCTCTGCTTGCCCTGTCGGTTTACTGCTAGACTTTGGCGCCCCATTTTCGTCACGCGATTTTGACGACGAAGATGACGACGAGGCCCCATGTAGGACGTCTTCGTTTTCTGGCCGCAGCAGATCGAGGTGATTGGCTACTTTTTGAAGGTAGCTCATCACGCTCAAAGAGTGACATTTCCAGGGATGATTCCACGATCTACACACATCTTCTTTTCGGTCGTGCATGTGTCTCCAGATCAACCCCATATTGCAGTCGTCGTTCTTCCCGCAGACGCACATCATCTTGTTTTGCTTTTTCGACACGATGTGCTCGACGTCCTTCGACGCCAGAATGTTTTCGTATGCTTTTTGCTGAATCTCAGACAAAGGGCACAGCACGATACGGTCCCGTTTTCCAGGGAGATGTAACGCTACTCCAGCCTTCGTTCGTCTCAAAAAATACTTTTTCAGGATATTCTCTTGGAAATCACGCGTGGCTCGATCACGCGCTGCTATCTTGAACACGTCCGTCGTTTTTCTCATGCCTTCTGAAATCGGGTTGGAAAACCTCAACTCAAATTCTTCTCGTGTGAATGCCTTGTGTGCCCCTACACACCTCATCAAAGACCAAAACTCCCCGATCTTATTCGCGATCGGCGTGCCGGTGAGTCCCAGTTTGCGACGGCTCCGCAATTTGCTTACATTAATAGCCAAACTGGTCTCTGGATTCTTGCACTCGTGGACCTCATCAACCACCACGCACCCCCAGTCTGTCGCTAGTATGCATTGTAAGTCCCGCGACGCCTCGTCTTTTTGTGAAAACAGTCCCCGGCTGCAAATCACCACGTTGCACAGGCCTGCTTGAACCCTCTCCAGCAGTCTCTCGATGTGGCCAGGGCGAAAAATCTCGACGTCAAATGCGCCCCACGTCGTGAGTTCTTGCCGCCAGTTCTCCATAATAGAAGGCGGCGCCACAATCAGAGAGCAACGTGGTCGCAAGAAGGCAGGGATCTTTGAATCTTGCTTCGTCTGCGTGAAGTACAAGGCGCCTAACAGACATGTGACTTGAATCGTCTTCCCGAGGCCCATATCATCTCCCAAGATACAGCCAACCGGCTTCCCCGGGTCCAGAATCCTTTCCATCATCCATGCTACGCCTTCCACCTTCAGTAATATCAGTTAAACGCTTTACCAGAAAAAGTCAACTGAAACCTGATAAGGTCGCAGACACGCGACGATATGTCCCGGGATTACATAGCCGTGCATCTTGATCGACTTGTCCTCGTCGCCACCAAGTGCCTGCTTCGAACTCCTGTTCTTCGGATAAATGCTACTCCACACGGATATGCGGCTCGACATCAAAATCTCATCATCGGTGCGCACGGACCGTTTTGCCGCAGACCCTACGGCAGACCCCAGAGTGGCTACTACTACGTTTGATGATGAAGCTTTTGCTCCCGGGGTTTCGGAGCCAGCTTCTTTTTCTCTCCTTTCTTCTTCTTCCATCTCCGCTAACCCCGCTTGGAAATACTCTTCCGCAGTCATATCTTTGTATTTCTTGCTTATGCCCTTCCGTCGGGCCGCAAGTCTCCTTCTCGGCTTCGGCAAAGGCGCTGCAGGCAAGTGAGAACCCGAGCTACTACTTGCAGTTGTACCAACGCAAACCACTGGTTTACCTTTAGTCTCCTGCAGAGTAGGTCTCAATTCAGCAAAATCAGCCGCTGCAGCAAAATCCTGCTTTGCGTCTAATAAAGCAAATGTGCTCTTGTCATCAGCCCCTTTAGGTTCAACTACGTGGGTCAGCTTTGCTGGTTCAACGTCGCGACTTTTTTCATCGCTTTTTACATCCTCTTTCTTCTTCGGGTCTTCATCCTCTTCGTCTGTGCTGTTGAACAACGCGCCCAGCAAGTCGTCGTCCGAGTTCGATTTTGTCCCCATTATACGGAGATGTAGCACTATCAAGAGAAACACCCTAATATAGATATGCCCCGCCAATTCATAGTTCTAAGAAGACTAAGCAAGACATGGCTAATGATATGACTCGCTCTTTGCTAAAAACTACTCTCTCGATGCGCTACTCTATTGCGGCTTCTCTTGCGAAAACTGTTATCTTTGCCGAAGTTTTATTCCGTTCCCCGACGTTAAAACGTAAATCTGTTAAAAACGCGATTGTTTCGTATCTACCGCCGCTTTGCTAGTGAAATCGAACACATGCACTTCAGAATGCCTTTAAACATTTCAGTTCATCCAGTAAGAGGAGCTCAGACATATATATAGCGGTACAAGATTCATATTCAAAAACCAAGTGGATGTCAGGTGTTATTCAACTGACCGGGGGTAGAGTCAGAGAAGATCCAGATATATAAATTCATTGGGAATACAACACGAAATTACAACACTTATCTTGCCACACAACTTGCGAGAAGATGATATAATACAGACATACGTACGATGTACGAGACGCGCATTCTTTATACGTGTATCCATAGCGAGACAACGTATGAGAGTAAAAATTCAAAATCGCCGCCATCTATCGAGAAACAGCAGACATGGGTCTCGCGGTTGCCGACAGAGAAGGGCGTCTGGAGGATGACGTGCTTCCGGCAGTCATTGGACGCCGTCTTCTCCGATCCACAGGAGGCGGCCCGAAGGGAGAGAACGTTTCGTAGGCACCTATTTTGCAATCATCCTATTACTAGACCACAAGACACACAGAACCTGGGCCGGGCGTCCAGAAATGCGTCGCCTTTTCGCGCCGCGCCACCGTTTTCTGTGATTTGAAAGGCGGTGGCGAAAAATTTAGCACCGCTAATTAGTACCATGGAGACCTCCGTTGCTGCTCTGGGTAACGTCCGTATTTTACCCCCGTATGCCCGGGGTATCGTAGGCCTAGTGTCCAGTTGCTCGAATTCGTCCACGATATCCACGTTACCAGAACCTGTTTAATGATGAAATGTTGATGGCTGTTGTCTCTAAAAGCGGATAAAAGAAACCGGGCACCCAGGTCTTCCCCCGAGCTTGGATGTCGACGTAGGTGTCCCTAAAACCCGTGTAGCACTTCCAATCTGCGTTCTCCTGATACTTCCCATCCCGCTTCCATGAGCCCGTAATGTCGGAATCCCCTTATAAAGAAAAAATCACACGCAATTTATTGTCACATTTGCGTAAACCTTGCTTCGGCCAGGTGTACTGCGGGTTCAATGGAAACACGTGCGACGTCACGCACTGGCTAGGTTTCTGCGGAATTGTGTGATTATAGCTCGGCATCTTCTCACCTTTGGATCCTAGAACTTTTTTCCTAAATGAGTCACCGACGTACAGATTTAACTTCTCCTAGTTCAACAGTCCCTCTCGGGCGAAAAAATCGTTTCTCTCATACTCGAACACCTCTCACCTTTCGCACACCTTTGACGCCAATTATGAATTTGCATTTACAGAGCTCGTACATTAAATTCATTTGTATATTTTCCCATTGTTTCAACATCAAGCATCTATACAAACCCCCGTGGCCGATCTATCGAACGCTTTCATGAATTGGCCTACAAATATCGACAAATATCGCAAACCCGAGACTCGGGTAGACTACTTAGCAGCAAAAGCAGCAGCTCGGCTGCGCCAATCGCCACCGACCGAAAGCACCCGTGAAGTAGACGTACCTAATAAATGAGCAGGGCCTAAGAAGATAAAATCGAAACCATGGGCCCAATGGGTCCTCCATGGGCCCAATGGGACAACCTGATACCTTGGATCTTGGGATTCCATGTCTAGTTTTACCCAAGCGGAGCTCCACAGCAGCATATTTCTCCACCCAAACTCTTCCTTGTCTTTCATTGCAGCCGCAATCCGCCCGCGAACCGACACCTAGATTTTAGTTGTTATAACCGCGGCTGCTAAAAGGGGTTTGCTACCTGCGTAAAGTGATTCACGGCGCTGATCAGTGGGCTAGCTATCGTTCCCACGATCCCCGGGTTCTTCTGATCGATGCCCGTCTATCATTCCAAAAAGAAGTCTCGGCCAATACAAAAATCCTCGACAGATACCGATTCTTTCAGGTGCTTCATGCCTTCCGCTTGCATTATCGCGAACAGAGCTTCAGACGACTCGTTTAAAAACCTAGAATAGGACGTGAACTACGTAGGTCTATTTTTGGAAAAAGTACTGTTCTCTCTCTGTCTCCGGATTCGGCTTCGTCATGACGGCAAAGGTAATCAAACCTGCCGCCAGCATCAGTAGAATCCAACAACATAGTGATACGCCTGGAAAATTTTCCACCATCCGTCGAGTTGACACGTACAGTAAAAACCAAACGGCGACATTTCAATACCACAGCACGTTTTGTTCAGAAAACAGCCGACGTCTGAGCCTACCCGATGTCCTGGCCGGGCCGCAGGGGCGTTTCGAGATATTAGTCGCTCCGCCTGTTTGGCAATGCGATTGAAAGAGACAATCAGAAAAACAATCAGATAAACCTCGCTTCCCGACACGAGATTTCCATTTGCGTCGATGTATGTCGACTGCACCATTTGACAGTCGGAAGCAATTCGCTATCCGAAATGATATTTACATGTAAATGGAACTGAGAAATGGGACCAGGGGATATAAGAGAGGGGATAAAAATCTTCACCAAGGACAGGGCAATTCGTCCGCATTTATTGATTTCAACAATTTATAGAGAGGTCCAAGGGCCAAAAGCGCTACCCTATCACCCATTCACCCGGCCCATATTTAAAAAAATTTTGAAACCACCAAACCATCTATTAGAACCCAGCCGACCCTTGCTACCCAGATAGACCCAACCCCTATATCTTCGTACGAAGCCCTCACCTACAACCAACTACGAGAAGAACAAGAGATGTCTACGTTCGGAAATTCAAATATCGAGCTAATCACGGCACTCAGCGCCCCCTACGGATCCCCCGGTTGAGGACTGCCTCTCAAAGTTGTTGTCATGCTATTGGCATACATTTTGATATACAAGAAGCAAAATGCCCAAACAAACGGGCTCCCGCTACATTTTCCGATGCTATGTTACACGCTCTCCCAAAGCTGTATGTTCAAAGAATCAACATGTTTTAAAAAAGTTCCAAGCGAATCCCTCTCAGCGGAAAGAAATCCATATAAAATATTCACAACACCTCACCCAAGGTCTATACAAACGAAACACCCAACATGTTATGGGATACATAGTTCCCAAGACGGCTTTTTCGTGCTGCGAGCGTGCATGTACAGATCATCTGAGTCGTCAACTTCGTTTTCCATAGGCTGCACCGCGCTCTTTTTCATACCCAGCTTTTCAACTTGACGAAAAAGCAGATCTCCGTCTTCAGGCAATTGTTCGGTCTCCCTGTAGCAGTACGTCTCCGAGTTTCGTCCTAGACAAAGCGACCCTGAGTTTTCCCATATTATAATTTGTTCTTGCCGGCAGGAACAATTGTATACTGCCATTGGACGGACTGACAAATTGCAGAGTATCACGTTTCCAGTTTTCCAACCGCTTCTGTCGATGGAGCTTCTCCTTTCAAAAAGTTGGTCTTCGGCATGAACATAAAAGCTTCACCGTCTAAAATACCTTGAGACACTCGACAGTTTCTTGCAGGTTTTCAACTTCCTCCTGCATGTCAAGCACCTTTTCGACCTGCGTATTTTCAGCACCATCACACTAGTACTAAGCGATGTAAAACATACCAAATACCAATAACATATTCCCTGCTTGTTCCGGTTTTACTTCGCGCAGATTAAGCAATAGAGAAGTCCTAAGAAGCTGCTTCTGCTTGGTTTTTTGCGCCTCACTTTCGGTTTTTTGCATGACCGCGATTTCGCCCTTCTTCTGGTCAGCTAACAGCCCAAACAATTCCAGATAAGGCTGCGTAGCATCTGCGTTTTTCACGCAGTACAGAGAAAAGTTTATAAAGTAACCCCTCTCCAAAGAACCTGGAAGAAGTTCCCCTAAGGTGGTTCGGAAAATGTGAAGTTTATAGTCTTCCTGTAGTGCCGCTTCATACAGTAACGCTATATCGCTCCGTCTCGCCTTCCACTTCTCTCGTCCTATGTCTTGAAAATACAGCGTCTTTAGGGCCGCGTGGGACTTGAACCAAGTTGCGGATTCCTTTTCCTGCTTTCTGAACCGTACTTTCTGGTCGGGGTTTTCTAGGAGCAAACTATCGCCGCCGCCGAACTCAGCGTTTTCCGACTTTCTCGCCTTTTTCTGATTGTATATCCGGGAGGCGCTGTACGATGATGAAGACGGCTTGAAGAGGAAAGTGAGAAGCTCGAGGAGTTTCTTTCGATCACGATTTTCGCCCACTTCTATTTTCTTGGCAAGGGACTTTTTTAACGATTTCTTGCTCTTTTTTGACCGCTTTGCCGCAAGATGCCCTCTCGCGCGTCCCAAAGAGTGTTCCGATTTTCTAGGCGAATCGTGCTCAGGTTCTTCTTTCTCTACGGGAGGGGCTGTAGAGTCCCCTTCCGCGGCTGGAGGAACAATTACCACGCTACCACGACGGTTTACCAAAACCGGCTTATTTGCGACTATTGCGACTTCAGATTGCGTCTATATTTGATGAATGCAGTGTCAGTCTATATTTGATCAAAATGCAGGAACCTTTTTGCGCACGGTTGTTTTCTTCCGTCGTCTCGTAAGTTTAGCCTGCAAGTGCGCTACAGTTCGTTTCTTCTTCATGTGCTCATCCTTACCTCCATGCTGGATCCGTCTCCAAGTAGTCAGACACGTGGTCTCGGACGAAAACAATGATAAGCCGTCAACGCTCAGCTGATTTTTAGGATCCGACGTCTCATTTGCAATTGAACTTGCCCCAGCTAATACCACGTCGAGGACGGGCTCGAAGAAGTAATGAGTATTCCCTAGGTCCGGGTTCGCCTTGCCGTATCCTACCAGCATCTGCCCCAGTTTTAGCATACAGTTTTCCGTAGCACTAAGATACAAGTCTCTCGCCCATTGATCCAGGCTCAGATACAACAGCTGATGACGAGTCTCACGACCGTCGAAACGGAAGTCAACCTTATGCGGGAATCGAAACGGTGAACTTAAATGCGACGAATTGAATTCAGATCAGAAATAATACCAGGTCGTAGAGATTTATCATTTTCAGCATGGAAGAAGGCTCGAAAGAGATTTCATCCTCGTCAAGAGTTGCAGCCGAACTGCTTGAGTCCTTGCCGGCCTCCTTCACCGGCGATTGCATTTTTCCATACGACGACCTGTTGAAATCAAAATCATACTATGAAGACTTCTCTCGAGCTCCCAGATACCTTCGCCGATCGCTGAGTGCCCTCCGCGCACAGCACAAAAACCGCCTGAGAAGACGAAGGGTTTCTAGGACCCATCAAAAGCATACTGATACATTGCTCGGGCTAACCGCGAAGGTCCCCTCGCTAATTGCGCGGCAGAATCTCGCTTCGACGGCTCAGGCACCTCCCGTGCTAGCACATCATCCAAAGGGGCAATGGCAGATACAGCGCACATGTCGAACTCATCCGGACTCTTTAACAAAAAAGTAATACTGCGTTTCTAAACATAATAAACCGCCCTGGAGACTTCCGTGTGTCGTCGGGATCTCGAAGAACTTATTTCCGTCGCTGCGTAGCAGCTACTCGCAGTTTCCCAAGTTTCGCGCACGCTGAGATAGTCGCGCGACGAAGACAAAGTGGTGTCCGAGTCTCCAGATCCTGCATGACGCGACACCAAATCCTCCAGATACTCCAGCTTTCGCGTCAACGGATTTCTACTTTCCATCGCGTTCACTAACGGGTACCCCATCCGGCCGATGTCTTCTGCAGCTGAATGCATCATCACGCGCTCGCCCCCTTTCTCCAATTCGGCCTTTCGTAGCTGTACTGCGCTTCGCACCACGAGCGAGCGCACCAAACTGAAACCCGTCTGAAGCAAGCTGCCTGCGCAAAAACCAGACACCACCACGTAGCCCAAGACCGTCACATCCATTTCTAACGTAGACGTCCATATAAAACAATACTCTTCAAAAAACCAAAATATGAGCGCCGCGTAGAGGCAAAAGACAAAGCCGACGACCTGCATGGGTCGTAAAGACTGCAAGAGTTTCGATCGGTTCTCTGCTTTCTGAGCCACCAAATCTAGCACCCGATCTCTGTGCTCGAGCCAATCGTCATCGACAAACTGATATCGAGGAGCTGTTATCTCGTGTATTTTCTCCTCGCCGATTTGCAGAAGAAAGAAACACGAACAATATGCTGCCCCGCCCAGAAACAGGATCAGCCCTGCGAAGAGACCAACCACAACAGCCGCATACGCTTCCACAACTTCCGCTTCTCTCTTCTGCGCTACTCCGACAAAAACCCCAGCCGCACTTGCCAAGATCGTGGGAATCACACCGGATACAACGTCGTATTCGAGCTTCGCTACCATACGCCTCAACAAGACTTTTCCGAAGGAACCAGTCTTTCCAGATGCTGATAACAGCAACGACGTACTGACGTAGCTGGGGAGCACGGAGTGCAGACAAAAACGTAGCGGACGTTGTATCGCGTTCGGTCCGATTTGCTTGTCAGGCTGAAAGACCTCTTTCTCAAATGCTGCTACCATTGCGCGCACGACCGGATGATTCTGTTTCAAGAACGGCACCACAGGCAACACTCCTGGAAGGAACCGCCTCGCTACCGCAAATAATATGGTCTGCGCTATGCTTGACAGAGCGAGGAGGATGAAATTTATAGCCAGTGCTTCCATGCTGATGTCCAAGGGGGATTCCGCTCCCGTGAAACGTCTTGCCGAAGCCAGCAACCCGTTCGCCAGACAGGCCAACACGTAGACCGGCAACACGCCAACGACGAGGACGGGTAGAATTACAGCTGCATTCAGATACACGAAGTCGATGGAACTAAAAGCGCTTCCAGCGGCACTTGCTGCACAAACCAACCTGGCAAAGATTACGAAGACAATGCAGTAGCAAAGGCGGGAAGACGTCTTCTGCAGTCTCCGAAGGTCCCAAGAGCCACGAACCTATAGAAGAGACTAAAACTAGAACCAAAAACTGGAAAAACCTTGTGCAGAAGAAAGCAGAAGCAATCCGTGAACCACAGCCCGAGAAATGCCGATTGCGAATCACGCTTGAACTTACGCATACTGTCCTCCGAGTCACCCGACTATCCAGAACATGGGGTGGCACTCGGAAAAGCTCAAAGATGATACCTCGGAGATTTGACGAGCCAATTTATTGGAAGGATGCCGCGACAGGGCGTCGTCGTCGTCGTGGACGATGGCACAGAAAGTGTACACGAAGTCCCATAGTTCCTGTACCTGGCGCTTCACAAAGGAAAAGAAAGCGTATGCAGGAAACGCGACTGGCAGGACAAACACGACGAATGCGGTTTTCACCACGAGCGACAGTCCTCCAACGTTCAAGGAAATCAGGAACTCCGTCAGAAAAAGCTCAACTGAAATGGCACGCCCGGCACGGGTAGTCCTAGTTTTTGTTGACGCGCCGTGAGGAGCTTGTGAAGTAGTTTCAGCCACCGCAGCATCGCAACTCTCATCTGCTGCTTCCGGCCATAATGCGGACCTTAGTTTTGGATCAAATAGAGAAATTACATTCTAGACATTCGTACCAGCGCGGCATCACGCTGTAGATCACCAGAAACGCCGACACAAGTACAAAACTAAAGCGCCCCACTTGTCTGCTGGCGTCTAGGTCGTACACGCATATGCATAAGCTGGCACATAAAACAGTCACTAGCAAGGCGGGAATCGACCAGAAGGTCCTTATGTGTAGCAATGTCATTTCATCGCGAGATTTACTTGCTCCCAGACCATGATAAGATTTCAGCAGCCCCGTGAGGAAAATACACGACGCCTTCATTTTTTATCCACAGGAATCTTTTCAGGGAGCCCGAGTTCAATCACATGCATTTCATACCACTAAGCTGAAGCCACGAAGGATTGGATGCAAGATGAGCGCGAATCTTACGAAGTTGGCCAATTCTCCGTCATAGTCTATAGGAGGCATATGAAAATGACAGCATTTTGCATGCGTACCTCCCGACGAAACGATTTTCATGGCTTCACCAGCACGCGCATCTGATTGCAAGAATGGCACGAGCCATAAAATTATCCAGAGCGTGAAGAAGATGGAAGCCTGGAGTGCGAGGACAATCCGAGACGAGCGCAAAAAGGTAATCGTGCTCTCATTGCCTGTCTCGCCCTTAATCCTGTAAGTCCAACCCTAGTCAAACGACTGAAACAAATTGAAATACCGAGTCGTTTCTGCGCGTGACGATGCTGCAAGTTTCCAACTCGACCAACATGTCCACGCGGGGCCGGCAACGTGAAACAGAAATATCAGATACAATATTTTCACCAAGTTTCTTTCAGAGGAAGAGGTCCTTGGCTCTCCGGCCAAAAACATCATCGAACCAAGAACCACGATGACCAACACCGAACTGACATACGCAGCTAAAATGAAGCATGTTCGAATATTTGCCAGCAACTCTTTTCTGGAGTCTTGCGCGCTGCCCACCTCACCAACAACTTCCGGCTCCTGCGCTTCAGGCCCTGCGCACAACACGTGGCGGAAAAAGCTGTACACAGACTTTTTTGACGACCGTCTGCAGCAGCTCCGCCAAAGGAGTGTCGTTTCCCTTGACCCCACCCAGTCGAAAAACAACAGGACAAGCAAACCCGCAATCGCGAGACCCAGAACGGTTTTACCGGTTTCACCATGGGCTGCAAAGGCATCCCTTAGAGCAAACCATACCGAAACGGGCCCACATGTCAAGATCACCAGCTCCACCGCGAGGAACGGGGAAATCAATACTGCCGCGACAAGCTTCATCTTTGTTGATCCTATGCCTCGTGACAATTAGCCCAATACACACATGATCCCCACATGATCCCCGGACAATAATAGCCCAATACAACTGCTCTGCAGCATTCAAATCGAGGCCCCACTCGGAAAATTATCGAAAAGCAAAAATTCTGCTCTCCATGCGCAACCAACCCCGGGTCCCAGAACTCTCCATGCGCTCCAAAAGACGCCTTCACAGTCGCTCGATGTGAACCGGAGCAGAAATGAAAAAAGCACGCCGCATGTCGAACACAAAAGTCGAAAATGTGCAGAAAGTGGACGATACAGAGCAATTTTTTTACGTTAAAAACGTGGATGATACAGAGAAACTTTCATGATTCAAATTCGCCGTTTTTTCACCTCAAAATTCGCCAACGTGGGTGTAACTGCTATGGATATATGATGATACTATGCATATTATCGCAGGCCGCAACGGAACATAAATCGACAAAGCTTATCTCACTTACGTCCCGAGTTTGTTATCTTTCTCCGTGACGACTCATCCCCCTATCGACGCGTGCTCAATATTAGTAGTTGAGTCAATACATTCCCGATACTACGCCGAAATCATAATTGCCACAGAGTTACTGATACCGTTTAATGAGTTCGTGGCTTTCATATGTACAAGCTTATCAAAAAACTACCCTAGATATGGACATGTCACCAACGAACTCTTGGGCGAATTTAAAATCCATGCGCGTTGTGAAGAATTCCGTTTACAGGAGATAAAATTTGGTCGTCAGGGCAGGGGGTAGATCTTCTTTATTCCGGCTTCGGCCCACCCGCTTGCTTTGCCATAATGATATGATCAACGCGCAACACGGTCAGGACAGCTTCTAACGCATGCCGTACAGCCCATTTCTTTGTTTCTAGGTGGTCCAATATACCTGGAGTTTTCAGAAAAGTGATGGAATTTTTTTTTTGTGCTATCACCTTCCTTCACGGCGTCTACCAACTCTCCCTCCTGATCTAAGTCGATGTTCACAGCCATGGCCGTTTGGCCCTTCGCGTGCGCCTCGTACAGGCCGGTGAGAACTTCCACCCGACCCTATGGGAATAGCCATGTATCACCCTGGAAAGTGTAATATTCACAAATTTATCTGAAAAACATCGCTTGATATATTCCAACCTTCTTTCCGGCGTTGTCGGCAAGAATCTTAGGAACTATTTCTAGGGCTTCCGCGAATTTGAGAACAGCGTACTGGTCCAGTCCACTCACAGTTTGACCAAACTTCTGCAGTAGCCGTGCTACCTCGATTTCTGTCGCAGCTCCACCAGGGCAAAACCTGTGTAGCCACACATGGGCAGTGTCGAACATGTTGGGTAAAAGTAGCGGCTGGGGACGGAAAAGTGAAAAACCTTCCGTCCTTCGAAGTTGAGCGCATCACATTTACACCATCGTTGATTGCGCGCTCCCATTCGTCCAAGGTGTTGGCCTGTTTTTGACGTTAATATTGGGGCGATTATTCCCGAGACTCAACTGAGAAATCAATACTGTTGCTCCTCGCAACACCACCGTGCTGATCCTCGACTCGGCTGTTCTAAACACCTGCAGATAAGGACAAAATGCGTGGACGTGATTGTGCAAAATAATATCTACCGTGATTCTCTGTGATGCAATTTCCTCGACGATCACGCTGTCCGCATAACCCAGTTCCTCTTGCATCGGTGGGCCAGAGCGAATAATGTTGATCGCCTAATGAAGAATATACTGAAAAGGCAACATTACAGCGGTTATAATATAAGCACCTTCAAACTCTTGCACATGCGCCTGAGCTCGAACTTAGATCCAATCTTGATTACCATTATCTCATACCTTTGTTAATAATGAATCCAGCCCCAAATATCTTTTGGGAAAAATCCGCTACTTGTCGAGGAAGTGGAGAGCAATTTCAGAAACGGCTCCACCAGAAATCACCACTGACACGCCAGCCTCAGCTAGACCCTTCACGAAGTCTTCCATAGCACTTTCTTCGCCCTGTTTGTTGATCACGCCCGGTTTTTGACAGATCGAAGAAGCTTTAACTAATGGTACCTTTGAGAAGTTCATGAGCTGTTCGGCATTTTCGATGAGCACGGTTCCTTTCGCTTCCGTCTGCTGAGCTTCAATGCCACCGCCATACACGGCAATTTTCGCCTGTTTCAAACTTTTTCACACTAGGATAGCACCCCAACACAAAAAAATTGCCGGCTGTTTACTTTGAGCTTCTTTTTCTCGTTGCCCATGGTGGACCGGGGCACGACCATACCGTCGACGACAAAAGACTTGGAGATCATACCACCGGGGATCTTCGCCACTCGGATCTGGTCCAAATCAAACTTCCCCATGGCTTCTTTCTGCGTCGACGACCGAGTCACCTGTGGACGACCGAATCGAGAAGAAACATCAGCGGTGGAAAAAAGACCTGTATCATGGCTTCGGCCAAGAGTTTGCTCAGCTGATCCTCGAGTCCCAGCTGCTTCGCTGTGATAGTGGTCTTGATCGCTTTGCGCACCTACGTATAACAAAATCCGATTCTACCGGCTGCAACAAAAAACCTGCTCGTAGTCCCTTAAATCGGTGCAAGTCCAGCACGCGGACTTCTCGAGCAGTTCCAGGCACTTTTCCAAACCGATTTCGTAGCCCTTCAGCACGTCAGCTGCGTGCAAACCTCACGAAGAAGTGGTTGGCAAATACGGGGGCCCGGGGCTAGTGAACGAAACCTTCCTTCAACAACGCCTCTGCTTCGGCCAGCAA
>Ga0099797_100184_pt1 | contig 40851 bp, 22 predicted proteins | sample Uncmet_Sort48C_1_FD_89871 | JGI IMG/M metagenome (GOLD analysis project Ga0099797, IMG submission 89871) | Marine eukaryotic communities from CALCOFI LINE 67, Pacific Ocean - C012_Sort48C_1 | ecosystem: Environmental > Aquatic > Marine > Oceanic | place: Pacific Ocean: Monterey Bay | collected... | reverse complement strand
TACAAGTTTTTGAAGATACACTTGCATCTATTTTAGCAGAAATATCTTGCCAAACTTGCTTGCACCAGAAGCTAAGCAAAAACCTCAAAGACACCGTGCGGGCATTGAAGTACACTACTAAGGTATGCACTGAGTGGAGCAATTTGAATCGAACCAAAACCCAAGAAGAAGCGACAAAGATGGCAACTGATATGCATAGGAAGAGCGAGCTTGAGAATGCGTTTGAGTCATTGAAAATAGAAAGCAAAGTGGTGAAGCAGTCACTAGAGAAGTTGCAATGGAAATCGAAGGAAGTATCGCGACAACGCGATTCCATCATTCTCGCCAAGGAAAAAATTCAGGACTCCTCTTTTGGGAACAAATTCAACCTCCCTTGCCCTGTCTGCCGAACTGTAATTCCTTTTGAAGGCGTGGTAGAGGATATCTTGCGTGAGCATCGGGGGCATCCATTATATCGAGGGGTAACAGCTTCAAACAGTGAGGATCTTGTCGGGCAAGGCGATGCAACTGTACAATCTTTAGAGCCAAAATTGCGCAATTTTTGCTTTGACGTGCAAGCACACCAAGAAAAGTTGAAAGCTCGCTTAAAGGTTCACGAGAATCCTTAATAAACTATGTTTGTTGCCCTCTATAAAATAAAAGAGCAGCCGACACACCAAAAATGGATGACCAAGATTGACTAACTGGCACTAACATAATCATATCATGTGTAGTAAGCGTCAAAAGCAATATTTTGCTTAATAAGTAGTGCGCAGGAGGAAGAGTTTTGTTTGCTGATTTGCTGATATAACATAATGACATCCTCGTACATTATTACTGATTGGCCATGGTGCAAGATTTATGAAGGGTATTTATGTATGGGTTTCATGCGTTAATCATCGGCGAGTAAATGGCGCACCAGAGTTCCTCGAGGTGCTGCGTTGGTTATAGTTGCAACAAACAGCCTCGCGAGAAAAACCGTAATACATTTGAAAATACAAGCGCCCGTGACTTCTCGTTCTGATGAGCGGGTTCAATGGCGTGCATCGCTTGGCAGTCGGAGAGATAACGTGTCTCATATTTTTTGGCGTCTTGCTATGTTGTTATCTGTGGCTTCATGTGAGTCGTCGTCGGGATATTGTAGCTCTGGAGAAAACAGAGTCTGAGCTTGTCAAGCCTCAAAAAATTGGTGCAATTAACGCTTCTCTCCAATCAGTTTTGCGGGCCTTGACCATGGGAGTTGAGCTTGGACTTATTCTCTTATACTCTTGGGTTTGCGAGAGAGCGCCGCTGTTTACGCACGGCCAGAAGTTTGGGTCATTTAATTTGTTTTGGGGTCTTTTTGGATTTTTTATGCTTTGTGCTTTTGGCACAATGAAAAAAAACAAGAATGGTGACGATTCTGTTCTAAATCGAGAACAAACGGAAGAGTGGAAAGGCTGGATGCAATATTTGTTTCTTGCGTACCATTATTTCAATTTCCATTCAGTATACAACTACGTGCGGGTATTTATCAGTTGTTACGTCTGGCTCACCGGTTTCGGCAATTTGTCGTTCTTCTACATTAAACAAGATTACAGTCTCTTGCGATTCTTGCAAATGATGTGGCGCTTAAATTTCTTGGCGTTTTTTTTGTGTTTGGTGCATGGCAATACCTGGATTTTGTATTATATTTGCCCGTTGCATACCTTCTACTTCGTCATGACTTACGGCATCATGAGACTGGGACACGCGTCTAACCTTGCGTCCCAAAATTGGCTACGTTCAAAATTGATTGCGCTGTGTGCGTTTATATTCATTATCTGGGAGTTTCCCCTTGTTTTCTATAAATTGTGGGGCGTATTTATCTCCACAGAGAAAGTCATCGGCGCAAAAAATGGTACCTTGTATGAATGGTTCTTTCGAACAGGCCTCGATCATTATTCAGCAGTGTTTGGGATGGCATTTGCAATAAATTTTCCCACTTTGATTGCTTGGTTCAAACGTGCGGAGAGCCTTGAGCCAAGGCGTGTGATACTGGTAAAATTTATGATTTGTTTGCCTTTTGTTCTCGGAGTAACAATATGGGCGAGTAAAGTGGCATCGAAGCCGAAATTCCAATACAACAGTATGCACCCATACTTTTTCTGGATTCCCTTGCTTGGGTACATCGTCTTTCGAAATGTTTCTGCTTACACGAGAATTTTCCATTCTAGCTTGCTTGCAAGAATGGGAAAAGTTACTTTAGAAACTTATTTGATGCAGCACCACATTTGGCTCTCCGAGAACGCTAAGGCTGTCCTCATTTTCTTTCCTGGGTTTCCGTTGACCAACATGTTCATAACTACTGCTGTATATATATACATATCAAATCGACTCTTTCGAATTACAATAGGTTTACGCGCGATGCTGCTACCTGACGATCTCGTGGTTGCCTTGCGTAACATTGGGCTCTTATTTGCTGCACTGGTGGTATGTGCCGGGCTGGCTGTTTTTCTTAGGACTTTGGAAGGGGGGCTGACCAGTGCACACATTGCCTTTTCGATTGTCCCTTTAAGTTATTTTTCCATGATGCAGATTATGAATAATATGACACGGAAAGAAGTCGGATATGAGTTAGTAGCCAAGACGGATGGTAGTAGCGGGTCGCACCCAGCGCTGCGACCTAAGAGGGAATGGACCAAAAGTGTTTTTGTTGCATTCTTAATTTTTTCAGGTGGACAGTTCATAGCGGAATATTTGAAGGAATCAGATGAGTTCATGGGCATCGGCATAAGTGGACCGAACAACAATTGCGCAACGAAGTTAGGCCATGGAACATGGACACCAATGAATTCAAAGGGCGACCAAACATGCCAATCGTATGAAATGTGCTTTCCAGAAGAAAATGCAAAGTTTACGTGGGTGAAGTTAAATAATATAGAAAAAGCGTTATGTGTATCGAAACCCCGTGTTCAGGCTTCTCGATTCTCGAGACCGAAGGAAAATGAATACTGGGCGAAGTTGTTTTCGAACCAGGTGATCACATTCGTCGGAGACTCATCTGGGCGTGAGTTGATGAAAGGATTTGTTTCCATGCTGGACGAAGCTGCAACTGTTAAGTTTGAGCGACATAGGAATGCAGAGATAGCGCTGAAATCAACCAGAATCTCTGTAGAGTTAAAATGGCGCCCGTTTGCTAGCCAGGTATACGAATACTTGAAGAATCGTGGGCCATGCGATGCTCTGGGACCACAATCGGCCGTTGTCATCGCAATCGGCTTGTGGGACATACGGTGGTCTTCTAATCACCTAGATGCTTTCAGCAATATGCTATCGTTAATTGAAATAGAAATTAAGCGTGCAAGAATTGCGTGTCCGAAAACAACGTATGTATGGGTGATGCCAACATCTTTGAACGTAGCCTTGTTGAGCAATGTCAGGAAAGTGAATATGACGCAGTTGAATTACAACCGTGTAATTTCGTTGATGCATCAATCGAACGTCTTGAATTCTTTTGACTTTGTTCTGGAAGCAGACAAATTAACCAGTAACAAAGTAGCAATGCTGCTTGCGACAGATGGAGTTCATTATAAACCACCAGTGTACCGTGTATTGGCTGAAACCCTGGGAAACCAAATAAAATTTGAGAGAATTCCATCACCGAAATTGGTCTTCGCGGGGATCCCTCATAACCCTTTTTTTGGAACGATAATTATTTCAGTGTTTTGTGTCATCGTTCTTTCCGCTGAAAATTTTATTGGCATGGGCCATTTTGCATTTTTTACGAATGGCCTCAGCCTGATAAGTACATCTGAAAGCTATGTCATATTTCACAATCAGCATGGCTTGAATTAACCACCACCGATATTGACTGTCATTCCAATTTACTGCTTCTTCATTCGCCATTCATTCCGTTACCAGCTGTTCGTCCTCATTTGAAGATGACGTAGAATACGTAATAACGTAAATAAAATTTTATTTTATAAGTAAGTTAGCAGAGAAGAGGTAGGAGAGAATTCGCAAAAATATCAGAGCGACAGATGAATCTGCGAATCTGAAAAACTACTTTGCCACCTCGCGAACTAACAAGGAGCGATCAAGCAGAACTTATTAAGTACCAAATTGTTTGGCCACACTTGTGTTTGTAACAAGAGAAGCCCTCTTTCCTCAAGCATTACAAAATTAGGCATCGAGTAGTCAACGCAGAAGAAGACGAATGAGTGGCATAGTCTTCAAGTTAGACCCCCAACACACTCTGCGAAAAAAGAAACAAACTCTCATTGCCGATATTGAGCAAGAGCACCGCTTTGAAAAGCACGCGTATGAACGTGTACAAAACGCTAGGGTCAGTTTTACGAAAGTAGGGACTACATTTCGTCGAGCTATCACGAGATACCTTAGCGTGAATGAAGGAAGGCTCGACTACTTTAAGAACGTCACTGGCGGAAAATCTATCGGCTACTACGTATTTGGACCTGGTACTCGAGTCACACTGTTGAATATGGGTGACGAAGACTTATCGCAAGAGATTATAGAATCCGGAATGCAGTGTCTTCGGATCCATGGTCTAAAAAAGTCGAATGGAAAAACTCGAGGACCGCTATTCATTTTGTTTGACAATAAGTCGGAGGCTCATATGTGGCAAAGGGCAATGAGTTACTCCGTGAAACTTGGGAAAAAACGTGAAGATCCTACCCCTGTGAACAGACACATTCCTAATGACGTTGAGAGTGCTTCGGACGACGACACCAAAACGGACAGGTCTTCGCGAGCATTCCTAACAGGATCTTCAGAAATGGGTTCCAGTAACGTTGTTACTAGCCGTCAAATGCCGGTAGAAAAGCCAGGTTTGGCCAAGACGAACATTCAAATGTTACAAAGCATGAAAGAAACGGTGACAAACGACCCAGACGGTAAACCCGATCCGATCTCGGACGAAGATGAGGATGGAGAAGGAGGGAATAATAATAGCGACGATGGAACCAATGATGACGATGGAAATGGTTTGCTTATTGGCGAACCAGGCGACGTACCGATTGATGGCGCAGAAACCGCGACTCCAGTGGACCGAGACTCGCTGTTGAGAAACCAACGGGTAGTTTTCAACACTTCGCGGTTTTTGCAATCTTCAGCCAATCTTCCAAGAGATCTTTTTCACAAGCAAGTAAACAAACTTGACATTCGGAAATTAATGAATACTTTTGCGTTCTCGAAAGAAGTAAAGTTAAGTAATCATGACATTTATGTCGTCGCAGCAACTATGTTTGAAGCACTGGAAGGAATCGGATCATCTATTATTCCGCAGGAGGTTTTTGGCATGTATGAGAGCTCGTTCGAAGAAATTACGGAAACGGGCCCAGGCCGTGTCGCCAAGGACATACGTATAATAAAGGACTTATTTGACATGATGTCTTCTTCCAACGTTCGCATCATTCGTGAAGTATCCGCAGCAGTAAGAATGTTCTGCATGCAACACCACCCCTGGGAACTGGGCATCAGACCGGCCCGCAGGTTTGATGATACACGACGGAATTTAGCCCCACGTTTTGCGTCAATTTTGGTAAAAAACGAGCATAATACTGACAAGTTGCCCTGTACCGCTGCAATCGTTCTAATGAGGGTTGTGCTGCAACATCACGACACCGTATTCGGCTATGATATTGAAGAGGCAGTAAATAAAGACGATGAAGGCAATGATGAAGGTGGTAACCGTCGTAATTCAGAACAAGCTGTGGAGCATATAGATCCTTTGAATAATGACGGCGAAAGCTCGACCAGTGCCAGGCATCGGGTGACGCAGGAGAGGAATGAAATACGAAGTCAAATGAAGCAAATGCTACTAGATAAAAGCGAAGAAGCTGCAACAAGCCATTCTAGTTTCACCTTGGAAAAAAATCGGGCACTGTATGAGATCAATGACGCGGCGAAAACAAGCGAAAATAAACAAAGAGATGCGGGGACCCCCGAAGATGGCGAGTCGTCTGATGTGTCTGATGACAGCATACCAAATGTTCCAGAGGATGAGAAAGATGAAAGGACTGTCAAATTGGAGCAGGTGATAAAAAAGTATGAGACGAAAATTGCAACATACAAATTAGACGTCGACGATAAGTATATTCTTCAAGACTGGTTAGAGCGGGTGGAAAATAGCAAAGCTTTATTAAAGGCCCATTTGAAGAAAAAGTATGGGAAAGCTGCAACGATTGATGAAGTTGAAATAAAGAAACGCCGAGTAACCGAAGCATTGGCTGCGGCACAAGCTTTGAGGGACGACAAAAAACATTTGAATCTTGTTGAAGTGAGGCGCACTTTACGTGAAGTAAAACAAATTTGGATCCAAGCCCGAGCTACGGGTTTGGGTGCTATGAATGCTAGCCTTGGTGATGGGAGCACAAAGCCAAATGTTTCAAAACTTTTGAAGCGCAGTGATGACGTTCTAGCAGATGTTCAAGGAAAAGTGAATTTAATGAGGGAACGGGCGATTAAATTGACTGATAGCCGCATTGCCCCTCGTGTTATGTCAAAGGCTTCAGAAATATCATCGCCGAGTGCACTAGAGCCTCGGAAGGCAAAAGAATCGCCTTCACCATCACGCTTTGCGACAATGAAAAGTTGGTTAACTTGGGGAATGGGAATGAGTAGTCCAAATGAACGAACCAATGACTCTCTCGATGAAACTTATGAAGGTCCTACTTTAACAAATGATGTTTGCCGGACACTAATCGAAATTTTGAACGAAAATTTAAAGTTGCGATCACAACTGAACGCGTATACCGAAGCTATTTTGTTGCCCACGCTAGAAAAAGAAGCAGAGTTTCAACGAACACAAGCTGACAAAGAGTTGACGCTCGACGATGATATATAAAAGAAAATTTGGTTGCACATCTCAATGAGTCATTCATAAGCCATTTATGAATCCAACAAGATAGAAAAAAAAAGTAATATACGAATAATTTCATATTTTTCATAAAAATTACCTTCTATTTTTGTACTTTAGGCTAATCAAATCGAAACATGCGAAACCGTCACTATTTTCAATAGGATTATCATATTAAGAGAAACATCAAATGAATGGTACTCAATATTGATGGATACAAAAAATGGGTCAGGAAATGCCGCAAACAAGTCACCTATAGACATAGTTTGGAGATTTTATGTCAAGGTAGAGAGGACAATCCTCTACACACAAATGCTTTTAACGAACTGATCGAAAATCTGAAGGAAAAAAATACAACAAGGAATAAGACCACGTTTAATTATGAACGTCCAGTGACAAGGAGTCTTTTTATGGAAGAAAATAGTGATGGTGATCGCTAAAATTGATATTTGAGTCAGGAAGTGTTTAATTAAATACAGCCTTATCATACTATTTATTATCATCAAATGATTCGTTGTTACTTATGGGAGAAATGCCCTTGAAGGCAAAAATATTGTATGCATTGCTCAAGAGTTGATAGCCCATGTTCTTACTTTCAATGGAGTTTGCACTTTCATATACTATTTAGTCTTTAAAACCAGACTTTCTCCACCGTAACCTTATGATTGATTGATGACATGATATCATGTATCATACGATATACATAAACATATCGGAACGAAGTGAAGAAGTTGATCGTCTTAGTTAGATAAAAAGGAGTTCAATGGGATCAAAATTTAGACAGGTAGGTTATCAAATGGACCTCAATTTCGATACAAAATAGGTCAAAAAGACAGGTGACGACTTACCATTGTTTCATTCGTGCAGGATTCTTCCTAGTCTCTTCTGCTATTTCTTCTTCGACATGTCGTTGATAGTTAGCGTCAATCCACAACTCCTTGGAAAGCAGTGCCTTTCGCTCCTCTTCTGGCATTTCTAGCCACTCATCCTCGTGCTTTCGGAGTAATGACCGAGTCCAGTAAATTTTATCACCCAAAGAATATTTGCCGGTGGATAAACGATAAAAATAAGAAGACCACGTATATATTTCCATCGGAAGAGAATATGGAAGTTTCAAAAATTTTATGATTACAAGGTCCGTTAGTTCAATTTTCTTGTACCCTCCTTGAACATTCAACTTTTTTGATTTTTCTTCCAAATATGCCTCAATAAGCTCGTTTTCAATATCTTTTAATCGTCTGGATGATAGCGGCTTCCCATTTTTCTTATTTGCTTTTTTTTTCAGCTCAGCCTGAATCTCGCCTTTTGCGAACATACGAACATCTTCTTTGGTCTTCCAATACTTTACAAACTGGTTGTATTTGTAAGTTTGTCCATAAAATTGAACTGTTGACAAAACACACAAAAAAGCTAATACAACACCCCAGGCATCGATTCTGGCAAGTCGGCTTTCCCCAAAGCGGGGCCGGAAGCTCGAGGGCAGTGATTCAATTACAGCATCATATTCCTTCCTTTTCACTTCATCTTTTAGAACTTCATACGCGTCTGCAAGTCCTAAAAACCGCTTCTCTGCAGCTTCCGCAGACACGTCCGCGTTATTCTTGTGGTCTTTAAACTTGTCTGGATGAAACTGCAAAGATAATGTCCGAAACGCTTTCTTGATTTCACGTTTCGTGACATTCTTACGAACCCCTAATACTCCGTAATAATCATTCATTTGCCAAGATAGCTTCTCTTGCCACGAAGCGTCAGCTTCGACAAGGATACGGCTGTTCAACAAAACGAGTTGTAACAGAAGGAAAATGTACCGTATCATTCTGACCAGGAAGCGTCGGTTAACTAACCACAACCGTCAAGAGGTTTACGTTCATACCTGCAATAACAGAAGATATAGGGAGGTCCATTTATCATCCGAATATCGGCTTCCCAAATGAAGAATGGTAGCGGATGGACTTTCTGATGGGCGTCTGCTTGGCACTCTCGTCTCTCGTCTCGACAGACCACAGATCAATCCATGTATTTATGTATTTCTATTCTAGTACATCACTAGAATACTAACCTGACGCTAAGATTTGATAGAGTGCAAAACGGATCACTTGTTTGTACTAAAATAGAAACTGACAGTTGATGAATTTCAAACTACAGTTCACTACTAAAGACAGTACGGTACTGAGCCAGTTAATGGGAAAGACTAGACAACTCTTCGTACGAGGAAGAAAAAGAATCGGAGAAACTAACCGTTGCATCAACCGCTTTTTAAAAACTAGTCGTCATCATCGTGCCGAAACCCATAAAGCATCCCGATCATGCTTCGGCATAAATTGCAAGGGCGAAAACAAAATAGCCCGGCAAGTGCAATCACTTGTCCCAAAAATGCCCCACTGCCTGAAGTTAGTACTGGTGTCCGCAAGTGGCTTATCTAAGGCGGACGTATTTGGAAAGAGTGATCCATATTGCGTTGTAAAGGTAAACGGGGATAGTCAGTATAAATCAAGTATAATAAAGAAAACGCTAAATCCACATTGGAACGAAGATGTCGAATTAAAATTTGAAGATTATAGCGAAGATTTTGCACAGACAGTCATTACATTTGAAGTCTTCGACCATGATGTAGTTGGCTCCCATGACTTCTTAGGTCAGGCCCAACTTCGCGGCGACGTTCTCCGCACATTTTTTAAGTCAGACGAAATCCTAACGTCATTTACTTTGAAGAATGAGCAGGGCAACGAAGAGACAAAAGGCGATTTAACAATGAAATTGATCTCTCTTCAAACAGAAGAGGTTACCAGGATAGAGGGTGTTGCAGATCATTTTGTGCTGTCTATACGACTTGTTGGTGCGACTCGACTACGTGCCGCTGACGTAGGCGGCGCGAGTGATCCTTACGCGGTGGTGACATTCGCAGGGAAGAAAGTAGGGAAAACAAAAGTGGCAAAGAAAACGTTGAATCCAAGATGGGACGAGACATTTAGAGTGTTAGTGGACCCTGATATTGCCAAGTTGGCGGCTTCTTTACTGGTTTTTGAAATTCACGACCACGACTTACTTGGAGGCCATGATTTTCTTGGTATTGTCGAACTCTCTGGGATCAAACTGCTACAGTTTCTCTTAACTCGTGAGTCAATCCAATTTCATATTGTAAACAAGACTAATGTCACTAAGTCTGATAGGGATGACAGCGGTAAAATTGAAGCCATGTGCGTACATATGTTCGATCTCGATGGTCAAGATATTTTAAAAAAGCCCAACTTTATTAAAGCGTTGAAAGCATCTATTGATGCCTCTCAAACCGCTCTGGAAGCGAAAGAAACGGAGTCAAATGAGTTGGACAAGAAGTCAAAAGGACAAGCAGTGCAAGAGAAACAACAAACCTTCTCTTCTCAGTGGCCTCAATGGGAACGTTTTTATGATAGCAAGGCGCATGCTATGTTCTGGTACAATAATTTTTCGGGTGAAGTGGCATGGAGGGAACCCTTTGACTATGGTGTTGCGTACAGGACGAAAGAGCGTCTATGGGATCCACCCCAATACTTTGTAAAAGCGCAAGCAGCATTGAAAATAGAAAGCATGAGTAGGTCTTATTTCGCCCGGAATAAAGTACGGAAAGCAAGAGCAAGAAAACAAGTGGTCGGAAAGAGACAAGTGTGGGTAGAAGCCTTTGATCCCCGGCTCCGCCAATCATACTTCTATAACATGGTAACAGGCATCGTAAATTGGCGGCGGCCGATGGAAATGTTAGCAGCCCAAAACCGGTGGATAAAAAGTTTCGACCCGGATCGACAGATTCCTTACTTTTATAACTACGCTAACCATGTATGGCAATATGATATGCCAGATGAGTTCACCCCTGGAGGCTTTAGCAAAAAAATCACAGCAGCTGAGTGCATTCAAAGTTCGTATCGCAGATTTCGATCTCGGTGCGTTAATTGTTTAAAGAAAATGATGAAGAGTGCCTGTCACGTTCATAATTCGCACTTAAATTTAAGTTTAATCGAATATCTTGAACAATTCAGCTTGATGTATAGACACAGATATACTAGAAAAAGCGCAAAAATTCGCTCGAAGTTGCTGGATTTACGCATCGAGTTGGACAAAATAAGACAACTTGGGGCGGCCCTGACTCGTCAATCACCCGAACTATTGGCCGAAGACGCAGAGGATACTGCAACAGAGAACTATCTTGGTGCAGTTGAATTGTTTGGGAAGCATGTTTCAAATTCTGCAGCTTTGATAGCAACTGAGGATGTCGATATTTTTCGGGTCGCTCGCAGTCAGTTACGAGAAATGCTTTCTCTCGACATCTACCGTCTTCAAATCCTTGGTTTAGAAACAAATTCAGATTTAGTTCTGGTTAAAAGTGAAATCGACAAAGCAAAACACCTTGTAAGTCAATTTCAAAATCATAGTAATGTGAAACGTTTGCTAAAGCGTAAAGTACCCAAAAAAGATATTGTTTTCGAAGGGAATTATGTAACATTTGTGAAGTTGTTGTCTAAAGTGACGAATCAAGTGTACCGAGCATTGAAAACAACTAAAAAATTTCTTTTTGTGACAGGAAAAGAGAGAGACGTCCGGATTTCGCAGGTTGAACTGCTGCGAATGCGGAAAGAGGAGGCGAAACAACTTTCGGCAATGTACATTCTTGAGATGCGAGCAAAAACAAAAGCCGCGCATAGTACCTTCGTCACTATGTGCAAATCGCGGTGGGAGCTTGGGAAGCAGAAAAAAGATTCAGAAGAAATCTTAAGGATAGAGACAGAGAAAAAACGTCAAGTAGAAGAAGAGCGACGGCGAAAAGATAGAGAGCACGAGCGTTATGAACGTGCTGCAAAGACCGCGAGGGATATGATTTCTCCTTGGGCAGCAATAAAAACGAACGTTCCAATTGCGGTATTTCGAGATCTATTAAGGGCTGAAATGGAACGGAAAATTTACCAAGAGAAGAGAAACTTCAGCATCAATGATAGATGCCCCGAAACCGGCGAATCGTTTGTCGGCAATGCAACGACGCATGGTAAATCCGAAATTTTGGAGTATTTAATGCAAGTCCGCGCAAATCCTAATCTCGTTGAGAGTATTCTCACTCGGGTTACTCCACTCCACATAGCGGCTAAAAACGACCGTCGCGATTGCGCACGTATTTTGATAAATTACGGTGCTAACTTGTGTGCTGTCGATTCGTACGGAGACACAGCATTGCACGTTGCCTGTCGTCAAGATCGCCTGGCTATAGTAAAATTGTTGATTAGCGTTCATATGGATGACAGCTTCTGGAAAATGATCGCAGTTCCGAATCACAAAGGGATGATACCGTTGGATCTTGCAAAAGACCAATCGATCATATCAACTTTAAAACCCTTTCTTCAGAATGCGATGGACAAAGCACAATTGAGCGCTGACGAAAGACGCTTATTGGATAAACGGGACTCGCGAATCCATATACGAAGCACTTTAAACGCGACAAGCAAACAGAAACCAGCTAGCCTAAAAAATTCGTCATGCACTTCACCGTTGAGAGAACCTGCAACTCCACGGTCAAACCAGGAAGAAACTCAAATGTACGAATCGGAGAAATTGAAGTTGCGTTTGAGTGCTTTAAAACGAAAGCATTAATAAGCTATATTACACGTTTTTTTTAACAAATCGAGATTTGTGAAGTTTACAACTTATTCTAGTGAGTTTTTACCCCCGTGCGTTAGTTCGGTTACGCGCAAAAATGAAGAGCAGGGATGCAGGGATACAAGGATTGCAATCTGATAGTCCAATACTTTGTAAGTATTTCTAGTAGTATTAATATTGATAGTAGTAGTACTAGTAATCTGATAGATTATTTTTTAATTTTTACTTCTTCTACTCAATTCTTTTCGTCGAACAAACAAACTCCTGATTCGTTACACAGGAAAGCAAATATAATCGCCGAGATTATTCATGCGTCAGAGCCCTCTGTAATCTGCCTGTTCATGGTTTATTTCGACGACAGGGATCATATGCGCCAAGCAACCCTACGAGATTATATTTTCCACGTTACTATGTCCAAAGACGCAGACGATAGAAACATCGCATTAATTCTGATAGAAAAAGATGAAACTGGTTCTATGGGATTAAAAATTGCAAAGCGTGGAGATAGTATTTATGTTATCGGGTGCGCTGAGCGTTTAAAAGATAGTGGCATTATTATTGGAGATGAATTGCACAAAGTTGGTGACATACCACTTCACGGAATGTCTCTAGGAGAAGTGGCATCAGTAATGAAGTCCATGGTGTCCCCGGTGCTTGTGGAGCTTCAGCATTTTGAGGAAACAAATCGCGAGGAGATGCTTAAGAAAGTGGCAACCTTAAATGAGGCAAAAAACAAGCTCTTTTCCGCCGTATCCAAAGTAAGCGCTGTGCAAGTGCTCACAGGACCCCCCCCCCCGCCTCCCCCACCACCGGAACCGTCAATAGCCTTAGAATCGAAGTATGTGTCGTCATTTGAATGGCCCCATCCACGTACAGAAAGTGAGGAGAGCTATTCCCAATCACCGGAGTCGGCATCAAGCAAATTTTTGTTGGAAGAAGAAATTAACCGATTGAGATCAGAACAGACAAAGGCAGCAGTTGCATATGATGTCAAAACAACAAAACTCAAGCGTGAGCATGAGAACGAAATAAAGCACTGGAAAAAACTCCTGGCAGAGCTGGAACATCAAACAAACAGTCATGACGAAGAAAAAGCGAAAATACAAACCAACCTTCAAGCAGCGCGCCGAAAGAGCGTAAGTATGGAAATGAGCAACACAGACTTGGAACGTGAAGTTGCAGTACTCCAAGGTGAAAATGAAATTATGCACGAGAAACTAATAAAGGTGCAGCGCGAGTTGGCACAAGAAAAAGAGAAGTACGTTTTTCTTGAGCATGAGTACGAATCAATGAAAACATCTCTGACCGATTTGCGCAAAGAACTTCATGCTGTATCGTCGCTGAAGATAGGTTCCCATTACGACTTGGCTTCGGTGCACGCAACGATTGACCCAGAACGACATTGTAATCTGATTCTCAAATCCCAAGGAATCGCTGCTGAGGAAAAACCAGCGTGTAAGCTGGAGCTGCATGAGAAAAGGTCGGACGGGCACGACATCGCAGTTCTCCGAGAAGACAAACAGCGAGAACCCCAAGTGTCCTGGTTTTAAGATGGCTAGTTTTATGCCAGCTTTGTGTTGTGTTCTCAATGTTGCCCAGAGCGTCGTGAGTCCGCCACCAGAAAAGTAGGCGTGATGATTCAAGTAAATACATCTAGGCACTTTGTGATTCGCATGGCTATGCTTCTTGCAAACATTATAAAAAACTCAAAATGTAAAATTATAAAAGGGTTTCAACAGAACCCCATTAAAAAACGAAACTTACGCGTATAGTACGACATGTGATTAAAATATAAATAAGTATAAAGGCTGTCTTTAATTAAACGTTTTCTGTCTCAAACATCATATATCTCATATGTGATTGATTAAAAATATACAAAAAAAAATTAAAAAGAAAAACAGGGTTAAAACACCCGGTTTAAAACAGGGTCACGATTGGATACTTGACTTTTTAAAACATCTCACATACTCCATTGACGTTAGTTTCTGGACCGTTCATTTGGCCCTCATTACCCAGTTTATTGAGGGCAGAGTGAGTCGATTTGTCGACTGTTCCTCTGTTCCCCTTCTAAGTTCGTCTTTATTAATTGTAATATTATAAGACAATGCAACTCTCAATTAAGGTGAAACAAAATAGCACAAACATGTCAAATAGATAGTGATAGATGACTGCTAAATCACAAGTTCTCATAAGTTGCCAAAAACACCCACTCTTCGAACACGCCGGTTTGAGTTTGTCGTTCTCGGAATTATAATATTTACGCAACCATCCTCAAGATCAAATTGTGTATGCAGATCTTCAAGAGCGTGCCCAAAGCACGAAAAATTAGACACAGGAACATTATTTTTGACGTAAATTTTCTTTCTTTTTTGTTTGGAGTTTGAGCGCTTATCCTTACGAGAACCTATTCGTTTTTGCGAGCGTCGTCGACTGTGCTTCCCAGTTTTATTTATCACCTCTCTCTCAACGTTAGATTCTTTCGAATCTATGGGAGGGTTCGGCAACGCCAGTTCCTTGTATCGATCTTTTCTCCAGCCTCGCTGAATTTTCATCGCGGCACGTTCTCTGTTTTCAAGGGTTTCTAGAAAAGACAAATGTGGGGGATTTTTCAAACAATATTTCTGTCCCATTCCAGCTGATTGGTCGTTGAATCGTGTGTCTTGACTTTCCTGTACTGATGTGGATGACATTGAGGGAGGTGACATCGATGTTCTATCTTCTTTTTCGGATGATAATCGGTCACGATTTTCTACCACCGCTTCTTCAAGAGCAGATTGATTCTCTACTCGTCGGTGTTGGTTTTTGGTATCTTTCATATATTTGTGTTCACTCATAGACTGTTTTCCTTCTTGTTCTATTTCATGGCTTCTAAACGTAATAATTCGATCCGGGCGTTTAGATTGCAGTATTTCTAAGTTCTGTTTCCGTTCTTCTTCCTCAATAATCGCTTTTTTTAACGATTCGTTTTTGTCAGATAGAATATACCGCACAGCTTCTTTTTTATTTTGTGTCTCTTCTAGATTTGAAACAAACGCTGCACGAATGGATAGAAAATGTTTCCGTTTTTTAATCTCTTGATGCAGATATTGCAAGTCACTCTCAATCTTTATGATGCTTTTTTTTTTCTCAGATAACTCCACTTCAAGGAGTTCTTCTTGTTTGTTTAAGAGTTCAATCTCCGCTATTGATCTTTCGCGTTCTTCTCTTATTCTGGTTTCACGATTTTTATACGACCAGAGGGCATTTTGAACTCGTTTAACTCTGCTTTTTAATTCAGTCATGGTTTTATAAACGATCTGATATGAATTTTGATGTATGCATTTCATCTCACTGGCAGAGAGAGCTAGAAGTTTGATCGCATGGTCGAATACAGAAAGGCGATCTTGAAGTACTTTCTCATCCATGTCTTCCCCCAAGTATTACGTGGATGAAATGTGAAAACTGTTACTATTGTTGCTTTTAATGCTGTAGATTTCGAAAGCGGAATTTTGACTCAGAAAAGATGCTGAAGATTTAACAAGTGCCTATTTATTGCTAGTTTCAATAAATTCTCAATGCATCTAATTCACCTGCCTTCCTCGAGCCCTGACAACCTGGGAGTCGAGATCCTCATCGCGATCTATGTGTGAATTGTTAATGTACCTTCATCTCATAATACCAGGACAAATAAAATAAATGATCGATCGATGGGTCGATGGGGCGCATAGCAACAGAACAGCGAAGAGTAGAACTAGAATCTTCGTATTGTTCGGACAAATGCCCCTTACTAGGAGAACATTAAGGATTCGCGAGTGAAGGTACCTCAGTCTACCAAACATTCCAAAAGAGAGGAAACAAAATGGGTGTATGGACAGCATGTGGATGTGGGCAAATGAAAACTGCCAATGCCAGCTTGGAACTCTTTCTTTGCAGTACACCATAAAAAAGGAGGGTTTCATCAACACCTGCGTTTACGGAAGCAATACTCTTAATCCTTGGCGGACCATCTCTTTACGGCAACTTGAGAAATACAAAACATGTCGTCCGGCAAAGCAACCACGGGTGAACAGCAAGTTAGTACGACTGATTTCAGCGACGCAGTCTTGCAATGTGCCCTTGCTCAATTATCAAAGAGTGTAAACTTGCCCGATGACGATAGACATGAGCATCGCTTTGCTAAATGCGAGCATGGCGTCTTGGCCGTCTTTAGTGATATCGTGGGGAAGTATATTGAAACTGTCGGCATGTCTGCTGCAGAGAATTCAGCTGTAAGTGGACGTAGCGTGACGAACTTGTATGACGTGATAAATGCTTTTTCAATGACAGGCTCCCCGCCAGTAACTGTCGAAGATTTGTACGATTTTGCTGCATCAGAAGAATCAGACGAGTATTTCGACCGCCGCATTCCAGATTTTCCTGCTCGAAAGAAGGTGCGGATGTCAAAGTTTGGTGATATGGCTGAAAACCGAAACAATACGACACCAAGTTCTGTATTACCTTTTCTCCCTCCATATCCTCCGAAACACACATATGCGCACACGTCTATCGATTCCATCTCTAGGGTGGCAGGAGGATTAAAAGCGGATGAAATTCGTGCAAAACAGCACGCTGACTTGCGTGACTCAATAGCGTTCTTAGGAAAAGATCAAGTGTATGATAAAAAGATGGAAGAAGTGGCAAACCCTTTCATTCGCGATACATTCAATAATGATTCCAACTGTGAGTCTGCGGAGTCTGGAACAATTCGAGCCGCTGCCCCAGATTTGCTGTAAGTTGATGACAAAATTTAGTACAAATTGGATCGGTTTTCATTGTTAGTAAACAAGTCATCATCACTTGCACCAATATTCAAAATTTTTTGTCTACATTACCTGCTTCTACGCAGGTTCGGTCAAAACCATTCCACATAGTACTAGAAGAAATACTAATAACTACAGTTATACGTAGCAAGTAATTACTGAGGGACAAGCTGGGTGTATAAGCGCCGATACGCTTTCCTCGAGCATTTTGTCGGGAATACATGAGAGAAGCATTTATTCGTACACCCAGGCAGCGCTGTGGTGGGTCCACGCGTTAAGATCTTCGCCAAACCATAATTTGATTTCTGCCTGAGCAGATTCAACTGCATCACTGCCGTGGCAGATGTTGCGGCCAACATCGAGGCAAAAGTCACCACGTATGGTTCCGGGGGCAGAATCCAAAGGACGGGTTTCCCCCAACATTTTCCGGCCAGTTTTAACTGCGTCCAAACCTTCCCAGACCATGCAGCATACAGGTCCAGAGGACATATAAGCGATCAGACCGGGAAAAAATTTCTTTTCTTTCAAGTCGGCATAGTGGTTTTCAAGGTGTTCCTTCGACGGAGTCGCAAGTTTCATTGCAACGAGTTTGAAGCCACGGCTTTCGAAGCGGCTTATGATTGGTCCAATGAGTCCACGTTGGACACCGTCGGGCTTGATCATGATGTAGGTTTGCTCGGTATTAGCCATATTCGTGAAGTTGACGGTTTTTCTTAGCGTGTTTTATAGTTGTTTATTTCTTCTTATATAGTCGGTGTGCGTGACACGATCACACGGAGAGTTGTGCAGCCTTTCAAGACTTTGTGGAATGCCGCATACGTTCCCCCGCGAAAAATCTTATTCGGCTATACGAAAAAGCATGTCTCCGCACAAAATCAAGGAGGATCAGATAGGAATACAAATCATATTCGGTTTTGTATTAATCGGTACATTTGACGAATGTTTAAGGAATATAATCAAGATATTATGATTAACCAACTAATGAAATAAAAAAATACTTAAAAATGACTCACAAAAAAGATTTGTTGCCCTCATTTTTGTTCAGTATTGGTCTATTGTTAACGTTGTTGCCAATTTTGGGCCACTCATTTTCGGTGTGAACAATGATCAAAGGTGCAGCAAGAAAGCCAGGCGCTTGCTTGCTTATCTTCCTTCATTCAGGCAGACTAATGAATGATGTTCGGCCAGACTTACTAGATAAAAAGATGTTTCGTTTTTTCGATCGTGGAGACGATCGATTTATTACGACTATCGACTATTTCATTCTATTCTAGCTATTCTAAATTCAATGTCATAGACTACGAGTACAAGACTCGACTAGAAAAAACGAATTTCTCGCTATCATAGCTTAACTATTTCATATTTACGCAATTCAAGGCAAAAGCACGCAGTACAATACACGAAGGCAGACGAACAGGGGGACAGGGACAGACAGGATATAGGGCTTTCGGCAGGGAATGAACTGTGTTCGATACCGTACCAATCAGACTACTTGTATGATGTGAAGTGCATACATCCAAGACACGTCGTCATAACAAGGTTGTTGGTACCACTGGTTTTGTGAGAAACAAGGAGCTCTCGTGTTGCCGGCATTGGAAAATACCGACCATCGGCAGGTACGCGTAGCAAGCATGTATTCGCATTGACTACTGACCGATTTTTCGCAGCATTTAATCGTCGGAAAGAAAACGGATTCATCATGTCTAACATTCTTCGCTACTCGCTTTCGGCGACACGCCGAAGTCTGCGAAGAACACCAGCGAAAAACTTTCCTGGAGTTTTCCCTAGTCATCTCCGTCGCTTTGTTTCTGCGGCAGGTGGAGGAGGCAATAGCAACGGGGACACGCCTAACCCCGCAGCTTCGTTTTTACACGGGGGGAATAGCATTTATGTCGATGAAATGTATCGATTGTGGCTGCAAGATCCTTCTTCAGTCCACGCATCGTGGGACGTTTACTTTCGAACAGATACGTTCCAACCAAACATGGCTATTCAACCAAATACACCAGCGTACAGGGGGGGTGGAGGCAGTGGAGGCTCTTCGGATAGTAACGACATGGCAAACATGGTGAATTTAGTTCACTCGTACAAAATGAGAGGGCACGAGAAGGCGGATTTAGACCCTCTTTCGCTTCGTCGCGAAGCAGTCTTTTTGGAGACGTCTGAGGACCGAGAGGACGCTTTGGGGGAGCTTGATTTTCGTCGTGTCGGTTTTACTGACGCAGATTTGGACCGCGAACTGGATTTTGGTAGCACGACTAGCCCAATTTTGAAGAATTTGAAAAAATACGGTGATTTGGATGGCGATGGGAAAATTGTATTGCGCGAGGCCATCGATTTTCTAGAGAAAGCATACTGTGGAAAAATTGCGTACGAGTTCGTTCATTGCCGCGATACGGAAAGAGTCACATGGCTACAGGACAAGATCGAATCCCTCCCGTTCGACCAAATATCAAAGGAGAAGCAAAGGAGAACGTTAGAAAGACTGGAATTCGCCACAACCTTCGAGTATGGGCTTGCTAAGAAGTTCACGACAGCAAAGCGATTTGGCATGGAGGGATTAGAAACTACTATTCCCGGCATGAAAGCGATGATTGATAAATTTGCTGATTTGGGCGCAGAAGATTTCGTAATTGGCATGGCTCATCGTGGGCGCTTAAACGTACTGGCAAACGTGATGAGAAAGCCAATGGAAATTATGTTTAATGAATTTAAAGGGACCATGGAGACCCGAAATGAAGAAGAAGATTGGAGCATGTCTGGAGATGTGAAATACCATCTTGGAACTAGTCACGACCGCATTAATGCTGATGGAAAGAAGGTTCACCTCAGTTTGATGGCGAACCCATCACACTTGGAAGCAGTCAACCCAATGGTATCCGGAAAATCGCGCGCGAAAATGCACTACAAAGGTGACTCAATCGGAAACACAATAGTGCCAGTGATTCTCCATGGCGATGCCGCATTCGCTGGCCAAGGTATAGTGTACGAATCTATGCAGTTTGCCCGCACAAAACACTATCGCACCGGTGGCACCGTTCATATTGTCACGAACAATCAGGTCGGCTTTACTGCAGATCCATGGCAGTCGCGCTCTACTCTGTACTCGTCAGATATTGGCAAGGCTTTCGAGGCGCCTATATTTCACGTGAATGCCGATGATGCAGACATGGTTGTTGCTGCATTTGAAATCGCAGCAGAATACCGGCAAAAGTTTGGTACAGATGTGATTGTCGATGTAATTGGCTACAGGAAGAACGGGCATAATGAAATTGACGAGCCGAGATTCACCCAGCCCCTTATGTACCAAACCATCGACAAGCACCCAAAATCAGTTGAAATCTATCGCTCCAAGTTGTTAGAGGAAGGAGTCTTAACCCCCGCCGAACTTGAAGAAACCAAGGGGTTTGTCGAGAAAGTTTTCAACGAGGCATTTGAGGCAAGTGATTCGTACGCGCACAATCCCAAGGAGTGGTACGACTCCCCATGGCAAGGCGTCGTGAACCCTACAACGCACTCCAAAGCTAAACCTACTGGTGTTAGCGTGGCTGTCCTCGAAGAAATTGGTGCGAAGTTGACGAGCGTTCCTGAAAATTTTACGATTCACCGTCGCTTAAATAACATTGTTAAAGCAAAGGCGGTTACATTGGAAGAAAAGAGCAATATTGATTGGGGAACTGCGGAAGCTTTAGCATTTGGATCCCTACTCGTTGAAGGCACACACGTTCGTATTAGTGGCCAGGATGTGCAGCGCGGTACATTCAGCCACCGCCACGCAGTCTGGCACGACCAAAAGTCAAACGCGCTATTTACACCACTAAATAACATCCGCGAGGACCAGGCGCGTATGGTGGTGGCCAATTCACCGCTGTCCGAATATGGCGTCATGGGCTTTGAACTCGGCTATGCGCAAGAGAGCCCGCATTCTCTAGTTATTTGGGAAGCTCAATTTGGAGACTTCGTGAACGGTGCCCAAATAATGATCGATCAGTTCATTTCCTCTGGCGAGGCAAAATGGGGCCGGCAAAATGGTCTGGTTTTGTTGCTCCCTCATGGACATCAAGGCCAAGGCCCCGAACATAGTAGTTGTCGGCCAGAACGGTTCTTGCAGTGCGTCGACGAAGATCCTGACGAAGTCCCCGATATGAATGAAGACACCACGTTTCAAGTCCAGCACCACAATTGGCAAATTGTTAACTGTACAACACCGGCCAATTATTTTCATGTTTTGCGCCGCCAACAAAAACGGGATTTCCGCAAACCTCTCATTGTCATAGCGCCGAAAGGGTTACTGCGCCACAAACAATGCGTGTCGTCCTTTGATGAAATGGCAGAAGGGACGAAGTTCGAACGTGTCTTCCAAGAACGATTTCCCGATGAATTGACAGACCCGGCGGATGTCCGCCGTGTTATTTTCTGCACTGGACAAATTTATTTCGAGCTATTGGAGGCTCGTCGAAAAGGTGAAATTAAGGACGTTGCACTTGTTACCATTGAGCAGTTGTCCCCCTTTCCGTTTGATCTTGTGGCAGAAGTAATGCACACGTATCAGAATGCAGAAATCGTATGGACCCAGGAGGAACCTAAAAATATGGGCTGCTGGAGTTTTGTACAGGACCGCTTGATGACTGCATCGAGAGTCATAAATGGCGAGAGGAGGACCCCCGGCTATGTTGGCCGGAAAACAATGGCATCCACGGCAGAAGGGTACGGCGCTGTACACTTGAAGGAGCAGAAGCATATAGTCGACCTAGCATTAAGCAAGGATGTTACAACTTGGGGATGGGGGCGCTCAAGGCCTGGTTTTAGTAGGGAGCTGACGAGTAATTGAAGAACTTGTCAACGCTTTCGCCCTGTGCGATTATGGGATACCGCAGCACATTATGTACTACCGGTGGCATGTGACCGTACCCGCCCTGTTCGCCGAACGCTTCTGGCATCTTTGCATATGTCATCGACAAGTAGCACATGTGATTTTATCAGTACGCACGACCACGTTTCTAAATAGACAGCGACAAATGGAAACAGTAGAATGAGTACAGGGACATAATAAGTTAATACATTACAGAGCATAGAAATATGTACACATTATAAAAATGAGTCCAATATAAGCTTATAATAGTATGATATGATAATATTACATGTGATGGATATAATACTTTTTGGCTTTTATGACCTGCGACTGTTCAGAGGCAGGTACCTATCCAACAAAAGCAAGGCGCTTTGATATACCATTAAATCTACAGATTGGCTCGTAACATTCACCAATGGGACTACCAAGAATTTATTCCAAGGCAGTGGTGTTCGTAGTGATATTCTGCTCTTCTTTTTCGGAAGCCTCGCAGAAATCTACACCAAAGAAAACGTTTGGGGAACTAAGTGCGGCCTCTAAAACGAAATTCTTCAGCGGCCATTTCGATTTGTCGCACCGCGATGGGTGCTTCTTTCCAGGAAATACCTTTTGGTCGTAGTCACCGTAGAACAACTCCAAACGTTTCGTCATGCGGTCGCAACTTGTGCAACGAAAGATGAACCCGTATTCAGATTTCAAAACAGGGCAAACCATTTTCACAAGGTTAACAAGTCCTTTGCGGGTTTTACCATCGCCAGCAAGCTCTTCTTCTTTGCGAACAGAGCGAGCGAGTTCCAAGTACTTCTCCATGTCTCCACACGCAGGGCCTTGCTGTTCACTGCGAACCTTCGCCGCCTTTTCACGCAATACGGCTTCGTCTTCTTCGTCCGTGTTTTCACTGGCGGCTTCCTCTGCTTTCATTTCACGTAGCTTTCCGTGTTCGACCATTTTTTTAGGTTTGTAAAGCCCAGACGGCTTTGGGAGGCCTTGTGCACGCTTTTTGAAACCGTCGATGGGGATCATGAACGGCTTGTACGTGGGAACATCACTGGCGTTTGCAGTGAGTTTGTTGTTGACCAACACTTTCTCACCAGCAGCCTTTTGGAAATACCCTGTCGGGACCATGTTCGGTTTCCCCCAACCCGAAATGACACCGTTGTAAATATTTTTTGCCTGGTTGTGATCCATTTCTTGGCCATCGTTCAAGATGGAAGTGGCCTTCGCAACCTCATTTTCAAGTTCGCTGGTCACTTGGTTTTCCGAGATAGGCTTCGCAAATTCTGGATTTTCACGTCCTGCTTGGGGAGCACGTAAAGCAGACCCACTAACCGCGGCAACGGCGCATGCCGCGTAGACAACGATAGTTCCCACTCTCATTTTCTTAACAGACTCACACGTAACACCTTGTCGTGGGGATGTGAAGTCACACGGAGTAACAAATGCCAACAGAATGCGTACTTCTGTCAAGTAATCCTTCAACTCGCTAACGCCAATCTTCGTGCGATAGCCAGTCTGCATCCTTCGCACGGTTGGGTCCACGGGTCGTGTGTTCTTTCTGAGAGCCGCCTTTCCCGTCGTTCGTGCAATGACTGCCATAGTATCGTGTATGTAATTTTCCTAAACAATACACATAGCAAGTAGCTACCTCAGCTTTCATTCTCCCCCCCAACTTTCTTCATGCAAGTTTCCTTCCTTCTTTTTGTTAACAGGGGATTACCACAGATAGTTGTATCCGTAGTACACTACGAAAATGTTTCGCCCTTTCAAGTACTAACTGCTGGCTGCTGGCTGCTGGGCTCCTCCTGAGTGATTGGAAAGTATGATTTTTGTACATACATACTTGGCTATCATCTTCTCCAGAAGGAGGTGGATTTCTGTAAACTCGCGTACTATGACACTATGACACTAATGACGACGCCTGTTGCTTTCAAATTTTGTCAACAACAAAATTGTTTTCTTTTTTGTTGCTACTTCCGTTTATGTGTACAGCACGAGTATACGAAGATTGCAGATGCAGTTTAGCATTTGAGTATACGAAAATTGGTCTTGCGTTTACTTTTCAAGCTATCATAAAAGTGGACCAGGGGTTGACTGACGGAAATGAGCGCCTCGCGAATATTTGTTCATGAATCGACCACATTGTTGATGTGAAGCTCGAGCATGATGCTTCAATAATGCAAGGTGTCAATTGCAAGGATCGGATGGCCACGTCTTGCTAATATACGCTATACCACGAAATAGAGGCCGGGCGTTGGGCTTCTATTTCTGTAGTGGGCCGAAAGAGTTCTACGACCAGCACGGATTTGTTCTTTTTTCCCGTGGTTGGAAAATGGAGGATTTTCAGCAAAATAAATTCTTCGCTGCAATGAGGCATTTATTTCCGGATTTAGAAAATGAGGCTATTAGTCGGTCGTGGACATTATTAATTCCTCAATCAACATCTATACAAACTGCTAAATTCACTACAAAGTCGATAATTTTTAGCCACATTCTGCAACCCTTGAATCAATATTACCCTGGTTTTTTTTTAACGTTGAATGGAAAGTCGGTCAAGTTCAATCAAGAAGAGAAAAGTTTGAAGGCATGCGACAAAGTCAGTGATGCGGGCGGGGCGTTCCCAGAGGAAAGGACAGTTTACATTCTATTTGAAGAAGAGTTTTTTGTTGGTAGCAGTAGTTTCAGAGTTTACTGTATCAACAGGCCGATCATTGGACCGGGGGAGGTTGTTCTTAGCCCGTACGACAACAAAGAGCTGTTTTCTCCAGATCGTTTTGCAAAAGATTGGGTACTGATGCTCAAACGTTCACGGGAAAACAAATTTGTCGTAGAGAGCGCTTTGGCTTTTGCAGCGGGTATAAACGAGCAAATATCGTCGGGAAAGTGCATGCTTGTGGTAAGAGATGAACGACCAAAGGACGGCACTGGCGTTGGAGTCGTTGATGATAAACCTTTTTGTGGTGAGAGGAGTGTTTCGATGGATGCGTTTAACCACCTCATTGAAGCAGTCAACGAGGAGTGCCACATTCTAGTAGAACAATCCATCAAGCGAAATGCTAATTTCTCATGTGCTTTGAAACAAAATGCTTTGTTTGAATTGCTTGCCAATGCCTTTCACACAACGATCCACGAAGAGTTATACCCAAACGTTTTTAGTGCCATATGTAATGTAGAAATGGAAGCAGAAAACCAACTGCAAATCAAAGTACACACCATGCGCACCCATGGATCCGGCGAATTGGACTCTGGTAAATGGGCTGGTCTCGACCTAGAAAAAACTGCAGTTAATGAGCTTAGATCTATCAATAATGAGCGTTCACCCCTCGCCAAGTTGGACGTTATAGTTCAAGTTGGAACTTTAATTGCTGCTAGCTTCAATGCATTTCAAGAGAAAGTAGATGCCAAGACACAAACGAAAGAGACTGGGCACAGGAGAATTAAAAGCAGACGTGGATCCTTGGCCACGGACGAATTATTACCGATGTACATTTACGTAGTTTTGCAGGCGGCACCTGGATTGCTTTTGGCAAATATATATTATATGAAGACATTTGCTCCGAGGGAAACGCTTAATGATAAGTATGGATTTTACCTTGCCACATTCGAGTCGGCCATTCGTTACATACAAGAAAACCCCACGGGTATTGCCACCACGGCCGTAAAAAATGCTGGTGAATGTGACGACGACCCGTCGGTGCCTGCCGCAAACGATGTTGGGGCTACAGACGCAAGAACAAACAGCGATGAAGAGAAGAGCAGAAGATCGGATCATGTGTCTTGATTAAGCCAACGGCGGCATTCAATTTAAATTGTTATTTATTTTTAATTTGTTGAAAGAATTGCAGTCATGCGTGTGTCGTTTCTGTACTACATAGATATTGAGTAGATAGCATGACAGCAACCACCAACTACAACAGTTCTTGTACGACGCGTTATCGTGGTGTGGGGAGGTATTATTGATTGTATTGATATGAAAATGTCGGCGCTACAAATGTAGTACTGTAGTATGTATGAAACCGTGTATTTTCTTCCCAATATTCCCAATCACCCAATTAGAGTCATATTGTTTTATCAAGTTTACATTTCTTGATAGGGTCACTTTATTTTATCTCATACTTGGCACCAAATTGAGCAGCGTGTGTTGGTTGAATGGTAAGAGCACGGCAATGTGCAAACACTGTTTTTGACCGACCGATGGAGAGGCCTTCGAACAAATATTGGGAGAGGGAATTTCGGTGAGGAGAAGTTCAAAATCTTTATGGTACTACGTAACACATTATTCATTGCACTCACGACAATCGGTAAATTAGTGTGTATACAACTTACGCATCTTGTTCAATCGACCCCTTCTCACTCACGTAGATGCCATCAAGAAACTTGCGAATATCCTTGTTGCGAGCACGGGTTTGTGCAAACACATTGGAGCAGGTCAAACTGACTGCTTCAATATCATTTCCAGAGACCTCTATTTGGTCTTTCACGTCGTCGGATTTCTTTACTGTGACATCTTTGCCGGCTTGGACGACGCGGTTTCTTTTTTCTCCCAAGTAATTGCGGATTTCAATCTTCGGAGACTTACCCTCTTGTTCGACGATGGTGACGTTGATGGGAAAGTGAGAATACACGCAACGCATTTTGTAAATGTAACCTTTAGTCACACCGGTAATCATGTTTTCCATGTGGGAAGTTACCGTGCGCACGCAAGCCAATTCTTTCTTTTGGCCACTCCACAAATCGACACGGATGCGTTTGTTGCTCACTTTGACGATGTCAAGCTGACGATGCTTGAAGCTCCTGGTCAAACTCCCGCGTGGTCCCGTGATGGTCACCTCGCGAGCTTTGCACTCGGCGGTCACACCTTCTGGGATTTCCACAAACCGCGTAGCTAAAATTGTTCTCATGGTAAAAAGTTGTCACAGAATTAATTGGTGAGTCACTTGGCTGTCGATGTGTCAACTTTTCCTTCGTCGAAGTTCATCGCCGCCATTAATGCCCTGAACCCTCCCTAACGAGGCGATCAGTGGACGTGCCGTGCTCGCAGATCCTTCATCCTATTGCGAGAGATTCTCATTGTACTAACCGCGTCTTCAGAGTTTTCTACTTCACAGGCAATTAATCAATGCTCTGCCCAGCTTGCGCATACGAAACATAATATGCCTTCTCTTAATATAAACACAGCAAAGAAATAATTGATTGGTGTGTGTGTCAGCTAATAAGTGTTATTATCAGGGTTAGAAAAATTCGGTGGTGGCTGTTCATTTGCCATTTTAACATAGGAATAATAAAGGATTGACATTTGAACTATACTGTTCCAATATTATTCGATTTACTATGATTGGTTTTTGCTTCGCTTCGAAGATAGCTATCACGAGTCGACTAAGAATACAATGAGATCTGTTTTCCCTCGTGTGAACCAGCATTCCGCAGGAGCGCTGCTGCAGCCACACTTTTTAAAATGATTCTCTTCTCTCTCTCTCTTCTCTCTCTCTCTGTCCCCTCTGAAAGTTATTTTAATTCTCTCTATAGTCTACTCGTATTCTCATTTGTAAACAAAAAGTGACAGTGGTGGTGGATGGATGGTCTGCTTATTGACCTACTCGATCAGTGAGTCTAGCTGATTGGAGTTCAGCATTATTTTGCGCACGTGGTTCTTCTTGGATGGAGTACATAGACTACATTTTTTATCGACACACGACGGCACGACGGACGCACTACAAGTAGTCCTCGATCTCATTTTAAAAAAGGCTTTTGATGTCTGTTATTTTATGATACATGTCAATGATAGGGGCGACTAATAAACTCATATTATTTGTCTAATCTAAGTTTATATGATTGATTCTCACGAAGACACGTCCATGTAAAACGTATAGTCTCCCTCCCAGACGCGCTCAACTACACGAACCATTTCCCCCGGGATTTAGGAAGGACCACACAACCGTTGACATATATTTACTGCGAGACCAGCGTTCGCACGAAACGAACGGCGGCGTGTTGCGAACAGTTGAGGATGGCAGACCATTCCCAACGAGTAAGGAGAACTCATGAAGAGGCTACTTTGTTGTCGGCTGCTTCCTCTGATCCTCGTGATGTTCACGTATTTCCACCGATGGATCCTACCGGGGACTATTACATAGAGTATCCGCTTGGTCGGGGGGCTCACGGAACCGTTTATTTAGCAAGGCACCGCCAAACAAACCTACTGATTGCTTTAAAAGTAACCGAGAACCTGCGAAATACCCAAGTCGAAGTTGACGCGTTCAGCGCACTCGAGCACGAACATGTACTGAAACTCTATAACTGTCAGAGTAGCCGGAATGGCAAAACAATTTTTGTTTATTTAGAACTTTGCCGTGGTGGCGAGCTTTTTAATAAAATAGTCGCTAGCGAAACGGGACGGCTTTCACGGCCGCAAGCCTATCGATATGCGTCACAACTAGTGGACGCCATCAAATACTGCCACAGCCGAGGCATCGCGCACCGGGATATCAAGCCGGAGAATCTTCTGTTAGGGGAAAATGACTCATTGAAAATTGCAGATTTTGGTCTAGCGTTTTTACTAGCACGCCAAAAAGAAACTAAAGTTTGGAATATGGCACAATTTAAATGTGGAACAGCTCTGTACGCTGCTCCCGAAATATGGAAAGACACCGAGTATAACCCTTTTTCGGCAGATATATGGAGCGTCGGTATTGTAATTTACTGCATGCTATGTGGGCATCCTCCGTTCAAACGAGCTTCTTCGTCTTGCCCATTGTACGTGAAATATGTAGATGGGGAGCACATTTGGCCCGATCATTTAACCAAAGATGAAATAGACTTGTTGACCAGAATTTTAGAGCCGAACCCCAAACTTCGGCAAACAAGCCTGCAAGTAGCGAGCCACCCAGTACTTGCCATGGCGAGAAAGGTCCCTATTCCGACGCAGGTAAAGGAGACTGGGGTTGTTCGGGCGGGATCTTTAGATGCGATTGTTTCGAGCTTGATTAAACGCCGGGAGAGAATAGAGAGAGAATCTTTAAGAGTGAGAGCTGAACGACAACGTCAGAGCCAGGTGCGAGGAGATAACAGCATTGGTGACAGCACCAATTCAAGGAATCCCCCTGAAGATGAGTCGAGCTTCATGAATCGTCTCCTTATGAGCCTTGTTGGTCGCGCGGTAGAATCTCAAAAGATCCGAGCAAATCCAAAGCGGCAGGACATGAGTTCAGGCAAGAAAGTTATGGTTCAAGCCCAAGACTTAAAATCAAAGTTTCGTGGAAACGACGATTGTGGTAGCAGCGAAGCCACTAGCAGTGTGAGACAGGGCGGTCAAAGCAGCACTGAAGGACAGACCGTCGGTTTGTATTCTGGTCCGTATACAACGGCATGGGCTACTGGTGAAATAAATTCGTTGATGAGAGCTTACAGGGGAAATAACACCAAGGATGGAGAGGTTGTTTTGAGCAGGCAGTACACCGCGTCAACAAGTTCACCTGGTAAAGCCAATGATGCCAGCCATGCGCGGAAAGAGAACGTGGAAAAACGTAAACGGGTTGTCGCCGAAGAGAGTGAAGCTGCTGGAGCACACTCCTCTTTAAAACAACTGGAGCCACTTTCAAAGAGAAGTAGAAAACCAAAGCCACAATAAATAATTTCGTATTGTGTAAGGTTCTGTCTCCAAAATGTTGTTTCGATCGTGTTAAGAGAGGAGTCAGGGTTGATTTGTTTCACTGCGTGCAAAAAAATACTGTATTACAGCACTTTCAAGAATGATAAAAGCTTACTATGATATTTATCTATGCGCACATGTATGTAATACTGTAATCGATCACAGAATCATTGTGCTCTGTCAATAATAATAAAATTCATTACGAGAGACTGTACAAGTATTTCGTACTCGTACTTATTAAACATCCTATTTCAATGCAAAATACATAACAGTGGGGATAGACAACTACAGAATATGACGCTTCAGTCGTCCACGGTTGTTTTGATTACCGACAGTGAGGGCATCATTTTTTGCTTATTATCCTAGCTTATTTCGTATCAACCTTTGGCTCAACACACCCACCTCCAACGATTTGAGGCACTTTTAAAGGCCTTTGATTTTCTGCAGGCAAGTTGTTAATAGCATTAAAAACCCTCATGCCAAATACAACGCGACCAAATGCAACGCACCGTTTGTCCAAGAACTTCAGGGCTTTCAGAGTTACAAAAAATTGTGACTTGTTCGAATGTGGGCCAGTGTTTGCCATGGATACGATACCTGATTTATCGTGGAGTATAGAGAAGCCTTCATCTGGTAGGCTCCCACCTTCAGCGGAATTTCCACCGTCCCCTCGTCCTCCATCAATGTCACCACCTTGAACGTACCCATTTTTCATAACTCGATGAAAAGGTGATCCAGTGTAACAACGCCCGTTCTCGCCTGTGCATAAACGCCGAAAGTTCTCGCAAGTTTTGGGGCATACATAATCGTATAACTCAATCGTGACACGCTCCGCTTTCCCCCCTTCCAATTGAACATCAAGGTAGCAGAATGAACTTTTACTATCAGCCATAAACTGATTCTTTGTATTATATGCAATCTCTTCGTATTCACTCAAAGGACGTTCTACCTGAATTTCATATACCCTTCTCGCCCATGTCTGAAACTCATGAACACCTCCAATGTAGTTACACCCGTTATAATAAATGAAAGGGCTCGTATTGTGCTCATATGCAGCGCCTCCTAGTTCCTTTGACTTTGCAGTCTTGAAGTCCTCATAATCTGTATGGGTCATAGCTTGCACATCAAGTGTAACTGGAGAAAATTCTTCTTCAATTGCCTCACCCAGAATTCTACACTTGTGAAAGTCCGCGTCATCCAAGTTGCCAACAATAGAGAGCAAGACGTTGGTGGCTCCAGAGGTCGACATCAGAAACAGCTTGTAACAAAACTGGTTAATAGTTGCGCCAAGAGTATTGAACGGACCCCGCGAAGTCAAAAACCTGTATCTTCTTAACGGAGCATACGGGAACGGAAGCGTTGATGGGAAAAATTGTTCTTCGCATCAACGACTACGACGCACGGTAGACGATAATCGAACGGCAAAATATGTTAGGCCACCGACACTCGCCATGCACATATTCTGTTTTGATAGGTTGTTATAATATATGTACATGGAATGCTGAAATGTTGAATCCCCTATCTATCTACTTGTTCGACGTATATGTATTATTGGTTTGTGTTAGTAGATCTTGACAGTTTCGTCCGACTCGATGAATAAATAACGGTACTGTGTTAAATATTCTATTGTGTCTGCATACATGGCAATACAAGACAGGAAGAACCGATTTCTTGATTTGTCTGATTTCCTAATGTTCCGCCCATGCTGCCGACCTTCTAGACACGAATGAAACGTTACTACCCGTATGTCCTCAGATCACACTTCCTATATTCTATTTCGAGTATGTTCGATAGGATTTTTGTCTTGAGAATACGTGGTCAATACAAAAACATCAGCCAAATTCTTGGATTTAAGTATCGACCATTTGCATTTGGCTAACTTGTCCGAGCTCCACATCATGTTTGACCACCAGATTTCACGAAGCTACAGGAAAAGAAAACGCTTACCTCGTGAGTGCCAAATAGTTAGTTCGCCGGAACACTGGGTAACACCTTTTGAGAACCGAAGAATAAAGGAACATGAATCGTTTAGCGAATGTCGAAGCTTACCGTTTGTCGTCTGTCGTGGATGAAGCCTTGGAAAGCTTGCGCTTTTTGTCACGCTTGACCAGTGACGACGTATCAAAGTTGGCGCACGTTGATGGGTCTTTTAATAACCAACTTAAATCTGAAGCACGTTTTAAGGCGTTGTTTGAAGAAAGTATTCGTATGGACCGTCGACCGAAGGAATTAGATGGTGCCGGAGCTGCCGTCCGTGCATCTACCAAGGAAATTTGCCGTGCCATAAAAACACGACAACAGCTTGCAAATACTGTCAACGATCAATGTGGAGGCGAGGAGTCAGATGGCGTGGCTAATATCATCAGCACATTGACAGACTTGAAGAAGATTGTCCGCATCAAGCTATGTACGACCGTGGAGCAAGAAGAAACGAAAAATGAAAATATTGCAGCCTTGACTATGCGAGCAAAGGACGCGCAAAAGGATGTAGAAGAGTTTGAGATCCAGCTACGGATTGAGCGGAATAAGAAGGAGAAAAATTTGAGCAAATTTAACGATATAATCACAAAGTTGAATGCTGAGCTTGAAGGCTTAAAAGAAAAAACAGAGAATGGTAGAAATCGCTTGAAGAATGAAACTGATGAAGCCAGGGCGACAAACAAAAAGGTTCACGAAGAGCGTATGAAAGAATACGAGGAACGTCTTGCCAAATTGACCGAATCTGAGACGACCACGTCAAAAGAGCACTCGTCCGCAGAAGATACGGCACGCAAAACCAAGATGAAGTTAGAAACTGAAGTAGTCAATTGGGTCACAAAATACGACGCAGAAATGAATGAAAGACAGGATGCGATCAACACTTTGAACAAGCAATATGATATCGAAAAAGCAGAGCTTAGACAACTGAGTGAGTTTTTTGCCAAAATTGATCGTGATTTGGCAAACGAGGAGGAAGAGAAGGCTGAAGCAGAGGGCGAAAAAGAACGATTAAGAATGGCAATGCAAAGAGTGTATAAAGCTGCGAGCAAAATGCAAGCTTTGGTCCGTGGAGTTCAATTGCGTGTGGCAGAAGCGAAGCGAAAAAAGAAAGGTGGGAAGGGAAAGAAGAAAAAGTAGGTCACCTTCACCTTGGTCGTCTGCATATATAAAAACACTAAATATAATAATGGTTTTTGTACGTACGTTACGTATATGATATTTAATTACTCGTACTTAGTAAACAATGTTTGTTACTATTCTTCTCCGTAAATAGTGTCCATATTTGATTTTACTCATCAGCTGACTCCCTATCCCAATGCGGAGTTTTCGTTTTTATATATACTTCCCCAAGTCAGAACCAGGTCAACTACAAACAATTTATACCACTGCTTGGAAACCACAAAGAATATCATATGAGTTAATGATGATGATGAAGGATGCTCATGTTGCAGACAATCTAAGGATGATTGATCAAGTTCAGGAATGTGTTTATGTACGTAAATAACAGCCAATATATATATAAGCAATACTATTATTTTTTAAAGAACTTGTATCACGAATAAGACCGTTTCTTCTGAACTTATATAATCTGCTTAAAATAAAGCCACGTGTCTATTATCAGATTCTAACTCGTATCTAAAGACAGCCAGGCTTGTTTTATAAGGTACCTGTTGAAACTAGCTTAGCTTTACGACCTGGTGTCGACACTGCTCGAACCACGCCACATATCATAGTTTTTTGACTAGTCGCTCTTGCAATATGGCGATTTGCCAAAACTCAAAACATAATTGTCAACGTAACTTACAATTTCGCTTTGTGCATGAGTCGCTCTCCACTTCCTGTCAATCTCATACTCTTCAACACCGTCTTTCCATGACCAGCCAATCGCTTGCCCGCCAGTTTGCGGGAACTTGTACTTTTCTTGAGGTGGGCGAGCAGCTTCTTTCATGATTTTTTCTACTTCGGGGTCGGCAGCACTGTCTTGACTTGGGTCTGTCGTTCTCAATTTCTCTGCCAATGCAAAAGGATTTACAGATTGTGGCTTTGGAGTGATAGTAGAAAGGGCAATAGCTTTGGGATTAACGCGAAAGTTTTCGCTGAATTTCAAACATTTATTTTCTTTTTTTAAAGTCTCTGACCATATCTGGTTTGCCTGCACTGGATTAAAATGTGAGCCCAAGTCCACCATGTTTGTGACGATCTAGATATTGATTGTTTAGCAATGTAGATCAAGTGCGCCGAAATACTGCTTCCTCTGCGCAAGTAAATTTTACCACGGTGATGGTAGCAAATGTCGCTGAACTTGGGCCAATAATATGATGCCCGTGTTTGTTTGCATTCGTGTTTATCACTAGAAAGATTGCGCGCAACGTCTTTTTATTACTGTACTTAGTATGGCATACCGTGGTTAATCTATTATATTAAGACGGTCAACGTCTGCTTCTGTAGTAGTACTAACAAAAATGAACAAAGACTGATAGCCTAATTGAAGTATTTAAATACGAAATAAAATGCATAATTTTTGATACTATTAAATACGCACCGCTACAATGCTACAATTGATGTTCACATGTTCACAGTGGGGAAAGTAACGAACACTTTTTTTTGTTATTATTATTTATTATTCATTATTCCATAATTCCACAAAAAGGCTGCAACAAGCAACAAAGGACGACAGTCCAAACACCAAGTTGGTTGGTATTTATTGGACTACAGTACTACAGTACTACAGTACAGCAATAAAAAAAAAAAGGGCGACTCTTTGTTTACTTGAGCAGTAGCAGTTTTCATTTTATTCAGTGTTACTAAGTACTTGTTAGAAGACATGGTACTCTATGACTACGATTTAACTGTACTAAAGAGCTCACACATGACACTATTGTTTCCCAGATCTATACGGCGCTGCACTGAATACAGTTGGAGGAAGTCCTTCTAATTCGTCGTTTGCTTTTACTAGTTGCATTATTTCGGTTTTTGTGTTGACCCTCTGGTGCAATACTTTTGAAACCGTTGATCCGTCCAAACTTTCGCTCCCGTTTCGCACGAGGAAGTGTTTTAGTTGACTTTTTTTTTTACCCTCATTTTGTGCTTCGAGTGCGCGCTTGACCTTTGAATAATTCTGTTCAGCAATAACTTTTGCTTTTTGGGACTCTTCTAATTTACCCTCCATTTCCTGGAGTATCGGTGTCCATCCTACCTCTTCTATTTTTCGAATCCATTCAATCTCTCTTCTTTTCAACCGACACCCTTTCAGAATCGGCATGAGAGGACCAGACACGTGATAGTAAGTCCCATCGAGATCTATGCAAGCTATTTCAATATCTGCCTGCAAATTATGCATAGCCTTTTCATCGATTCCATTTTCTCGGGCGAACATCAGATTTTCCTGCACTCTTAAAGACTCCAACTGCGCCTCCGCGAGTGACTTTAATCGCCGCTGCCGTAGTATAGAACGAATGAGAGACTCTTCGGTATCTTCTTGTCGTCCAGGTGAAGTCCTCTCCTCGAAGTGGACCACTTCAGATAAGCTTGAGTCCATGGGGTACCTTTCCTTCTCGTTGCTTCGAAACGTTTTAAAAGTAACCACTGTTTCGGCAGTTGCGCCTTCTAATTCTTTGTCCTTAGTAGACGAAGCGATGTCGGGAACGGGGCTGGTTGCACCTGCCGGAGGTATTTGTTTCAGACGCAAAACTTTGCTACTTGGAGAGTCAACCAGTGATGGGCCTTCTGCTACATCAATCTTTAGGTCCACTCTTTCAGGTATAGTTTCAGCTTTTCCATTGGTCGCCATAGCCAGTTTCATAAATACAAGCTTAAGGGCACTCGCTCCCATGGTATCCAAGTCTTCTCGTGGTCCACTCCGAGCAATTATATGCTCCTTCAGCACACGCGTTAGCTCTTTTTCTAGCTCTTCTGGACTTTTGCCGTTGATATCACCACCAAGGTGGTCGCACAATTCTATGTCGTGTTCGTCCATTGTATACCTAGGAAGTAAGGGTTGCTTAACATGAACTATAGTTTGAACACAGTTTCTGGGAATAAATATTGTATGAGGGGGGCGAACCCATATCGACCCCAAGATTGCAATGATCGTTTATGAGTATTTTTGGCAGCACCACGGATGTGGTGTCTGTACTGACTCGTCGCTCATGGTTACTACGTTACCATGAGTACTACTGCGGAACCGACCGACCAAGCAACTAATCATGAACACAGCAAAGGCATGCAGACGTTTGGCCATATTATACGATACAACAAGGCATTGAGCACATCGATACTGTGTTATACTGCTGTGCATATTATTAATGTTGCAGAATAGAGCGAGAATAGAATCGAGAATCGAAAAAAAAAGTATCCAGTATCGAGTATGCATACTGTGAAAAATAGAGAACGGAGCGGATGCCTATTCCGCAACTTGTGAAAATCTTCACGTTATCGTTGTACATGGTACCAGGCGATTTCCCCAGAGGTAGTAGCAGTTTTTGAACGATCCTCGGCTTCGGTACGATGGACACCCACCCGGACAGGCTGTTTGAGGCAGAAGATATCGTGTTGAAACTTTTGTCAAGAACACAAGAAACCATGGGAATTGTGGGCAGGGAACTCGCCGGGCAGTCGGAAACAAATGCTATGCTTCAAATTAATACGCTCTCAAAAGATTACTTTACGGATATGAAGAGACTTGTCTCTATTTTGAAAGACGAAGGCGAACGCTGGTTATACCCGTTTGAAGACTATGAAAAAGATACGACTGCCTGAGGGTCTGTCCAAGTCAATGAAGTTTGAGACTTCTTTGGAAAATGTATGAGAATATAGAAGTTTCTGTCCTTTATTTCTGTTGAAACCGGACTTGAATTGGCGCAAATATTACACAGAAAATGCGATCACAAAAACTATCGGTTGGTTGAACAAACTTTCATATCAATCGCACAAAATTCACAAAACCTATTTTATCAAAATAAATATAATGACCACCGTATTTACTTTTAAATTAAAAAAGATGTTTGTCACAAAAATTAACTTGAACATTTTTTCTATAACTATTGTCCTCCGTAAAGAGTGTCCTTGCAGTTGAACCCTGACCTTCAACTGACGTCCTCTCCCAGTGAGTTTTCTTCTTTAAACCTACTACGTATTTTATTAACTCTAATTAAAAGATATCATAAAAGTACTTATATCATACTTATCACAGTTTAGTTGTTTTTACATTCACCGACCATTCACCTGTTATTACGAACTGCTTAGTCTGTGAGAGATTCGAACATCCAACCATCCGAGAGTGAAGGAGACATCGGGTGACTTTCTGGCGGACAAAAGCGCAGAGCTTGACGATGCTGTTCAACCTGGTCGGCTTGATTTCCAGACATCGGCGGTGTGGGATCATGTACTTTTTGAACACGAAATTATTGCCTACCAAAAAATTACTATACTTGTATCATAGTAATAATAAATAAACAAAAAATAGAGAATGATAAGTCTCAAGTCTCACAACCAACCCACAACTAACTGTTTGTCTTCCGATTCAATTTCAAGCAACGAATGTCATTGTAATCGCGAAGAACGGTGCATTTTAGTTTAAATCGTGGCGTACTTTATCTCTTGGAGGAGGCAACAAGGACTCTTCAAGTGGATGGAACTGTTGCAAGCCTGCTGCGAACCCTTCATTACCTACATACTCATATGGCTCGGTACAGCCCAAGTGATTCGGGAGAAGTCAATATGGGTACCTCTCCCTCTCTGCTTTACGGAAACTTAAGCTGCAACGGGCACTTTGGGGTATTTGCACAAAACCACCAAGTGTTTCGATTCCTTGAAGCTACAGCCAGTGGCGCTGTGAAGCCTGAGTGTACTGCTATTCCCCTTAAAGATTCGAGCGATATAACACAAGCGAGCTGGTGTTTTGTCGACAGCCGTCCGTATCTCGTCACCACGTCTTTCAATGGAATACATGTGTTTGCAGAGGATGCCAAGACCGTGGAATTTGTATTCCCATTAAAAAGTTCTGATATTGACTTTGACCAAACAGAAGGGTCTCACTTCACACGCGGAATAACGGCAGTTGAAGATGTTAGCCACGTATGCGTTGGTGCTTCAACAGGGCATATTTTTGTGCTCGAGGTCGGGTCAGATGGTATCAATTTGGCAGACACAAAAGCCTGTCATAAATATCCAATTTGTGCTCTTGGAAACGTCGGCGAGATTTTAGCTAGTAGTGATGATTATGGGAATATAAAGCTATGGGATGCGAAAAATGATTACGCTGAACTTTGTCGTTTTAACGGGCATGCATTCCCTTGCATTGGTGTAAAAGGCCGGGGCAATTACATTGTTGGTGCTTACGTGTCTGGGCATATTCGAGTTTTTAAAATACGAGAACAATGTCTCTTCACTGAAATTAGTGGACACGCAAGACCGATTTCGGCTCTCGACATTCACCCATCTGTTAATTGCTTTGCAACTGTTGGCGAAGACTCAGTTTTGAATGTATGGGAGTTGCCTAGCAAAGATAACGAGGACCAAGTGACTCTGTTTATGACAGCGGAGACTGCCGATTCATATTTTACGGGAGTGTGTTTCTCGCGAAATGGTACTGGTAATATTCTGGCCAATTCTTACGATAAGGACACGGTGAGTTATTGGAATGGGAATTACTGAGTATGCCTAATGCGTGCGCACTTGAATCCCGTTCATTTTCCATAGACGAAGTCTCATGACTTCTCACTCCAGATCTTAGCATTATTTATCTACTCGTAGTCAAGTTCGTTTTCTGCATCTTGCCACCTGCTCACGTTTAAAGCTTCAAGCAATAGTTTCAAAATGTGACACGCAGTAATAGGAGAACTCATATAGTAATATCCTTAATAAAATTACGATGATGCATCGGTCAATGAAAATAATTTGGAATGAATGCGAAAATTGGGGGCAACAATTATTCTCGCTCTCTTGATTATAAATGTATTTCCACGTGTGGCTTCCAGCGAAGCATTGCCTTGAAAACCCAAGTAACCTTTCCAAACCACCTTCGACGACCTTCATATCCCCGCACATTTATCTTGCTTTCCAGTGCGCAGACGAAGAAACGTGTCGGAAAAAGATGGGCGAGGCCGTCGTGCTTTGTTTGTTCACCGCGTTAGTTACCATTTTGATGGTCGCTTCCTTTTTCCTCGTAAAATATTTTGTTGACCCTCGTTTTCTTGACATGGCACCAAAAATTATAAGCTCAATGACTTTAACATTTGTTTTGACATCTATTTGCATAATTCCTATTGATGTGTATTTGTCACAGAGTCGAAGCTACTCAATAGAGACTGCCGATGCCGTCTACGGGATGTACCAATTTCTGTTCACACTTACTCTCATAAGTCTATTTTTGGTTATACCGTATGCATATTTCTTTTTCGATGCACCTGACACTATGTCAAAGGGAATGAAAATAAGATTTGCAACTAAGTATATGTTTCAAGGGCTCATCACACTGGTACTATTTATGATTGCCGGCATGCTGATCGATATAGCACGCTTCCGGGGTGTTACGGACCCCCAGGGGATCCTTCTTTTATTTGAAAACCGAGACTTCTGGTTGCAATCCCTCGAAGTTTGTATGGGCGCTTTTTTTCTTTTGGGCATGATCGGTATCATGATCTACTGCAGTTTCGGCCTTGCTGCAATGCCCATCGTTTCTATATTAAAGCGTTTGAGTCAGAACTCGTTCGCATATCACGATCCGCATTTTGAAGGGAGGCGTGAAATTCTCCTGCAAAAGCGTGCGAACAATGCGAGGAAGCAAGCGTTGTGGCGCCAGTACCGCTTGACAGGAAAACGCATGAGCCGTGCACAACAAAAAGAATTTGACGAAATAAATGAAATAAATAGATTGCTGAAGGACCGCTCTTTCAAATTGGAGCCAACTGAAAAATCTGATTACTTCTCTCGTCTACTCATGAAGCACGGGTGGGTAAAGGTCGTCGTAGGTACACTGCTATTAAGCGGAAGTTGGGTTATCGCTGTTTCTGTTGGCATAACAGCAGTAGATAGGTTTGGGCAATGTGAATCATACATCGAATGTACGACTGGGTATTTGATGAAAAGGTCAATGTCGTCGAATCCTTTAGACTGGATTCTACTCTTGTTATCTCGTTTTTTTCCTCTGGACTATATTATACTCGTTTTGGTTGTTTTATACTTTTTCGTGTCTGCGTTGTATGCTATGACAAATTTGGGGGTGCGCTTCTTCTGCTTTGCTGTGTACCCATTGCGCGCAAAAAAGTCATCCCCACAAGCCATGCTACTTGCAACTGCAAACATGGTGTTTATATCTTTTGCAATAAGTTGTCAACTGGCCTGGGTAGCGCCTCAGTACACAAGTTTCGGTTTGCAAAGTTACAAGACACCTGATGAAACTTTCGCCCAATGCAATCTGATAATGTCAGTGGAGAGAGAAACCTATCCTACGAAACAGAGGACGAAGCTTAATGAAATGTACCCACCGAAACCTCCAGAGTTGATAAAAACCACCAAAACTCTGGCAGGGGTGGATACAACTGCGCAAAGAATTATGGAGCAACAATTGCAGGACAAGAGTATGGGGTTTCTCGAAGTTTTCAAAAGGGAGAAGTTTTTGAATTCAATAACGTTCATGTCGGGTGGTGGTCCTTCAGCGACGAGCTCTGGTGACAATCGTCATGAGGTCGCTGAAAATGGAAAGGGGGACAAAGCAGGGGCTGATGCGCATAGTGTGCGTGAGAAGCAAGTATTATTAGCATCAGTTTATGCTGGAAATTCTGCAAAACCCATACACCCGGAACTTCAAGGTTCAAGAGTAAACAAGAATAATCAAAAGGTTCCACAATGTCACCCTACGCAAATTTCTATGATTATCAACGGCGTGATGGCACGGTATCCTGCATTTGGCACTATGTATCAATACACCTCGATTATCTTTGTTATATTATTTTTTACTTTTTCTGTAGTGAGTGTTGGGCGAAACCCGAAGAAAAAGTGGCTCCCTGATAGCGACGGTGACGAACTTTCTAGTGATGACGATGAGTTTAATGACGAGGAAGAGACTGTGGGTCTATTGGGGGATCAAGACGATGCGGGGATGTATTACGACGAGTAACTTTCCCCGTTGACTCGTAAGCTTATTTTTAAATAAAAAATA
>Ga0099797_100183_pt1 | contig 40906 bp, 43 predicted proteins | sample Uncmet_Sort48C_1_FD_89871 | JGI IMG/M metagenome (GOLD analysis project Ga0099797, IMG submission 89871) | Marine eukaryotic communities from CALCOFI LINE 67, Pacific Ocean - C012_Sort48C_1 | ecosystem: Environmental > Aquatic > Marine > Oceanic | place: Pacific Ocean: Monterey Bay | collected... | reverse complement strand
AGCATCCATCGGCATCGGTATCTGGAACACGCTTGTTCTCTTACCTAGTGAAATGCGAGAAGCGCCTGCGGTGCTTGGTCTGTATGCTGCTCTAGGTTTCGTTTACAGTATGCTGAATGGGATGGTCTCGTGGAGGAACTGGGGACACCTGAACATGATTATCTTGTCTGACGGGTTTTGTTTTTATGCGGACAAAGCTTTTTCACAATTCGTTTCTTTAGTTCTATTGAATATGCTGAATTGGCGCCGTCAGTGTCGTGTTGAAAAAAAAGGAAACAGCTTGAATGGTTCGCGGAGAAGCATTTGTGGGAGGAAGATGGAGAGTAGAGGGTCTGTCTCGAGGGAAGCGTTGCCATCTTCGGAAGCCGTCGAAATGTTTTGCTATCCGAAGGAGTAGTCGAAACCTCAACCCCAAGTAAAGTAGTTGAAGACTTACACGCTGCTTTGCCATGGCAGCGGATGATGGATCTGGGTCAAGAACGTAAGTGCGGTAGACTTCCCCGGCCCTTTCTATACGAGACCTTCGTTGCGCATTGTCTTCTGAACCCGCATCCCACTGCAAAGACCACCAGCAGATGGGTGTTCAAAAAAGCAGATGGGCTCGTGTTTTTTATCGGGTTCCTCGCTGAGCAGGTTGGTTTTTTGGGTCTGTGAGGAGCAGGGAGCAGCCAATTAACAGTCTGTGGCGCAAAGTAGTGTTCAAAAAAGAGCCGCAATCAATCGATTTTGTGTGCCCCATTATAGATGTAGGAATATCTGTTAAAGTTAAAGGCCAGCATCGAAGAGAAGCAGCAGAGATGTGATCATGTAAAATTTATTAGACATTGTATTATCGGTGAGGGCTAGCTAGACTTGTACAGGTTCAAGAGAGAGAGAGAGGGCTGCCGCCAACCTAAGTATGATACAAGGCCGAAAACATCCAGCCGTGGCGGTGGGCTGATCTGTCAATCCGATTGAAAACGTCATCTAGAGATTAGTTTCGGGGCATATAAAATCTGGCGGCCGTCCAGAAGAAAGAAACGAACCCGGGGAGTAAGTGAGTGCACATTGAGGCATGGCAATGACGTTGCATCAACTTACACTATTCCTCGTCGCTCATATCACTAGCCCCACGCTTTTCGCATGTGCGAAGCGGCCGAATATCATCGTGATGCAACCTGACGATGTGCCATTTTACGATGAGTGGTCGCCGCCCCCGAGTAATCCAGGCGGACTGTCGAGAGAAGTACTTTTCCCAAAGAGCGGGTTGCCTAATCTTGAGCGCCTGCGCACAGACGGTCTCCAAATGATGCAGGCGTACTGCGCGAGTCCAGCCTGTGGCACATCGAGGTATAGCACTCTTACGGGGAAGTACCCTTCGCGATCTATATCGTCTCGGGAAAATACGGCAAATCTGGATCACGCGGTGGCGCAAGTGACGATTCCACTCACCAAACTGACCGGGTCGGATTGCTCTGAGGAAAATCTAGCCGCGGTGTTGAAAGCGAACGGCTATCGAACGGGGATGGTTGGAAAATGGCATCTAGGGGAGAATACCCGGTTTGCATCGTATGCGGATCAGCAGGAAGCCGTTCGTGCCTGTGGTTTCCATTTCGTTGAAGCATTGTACAGCGAAAATATCGGGCCCGCGCCAGGTGGTGGCGTTGACATTGCGGCAGCCCGGAGCAGCGCAAACACTGGGATGGGACCTGCTGCGAGGGGGCCTATGGCCGGTATGGGACCTATGGCCGGCATACAATACAGCCACAACATGGAGCTAGTCACGAGTGAAGCGCTGCGTTTCATCGAAGCTGAGGACGAGACTCCGTTTTTCCTGTACTTCAATCCCACAGGTAGGCGATTAAATTTGATTCGAGACCGCAAGCTCTTTAAAAAAAAAGTGCCGCACCCAGCGCGGGACGTTGCGGAAGCATTGGAGAACTACAGTTGTCGGGCGGCCCCGAATGGGAGTCTCGATGCAGATCCGCTGGTCAAGGGAATGACGCTTGAGCACGGGAGTTGTGAAGCCTATCGTGAAACCATTTTCGAGAGAGCTGGTGGCTCGCGAGACAGTCACGACTTGGGCGCTATATGGGTCTTGAATTCTTGAATTTCAGATAAGCATATTTCTATTGTTGTTTTCAGTGAAGCAGATGATGTAAGCTTCGGTTGCTTAACACTGATTCCGCCGCGCTATTCAGAATTATTTTTAGGACATTGTCGTGTCTTTACATTTCCCAAAACCACTTTATATTTCACAAAATCTAGTGAAACGTCTTCAACTCAATATTCAGATCGACGACGCGATTGGCGCCGTGCTGCAGGCCTTGTCCGATAAGAAGATGCTCGAAAACACCATCTTCTTATTCCAAATGGATCATGGCATCGAGACGAAGATGGCGCTGTACGAGAATGGCATCCGCATTGCGCAGTTTATCCATTATCCTCTGGCAATTCCTAAATCTTCCAAATTTCATGGGCTGGTTTCCACTATCGACATCGCAGCCACCATGCTAGATTTCGCTGGCGTGAGTGCAAATTACGTCATGGACGGAGTGTCGTGGAAAACCGCGATTGCAGAAGAAGGTGGTAGCAGTTGGTGGACGCAAAAGCGTTGCTTGCTGGCCGAGCAGGATCGAGACCGCAGCGTTCGGTGTGGGTGCGGTAAGCTAATTGAGATTTTTGCTGCGAATGACACGAATACACGTGCAGTGGGGGTGAAACCAGCGAACAACTTTCCAACCGACGATGAGATGTATTTCCATATGTGTTTGGATGGCGAGGCGAGTGATGCGGGGAACTACGTGAAAAAGCTCACTGCGTCAACAGCGAATCCTGAAGCCACGAACATGATTAGTGGTGCCACGAACATAAGTCCAGCCCAACTTGAACATTTTCGCACCGCGATGGATTGTTTCGTGCAAAAGACGTCGCCAGCAGCAGAACTCACACGTGCCAGTTTCGACATGTCGAAGACGTGCTCTCTGGATGGTGGTTGGGAGAAGGATTCGGGGGCGGAACAAGGTGAAAACGCCGACGAGTCGTCGCCTAGTGTCCGTGCATCGGCATGCACTTCGATTTATCTTATGTGGTTTTTCACACTTTTCGTCCGCGTCGTGTGCCGGTGAAGGATTTAGTTCCGGAATGTAGGATTTTCAATGAAGGAGTCACATTTTATAGTCTCCAGAGATTCACGTGTTAGAGTTTAGACGATTAATTCGGAAATCGCATTCGGAAATCGCCCTGCAATTCTGAATATCTGCAGGGCATTTTCAAAAACAAGAGTTGGATTCACGTACGAAGTACGAACTCTGGCGACTCACTAACTTGAAAAAAGTCAATGGTATAGTAAGAGAGAACTTTTCGGTGGAGTCGGTTTTTTTCGGTCGTGGAAAGTGAAGCTGAGCTTCGTCTCAGCTTCTTATCTCTCGTGTTTTTTATCGGGAGTTCGCTAAGAGGTTCGGTTTTTGGGACTGTCAGGAGCAGAGGAGCGCCCATATAAAGATCCGGATTCTTTTCGCTCGAGTACTCTTTACCAAGAGAAAAGAGATGGTTGGCGGTTTTAGCTTCGATGCGGATTGGGTGTTCGAGTTTGCGAGAACTTTGGATACATGCCCTCACGGCGTGTCATGAATGCAGTTTGGGGCCCACTATCTCTGTGCCCAAGTAGTGTGTACAGGTTCGTGTTCTTTGTGGGAAGCTCCTCATGGGTAGTCGCCTGGGTGTCGGAAGCTCCTCGCGGGTAGCAGTTGTGAATATTAGATTGCGGCTAAAATTTTCGAATGTTTATGCTTTGCAAAACACGTGTTCAAGAGTAGACCGGGAAATTCTCTTCGAGTTGAGAGGAGGTCCCCTTTTTTTCTGAAATTGGTATTTTTCCCCCTCTTTAGTTAAGAGTGTATATACGAGACGCGAGTCTGTGAGAATCTTATATACGTGCGCCGCAGCATGGTTTTCTTGTAAAGAGCGTATAAGTATTACTTGTAGATGCAAGTTTTACTTGTAGGAAAAGTTTTTTTCAAATTCTAGAATCGATCCATTTGGGGTGTGAATCTACGCAGAAAACCGCAGGACCGTGAAAGAAAAGCGGCAATTATCCCCCAGATGTAGGAAAAGGCCCGCTTTCACAGTTTTAGTGGTTTTGTAGTTCAGTGGTAGAGACGATTGGATTCTAGGTAGAATTTTTTCCTTTAAAGTTCGTCTACGATTGCCCCTGTACCAGCTTTCACTAAAGCCTCTGTATCTTCTTTTACCCCATATTCAAATTTTTATAGACAAGCACTCTTTGAGAAAATCTCTTTGGGGTGTGATTTCGTGTTTTGAGAGTTTGTGTGTTAGATCTTTTTTCTGAATGAGTCCAGAATATTGGTAAACGCCGTGGAAGGTTGGTAAACGCCAGTCGCTTTCTAAAAGACGGAATCTGCCACACGACAGGAGCTCCACTCTCTGCTCAACTAGCACGGCGTTTTTCCCGGGTGAACGACAACGCTGCTGGAGCTTTAGTTTGTGGAGCGAGATTGGAAAATTTTGGCGGTGTGCAGTATTCGGCTGGTGCCGGCCGAACAAGGTTGTTTTTTTGTGCCGGCTCCAAGATGACATCGGAGGTTCAGTTTTTTTGTCTTTGGCCATGTCTCATTGGAACCGGCTATAGATGTCGAACATCATTCGAAGACAAAGCAGTGATCCAGGTGGTCCTGCATATTACGGCGGCATGGGGAGCTTGGACGACGGAGACGTGGATCGCAGCAGCGGTGGAGACGCACGTAGCTATTGCGAGGAAGGACCTTTCAGCGACCATCGCTTATATGGTAATTGCTATACGAATTCCCGCTTATAACTCAAAGTGGCCTGGCCCCCGACTCTCAGAGCTTTTATTTCTTCGATGTCTTACAGCCCACAGGCAAAGGCTCTAACTTTCGGCTCCTATACAGGTCGGAGTAATTTCGATCGTTGGTATGGTACTGCGTATGGAGTCGCTGACGAGCGAGTCGAAGATAGTCGACGAGTAGACGGTATTTGAACCTATATATTGCATCCCGGCAGGGGCAGCCATGCTCATTCCAGTTTGACTTTTTTTCGCCATTATCGATACGATCTCCGGCAACTGTAGGTTCTGTGGCGTCGAGCGGGAGCTTTGGAGCCCGGGTGGGGTCTATTGTGTTGGTGAACGAAAAGCACCGGGAAGAGGCCATGTCTTGTTATCAGGATCGTTTGTGCGGGAAGATTGGGATCGTTCACGCGTGTTTGCCTGGTGGTCAATGTCTGCTACGCGTGGAGAAAGTAAAAAACCTCGAACAACGCTGCCCTCAGGACAGTTTGATCTATCTGCAGAAATGTATCGAATGGAGAAATAACGCCGGCAGTCTGAGCATGGAAGCCGCAGGGGCATCTGAAGAAAACTTCCATCACATCGTCGCTAACCATGCGGATCTCTATTTTCTCGGTTTTTTTTTTTTGGCTGTTTCGGTGAGTATTTGTCAGCTATTGTGAAAACACAGACGAAGAGGAGACTATGGAATTGGTTCGCGATTTGGAGCGGATGCAATTGAAGTTTTTGATCAAAGGCGCGCGGGAGCGACTCAATATACAGTCGAACACCCAAGGGGGTAAAAAGTCGTATCGAAATTTCATTGGCATCAACAGCTCGCCAGGCCATCGCGGGGGTGGTACTACAAAAACTGCTGCGTCATCTTCGCAGCAGCATTATGGTCCTCTGGATTACGTGGACGGAAAAATGGGCCCTCTCGACCCCCATCGTGAACAGTTTCACAGAAATTCAAGGCTGGATGAATTTCCGCCCGTGGAAGCTTCGCAGAAATATTTGGATGACGTATACTGGCCGAGACATGAAGGTCACGAAGATATGGACTCGGCAAATGGCGTTCGGGTGGAGGGGGGTATTTTCTGTCCCACGTGTTATGCGACTTTCATGATTGTAACTGGGTGTATTCTTACAAGGATTTGCACGCCCACTATTGGAACTTCCACCGCTGCGATAAAGTGAAAACACCAATTCATCCAGTGAGGCGACCGCGTGAAGCCCTCACTCACTGGTGGCGACCCCTCCAGTCTGCGTAACTCGTTGCCTCAGATTATGAGGCCGCTTTGCAAACAGAAACAGCTGTCCCACGACGGTGGGACCCAAACGATGGTGGGACCCAAACAGCTGTCTGACGACAGAAACAGGGTAAACCCCAGTCGCTGGCATTAAAGCCCAGTCGCAAGGGGCCAAACTACGCAATTCTAACGGGTTTGCGGAAAATGTGGGAAAATCAATCAGGGAGCCAAACTAAACCGTCGCACTCAAAAACCGGGGCTGGAAAAAAGCAACAAAACGGACAGATGGGGACTCGGCAGATGTGTTAAACTAAGAGACCACTGCGCCCCACAGACAAGCCCATAAGTAGGTGCCGATTTGGGGTCCTTTTTTGACACCCAAATCGACCTTTTTAGGTGCAAGTAGCAATCACAGAATTCCGTTTTTTTAGACGAGCCCGTTCTAGTCCCTCAATTTGGGGTCGTTTTTTGGAGCCCAAATCTCCCTCTTTTAGGTGCAAATGGTCTTTCCACAGAAATCAGGTTCTTTGAGCTCAGCCACCTCTAACCCCCTTGACCTGGGCAAATTTTCAGAGCCGACCTTTTGAGTCTAGGTCGAGAGAATCAAGCTCCGTCTCTTAGGCAGTAACAAGCTTTCCGTATCTTTGCGTAGACTCCACAGATTTCTAATCATTCTATTGCAGGCTAGGACCCCTCTCCTCCAGATTGCACATCTCCCTATGATCTCCCCCCCCCTAGTATCCTTCTCCCTTTCCTATTGCATCCTAAGATTGCCCGGCTCTCGCGTTTGTTGGTTTGCGTCGCCGGATGATTCAGAGACTCCTGACAAAATTAGCCATATCATCTCAGGGCTCGTCCGGCACGAACTATTTCGCACGTTGTGCGGCTTTTTTTTTGTTAAGTGTGTTGGTTTTCAGGGCTCGGCAGATGGGGACTCGGTAGATGTGTTAAACTAAAGGATTGAATCTACACTTCTCCCGCCCGCTACTTGATATTGCTAAACTAGACGAGCAAACTAAGCACGTAAACTATGCTAAATAGTGACAGCAAGCCAAGGGTTATCTCGAATACGCTCTCAAATGATCTATCGAATAACAACCAAGCAGCCCAGTGTGGAACACTCTCATTGCAGTCCAAGAGAGCCACAAACCAGAACTTCGCTTCCAACAATCTAGAACTGTTTTTTCAATTGCAATGCAGATTGCGCCAACAACTCTTTTCTCTCTTCTCAACAACTTGTCTTCCTCACAACAACACCTCGATATAAGATAGAACACCATGCAGAATCTTACAGATTCTTACAACATGCGTGGGGACAAAAAAACACTTGCCGAGACCCTGATGGTGTTCGGGGGGATACGGAAAATGTGGAAGCCGCCTTCCTCGGGGCTGCGGCTTCTGGCTCTCCCCCGACTAACCCAGGTAACACTATTTTTCCAAGCCACACGGTCAGGCACAAGTTTCCAAGAGGTCCACCACAAATTTCCAACCTCACAGGCGGCTTGGCGTACGACACGAATTTTTTTGGAGCGAGATCGGGTCGGGAGCCAATGTTTCCGCCGGAAGCAAAGTACATGCCGGAAGCGGAGTACATGCCGGATGATAATGTCGGGTTTGCAGAGTATAATCATTATCGGACGTCGCAGCGCTCGGACCATTCGGAGCCTGGCGACAACGCACTGTGCCCCATGCCGACAAAGCAAGCCACGGTGAGCGGGGGGCGGCCCCCTCAACACGAGGAGCGGCGGGTGGATCCCAGTTATGGTCGGCAGAGTCCAGCAGAGACGGCCTCCCGATTGGAGCAACTGTACACGGAGTATTGTCGCGAGTACAACAAAGTGCAAGCTTCTGAGCATACTGGGGTGGCGGTGCATGGGACCCAGTCTGACAGTGGTGGCGCGAACAAGAATGCGGCACGGCCCCAGCGCAAAGACAACAGCGGAGGTGATTACACCACCAATTTCTTCGCTGCCGACAGAGCCCTGCAGCATCAAGCGAAGAACGCAGCGGCTGCGTGGGGCGCTAAGGGACCCGCGCGAGAACAGCTCCTAGCAGGAGTTCGAGAACCGTCTCCTAGCAGTAATGACTGGTGGCATTTTGGACCCCACGCTCATCATTATCATCATTACATCCCTCATCAGCAGCAGCACGCCCAAGCGGATTACATGGCGGCAGCAGCTTGGGCGCACCAGCAACAGCAATACATGATGGGCCATTTCGACAGGGGTGGGAAAATCTGGGGAGGGGAGCCGGTGGTGGGAAAAACGTCGAAGGGTGGCAAACAGGTCGATGGCGTGAAGGGTGGGCCATGGGCCCAGCAGAAGAAAGGACCGTACGGCACACACAATGCAGGGCCCGGGGGTCATTTCGTGTTGCCACCTGGCGCGAAGGGGGTCGCGTCAAAGGGGAAGGGGAGGGAGGGGGTGGAACTAGCCTTTGAGGAGTGGGAGGCCGGCGCCACATCCGTGATGGTGAAAAACCTCCCCAATCGAGCCGACGGCATCTCCGTTCTCAACTATCTCTTCGCAAACTTCGCGGTAGGATATATTATCTACGTATATCCCCTCCACCTGAGGGGCCCGTCGGGACCCGCGGTTGTCTTATAAAATAGGTGATTACGCACCCGCCGTTCAAGAAGCTGTTTGAGAAAGACTTTCATGATGCAACCTCGGTGGTTCCGGACGGGGGCCCTGAGCATGAGCTAACAAAAGACGTAACACACGCTTCGTCCTGGCGACAGGTGCTTGCGGCGGCCAAAGCGCCAGGCTGTTTCAAGAGCGAGAAGGAGTACACGGAGTGCAGGAAAAATCCGTCCACGTTCTGGAGTACGATCGTCAAGAACCAACGCGAGCTGAGTGGGCTTCCGCCGCTTTCTGCTGACTGCGAACTTGACTTGGTAGAGCACGCAACGGAGTGGAATCCGGAAACCTTCAGCATCGACCCTGAGTCGCGGCAAAATCTGGAGCACGAGATCAGTCTCCATCCCGGTCGAAAAGCAAGCTCCATGAAAAACGGTGTAGCTGAAAACGGATCAGATGCTCCTTCCACCACCAACGTGGGATGCGGGTGGCCCGTAGAAGCTTCTTCGAAGGGACCCGCGCGTTCGGAAAATTCTGACGACGAACACGGAGCTGAACGCAACGATAGCACCACGACGCTGGACGCTGCAGATAGTGGAACCACCCTGGACACGGGCAGGGTTCCCACGGAACCCGGGGGTCGGGTGAGCGGGCTGATTGAAAAGGCTGAGCTAGGCCTGAAGCAAAACGAGGGTGGCAAAGAAGAGCGGGGGTACCTGGAAATCGGCAACATGGAAGCAAAGCCGCCTGCGGGGCACCCGCCGTTATTGACAGCATCCGGATGCACCAAGTTGATTCAAGGACCCTGGAGCTTGTGCGGGTCCAAAGTTTCCTCGGCCGCGCCCGGTGCCTTCCTGGGTCCGCATGCGGGACGCTTCCTGGACTTCTTTCACATGCCGGTAATGGCAGCCCCCATCTTTCCTGCATAAGCTATGAACTAATGAAAATTAGGTGTCGCACAACGACATTAACTATGGCTACGCTTTCATGAACTTTCGCAACGGGGATCTGGAGAAAGAGTTCAAGTTGCTCATGGTATAGTTGCTAGACTGGGTCCCTACGCTGCCCTACAGTGAGTTTTTCTGCAGGAGCCCACCTTCTAAATTACAAAACTTAGGACGGATCGCGGTTCCCTGGAAATTCTCTGAAGCAGTTGAAGTTCTGTCGCGCTAGACTCTCGAAAACCGGGATTGTGGAGCTCGCGAGTCAGAGCCAAACAAAAAAAAAACGCAACGTCGGCTACTGGTGGGACAGCGATGGGACTCTGTGCGCAGATCTGCAAGCCACCTGTTCAGCGACAGCGCGACATGCACAAAACAACATGACCAAGGGCCGCCGGCTCTAACGAAACTGGGCTAGTAGAGTGGCTGGAGCATTACTGGTGCTGGGCCCAGAATGTTGCTCTGGAGATTTTATCTTTGGTCGTTTTTCGAAGTGGCGTATTTCATGAAAAATATTGTCCGGGGAGGTTGTCTTCTCGACATATTTCCACAAGTTGTCTTCTCTTTGCTACAAGGTATATTAAAGACTCTTTCGAACATTTTTTATCTGAAATGGAATCAATAAAATTATTCAGCTACAGAAGAGCAGGGATTTTTTCAGCGGCATAAACACAGTGAGCTGCCGCCAAAATGGGCCTTCGTCTCGACTCAAAAAAAAAACGGAGTTGGTATACTCTTTTGCCCAGGGATTTTCCCACCTCGAATGCTTTCAGGTGTGGCGCATGGTGGCAATCGACTGGGTTTTGTGGAACGTTGGGACAAGAGTAAATTTTGATTTTTGCCTGAAAGAGGCTCCCCAGCTTAGATCTTTATGCAAAAGGGCTGTGGCGAACAGGAAGAAAAGACAAATGCCCCCGATTTTTATCCCTCGTAGATTATCGCCTTTTACTTCAACTGGTAGAACCTCTTCTGGGCGGCTGTCCCAAAGGGACAAAGTTTGTTCAGCAACCTGCCGCAAGTTTGCAGAACCTAAGCCTAAGTGCACTCATTCATTCGTCGTGGTTGTTGGAAAAGGTGTTTCAGAGTATTTAGATCAATCCATCCATAGCGACATTAGCTGTCCTTCAGCTCCGACCCGTGTCGATTGTACAAGAATGCTGTCGTGCAAATTGTGGTAGGATGTTTATCAACGTTCATGGTGCGAAGTACAAGAATGCTGTCGTGCGAAGATAAGCTAGACTCAATTGTTAGAACAGTATAACGAGCGTCAGTCTACTTACAGCGCGACGGAGAGGTGGTCTGTTCCTCCACACTTTTGAGCCAGCAGCGCTGTATATATGTCATGTGAGCGAGCTGCCGCTACTATATTTGGGACCGGGCGTGTTCCCTTGGATGCGGGGACCCCTCCCTCACCGGCGTGGTACCCGGCCGGCGGGGAACCTGCGAGGTTTTACGATTTTTCCTTCAACTAGATGTACAATGAAGAAGAAACAGAGACTCGTTTCACTCAAGCCTACGGGTGCTCAATGTACTCAGATTTGTCACTACTAGGAACCCGGCGTCACAGCAGCCCACGAATTATCTTAATTCTCGTATTCGTTCGTAGCAAAAAATAGCCGGGAGCTGTCGTAGACTGTATTCCTGTAGTCGTAGATAGTATATAGCTGTGCTCAGAGTCTTCTCGGACTGAGAACGACGAGAAAAATCATGTTTTTCCCCATCGATTTCCTCCGTGTTCGATTTCCCAGTAGAGGCGACGCTAGTTAAATTCATGAAGAAGCAGCCGGCTGGCCCTCCAGCCTTTTCCTCCCCTCCCCCGCCCGAAGTGTGTTCTGCTCTATCGGCTGGGGCTTTGCCGCGTGTATGGGACCTCGGTTTTTTTCACAGAGAGACCTGATGGGGCAGCTCTTTTTTAGCGAGTCTGGGGTTCTTGTGTATGCGAGAAGCCCTTAGTAACAAGGAAGCGGAACGGCAATATGAGAGAAGCAACGAAATAGTTTTTTGCAACTAAATTAAGTTTTTTTCAAAAAAATTTCTAGCACAATCATGTTTTACTAGCGCCCCATGTCCAAAATATTCTGCGCGCATTTCCAACCCTCTCTTCAAGTTCCGAAATACAGTGTATCCCACATTGTCGTGTACAAATATATTGCAGTTTCAGTTTTGAAACGTGGACGTCGTCATTAGGGGGTAATTTTATTGCGCCGTCGTTTCGATGTGGTAGACACCCTTGCAAAGGCCGCGGGAACGCTAGCCTAGACCCGAGACCCTACCGAAAAGCGGCGACGGAAGATGCCTGGAGGTGCTGTGGGGGAGTTTTACTCGAAGCACGAGAGCAAGTTCTATGACCCTCTGTGGTACGAGTGCATTCCGCTTCAGCGGAGGATACGATTAAAATGGACGCCGGGCGTGATCTGGTGGCGCAATGTCCTCCTGTGTTGGTCTCTGGTAAAGTATTTAATTGGCTGGGTCTGTGAGAAAGACATGGTGGTTTTAGTCTTTCTGATCAGGTTGCTAATGCATTGTCAGCTGATAGGTTTACATTCTGCTATGCATTGTGTTGATGACGGCCCTGTACTATGCTCGACGGTCGGTTTCGGTAGTGATTTTCAACACAATGCAGGGGAGCGCGGCATTCGTGGCGTGGTTCGGACTTTTACGGATGAATTTCCTCATGTTCCTCCTGGGGATGAGTGCAATAAGCGCTTGCACGTTTATTATACTGTGCTACGTCGTCATGTTCGCCCTCGTGACCGAAAGTTACATTATATATAGCTGCTTCGGAACAAATTTAGTAAAACTTGAAGGTCTAGTCTACATTCTGCTGCATGGGCTCATGATTTTGATCATGGACATCCCCTTCATCGTTTACATGCTCAAGGGCGGCTGGGTTCTCTACAAGTTCTACTCAATAGACGAGGTAGTATTGGAAACCAAGTCGACGATCAAAGGCTGGGCCGGCCCCAGGCTGGGAAATAAAACAGAATACTCGTGGGAATTATCCCGCGGCAGCCACGGCAGTGGGGGCACAGACGGTGGCCGGCATTGCGCGTTCGCCTAGAAGGGGGTCCGGGCCCCGCAGCTCGGTGGACAGTGGCGCAGGCCCTGCGGTAGATTAAACTTATTATTAGAAAACAGGGGCCCCAGGTCTGTAGCTCTGTTGCTCATAGCTAGAGTTGTTGCTGAATTCACAGATCGATCCGTACGCTGCGGCCGCCCGGCCGGCCCCAGCCCCGGGAATCCGACTTACCGCGCCTGAAGATCGTGTACCTCACATTCCTGAGCAGGATGGTAGACCTTTGCATACCCCAAGGCACTTTAAGTTGCAACCCAGTGGGTTTGTTGGAAAAAAAGTGCCTTCAGACGCGCATGTCATTCTATTCGCCGACGAAAACAATCTATGTCCCATATGCCTTACATGTATAATTAGGACGATCGCCTCATGCATCCTCTAATTCAATTTCCCACTAGGCACAAGGAACTGTGCAATCGTGCCATGTGGGCACTTGTTGTGCACAGATTGCAAGCGTGCGCTGGAGTCGCGCGGGGCCCGGGCAATGCAGTGTCCCGTCTGTCGTGGACCCATCACACAGTTCATGAAGGTGTATCTCTAAACAGTGAGGAGCTTGTGCGCTGGGTTTGCGTTTGCATATAAATAAGCGGCATTGGCTAAACCTCACGCAGTTCTGAAGAGTTCCTGCTTCGGTAAGCAACCCGATCGGATTGCGACGAGCAGGATTCCGCCACCCATGGACAAGAAAAATCTGGGCTTCTCAGGGCTGCCCGAACCTCGCTGCAGGAGCTGGCTTCAATACCCTTGCTAGGAGGCTAAGGGATCTGCACCCTGCCTAGGACCAACTTCGGACTGGAACGCTGGTCTCGCAGCGGCTGGGATGGTGGTCTGGCAGCGATTTAGGAGCGGTGCAGTAGGTGGTGTTGATCATTTCTGCATCGCAAGAATGGTGAGCAGGATTCGAGGAGTAGCCGGGCTTGCGGCAGGCTTCCGGCGGTCACAAGGCTGCATTTGTCAATTGTTTCGAAAAATGTGTAGTCTTCTACTGGGTGTTCTGCGCTTTCCGAGTCAATCCTTTCAGGCTCCACTGAGATCACTGAGAGATTTTAGTACTCCCGTGGAAAGCCCCAGAAATGAATCTATTCTATGCAAACTCCGCAACTTACTAGAACTGGGACCCAACTGCGGCTGCTATATGGGGATAACGACGGTCCAAGGGGTGGTAGCAAACCTATTCTCTCTGCGGCGGCAACTGGAAGGTGAGGATGAGGGTGAGGAAGGAGACAAAGAAGGGGGTTTTGGCTGGGTGAACCTCTTATTCATCTTCATCTTCATGCAGGCGGCGGCACGTATCTTCTACCGTCGTCATCGGTGAACGACTTTATTCGGAAAGTTTAGACTTTTGTTGGAAAAAAGGCAGCAACGGGCGGAAGCGGAGTTAGCCGAAGCGGCGGAGAATGGGCAAGTACCCTTGCCCGACCAACACGGGGCGGAGAGCATGGCCACTATCGAGGTAACCGGGGCTGAAAGCCGTGCCTCGAGCATTTCCGAAGCAAGCGTGAGTAAACCACCAGTCGCGCAGCAAGGCGTCGGGGCCCCAATGCAGCAAGCTGCCGCTGGACCCTTCACAGGACCCGGTAGAACGTTGGCCGATGGAACCATGATTGTGGACTGAGTTCTTCTCAGGCTTTGTTAATCACTGTGATTGCCGGCACTAGCGGTCTTATGTTAACTAAGGATCTGCGGCTAGCATTCTTGCCTGGGGACATTTCTGTACACTAGTAGGTAGAGGTAAAAGCTGCGTTGTACAGCCCGAATTCTGCTCAGGGTTTTGAGTTGTGATGTATCTGAAATTGCGGGTCCATTCATGGGCCCAGCTGCATTGCTGAATGTTTGTTCTGTACAGCAAGCGAGTTCCCTCCCCCTTGCGTCGAGTTGAGTACGAGAGGAAAATCCTGATTGACACATTGTCACCCCCAGTCTCCGCCATCTTTCTTTCCCGTGGTCCAGCATAGAAATATGTCGACGGATAACGGGGGGAAAAGGCGATATCTCGAAGAAGCGGGCTACGAAGCGTCAGGGCCATATGTTTTGCTCGCTGTAGTGCTGCTGGCGCTCTTCCAAGCCGTGGGGATCTACTACAAAAGGTATTTATTTAGACTTAATGCTATGTAGAACAGCTCACCAACAGCTAGAGTGCATGTAGGAAGTATTCTGTCGTATTCACCACCTGGGAGTGTGTGTTTGTTTTCATCATGTCAAGATCAATCAGCTGTACCCCCGTGACCCTTCCTTACTATCAATTTCCGCTACCCATGCGTATAGCGGAGTTCAGTTCTCCGTAAAGTCATTCAGAGCCCTGACCACCCATAGTAAGTATCAACCCTTCAGGAATGTGGGGATCTATTGCAAGAGGTATTTATTTAGACTTAATTCTATTTATTTAGACAAGAGGTATGTAGCCGGCGAGATGCGTGATTCAATGATGCACCCTACATATTTTTTCATAGGCGCGTAAGACTCGAAAGGGAAAGGGAGGAAGCGCCCCAGCGGATCCTTGCCTTACGGCGCTCACAGTCCGAACTTGAAACGGCCGCCCAAAATCAAGCCCAAAATCATACGCAGGTTGTCGTGGAGGTCACAACTTTTGCTATATTGCTAATTGTAGGGGCCCACCCAAAGATTGTATTACGGGGGACTTATACAATGAAAATTGTTTCATGGAACGCTGGTTTCAGGAAGCTGAAGATTCACACACACCATGCCAGCGGGTGGGGTCGGAAGAAAATGTGATGCTGTCTTCGAAGGAACTCAGCGGAAGTCGTCCGCAGCTCCCCCCCTCCCCAAAAATGGGGCACCACGAAACTGGAATTCACGCGAGAAAATCGACGGAGTCTGACGAGTCTGTGCGCCCCGCGGACATACACCTACTTGAGGTTTTTTTGTCGTGAAAATAATTTTGCAGAAGAACGTCACAGGGCCGTGGGGACGCGAAAGGCTGCGGGCCGCCAAAACATCGGGATACGACCAGCACTACTGCAGAAGACGAAGTGATTGGAAAGGAAGTGATTGGAAAGGTGGATTCGGACGATGAGGGCCAAGATGTGAGGAGGCAAACTAGTTTTCTTGAACCAGAGCCGGAGATAGTTGCTGAACTTGCGACCGCTGATGGTATCGTCTGTGTAGACTAGCTGCATTAGGGTAGACGGGTTATTAAAGTAGCGCTCATAATTTATCTGAAATAAGAGTTAACAGCAGTGGAACTGCGGGCCGCGCGGGGAAATTTGCTGCAATATTGTGCAATGTGCTAGTTTATTTCGGTCGCTAGCAAGCGCAAATTGTGTGTAAATTTTGTGAAGTTGCTTGTGCTTAAGACTTTTCGTTTTGTCAAGTTGCTTGTAGGATAAAGGTCTATCTAGTGCTATCTGGGCGTTTACAGAGGTAGTATTTGGAAGCGGTGTTTATGCAAACAGGTTTTATGTCGGTGGCGTTTATGTCTTTTTGCGCGATGTCTGCGCAAACAGCTTTGGTATTGTACAACGCACGCATGTACGCAGCTCTTGGAACTTGCCGCACGCAAGGAACTAGGTGAATTTTGCTACTGCGGGTCTGCCTGTGCTACTGCGGGCATGCCCCTGTGTTCTGCTCGGGGAAAGCTAATGAACATTGCCCTAGCAGTGGGTTGCGGAATATGTTTGCGGGGGCGTGATAGGGTTGCACCATCAGCACCTCTATCATTTGGGCTGGGTTGCTGTATGGGTTGCTTGATTGGTCGAGTTTTGGGGGCTTGGTCTTATCTACACCGAGTTTTGGGGGCCGTGAATTGTTTTTTTGGGAAATTTTCCTTTTGGGTCGACCCCCTGCGACTCGCAGGAATTCAATTCCCGCGAATCGCAAGGATTCTGAATTCGATTGTATTTGGGCTGTTTCTTCGTGGTTTGGGCTATTTCTGAGTTGCAAGTTTGTGGTTGCATTTGACCGGGAAAAAACTCTACCCCTCAGGTTTCCCTTCCCTTTAGTGTATATAAAGCGGTATAGTGTCGTTCTTATATCGAGTGCCCCGCCCCGCCCCCTACCGAAGATTTTGGTTTCAAGTTTAACATTTAACGCGGAATCAGATCTCTGGAATTCTAATATTTCAGTAGTCTAAAGATTGCTGTGCAAATCGTTGTTGGCAGTCCAAAGAATTAGCGAGTTGTTGGGACCCGGCCGGATTAATGAATCCTGTGCAAGTCAGAACCTCCTCTAGGCACAGAACCGCCTCTAGGCAATTAAGCAGATTAAGCACCTCTAGGAGATTATCATTAAGAAACAGTTGGCGAAAAAGCAACACGCGGTCGAAGGAGCAACTGGAGGCATCTTCTGAGGCGGATGATGATTGCGAGCCGAAAACAGTCGTGTTTGAAAGGAGCGACACAGTTTTGACGGACGTTACTTCGGACGACGTGCGTGGAAAAGTAAATCATGGGCATGCCCGACGGAGTGGGCGCCAGACCTTCGTTGGCGCCATGGAGGCTCTGCACGCTCGCCATCACAAAAAGCGACATAGGTGCTAAGATATTCCACTGGCAGTTGAAAATCTAATATGGGCCCCTCTTGATTGGTCCCAATAGGCGTCACGTGGTGAGGAGTGTTTTTCTTTGTCTGCTCTACTACGTGCTCGGCGTGGTGCTTGTTGTCCTGCTTGACGACGTGGGATCCCGTCGTAGAGGCACGCATCCCCCAACCGGTCCACACGAAACAGCGAAAGCCTCTCGTTCCACGGTTTTCACTTTTCTGAAACGGCCCTTAATAAAAACTTTCTCAATAGGCTGAGACAGCATCGGCATCGCAAGAGTCTGTAGGGACGAGTCCGAACAATGTTGTGGAGGAGCCCGCCCCTATTTCGCTTGGTCAAGAGACAGTGTCGTTGCAGTGTATATTTATATATCGGCTCTGGGCTCTATACAGGCAGAGACTGGGGATTTTTGATTTAGGGCTTGGACTGAAAGTAATTTCTGGTTTCTATTTTGCGAGCACGACATTGACCACCGTGGGTTATGGTGACATCGTCCCCCACGGCTGGATGCTGGAACTCGCCAGTGTGATGTATATTTCTTTGAACAGCTATATAAGAAAAAACCGTGATCGGATTTTTCGGAAGGTACATTCTCTTTGGCGTGGTGATCATAGGAAATATAATCTTGCATATGGTTACCTCACGTCTGCATGAGGCAATCAGGAACGCAGAGAATGGCCGGCACACTCGGATTCGGGAAATCATTGAAGCTAGGGAGCAGGTTTTTTTCAAATTTTCGAGGGGCCCCTCTGCTGCAAAAGCTAAGGTGAGTGTCGCTGGGTCCCAGCCACTCATCGGAAAAGTTAGACCCAATCGGAAAGTTAGACCTGCATTCTGCACGGCAGATATCCGACGGTCCCAGGATGTTTCCAGCTCCGTCTCTAGGCTGCCATTTTTCGTGCCTACAGGCCAGCTCTTCCTTCCCCCATGGGGGTAGTAACTGGACAACACAGAACACGTTGTTGTGCGCACACGAAGAGGTAGGTGTGCCGCCTCCCTACCGTCTCCACACTAGGTAGCAACTGGGCAACACAGAACACTCAAAACAACACGACGCGAGCCCCAAACAAAAATTTCGACAATAAACTACAATCCAAAGCATAGGTAATCCAACTCTGAAAACAACCTATGGCTACGCTATAAATCTTTGTACATTTGTACAGTGCGTACTCCAACACCAAATGTACACAAATCTTGTAACGGCAATATGATATGCAAGCAACAAGAAGCCAAGAGTAATCCCCCCTGCATTGTACAATCCGATTCAAATTTGACAAAACTTGGGCCTAATTATTATTTCCCCAATCCGATTCAAACAAAAAATGTCTGTTCTTAATTCAACAAATGTGACTCTGCAGTGAAACAAAATTTGTCTCTTAGGTGAGCAGCCATTGGCTGAAGCCGTGCACTAAGGATCAGGTGGAAGCGTGGAGGCAAAGAAAGGCAGATGGGCTCGAGAAGCGGGGATCGCGACGATCATCAAAGATCAAAGACACGGTTTCTTTTACAAACAGGAAATTCATTCAATCGGGTCCACCATTAAGATGGCGGGGGGTTCAGAAAAAAAGATCTAATAAACAGTCGTTGGCTTTAACTTCAGGTCCACCACGCACGCTCCGATCCTTCTCTCTACGCCATTCGTTTTCTATTCTTTCCTATTTCTGTTTCTGCCTTCTTTCGCCTATTCATTTCTTAACCCGTCACGTGGGCTGGCCGAAATTCTACCCCGTAACGTGGGCTAGTCGGAATTCTCTCCCGTAACGTGGGCTAGCCGAAATTCTCCCCCGTAACGTGGGCAAAACCTAATTCTCATTCTTCTGAACAAATTCTCATTCGGAACAAATTCTCATTCGGAACAAATTCTCATTCCAGAACATTCTGACATTCATTCTTGGAACAGTTTCGTTTCAAGAAAATCATTTCTTCAGTGACCGCGGCTCGTGCCCGCCACTACTCGCGCTTCAAGAAAAATTCTGTGCATTTCAATGTGGCAAATTCAGACCGTCCGATGGAAATTCTGGACGATCTAGCGCACTTTCAGAATAGCACGTTGCGAGGCTGACGCAATGAGCACCCTCAATATTTTCTTCTTCTGACAAAATTATGCATACTAAATAAACAGTCGTTGGCTTTAACTTGGACGGAAAGGCTGCTGGCGTGCGTGGTGGATCTGGTTTTCCGGAATAGGAAAACGTCCGTGGAAGAAGTGGAGCTCTTCATGTACAGTCTGGAGATGCGCTGCAAAGCGATTAGCGTAGAAAATTAAGATTAATTTCGAGGGGGGGGTCTAGTTTGTTTGGAATTTTTGAATATTTTCTAGATCATCCTGTTGTGGGTAGTCTTCGGCGCTGTTGTTGTCGGCTTTATTGAGGGCTGGTCTCCTGCCAGGAGTCTGTACTGGGCTGTAGTCACCGTTACCACCGTGGGGTATGGCGACCACTGCCCGACCCAAGAACTCACAAGAGCGTTCTGTATTTTTTCGCAGTGGAATTTTCTTAGCCTTGATTACGTAGGGTGGTCCCATTGGACGCTACATGTCCCAGGTGTGGTCAATCCCGGGCAACAGTACTAGTATTCAATCCCAGGTGTGGTGTATGTGGTGGGGGCGGTAGGGAGTATGGGTTACGCACTGTCAAACTTGACGGAAGTGGGGGTCGAAGTAGTGAGGCGGCAGAAACAGCGCGCGCTTGAAGACGTGGTAGGATGGATTTTCGGGCTGCAGGGGGTTTTTGCTGTATCACGCATACTTTGGTGGGACCCAATCGTAGGTGATGACGAGCGACTTATTGGCGAGGCTAGGTCGGGATGGAGACCGGCAGGTCGAGAAGCATGAGTGGCTGGCTTATCACCTAGTTGAATTCGGCTACGTGACAGAGGAGGAGGTACTGCGCTTAAGTATAAGGTTTACGCGCAGGGACCCTACCTGCACAATACTTTTGCACACATCTAGAACTTGGCGTTCGAACGCTGGGGACCCATGAAACACTCTCCCCCCCACCACAAACAACAAAAGGTGAATCTACTCATGTACAAGTTTGAGCTATTGGACACTTCGATGGACGGGAGGTTGTCGTGGGACGACCTTGATCAGCCGCTCGGCTTCACGGAGATGCACAATGCAATGCTCGCCATTGAAGAGGATGCGAAACACTACTCGAAGGTACTCTATACCGCCTCTATACCGCCAATGTTATTAACACTTTCGGTATAGGATTTTCTATACTCGGGGTAAATATAAGGTACTTACATTATCCCCCTTATATTTAACATTATCCCGGCCGCGCCAACGGAATTCAAGCACCCCAACGTTGGCAAGGCAAAACGCCCTCGACCAAAAAATTCGCAACGTCTCCGATCGGTCATTGTCATGACCAACGAAACTCTAGTTTCGTCCAACGTTGGCGAGCGAGCCAGACCGACTGCCCAACAAATTCCCAAAAACATCTACGTCCGACAAACCAAACATCTTTCGCGCGCGCGGCCTTCCATCATTCGGCGTCGAGCCCGCCGCCCTGCGGGAACGATTGCCCAACAAATTCCCAAAAACATCTATCGCCGACAAAGCAAACGTCTCGCGCGCGCGCCTGCTTCCATCACTCGGTGTCGTGCCCGCCGCCCGCCCTGTGGAAGCGATATCCACCCGCGCCAGCGGAATTCTAGTCCCCCAACGTTGCATTGAAGAGGATGCGAAACACTACTCGAAGGTACTATAGGGGTGTAGTGAGCGAGTATTAGGGCCCGGTGGCATGGTGATAAAAAAAGAGCATGATGATAAGTCGTATCCGCTCGATGCACAAAACCCGCAGTAAGTATGGGGACACCGTATTTCCAAAAAATCATTCTGCTTCTGGTGATTATTCGCGGGCAAATGATTCTGCTGCTGCTGTTCCATTTCGAGGGCAGGAGGCGGATGAGAAGGCCGACGAGTCTGCGAGTCTACTCTTATGAAAGGCGACAGATTGCATTTCTATCGCATTGGGCATAGCACAATAGCTCTTCTGGCTGACTATATATAGGGGCTGAATATATGCTTCTTCGGCAAGGGGGGATTTTTTTCTCAATTCAGGCCATTGGCCTGGCATAGTACTAGCTTGAATGGGTGCATAGCTTACGTATACATTGTGTACGGTTATGCGTCGAAAGCGAACGAGGTTCAAAGGGGAATTTGGTTTAAAGATCGAAATGGCATATAGTATTACGAGTTGCACAATACATGGGAGAGGTTCGTGGCTTTTTCTAGCTGGCATTTAGCTGGGACCCATCTGCTTAAATTGTCTTTTGGGACCCAGTGAACATAATTTTTCTTTTTTCACGGAGACGGGTCCCGGACTTTATCAGACAAAAAAAAGTGATTGTGAAACAGCAGAAAACGACTTTTCCTGACTGGGGCCTTGTTAAGATTTTGTGGAACTGCTAGGATCCATTTTGTGGCTTGTTTGTGGCAGCCGAAAAATGGAGAGCAAAACATCGGAGTGGGAGAACAGCTCTAATACGGTGGGTGAGTCAAAGGACGCGGGGGAGAAATGCGGGATTATCACGGTGTGCATTCTGGTCATCAGTTTTCTGGCCGTCGTCCTCTGCTATCTCCTCATCAGGTTCCGCCAGGTGAAGGAATATGAGGTCTGATATCATTATCACATGTCTCTTGCTTTTTATGGGATTTAAAAAAGTCGCGGAGTGTGGCGTTTTCGAGCGCGGCTAGTACTGTAACGCGTCCCCCGATTCGCGATGCTGGGAGGCCCCGAGTCTCTGACGAAGACGAGGTTGATGCGGACCATATCGTACATGCTCCGACAATCGTTGTACATGCTCCAGTGGTATTCAATTCATCATCATTGTGAGAACAGAATTCGCATTCGAACTAGAATTCATTCTTCAGGACCTCAGCAGAAATGGAGCTCAGCCTGTTACTTCACTCTAGGGGCTGGACAGTGTTAGGGGGCGATGTGAAGCATTTACTCCTCGGCCCCTGTTGCGTGGCTGGGCCCAAGTTTTCAGCAACGGCCTCATGTTGTGGGCTCACCTAATGAAAGATCAATGGAACCCCTTTCCCACGCAGAATATCCTTGAATACACGAAGATTTCTGATTTACAATCGACACGAAGATTTTTAGTAAGACGCGGGCAATAGAAAAAGGTCACCTTCTCCTTTTCATATCATGAGAAATGTGTAACTTTTGCTTGATGTGATTTGTTCGTGCAGAGTTAGGTGGCGCGTTCCGCTTGAGAGAGGAGACAGGAAAAGAGAGACCAGAATACTGATATGACCAGCTAGAGTCCAATATCTGTGATAAATTTGTTCTAGGCAATTTTTGGATCTTTTGAAAGATGGTGCGCGTGAACAAGCAGTCGAGGGCAAAGGCCTCCGCGGGCGGGGGGATTTTTCGTGATCTGCCGGGGAGCGGTGTTTGGGCGGGCGCATTTTATGGACGAGGCCCAGGCGCCGTCGCCGTGCATTTCCTCCATAGCATTCAGGCCTTGTACATTTGAGAAGGGGCCCGCGCCTCGACCTGAGGCAGCCTGGTCGAGCGGACCTCGGTCGCACGGTGCTACATAGCAGATAATATCAGGGGAGGGCGGGCCGCGCCGGTTTGCTTTTTCTCTATAGTCTAGACGAGTTTTGCGAATCAGTTTTTTTCTGAAAAAAGCTTGAGAGTCGCAGCCTAGTGCAGCAGGAAATGATCTCTGAAGCCTATTGCTAGAGGGGGCATGGAGCTAAAAGTCTACATAGTCTCATTGCTTCAGGCTGCGAGAGTGGAAAGCTGGGCCGCCAGACCGTGCTGAGAGGTGATAAAGCGGTGGGAAAAATGCAGGAATGACCGGATCTAGGAGCATCAATCTGATGAGCGGGTCTAGCAGCACTAGGCTTGGCTTGGCCATACCGTGTAACTGGCCGCGGAGAGGTCGTGAGCTAGTTGGCGAAAAGGCATTCCGAGCCCGATTGAGCTTCATCGCTGTGAATCCCGAAGGGGAGATTAAACAAGCAATCACAACGACGCGTCACAAAAGTGACCACAGCATCCAGGGTCGTAAAGTCGAGGTACGATAGATCTTTTTCTGCAGGCTCGAGTGTTCGAGATATGCGATTCACCAAATATGGCAAGGAGCGTCATAGGGACAGAGAAAGGACACAGAGAGGGAAAGAGAGGGGACATGAACAGATATATCAGATACTTTTATAAAAAATTTGGTCAAGGCGATGTTTTGATGCATTTTCATCTGTTTGACCAACTTCGGGCGGCCCGGCTGGGTGCGAGGAGGGTTTCTAAACGTGTAAGCGGAGAGGTCGTGAAGGATGATGCGCGTCTCTTGTTGCAGCGAAATCTAGCCGCCCCAGCGTCTCACGAGAGTCATTGGGGCCAGGCTCCTGATGCGGGATAACTTGGCTGGCTCTTATGGCAGTACAAGCTTCTGGGGGCCCCGGTTGGCTTTCTGTGTTTCGAGTGCTTTTGTGGAGTACGCATCGGTTTTTCGAATCCTAAAAAAGCTTTCGCGGGCAGAAGTTCGCGTTTCGTTCTGAAAGTGGAGCAGAAGTTCGCCAACTATAATTCTGAAAGGACCGGCACGAAACTAAGAGTTGCATTCGACTGGAAAGTTACTACTAAGAGTGATAAATACAGTCGGAGAGGCGAGCACGTATCGCGCGATATGGGAAACGTTCATATATGGGAAAGGAAGTACAGATCGGATGCTCCTGTGGAAGTACATAGCCGGGGCCGCGCCACGGCAAAAGTATTGTCCCGAATGGGAGGTTCGGCAATAAGGTGACACTCAATCAAAGCGACGCGTCACAAAAGTGACCGCAGCCCCTCTTGGAGGGCACGAGATGTAATTGCCAGCCGAGACTTCTTTTGTTCTCCCAATTGTTGTGCAATCGCACTCAAGCTAGTAGGAACGGTTGTCCCAGCTCATTAAAGAGAACTATTGCCGCTTAGACTGTTTCCACTATAAAGAATTTGAGAGTGGAGACCTCTGTGTACGAGACAGAGTAGGACTGTAACAGAAAAGCAGCTTCCGAGCGTTAGATACTAACAGGATTAGAAAGGGAGCTTCTTGGGCTCTATAGCCGGGGCTGACGGAGCCCTTTGGGATGGCGGAGTGCCCGGACGATGGCCATGTTTCGGACTCGAGGGCCAAGTATTTCTTCTTTTCCGTCGCGAATACTCGAGGGCGAAATTCTTTGGGTCGCTAGGTTGCTGCCTGCTCAGGAATTCAGAGGGCCCAGCTCGTCAGCTTTCGTAAATCCTCTGCCGGATATGGAGGCAGTGAGACGACGGAGACGAATGTTCCAGTTGTTGTCTTTGGCCTTATATTATCTAGTGGGCATATGGTTCACTTCGCCTACCGTAGCACACATGTCGCTGGACAATGTGATCGATGGCATGTATTTTTCCACCCTCACACTGTCAACAGTGGGATACGGCGACGTCGTGCCTGCAGATGACGACTTTACCCGGGTACTAGCCTGCGCCTGGATCCTCTTCGGAGCCGGTAACAAACTGGATTCTCCTCAATTTTGTTGTCGGGTTCGCCCAATCCGTAAAAATTCCACAGCCATCGTAGTGGGAGAACGCCACCGAATTTACTTAACTGCATACAGGATTATTGTATACTACGACCTAATCTGATCACCACTTTTTGTGCAAAACGAGCACCTAGTGAATTTCTCACAACAAGAAATCTCACGGCTACTGGGGACATTACTTTCCCATCTGCGGAAATTAAGCTTTCTAGGTAATCTGATTGCTGATGCGCGGCCGATCAGATTTTACGTGTTGTCCGCCAGGCTTTCCATAGTGGCGCTAAGAGTGAAAACATACTCCCCCTTGCGGGGTGGCCTAAGTCTATTTTTACTCCCTGTCTTCCTTCGGAAGACATACAGCCTTTTTGCAGCTTAGAGAGAAGTTTCTAGATTTTCGCGAAGAACACAATACAGGCGGCCCACTTACTTAACCGGATACGGGAACTAGAGCATTATGCTGCACGAGAGACTCCGTATCTAAAACGTAAGACTTCCGGCGAAAGCCTTATGGGAGTTAGCGGAGCTAGAGTGTTACAACTGTTGCTTTTGCTTATGCTATCGATCCGTAAAAATTCCGGAGGCATTGTGGCGCATGTGGTTATGGATTCGGTGGCGGCGTTTATGGATGCTGAGGTGCGGAAGATGCAGGAAGATGATCAAGATGTGATTGTGAGGGCAGTGGAAGCTCGGGAAAGAGCTACAGGGAACTTCCTGACGCCGGCGACGGCTCGGCAGATTGTGAATTACCAGAGCATATCCAATGTGGGAGTGATATCACAGTCAAACCCGATGTACAGCAGTGCCACGGCCGATGTGGGGGGCTCAGCCTCCGACAATAGCTCAGAGCGGTTCGCGGGGTTGGAGCGCTTTTTGGCCTGGTTCTGGGCGTGGGTGGTGGCGAAAGCGTTTCCCAAGCGTACGCTAGCGGAAAAGGAGCTCATGGTCTACCTCTACTTAATACGTTCGCAGATGTTTTTGCTGATTTTCTGCACCATTTGTTTCGGTGGGGTGATGATGGGAGCGCTCGAAGTCTGGAATCAGTCGACGCAGCCATGGGATCCAGTGTTTTCCATCTACTGGGCCGTCTGTACTGCTTGCAGTATCGGCTTCGGCGACATCTATCCACAAACCCGAGCGGGTAAGATATTCTGCATCTTTTACCCCATCATAGCGGTCACCAGCATGGCCACCGCCTTCGGAACACTCTCAGCGCTCCATGTATAGCAGCGGGCCCAGGGGCTGCATCTTATCACGTCCCTGGGATTCGAAATCCACTCACAGATGGAAATGCACCGACGGAGGAAGTATCAGCAGTGGGAGGAACTGACGTTGACGCACGACCTGCTGGGGAAGATGGATGCGAACAAGGTTTTTTTCAGGCTTGTTTGTGCGTTCTTCTCCAACTGGGCTGTTCGGAACCAAAGGACGGCAAGGTGGACAAGCTGGAGTGGCTATGTCATTGTTTGGTGAGTTTCAACAAAGTTTCCAGAGCGGAGATTGACGTACTGATGGCGAAATTTGATCTTATGGATGTCGGGAAGGATGGGGTTCTTGGGGAATCCGAGATCGAAGTCCAACTGGACTCAGTCGCCATGAGCAGAGTTTTTCATTTCAATTTTTTCGGCTTACACTTTGCCGCTTATTAGGCGATGCGAGACTTTGGGAAGCGCGAGCCAGAAGCAACGCTGGGACTCGGAAATTTCATGTGAGAATGTATTAAATCTGTACTAAAAGTAGCCATAATGCTAACGATGAATTCGTCTGTAGATTAAGATTGTTTATGGTCTCGTGGCCTCGACCGGTGCTTAAATTCGTATCCATTTGTATACTGAGTATATTGTAATATCAGGATGATGCCCCTTTTCAAGTTTGTAGGCTAAATTCGGAGTACGTCTGGCGTTGCTGCAGAACTGTTTTCTAGGAGAGCTTGGTATAGCGACTGATCTGTGAAAGCGCCCCCCCCCCCCCCCCCCCCCCACACAATAGAGAGGCAACTGAGTCTAACAACGAGAGCCTGAGGAATTTTGCAGGAATTTTGTTAAGCAGAGCAGAGAGGTGGTGCAGAAAGGATGAGTTCAAGCTCTCTCCAAGTGTCCTCCCCGCAGGAGGAGTCGTATGGCGCGGTAGAAGGTGGTACGAAGAAGAAGATTTTTCAGCAGTCCGAAGAAGTGTCATCAGAACGTAGACAACGCAGTCGCGAAACACATGTGGACGCAATCGCTAGCGAGGAGTAATAATATTGGAAAATTGGAGTAGTATTTTCGATTTTTTCCAGCTCCGACGAGGGCAGAGCAAGGCAGAGCGAGATCCGCAGCAGAGCGAGGGCAGAGCGATACGAAATCTGCATCGGAGGCAAGATCTTGATGGGAACCGTTATTCTGCTCTTCGTCTTCTTGGTCGTAGCTGGACTATTTACCGAAGTTTTAGGTGTTAAAACATAGGGTCTTTTGTATACAACTGCAGCAAACTGCATTTATAAAACTGCTGTATAAACATCTGTTGGTTGCGTGGAGAGCAGGTTTTTGCTGCGGCCTATGGCCCATTGGATGGCGAGGAGTGGGGGCTTGCGTCCGGGGCTGGGAAAATTTTCCCGACACCTCAGCCCGAGCGTGTTCTTATTTATACTTTGGGAGAGATAGTGTACATCGCAGAAATTTCCTCGATCCTATCCTAAGAAAACCGCGTCGAGGATATTTGCCCGATGCTCAGTTCTCGTTCAGGTGCATTCATCCAGAAACCTCGTCGGCAAACTTCCTCGATCTATCGAATACTGAAGGAAAAGCATCAAGTATTCACTAGTTTGGTGGCAGATGGGGCATGCTCATTGCCAGAAGCTTGCACTAATATAACAACACAGCCCGGGGAGAGAAATATTCATGTTTGGAGACTCGAGAGTTTGAATGAGTCGTAAATGTTCTTCCCGAATAGAATAGATTGAGTACCACGTTCATTGCCTTGGACCCGTTTGGCTTTGCAACTTTTGGACTGGCTCGACTTTTGGGCTGGCGCGATTGAGTTGACGGAGCTCCGTGGCAGTGTTTCAGCTGACGGAGGCGGTCTTTCGCGGGCTCTAGGAAAGGCCCAGCGGAAAATGTCGATGCCCCAAGCGAAGAGGCGGGACAAAATTCGCGCCGACGACATCGATGGGGTTTGTTTCATATTTATATCTGTCGGACCCGCATTATCTCCGAATGGAAAATTATTTTTAGGATCTGCATTCCGACTACGACTATCACGTGAACGAGGAGGGCTCTTCGAGTCCGCATGGCGCGGAGGATTCAGATGTCGAGGGGGGCGCGCTGCGTGACCCCCTGATCGTGAAAACCCTGCATCAGGACGGCATGTCCCAGAAGGTGTCGCAGAGTGGCGGCGTGCGAGATGTAAGCAAGGTGAGCATCGCGAAGTCAGGCACGAGTGGGGGCGGGTATCACGACTACAGTCCAGACGTCTCGCCCAAGCAGAACCGTCGATTTGCACGTATCGCGAGCTCCTTATCGGCGGTGAGCACAGAACTCAGCTCTGCACAAAAGGCCAGACAGTCCTATCTAGGTACAGAATCTAATAGTGGGAACTGGTTTTTACAAAACCGCTTAAATTCTTACATTAACTTAGCGTGGGGTATCATGCTCGTGCTGCTCGGCGGAGCGATCACAACCTATGGTCTCTACACAATTGCGCGAGACAACTGGGATAAACTGTATCCGGGCGCCGGCGTGTCATGAGCAAACTTTCTACTGTCTCGGGCAGAGGGTTGTCTACTACCACACTAGGGGGAAGCCCACATACGACTACGGGGAAGCCCACATAGGTCTTAATGGCTGTCTTAGTATGTGTGATTCTTGCGGAGGTATTGTGTTCAATGGGTTGAGGTATGGTGCACATGTCAGAGGCTTTCCATGTAGGGTATATAAAAGGGTTCTGCGGGTCGACCGGTGGAGTACTGAGATTAATAATAATGGGCCGGGCTGGTTGGTGGACTGGGGCTTACAGGGTGGCGCATTTCAAAAAATTTTCATCTCAGCCTGGATTTTTCATATCTCCCCACACTCTCCCCCCAAAGGGCCCTTCGCTATACTGGCTATTCAGGCCTAAGCCTTGTCTGTGGATATTAGATTCTCTGTTTATGATGAGTACAAAAACGCTGTAAATACTTGTGTTGAATAATTGTTGGAACCCATTTGTGGGATCCAGTCTTTTTCTTTGCTGCCGGGGAAACCCAGACCCTGCTCTGGCCCCAAGCAACCCGAAAATACAAATCGACGGCCTCGATTGCACTGGGAAAAGACATGATCTCCCACGGCTTGGGAGATGGCAACGAGGACCAAGACTTTGTGGCCGAGGAAGACATCTATGACAACCTAATGCAACGGAGTAATGTCTTCGCGCCCAGACATCGTTCCCTCCGCACTCTGAAGACGAAACCACATCTTGGGTCCAACGAGAATCTGGAACGCGCCTTGCTCGAGGAAGAGCATTCCTCTTCCGAGGAGGAGCAAACCGAGGAAGAAGAATGTATGACAACCAGTGAAAAAAGTGGAAGACAGCCGGCGAAAAAGGAGGAGCCGGTGACGAATTCCCCCGTCGGTTTTCACGTTTTTTCGGCACTGAGAGCTTGTTTTGCAGAGACCACAGGCGCCGAGTCGGGTTTTGTACCTGACCTCGCCTCCAAGGAGGAGCCTAAAGCCCCTCCTCCTAAACTCCCACGCTGGGAAACGGAGGAACCTAGCATATCGGTAGAGGAGGCGGATTACTACTATTTGAAGAAGAGAAAGCACTTTTCAAATTGGGATAGAATGGATGACTTCTGCATTAAAAGAGTTACAAAGATCGGCGAAAAAAACCCGCACCGTTGCAAAAAAGCGGGTTCCAGCGCGAGTCGTTTGTTTCCCCAGCAGCAAGGCGACGCGAACACATCAGCGAACGTGTGCAACATTCCAGCGACGGTGTGTGAGGAAGGGACCCCGGCGGGTGAGGGTAGGATGACGCGGGCCGGAGATATGATGGCGGGTAGTGATATCAATCGGCTGGGGATAACTGACTCCAAGAAGCCGCGAAAAAGTGAACGTGTCTACGAAGGCATCAAAGAGGAAAAAATACGAAACGGAATGCCAGCCGCCGGGGTTGCGCCGCCGAGTCTGGGCCAGCCTGAAACCCTGTTCGCACCTACTCCCGCAGCTCGGCAAGCAGCTTTAGAGAGTCTCCCGGAGGGGTTGCGACATCTGAGGCTGGAAGCGGAGTACGAGGAAGAAATAAGGAAGAACTGGGGGAAAATTTGTCGACATTGTAAGGAAAGTGCACGGCCGGGGGCTAGTTCGGTTGATCGAGACCGGTGGATGGAAGCTCGGGGGCTGGAGGATGTGCAAAACGCTTCTCGAACGGTCGCAGACGAGCGGAGGGCGTTTATTGATAAATTAGTAGGAGAGTTGAGCACATCGCACACGGGGCCACGGGCTGAGAGAGACCTCCAAGAATCCTCCCCGTCAGAAGGAGAGTTGAATTCTGGCATCGCTGAGCATGCTCCCGGCGATGTTGCGGGGAGTTGTAGCGACGAAGAGTTGGAAGACGACGAAGAGTCCGTACGAAAGAACATAAATTGGTCGGAAAAGTGGTCGGAAAAGACGCCGACCTCTGACTCCATGGTCCAAGACTACGGTATTTTTTTTTCGCCAAGTTCTGGGTCCCAGTCTACTTAGGGGAAAGGCTGGGCCCTGGGGGAAGGCTGTTGGGTCGCCTCGGGCTGAGAACAAGGCTAAAGTCAAGCCACTCAACCGACCGGGCTAGCTTCTCCGTATGAGAGGGACCTAGACCGGAGGTAAAGCCTAGAGTCCAAGCACGATCGTAATTGCCGGCCACCAGTCTGATTAACTGGGAGCGATTAACCGCATCACGTGCGGATGTGAGGGTGCTCCACAGGTTCTGCTACAGCATGGCGTCGGGGCCCGCAGCAGAAACCCGGCCATGACACAGATCAGTCGTGACATGCAAAGGGCCCCCTCCACTGGTCAGTGCATGCCCGGGTCCTCAGCACCATGCCCAGTTCCTCGCTCGTCAAGACTTGCATCAGCCCAGGAGAATCTCATCGTTGAGACTTGTTTCAGCATCACAGCGCCACGTCTTATTACAACTCCTTCCATCTAGTATACTCTAGAGACTTGAACTGAACAGGAGATCGCCCCTGTATGGTTGGGTCGCAAATATTCTGAGAGAAATTTCAGGATGGCTCGTTAGGTGCATTGAATGGATCCCTAGTTGGGGTCCCTAGTTAGATTCAGGCTGGTAGCTAAGTATAATGCTGGCATAGGTAGTGTAGATAGGAGCAGACCTGTTGGGATGCCCGTTTTCGGCCCTTGTAAAAATGTCCATATACTCTATTTTAGGCCGGATTTGAATAAAAACTCTTTTCGCTTTGCAGGCTCCTTGGGACCGTCCGTTCCTTCCCCACTATTGTGGTGTGGGAAAGGCAGGGTCCCTATTAGGAAGATTGCATTCCCCCCATACTGCGAAGACTTGTATAAACCCTCTGACGCCAATTCTACCCTTCCACTAGTCAAGTGGCACTTTCTCCCCTAGTCGTAAGATGTTGCTCCAATATAAGATTCCAAATGATCGAAAAACGCTTCGGGACTCTGGAAAATAAATGGTAGATGAAAGCGAAGAAGGAGATATCACAAGCTGGGGCCAAGCGGAATGCGAGATGCCACGGACTGCAGATGCGGCACGTGTCGAGGGGATGCATCACATGGCGCCGATAAACGAAGAAGAGAGCGAACCGGCCCCTCCGAATAATCTGAATCGGGAAGGGCAAGCTGGGAGCCGCACAAAAGTGGCGCGCTGGCATCATGCTCGGGACAGTGAGGGGCATTGGGAGAAAAAACCCACGGCGCAGGATGGGGCCCCCACGGCGCCACAAGAGAAAAAACCTCTTGGGGGGAAAGGTGATGGGGGAAAAGGTTTACCCATGAGTTCGCCCGTGAAGCCCAAAGGTATTGCAGACCATAAGGACCGGCCCATTGGTTCACCGTTGAAATTTTGAGGTGTGGCGGGGAATGGTGGGGGTCCGAGGCAGCCGATGGAGCTGCAGGCGGCGGAAAAGCGGATCCGGGCCCTGCTATCAGGACTGGAACAGGAGGGCCAGCTTACAGAGGAGATCCTCAGCGGGCAGCACGACGAGGTGGGGCTCCTGAATGTAGGGCTCCTCCTGGATGGAAACAGCACTCTGTATTTTCTAAATTCGTCAATCGGTTCATATTTCAACGGGGTCCCGTTGAATAAGTAGTCTAGGGGCTCGTAGAACTAGAAAGTTGCATTATCTCAGAGAAGAGTCTTTGCAGGAAAAATTGGATAGGAATTCCCATGCGAAGACGCAGGAAGAGGTACACCGGGGGAAGCTGGTGAACCAGCAATTTCCCCAGATGCCAGACTATCCAAGATCGGTGGAAGAGGCCATGGGCAGGTGATTCAAATTAAAATGGAGAGAGCTAGGGGCCCAGATTTCCTATGATTTCGAAAAGGGCGGAAGCGGCGTTCTATGAAAGCGCGAATCAGAACAAAGCGTTTACAAGCGAGATGCAGCGCGACTTGTTGATTGATTCAGTGTTGAGCAGTATGGAACACAATCGGTACAGTTGCTTTTCAAAACGGTTTTTCTTAGTGCCCCCACTTCCCTTTCCTGCAGCTGAGAGAAGCAGTAAAAAGAGACTTGGGACCCGCCGGCAAAATCGGAATTGCTAATATCAGGTCTCCGGTGGAGATCGAGCATTTGCGGAATCGGTATCAGGACCGGTACCAGGTCGCGCGAGTCCATGGTGTTTCGGACATATCCCTCAGTTCCAGCGAGCGAGAACAGTTTTTAACATTTCATAGTGTATTAGTGTATAAAAGAAAATTATAGGTACTACGGGTCCCGGCATGGTGACTCCGGGATGCACACGCAGGGTCAGAAAGATGAAGCCGGCAACGACGTCGTCGGGGTTTACTTTTTCGTATGGAAATTTGGCTGCATTTTTACCACTGGAAAAACATAGCATCTCCCGAAGGCGCCGTACGGGGGGTTTAATCAGGTGCATTACGCTACCGGCGAGATGCTACATCCGAACACTGGACGCCAACTCCGGAACCCCTTCGACAGCCCGGTAGGGGAGATTTTGCCTAATGGACATTGCGCAGAAGAGATTTTTTGATTGCGATCTCCCATTCACCCAGCGGCACGGGGGATTAAGTGACAGAAGATTTAACATTAGGTGGGGCTGATCTACAGCATGTTCGAGCTGAAAGAAAGCTTGCTGTTTCAGCTGAAATTATTGCTGTCCGAGTCGCAGGGAGTGATCAACGCCCATCATAGAAACGGCGCGAGCGGAAGCAGCAACGGAGGGTCTTTTAAATACTCACCTAGACGAATCGCACCTTCAGAGCCCACACTAGGCCCCATTCAATTTTAGCTTCATGCTGGAATGGCGTGTGGAAATGATGTACATACCAAGCGCGAGCGAATACGTGGGCGACAGTAAGAATACTCCCGACAGGTATTCAGCTCCTATTCAGCTTGGATCCTATAGAAGAAATGTAACCTGGGCTCTCAATTAATCGGAAGAAATGTAAATCGGAAGGTTGTTGTGGGGACAAGCCGGCGCGATGCCAAGCCATCATCCCGTGAGGAGAGACGATATTTTTCCCAAAATGCCCACGACCACGCCCGGCGAAGAAGCGTTGAAGAGCCAGGTCCCGAGTCTCTTCATGAGCGCCATAGTCGGTCCGGCACCCAAGGATGTCACTCGATATTGGCTCGAGAGCCACGCAGGCGACATCGGCAGTGGTAATAGTTGGCCAGCCCCGGAATCTTCGTGCGAAAAAACTTTCAGTCCTCTTTCTTCTCGCTCCAGGTCTTTCCCGGGCGCCGATGCTGTGGCGAAACGAGCACAAGAAAATGTGTCTGGAAAAAGTGACGGAAGAGAGACGGAATTTACACAACTCCGAGTGCCGTCACTCCTGGGAAAATGTATAATCGCCCGGGGCTTTTTATTAGCGTGTAATGCAAGCTAGGGGCCCCCCCAGACACAAACCCGAAAAAAAAAAGGTAAGGGAGTACACGTGGCGCCATGTTTCGGCGAATGATGCTAAAGATATGCAGGACGACGGGTCTCCGGCACCTGGGAACGCGCCTATCGATGTTTGTGAGAAAGAGTTCAACGATAAGTCTGTGATTAAGATCATTTTCCGGGGCCAACCCACCTACAAGTCCGACTACGACATGCACTACCCCGAAACTATCCGTCACAGTGGTCTCCAACTTCTCTACGCTCCGCTCCGAGGATATGACTTTTGAACGCCGGTCGCTTTTCTTGTACCACATTGATTCTCGCCCCTTCGTTTTCCCGTTTTGCATAATTTGTATCGTTATGCGGGCTGCCCAGCCGCGGTGTTATTAAGAACGGGTTGATCATAAGGAGATTTGCTTAATAGGGCGATTTACTCGTGAGGAATGTAGGAAGAGGTTTAGACTGCGTTTCAGACACGCGTGTGTTCACTGTTTTTAGATCAAGCCTCGACGGTTTCCAATGGGTGGCTAGAGAATGTTGGTAACTGGATCTGATTTGAGTATCCAATTCGTTAGTTTCCGATTCGATAGTGTCAAGAAGAATGACTCTTGAGCCACTGCGGAGTAGAAGCTGTAGACACTCATTTGGCCACGCGCCCTTTGACCCGGCGATTTTTCCCGCACAAAAGGCTTTCCCCCCCTGGGTACTGCAGGTGGCACGCCACACATTCGTGGCTAGCCCAGTAATGTTTACCCCCGCCTAAACACCCCCAAACACGTGGGCTAACCTGTGCCCCCTAATGTAAAACATTGTATACCACCTCCCGCATGCCTAAACACCCTATGCCTCGCAAAATTGCTCGTCATATCCTTGCACTGTGCTAAGCAACAACATGTGCCGTGGGCGATTTTACTACTCAGTATTGGCCATCCGCGGCTAACGTGGATCCGCAGACGTGGAGATATTTAATTGAGGGGGCAAATGCGGAAGAGCGGAGCGGGACCCGGGCGCGTGAGCGTAAAAGCCACGGGCGGGCGCATGAGTGTGGGAGCCAAAAACCAAAAAGCCAACGAGAAGCCGCCGTGGACGATGTCAACCAAACAGGAGGGGCCCGACTCTGGAGACGAAAAGCCGTACAGAGAGCAGCAGATCCGACAGTCCGTCGCTATGCGTGTTGCTATGGCCAGAGAGCTTCAATACCAGAGGGAGCGGAAGTCTGAACATCATGGCGCTGGGAGGATTAGCAGAGTAATAGGAATGCGCAAAGAGGGTCGCGCCCATGTCTTTGGGAGTCCTGCGCCAGGGCCGTCCTCCACGCTGGAGCGAATCGGGAACTCTAACGTGGGCTGGGAAGCCCCACATTCGGGCGAAAACCCGTCCACAGACTGGCTGCTGTACCCCAGAAAACACATGCGTCAAAGCAAGCGTGAGCAACATGGTTTCTTTTTCAGCTTTAGCTAAATTTAGATAAATGAATTTCAGTGGCCAGTGTTGCGGAGATGCAGGAACGAGAGGCAGCTGAAGAAGAGTCTGACAGAAGCTCGCGGGCGTCTACAGATGAAGAAACGAGGAAAGCGCGAGCCGAAATGAAGAAACGCGGGAGCCGAGAAGTTTTTGCGCATGAAGATAATTTGTCCGCATTTCAAGCGCATTTCGCGGATCCAAGCGAAAGAAAAGAGGCGGAACTTCATTACGGACATGATCAGCACTATCGCGCTGCGTTCGCGCATGAAATGGGCCCCATTGGACAAGTGAAAGGCGATTTCGTGGGAGTGGGCGAGCGGCGAAATGTGGAAGAACATTATGCGCACGATCAGCATGATAGAAGTGCGTTCGCGTACGATGATCTTATTTCGGTAAGAAACGATTTTGTTGATCCCGAAAACCGAGCCGAAGTGGAAAAACACTACTGGCATAACCAGCAGGACAGGGGCGCGTTTGCACATGAAGCTGCGTCAAATTTGCGTCAAGCGGAATTCGTTTCAGCCGACGCGAGGAAAGAAGTGACGGAAAATTACTTCCATGATCAGCATGATCGTGAAAGCTTTCAGTATCAGCTAGAGCAAACTCCTGCTGCAGAAGGCGAATTCGTATCTACTAAAGAAAGAGGGAAGTCTGAAGCGGATTATTGGCACGATCAACACGATCGGAGTGGTTTTCAACGCGACATGACAGGAGCACTCTCCAGGGCCGACTTCGTCCCGAGCAGTGAGCGTCATGCTACGGAAGAGCACTATCAGCACAGTCTAATTGATCGAGAGTCATTCCAGCATCAGATGATCGAGGAAACACTTGAGGAAGCCGAGTTTGTATCCAGCAAGAAACGGAAGGACGCGGAGGAACATTACGCGCACAATCAGCATGACCGTGAGGCTTTTCAACATGAGTCCACGGCTTCAGTAGCAGCCGTGAAAGGGACGTTTGCGTCGTCTGATCAGCGGGGCCGAGTCGAAGAGGATCACGCGCACAATCAGCATGGCCGTGAGGCTTTTCAACATGAGTCCACGGCTTCAGTAGCAGCCGTGAAAGGGACGTTTGCGTCGTCTGATCAGCGGGGCCGAGTCGAAGAGGATCACGCGCACAATCAGCATGACCGTGAGGCTTTTCAACATGAGTCCACGGCTTCAGTAGCAGCCGTGAAAGGGACGTTTGCGTCGTCTGATGAGCGGGGCCGAGTCGAAGAGGATCACGCGCACAATCAGCATGACCGTGAGGGTTTTCAACATGAGGAGTTCGCGGCTGCAGTAGCAGCCGTGAATATGGCTGTCGAAGACATAAGCGTAGTCGAGCAGAGACACGATGCGAGTCGTGTTGGGAATAGTGAGCAGGAAGTAGATGTGGCTAGTATGCGCGAGAACGTGCGCGATAACGTGGCACCGGAAATGCTCTATATACGTAGGAGTATGCAGCTGATAGAGGAGGATAGTCCCTCGCTTGAGAAAAGCCATGCGACGCTGCTGAAGACGTTGGTGGAGCACTCTTTGGACGACGAAAAAACGAAAAAATGGAAACAAGCCGCGCTGGACGAGGTGCTCTGTCAGCTGGACGATGTTGGGATGTCACGAGACGGTTTGAAGAAGCGGCACATCGACCTCATGCACGACATTTGCATGAATACTAGCTGTGAGGAAGATAAAAGCTTCATCGAAGAGAAGGTACGAAACTCCCACATCGCCTTGCTGAGTGCCACCGTCTCAAAGCGCAAGTCCGAGCGCAGGAGCAGCACCGTCCACGTCGGTGGGCAAGTCCGAGGTGGGCAAGCAGTGGCAAGCTCCGGGGTGGGCAAGTCATTTGTGGCAAAGAGTTTTGAAGGGCCGTCATTTTCAGATGAAGAGATCCCAAAGATTCGTGATGAGGACACATGGGCCCACTCCATCTATGTTGGCGAAATGTCTGGCACTGCTGACAAGAATACCTTCTTAAAATTGTCTGCAGCAAAGTCGCAAGCGGCAAGTAAGTATGGGACAATGGGGGTAGTAAAGCCAGTGGAAGAAGCAAGCTCGGGCAGCTCGGGCATGCTCTTGGAGCCGCATGAGTCGATTAGTCCGATTCTAACTAAAGAACCGGTAGCGCCCTCTTCGGCAGATTCAGGGCCCGAAACCTCAATGAGGACCCATGCTCTCCCAAAGCAGCGTGGCGGTAAAACTTCAACGCCAGCAGCACAAGAGGAAACTGCAGCACAAGAGAAACCACGAGCTCGAAAACAAAACGTGTCGGCAAAAAACCGACGCAAAAAGCCGGAAGAAAAAGTGACTTCGGCGCGAAATATATCTTCGAAAAAGCCGGCAAAAAGTAGAGTGGCCGAAGTGGTGGCAGAGAGGACTGCTGCGGACAGTGTTAGCGAGACTTTTACAGAGGGCTCTGCAGTTTTTTCCGAGACTTCGAGCAGTGGGGTGGAGGACCGAGCGCAGCAGGTTTTCTTGCGTGGGCAGATCGATGCTCTCTCGAGCGCCATTCAAGAGATCTCCGGCGCGATCCATGAAATCTCCCAGGCTGATTCGACAAAAACGGCGTCGACAAAAACGCATGCCATGGACCTGTTGCTATCGGAAGTAGATGATTTGTTATCCGCACAGTTGTTGGGCAGGCAACAGAAGAAAAAAGGTGTTGCCCACACAGTTGTTGAAACAGAAGTAAAGAAGCAGTCAAATGCGATCAGTGCACAAGCAAGTCCAAAGGAATTCCGCAAGAACAACAGTATGGGGCCCGCTGATAAACAACAAGTCGCGACCATTCGGCCAGGTCCCGGCCACCCGCCCGGCCCGCCCGAGGCAGGACCGGCGTCACACAGAAGTTCTTCAGGGAGTAGGCGCCACCTAATGGTTGGAAGTCCCACTGCGAACAGCCCCTTGGAACAGCCTCGCTCAGTTAGCACCAGCCCGGCGCTAGAGCGCAGGCCGGGCTATGGAATAGGTATGGGCACCATGTCCAACACGCCGGCGCTGCAGGAGCCTTCGGGCCCTATACGCCGCGGCGATCGCCCATTCTCCGCGCTCTCGCTCTCAGCTACTGCTGGTATGAAGACTGGGCTGACTGAAATCCAAGTAAAAACGTCTCCTGAGCATGCGGCCGCGGTTTATGTTGAGAAGGAGCTTGTAGAGAACTCGCCGGGAGGGAACATATCAATGCTGCTGCCGGGAGGGAGCGCAATGCTGATAGAGCCACTGCGTAACCGGGGCCCAGAGGATCCGCATCCTGAAGATCAAGTCGGGGCTCGCGTGTTTGGAGCAGCCGTGGGGCCGGTAAACGCTCTGCAGGAACCGTTTCCAGCGGAGAGGATGCGGTTGCTGGGCCAGATGCAGATGCAGCTGGATAGTGTGAAAAAGCATATGCCAGATGTAGGCGCGAGAAAGATAGCTCCTTCTTCCGCTAGCTTAACTGAACACGCGGTCTCCGTCCTCCGAGAAGAGCCACCACATTATGCTCGCCGGCACACCGTGACGAAGCACAAACCGCTTATTGGGGATGGGGCCCAACCGAATCTCGGAGTTCATCACGCAATTCACCACCAGCAGAAGGGCTCGCCTAAACACTCTCCTCCCGCAAGTGGTCCCATGGGTAAAGTGGGAGAGTCCATGGGTAAAGGAACAGGGGAGGGGCACATACGGCCTCCACCTGCAAATCAGCCTAGCAGTTTCGCCCCAAGCCAGCCGCCGTTGCTGTTCTACGCAGATCGCGACATCCTCGCCGACAGTCATGAAGAGAGCAGCGAAAGTAGCTCCAACTTCGGGGGGAGTTACCGATCAAACAGGCGAAATGCTCCGTACTACCCATTTGGCTTCGTCAAGAGCAATTCTCCTGGAGCATCGAAGGAGTCCTCGAAAGACTCCTCAATTCAGCCGGCGGGGCGAGTATTTCAGCCGAAGACTGTCCTGCACTCTGAAGAATCGGAAAAGGCCGTGCTCCAATCAATTACGGGTAGTGTAGTCCATCCAAGGCAGACCGAGGGGAAAAACCTGAACCCGAAGACAGCGATAGTGTCACTGTCTCGGAAGGGCATGAACGTCCTGGGTAAAGAATCCGATGTCGAGCCGCTTGATGCATGTCGCGAAAATACTGACGCACCAGTGTCCGAGCAACTTGTGCAATCTATGAAGGCGTCTATGAGGAAATTCAGCGATATGTTCGAGGATTTCAAGAGTAAAGTTGATGGGTCGTCCCAGGATGAAGGTAAAGGAGATCTTTGCCTTGTCGTAGATTCTCAGTCGTACATTTTTCTTTATTGCACAGATGTGAGCAGGAGCCCGCGTGATTTCGTCGTAAGAGGGATCAAGTCCTCAGAAAAAGCTAGACGCGCGGGGTTGTTCTCGATGAAGGCTGAGTATAAAAAGTGGAGCAGACTACGCTCGCTGGAAGAGCAAATTACGCACTCGCCGGACAAGTATGTGCGGGATGATGAAGTGCTCCGCTTAGCACCGTTCCCGAAGTTTCTTGCAGAAAACACGAAAGTTGAGAAAAAGACAAAGCAGGCAAGTTTTGCGCGCGATAAAAATTCTACGTCGGAGTTGCTGCGTAGGAAAAGACCGCGACTCTACGAAGCTCGCAAAAAGAAGTGGAAACACATGCGGCGGTCCTCTTCAGAAAAGTCCTATGACCGGAACCTATGGGTTGTCCATCAAAATGCCCAGACAGTGCGCGATTTTGAGTCGCTGGACCATTTGAACACCGGAAACGGCTTTCAGCGTCGCGGCTCAGACTGGTACTCCATGCTTGATAGAACGTCTGCGACGAAACACAAAGCAAAAATGCGTGCTGCTTCGTCGCCGAAGGTCCTGTGTTTTTCAGAGCTATGGCTCTTTTCTATTTTATCAACCTTAATAATCAGGTCGCGCCAGTAGCAGGGACGATTAGTAATCTGAGAAGCGGGAGAATCGTGAAGGTAGCCATGCGTGATGGCGTTTTCGGCGATGTCGATAAGACACAAACCTGGGGTACCGAAGGCCAGGCGCGGGGAGTCGTTCAGCACGAGGCGAGAAACTGGGGTGGCCTACCAGCGACTTATCGTGAAAATATAGCTGAAACTATAGTTGCGGAGCTCGACGGCGAAACGGAAGTGGTGATAGCAACCGCTAACGACGACGATGACTTTGAGTTAATGGCGACACTTGAAGGGGGGTCGGTGAGGTTCGATTCGAGTCAGTACTCCTTACCTCCAGCTTTCGTGCAGAAGCAAGGAGCCGTAATGCCGTCAGTGGAGCAGATGCAGGTTTGCATCAAGTCGAGTTTCTTGACCTAAAAGTTGCAATGTTTTGATAGGCGCTTGCAGTGTTGATGAAGGATTGCGACGCGCTCTCGACGCTTCTGGAGTCGGAACAAGGCCTAGAGGCAGGGACTGGTATTTCGAAGCTAGTTGAGCATCTTACAATATGGGACACCGAAAAAAGGCTCGAAGACGTGGAAGGAGAGACATCTGGAGGCAGTGGCAGCGTTAGATGGGGCGCTATCAGAGAAGAGCGCTATCGAAAATCTGGAGAAACTGAAAGGGGAGATGCGGCGATCGCTTCTCGAAAGTATGGGGCGGGTGGAACGGGATTCGGCTGGGGGATCAAGCACTCATGGGAGTCGGAGGAGAAGCAGTAGCTTGAAAGCTAAAGAGCTGGTGGCAGCGATTAAAAAAGAAGTGGCGTCAGGGGGGCCTCCAGTGAAAAAGCATTACAAAAGGTCTTCGTCGCGCGGCAGTAGTATCAAAACGAGAGTCTCTTTTGCGTCGTATTCGACTCTG
>Ga0099797_100181_pt1 | contig 41032 bp, 51 predicted proteins | sample Uncmet_Sort48C_1_FD_89871 | JGI IMG/M metagenome (GOLD analysis project Ga0099797, IMG submission 89871) | Marine eukaryotic communities from CALCOFI LINE 67, Pacific Ocean - C012_Sort48C_1 | ecosystem: Environmental > Aquatic > Marine > Oceanic | place: Pacific Ocean: Monterey Bay | collected... | reverse complement strand
AAGAATTATCATTAACCGTACAACCTGATTATTGTATCTTAAACTTCTAATACAAGTTTAAAGAAATATTAAAAATAGCTTGGCTCCGCCAAGCTTTTTTTTTATATTGATATGTATTAACAAACGTTATTAAATAAAGACTATGGCTGATTTTAAATTCCCCACTGAAGAGATAGACTTACCTTCAAAAGGAAAAGTATATCCAAAAGAAAACCCATTATCTTCTGGGAAAGTAGAAATGAAATATATGACTGCTAAACAAGAAGATATATTAACTAATCAATCATATATCCAAAAAGGTATTGTATTAGATAAATTATTAAAATCATTAATTATTAATTCAAAAATTAATATTGATGATTTAGTAGTAGGTGATAAAAATGCTTTATTAGTAGGATGTAGAATTTTAGGATATGGAAAAGATTATGAAGTAACAATAGGTAATAGTAATTACACTATTGATTTAAGTACTTTAGAAAATAAACCATTTGATGAATCCTCTATAGAACAAGGTAAAAATGAGTTTTCTTATACTTTACCTTCTAACAGTTCAGTATTAACTTATAAATTACTTACTGGAAAAGATGAAAAAGCAATTGATAGAGAAATTAATGGGTTAAAAAAAGTTAATAAAGATTCATCTCCTGAATTAACTACTAGATTAAAAAATATGATTCTATCAATAGATGGAAATGAAGAAAAAAAAGATATTAGAGAATTTGTAGATAATTATTTATTGGCTCGTGATTCTCGTGCTTTTAGAGAGCATGTTAAAAAAACACAGCCAGATATTGACTTAACTTATGTAGTTGATAGCGGGGAGGAGGTCGCAGTGCCCATTGGGCTTAACTTTTTTTGGCCTGACGCCTAATGCAGCACCCCTAGTCAGGAAGAGTTTATTTACTCAAATCCATAATATTTTATTTCACGGTAAAGGTGGTTATGACTTTGAAACCATTTATAATATGCCGATTTGGTTAAGAAAATTTACATTTTCTGAAATTGATAATTACTATAAAGAAGAAAATAAAAAACAAAAAGAAGCATCCGAGGGTAAAGGTAAACAAACATTAGTTTCCTCAGATGGTAAAGTAAATGCCCCAGAATTTGCTAAAACTTCCCACCAATACAAAACCGCAGAACAAAACCTTAAAAAATTCAAAGGTAAAAGTAGTTTTAAATAGTCATATTTATAATAAAATACCTTAATGGCTTCAAAAGAAGAATTAAAAAGGCAGGACCAAATTAATGCTGCCAAACAAGAAGAAATTAGACTTGAAAAAGAACTAACTGCTGCTCGTCAAAGGAGTAATGCTGTAAAAGAAGATGATCTTGGTATTTCTTCAGGTATAATTGAAGTTTTAAAAGAATCTGTTGGAATCAAATCTAAAGTTAATCAATTTGATTCAAATCTCCTTAGTGTAAATAAAAAAATTAACAAAGAAATTTTAAACCAAAAAACTGGTTTAAATGATATTAAATCTTTAGATAAACAAATTTTAGCAAATGAAGAAGCAATTCTTAAAGCTGAAAAAGTAAAAAATAGTCTTAGAACTAATATTGGAAAACAGGGAAGAGCAGAGGTAGCTAATGTAAAAGCAACTTTAACTAATATGTCTAAGTTGCAAAAGGAAAGAGAAGCTATTCTTGAAGCTGCTGAAGGAGGAGAAAAATTTGATGAAAAAAGATTATCATCAATTGAAAAAGAATTAAAAACAAGAAATGCTACTCTAGATAGACAAGTAGAAGGTTTATCAACTGCTCAACAACAAGCTTTATTTACTGAACAAAACTTAAAATTATTAGAAGAAGAAAATAAAAAAAGATTAGCACAAAAGAAAGCAATTGAAGATGCAGAAAGTAAGCTAGGAATTTTTGGTGGTGTTTTAAAAGGTATTTCTAAAATACCCCTTCTTGGTGATGTTATAGATGCTGAAGAAGCTTTAGAGGCTGCTAAGGAAGCTACTATGAAAACTGGTAGTGGATTAGCTGGTATGGCTGCAGGTGCTAAAGTATTAGGTGCACAATTACTTAATGCCTTTAAACCAGCTAATATTGCGGCTGCAGTTTTTACTGCTATTGTAAAAACAGTAACGATGTTAGATAAAACATCGGGGGAAGTTGCTAAGAATTTAAATATGACAGTGGGTGAAGCAAGAGACTTACAAAGATCTTTTGCAAGTTTATCTTCTGGTGAATTAAAAAGTTCATTAGTTAGTTCTCAAGGGTTATTAGAAAGCTTACAAGAAATTAATAAAACATTAGGTACTAATGTAATGTTGAATCAAGAAGATTTAATTACGTTTACTAAATTAAGAGAAGCAGCTGGTTTTACTAATGAAGAGTTAATGGGTATCCAATCATTAACTTTAGCAAATGGACAATCTTTAAAAGAAAACACAGGAGAATTTTTAGCTCAAGCTAAAGTTTCAGCAATGCAAAATGGTGTACTACTTAATGAAAAAGAATTATTAAAAGATATAGCTAATGTTTCAGCTGCAACAACTCTATCATTTGGGAAAAATCCAGCTTTAATTGCTGATGCTGTTGCTTCAGCAAAGGCATTAGGTATGGAATTAGATCAAGTAGAAGCAATAGCCGATAGTTTACTTGATTTTGAAAGTTCTATTGCTAATGAATTAGAAGCTGAATTATTATTAGGTAAAGATATTAATTTAGAAAAAGCAAGACAAGCAGCTTTAGATAATGATTTAGCAACTTTAGCAAAAGAAATATCAACACAAGTTGGATCATCAGCTGAATTTTCTAAAATGAATAGAATCCAACAAGATGCTTTAGCTAAATCTTTAGGAATGAGTAGAGAAGATATTGCTCAAACTTTATTTGTTCAAGAACAATTAGCGGGAGCAACAGGAGAAGAAGCAGAAAGAAGGCAAGCTATATTAGATAAAAGAATAGAAGAAGTTGGTTTAGCTCAAGCCCAAAAAGAAATTGCTAAAGATGGATTATCGACTTTAGAAGACCAAGCTAGTGTATCAGAAAGATTTGAAAAAACAATTAAAAAAGTACTAGATTCTTTTATGGGTATTGCAGGTGTAGTAATGGAAATTGTTGAACCAGTTGTTAATATTTTACTTCCTGTTTTTAATGGTATTGCAGCTGCTGTAAAATTAATGTTAGATGGATTAACTTTAATATTACCAGTATTAGGTGGTATTGTTACAATTTTAGGACTTGTGTTTGCAAAATCGATTGCAACTGCTATTGTTGATATAGCAAGTAATGCCTATAAAAATTTCTCATTTATGGGACCAGCTGGGTTTGCCTTAGCAACTGCAGCTACATTAGCAGGGGCGGGTATGCTAAAAAGATTAGCTACTGCAGATGATATGGTTTCATCCCCAACAAGAAGACCAGGTTATGGTGATAGAACTTTATTTGGACCTGAAGGTGCAATTTCTTTAAATAACAAAGATACTATTATTGCCGGAACTAATTTATTTCCTAGGGGTAATGATGTTGTTTCTTCACCAGCAGGAACAGTAGCAATGAATGATAATAGTAAAACAAATGCCTTATTAGCTACATTAGTACAACAAAATAATAAAAAACCTCAAATATCACCAGTAGGTTTATATTCAGTTCAATAACACAATATTTATAATAAAAATAATTAATTATGAGTCTATTAAATAAATTAAAAGCGGGTGAATCTTCACTAACAGGTTTAGATGGTAATTCTCCACCAATAGTGGATCAAGCATTATCTACTTTACATAATGAATATTCATTAGATGGAAAACCATTTATGAATAATTTACCAAGTCCTACTCAGTTAGCTGCTTCTATTAAAGAAAGTAGTAAGTACGTGAATAACTTACCTGAGTAATAAATGGGATTAGTTGATCTTAGGACGGACTTAAAATCAATTAAGTTTGGTAAAGATTTAGTTGGTGGTGGTAATAGTAACCAACCCTATATAGTAAAAGATATTCCCTCTAGTTTTCAAGATGTAGGACGAACTGGAGGACCAGATTTTTTATTAAGAGGAGGTACACTATTTCCTAAAGCTATTGTTAACGACGTATCTCGAATGACACAAATGTTATTCGATTTTCGTAGTCCTAATGGTCCTTTATTTATTGCAAAACAAAATGCACTTTCCCTTTCAAATGTAAATACAAATACAGGTTACATAAAATATAAAAATGAACCTGATAATACACCATCTGGTGATCCTTTATCTGCTATCGGACAGTTTATTGCTGATAATTTAGCATTAAATCAAGGAATTTATACTCCTTTATCAACAATAGCTTCTGTAGTAGGAACAGGTGTTGGCGTTCATCCAAATAAACAAGGATTAAACCCATTTAATCCAATGTTAGGTGGAGAGCCTGGTGATGTTCAAACTCAACCTAAGGGATTAACATTACCAACTTATATTGAGATTACAGACGGAGGGCCTGATGGTAAAAGAAGTAGATTATTAGGATTTTTACCTAAGATTAATTCGAAACAAGGAGATAATATTCTTTATAAGTATACAGGTGGTCCTGGATCAACTTTAGGAGTTGGTACAACTACAATTAATATGCTTAATGACCAAAGAACTGGTATTAATCAAGAAGGTAATACTGGAACTATAACTTTTTTGCCAAACACCATTCAATTAACTGGCTCATTTACAGATTTGTTTCCTTTACCACCTTTAGCAAAAGCAGCCCAATCAGCCTTAAATATCGGTAGTAATCCAAGTTTAACTAGTTTAACTCAATTTATTGACAAAAATGTAATTAATCTTTCTGGTTCATTTAATCCTTTAGATTCTTTATTTGGAGTTAGATCTGTTTATAATAATAATGTTACAAATCAAAGTGGTTCAGCTGCACCAGTTTATTTTTCTCCCAATAATCTAATACTATCAGGTAGTACTAGTGGAGTTTCTCTTGGTTTTGCTGCATTTAATCAACAACAAATAGAAAACTATTATAACATACAAAATCAGGAAAGAACAGCAACAGGAATTAAACCTGATTTTAGGAAAACTTTAATTAATGATTCCCCAATCATACCAGCTTCACCTGATTATGTAACAAAAAATATAGAACAAAGAGTAAACTTAGGAAATCCATCTGCTAGAGGAAATATTAAAAGTTATACAGCAGGAAAAATAATACCAGGTAATAATAAATCTGAACCCTTAGATAAATTAAATGCTTTACCTTTATATAATTCAGCTAATGTAATTTCAAGTAATAGTAATGATGGCTTTGGTATTAAAAATGATTTAGTTAAGTTTAGAATTGGTATAATAAATAATGATGACCCAAATAATAAAACTTACATTCATTTTAGAGCTTTTATTGACAGTATGAGTGATAGTTATTCTGCTGATTGGATGACTCAGAAATTTATGGGCAGAGCTGAAAATTACTATAAATACCAAGGGTTTGATAGAACAGTTTCTTTAGCATGGACAGTAGCTGCACAATCTAAGAATGAATTAATTCCAATGTATCAAAAGTTAAACTATTTAGCTTCATCTTTAGCACCAGATTATTCAGATGCCGGGTATATGCAAGGAAATCTTATTACATTAACAATGGGTGGTTGGTTTTATGAACAACCTGGATTAATAACTGGTATGTCTTTAGATGTGCCTGATGATTCACCTTGGGATATTAGTATCAATGATGAGGGAGGTTCAGACCCAACAGTTAAAGAATTACCTATGATTATAAAAGTGTCTGGGTTTAACTTTGTACCAATACATGATTTTGTACCTAGAATACAACAAAATTCTTTTAAACAAACAGATTATTTAGGTGCTGATGGAAACTTTATTTCAAATTATGGAAAAGAAAGATATATATCATTAAATAATGGACGTAATAATAATTACGATAAAAACAATTATGTTCCTCAAAAACCACAAGATACTACATAATGGCTAGATATACTAATATTCCCGTATTTAAAAAAAGTAATGAATATAAAACTTTAAAAGGCAAAAGATATTATGGTACAACTAAATATCCTAATGTTCCTTTAAATTATGAAGATACTTATGTTTATGCTGAAATAGGAGATAGATTTGATCAACTAGCTCAACAATATTATGGTGATTCATCTTTATGGTGGATTATATCAATTGCTAATAATTCATTAAACCAAGGTTCTTATTTTATTACCCCGGGTATTCAATTAAGAATACCATCTCAAGTAGGATCTATCATATCTAGTTATAATGAATTAAATGAAATATAAAAGTTATGACTGGAAATATAATTGGGGAACAATTTGAAGAGGGTGTTTATTTAGAAATCCAAAATAGACAAAAAACACATGGAAGTGGATACCTTAATAAAAGGACCCCACAACAAATTCAATTTTTAAATAATAGAAATGCTTGGTTAAAGCTAGCATCTTCTGTTTATATACTTGGTGAAAATACTAAAGCAGATTTTCAAGCACAAGCCGCTGGAACTAATGCCGCTGAGGGAACTAAAGTTTTTGAAGCAGGAGCAATTGATGCTGATAAAGATGGAATACCAGATGGAATACAAAGATTAAAAAATATAGGTCTTCAAGATACTGAAAATTTTGTAGGTAACCAATTAGCAGAAAAATGTATTTTATTTAATACTTTATCAGAAGCAGTATTTGATGAAGGAGGTAAATTTTTAAAATATAATCAAAGATCTGGTGTTACTAAAAATAATAGTCTTTGGAATTCAAACAATTCTTATGGTTTAGGTGGTTCAGATTTTGGTCTTTCACCAGCACCTGGATTAATTGAGGCTAGTGTTGAATGTATAAATAGGGGTTCTATTCGTAAAGCTAAAGTTTCTTTAAAAGCTTATAATAAATTTCAATTTGAATTAATAGAGTTATTATATCTAAGATTAGGTTATACAATGATGTTAGAATGGGGGTTTGATAAATACTTAGATGGAGAAGGTAATATACAAAAAGTAGGTACTACAGTAATAGAAGATGCATTTTTTAAGACAGCAAAAGAAACCCAAAAATCAATGCTACAAAAAATTAATGACAAAAGAAGAAAGTGTTCCTATAATTATGATGGTTTTTTTGGAAAAGTAACAAATTTTGATTGGAGTTTTAATCCTGATGGAACTTATGATATTTCTATTGATTTAATAACTTTAGGAGATGTTATTGAATCTATTAGTGCAAGAAATAAGGTATTAGCTTTATCCGCCCAACAAAAATTAGATGATATAGATAGCCAATCAGGATTTTTTGGTATAGGTGCAAAAGGGCTTGGTGAAATTGAAGATTCTGCTATTGTAGGTACAGCTGGAGATTCCCAAATTTCTTATTTTATGTATCAAAAAGTAAGAGATATTAAATGGGCAGATAGAAGCAGTGAAGGTGTAAATGCAAGTGTAAAAGGTCCTTATTTTTCATGGGAACATTCTAGAGAACACTATGATGGTTTATCATGGGCTAGAAATTCAGATAATTATCCTTCAATTGATTTACCTAATTTTAATTATTATATGACTTTAGGAAAATTAATGGAAGCAGTTCAAACAAAAATTGCTCCTTTAATAATGAAATCAAACCCAGAAGTACAATTAGATTTTGATTATCAAGAAGAATCTAATATTTGTAATTCATATCCAAATTTAATTTCATTAGACCCTAAAGTATGTTTAATCAAACCCCAATTTTTTCAAACAGCAGATAGCCAATTAGAAGAATTAAAATATCCGGGGTATTTAAATGATTTAAAAGAATTTACCTATAATAAAGGCGATTGTTATTATGGTAGGGTAATGAATATTTATGTTAACTTTGAATTTATAGCTGAAATTTTACAACAAACAGATAAAAAAGGAGAATTAAACCTTTTTGAATTTTTAACAAGAATAGTAGGAGGTATAAATAAAGCATTAGGTAATATAATGGAATTAGAAGTAATAATGAAAGATGATATTACTGTTACTATAATTGATAATAATCCAATTGCTAATTTAGGTTTAATAAAAAGAGATTCATTTGAAATATTTGGTTATAGTCCTTCTGGTTCTTCTAATTTTGTTACTGATTTTAGTTTTGAAACTAATATAACACCTGAACTTTCTAGCCAAATTTCTATTGGAGCAACAGCACAAGGAAGTTCAACTAAAAATACAGATGCAACTGCTTTTTCAAAATGGAATATAGGTTTAATGGACAGAACAAACCCATCAATTATTGATTCCCCTGGTTTTGATTACACTAATGAAGGAACAGGAGAACAAGATAAAGCTTGGGATGAAGGAGAAGAAACCACAGGTGCAAAAGTATCAAACTTTTTATTTGGAGGTTTAGCTAATGAAAAAGTTAGAGGAGAAGTACTAAATTTAGTTTTTAGTAAAAAAAGTACTTCTCTACCTGAAGCAGAATTACAATCTGGGCAAAATTTAGGAAATAGTCAAGATGAATTTAGTAAAGCAATTAATGTTAGAAAAAATGTAACTTATAAAGGTGTAAGATTTGCTAATGTTACTTATTATACATTTTTAACTTTATCTAAAGGATTAAATGCTGCATTAATAGTTAAAGATTTTATAACAGATTTCGTATCAAAAACACCTACAGGAAAATTCATATCAGCTATACAAAGGTATATGTATGATGAATCTGAACAATATGCTTCAAATTATGATCTTTATTTAGTAAGAGCCTTTGGTGGTGAAGCTAAAATTCCAATGGATGCTGAAAAATCAGATTTTAAAACTATTACAGTTAAAACTCGTAATGCTTTATACACTAATATGTCTGATGATTTTATTAGTGAAGGACATCAATGTTTTAATGGGTTTGCTAATTTATTAAATGAAAGAATATTTGCTGAAACTAATAGACCTTCCCCAAAATCAGGTTTTATTCCTATAAAATTAGGTATAACCTTTGAAGGTATGTCTGGTATTAAAATTTACAATGGTATGTCATTAAGACAACAATTCCTACCTCCAGCATATAATGAAGCATTAAAATTTATTATTGATAAAGTAGACCATAGTATTAGTGATAATAATTGGTCAACTTCAATTGGTACTTTAGCTGTTCCTGATGTTGAAAATAAACCTAAAACTCCATTTACAAATATGTCAGCTGTAAGTATTAATGATGGTGAAGCAGATGTTGCAGCAAATACAGGACCAATTGATCCCGGTGGTCTATCAGATACTTCTGGTCTTTTAACTGATGATCCCTTAGAATTTTTTGATAATAGAGATATAAATGGTATTCCTGTTAATAGTAGTACTTATGGAAAAAAGATTTCTTTAGAAACTGCTGTAAGTTATATGAATGTAAACGTACAAAATACTTTTAGAACTTGGTATACTAATATGTTAAATGGAGGATATAATGATTATAAAATTTATATAAATGCTGTATTTAGACCATTTTCTCGATCAGTAGAACTAAGAGCAGAAAATCCTAAAAACGCAGCACCAGGAAAATCAGTTCATAATTATGCTGCGGGGGCTGACATTAGTGTTGTAGATCCAAAAGGTAGATGGATGAAAAAGAAAGAAAGAAACCCGTGGATTTCACAAGGTATAGTATCTGAAGCACAAAAAGCTGGATTAATGTGGGGTGGTGATTTTGGAGGTTATGTAGATGCTGTTCATTTCTTTGTACAATTTAATAGAGATGTAGCATTAGAAAATGCAGAAAATGATAACCCAGGTAAACCACAAAAAGATTGGGATACACAAAATACTAAATTATCATAAATGTACTATCCAAAATCACAAATAATAGAAAATCTTTACGCTAACTCAGGTGAGTTATTTGACCCATCTACTGGTAAAGAATATATCGGTCCTTATTTTGAAACCTCTGATAGAGAATTTTACACAGGTAAAAACCCTCAAGATAAACCTAATAAACTATTAGTAGAAAATGCACCACCTGAAAAATCAGAAGATAGTGAACCATTACCTGAATCTTATTATATTATTAATGATGCTTATTATCATTCAAAAGGTAGAAATATAAATGCTAAATCACCTAGACCTCCTCTATCATCTCTTCCCTTCCCAACAAAATCAGACTATAAATTAGGAGAGTTCCAAAGGTATTTTTTATTAAAAAGTAATGAATTTATTTATATGGAGGTAAATAAAGAAGAATATGAAATATTTAATTCTAAAAATAATTCGGTACAGTGGGATTTTTACTTTCCAATTTCTATTAATTGGATTTTAACAGGAAAAGAAAAAGAAGTTTATAATGTAAATAAAAATATAGTTGAACTAGTAGAAACTAGAAACAACATATATGGTTTTACTAATTACTTTAAAAAACAATTTTCACAATATTTTAAATTTACAGCAGCAAATAATTTAGAGACAAAAGGAGGAGAATTTATAGTAAGAAAAACAGGTAAAGAATATGTTGGACTATATCATGTTCACCCTGATAAAGGACCTATGGTTGGGGCAAAACATGTTTTAACACCACATGATTTACTAGTACCTATAAGTGGCTCAATGGAAAGAATAAATCAAGTAGTAAAAGAAAATACAAATCCTACAACAACAAGTGGAGGATCAAGTGGAGGTTACTAGTTTTTTTATTATATTACGGCAAATAAAAAGGTTTTATGTATTGGTTAATAGAGGAGGATAGTCAACTCGAGGTTTTATTAAATAGTGGTTATAAAAAAGCATTCATTGAAGTAATACCGAGTAGTCATAATGTGCACCCTACGCTAAATAGCGTAAGTTTAGTGTATATTAGACCGTTAAAAGCACATAAAGGCTATATGTTATGTATTACACATAGTGAAAGTTTAGGTGTGTTAAAAACGCGTATAGACGAAATCGTAGATAAATTCGAGGTTTTATATTGTAGAGATAAAAAAGAAACATTACATTATTTTCCAAACAAAGCTCTTTATGACATAAACACACCACCTAATACGTATATACCGGAATTAACTAAAGCACATGAAATACTATATTATAAAAACAAGGATAAACCAAATATAAATGAGGTAGTCCCTATAGTAAAACACTATGAATTGTGTGAAACCATTTTTGAAAATTTAAAAACGAATATTAACAATAAACCAACTAAATATGATGAATTCTTTAACAATAAAGTATCCGTGGTATTCAACGCTATCGAGCGAAATGGATTACAAATACACGTACCTAAATTCGAAGAACACTTCCATCCCGTTGATAGTAAACGAGTCTACAGTCAGTACAACTTAAAAACACTAACTACAAGACCATCAAATAAATTTAAAGGAGTAAATTATGCAGCACTTAACAAAGAAAATGGATGTAGAAAATCTTTTATACCGTCTAATGATATTCTTTATGAAATTGATATTAGTGCTTACCATCCTAGTTTGTCTTGTCGTCTCATCGATTATAATTTCCCCACTAGTGATATTCATAGTCATTTACAACAACTTTACGGAGTAAGTTATAAAGAATCAAAAGAGTTAACATTTAAACAATTGTATGGAGGAGTATTTAAAAAATATGAACATCTGGAATACTTTCAAAAAATAAAAGAGTATATACATAATATGTGGCTCGATTTTTATCAAGGAGAGGATATTGTGTGTCCGATTTCAAATTACGTTTATCAAAAAGATTATTATAAGGAAATGAATCCGCAAAAATTATTTAATTATTTGCTACAAAACTTGGAGACGTCAATGAATGTTCGTATACTGTGGGATATATTAAAGGAATTAAGAGGTAAAAAAACAAAATTAATATTATATACATATGATTCATTCTTATTCGATTATAGTGAAGATGAAACCGAGGTTATGGAATCAATTAATAGTATATTTACTAAATACAAATTTAACACAAAAATAAAACAGGGCTATGATTACGACTTTAGATAAAGAAACAAATACGTATAACGCGAATTATGATGTTGTAACTGACATCAAAACCGTTGGAGATTTGAATAATAAACTATTCTGTACATTTACTGACCTAGATAACTTAGATGGCCTATTAGAGGAAATCAAAAGTAAATATGTTATCATATATAACAAACTATTTGTTCTTGAAATAGCTGGTAAGGATGAGTATGTCATTACATATAATGTAGACCAAGGTAACGTTCACACTATCCCAGATAATACAATTTTAGTCCACAGAAAAAAAGAGTCGAATACTCTTTACACCATTAATGCTTTAAATGAATTAATTAAAAAATTAAATGGTGGTGTTGTAGATTCTTCTTATCAAGTAAATTGGCAACATTATAAAAATTGTATTTTATTAACTCAACATAATGAGTTAAATCAATTAAATACAAAAATTCACAAAATAATTGAACTATAATTTGGATACCCAAATTCTGGTTCGTATATTATAGTTACATTAAAAAAAAGTTATAAAATTATGGATTTATCAATGCTTAAACAGAAGTTGGACACCCTCCAACAAAAACAACCACAAGGTCAAAAACGAGATTATAGTTTGACATTTTGGAGACCTACTGTAGGTAAACAACAGATCAGAATTGTGCCTAGTGCTTTCAATTCTAACAACCCATTTACAGAACTTAAGTTCTATTATGGTATTACAAATAAAGTTATGATTTCACCACTTAATTTCGGTGATAAAGACCCTATAGCTTCATTTGCTAGTAAACTTAGAGAAGAATATAATAAAGAAAATTATGTTTTAGCTAAGAAACTAGACCCTAAAACACGTATTTTTGCTCCTGTAATTGTTAGAGGAGAAGAAGATAAAGGTGTTAGATTATGGCAATTCGGAAAATTAATTTACGAAGAATTACTTTCACTTGCTGTCGACGAAGAAATTGGTGATTATACTGATATTGTAAACGGTAGAGACCTTACTATTGAAACAGTAGGACCTGAAGCTACAGGAACACAATATAATAAATCATCAGTTAGAGTTAGATTAAAACAAACTCCACTTAGTAGTGATGCTGCCCAAGTTGAAAAATGGAAAGCAGAACAACCAGACCCTAATGGCGAATTTAAAAAATTCACTTTTGATGAAATGAAATCCGCATTAGAAAAATGGTTAGCTCCTGAAATAGAGGATGAAGGTACTATTATATCAGAACCAAATGATGATTTTGATGATGCTAAACAACCAGCGCCATCTAAGTTTTCATTAGATACTTCTAAATCTAAGAAAACTAAAACTGATCAATTTGATTCTTTATTCGACGACAAAAAAAGTAATGAACCAAACGATCTACCCTTTTAAATATGGCCAGAAAGAAAAAATCACTATCGGCGGCAGTCTCTAAAGAAATTCAAAGTAAATTTAATTTAAATGAATTTAAGAATAAAAAGGGACTAGACAAGAATATTAAATTCAAAGATCAACAATGGATACCCCTCTCTCCTGCCTTTCAAGAAGTTACCTCTATACCAGGTATACCTATGGGGCATATTGTTTTACTTAGAGGTCATTCTGACACAGGTAAAACAACAGCGATGATAGAAGCAGCAGTATCCGCCCAAAATAATGGGATACTGCCTGTTTTTATTATCACAGAAATGAAATGGAATTGGGAGCATGCAGTTCAAATGGGATTAGATATTAACATAGAAAAAGACGAAAATGGAGAAATTACTAATTATGATGGTAATTTTATTTATGTTGATAGAGAAACACTTAATTCTATTGAAGATGTTGCTGGATTTATTTTAGATTTAATGGATGAACAAAAACGAGGTAATTTACCTTATGATTTATTATTCCTATGGGATAGTATTGGTTCTGTACCTTGTGAAATGTCACTTAAATCAAATAAAAACAACAATGAATGGAATGCAGGCGCGATGTCAACTCAATTTGGGAATAATGTTAATCAAAAAATTACATTATCAAGAAAAGAGTCATCACCATTTACTAATACTTTAGTTTGTGTTAATAAAGTTTGGACATTAAAACCAGAATCACCTATGGGTAAACCTAAATTAATGAATAAGGGTGGTTATGCAATGTGGTTTGATTCAACATTTGTAGTTACATTTGGTAATATTATGTCTGCTGGAACATCTAAAATTAAAGCAATTAAAGATGGCAAGCAAGTAGAATTTGCTAAACGTGCTAACTTACAAATTGATAAAAACCATATTAATGGTGTTACTACAAGAGGTAAAATTGTAATGACCCCTCATGGTTTTTTATTAGATGAACCAAATCAACTTAAGAAATACAAAGATGATAATGCCAAGGAATGGGCAAAAGTATTAGGTGGAATGAATTTTGATGTAGTTGAAGAAGGGGAAGAAATTCAAGACATCTCACACTTCGAGAAAGAACCAGTATAATAATTATGAAGCAAAAAGAACTATTTAAGCTATTGGACGAAGTCCAAGAGCAAAAGGAGGAGCCAACTTTAAAAAAACATGATAAAGTCTTAGTAATAGATGGATTAAATCTATTTTTTAGGAATTTTGCAATGTTAAATATGGTAAATCCTGATGGTGTTCACATTGGTGGGTTAGGTGGATTCCTTCGTAGTTTAGGTGCTTTAATAAATCAGACTCAACCTACATCTGTTTATGTAGTATTCGATGGAGCAGGATCGGCAACAAACCGTAAAAACCTGCTCCCCGAATACAAATCAGGAAGAAATTTACAACGAATTACTAATTGGGAAGTATTTGAAGATTTAGATGATGAACATGATGCTAAAGTTGATCAAATAGTACGTTTAATTCAATATTTAAAGTTATTACCTATTAAAACAACTATAATTGATAAGGTAGAAGCTGATGATATTATAGCCGTATTATCCGAAAAATTAGTTAAAAAATTTAATTCAACCGTTTTTATTGTTTCTAGTGATAAAGATTTTGTACAGTTAGTAACTGATAAAATAATATTATATAGACCAATGGAGAAAGAATATTATAATTCTGATACGGTTTTACAAAAATTTGGTGTATTATCCCAAAATTTTATTTTATATAAAACATTATTAGGAGATAATTCAGATAAAATCCCGGGAGTTAAGGGATTAGGTGAAAAAGGTATATTTAAAAGATTCCCTGAATTACAAACTGAGGTTTTAACATTAGAAGATATTTTTGATATATCTGCTAGGAAATTTAAAGAACATATTGTATATTCGAGGATAGTTCAGGATAGAGTAAAATTAGAAAATAGTTTTAAAATCATGGATTTAAGTAAACCTATGGTTGATACGGAACAAATAGAATATGTTGATTATGTTATTGAACAGGAATTTCCAGAACTAGAACCTAAATTATTTGTTCAAATTTATAATGAAGATAAATTAGGAGGAATGATTAGGAATTTAGAAATATGGTTAAACGATAAATTTTCACACTTTAAAGGTTATAAAAATTGACATTACACACATTAAATAATTACGGACCAGAATTTCAAATTAAAGCAATATCATCCTTATTAACTCATAAAGAGTTTTTAACAAATATACATGATATTATTAGTGAAGAATTTTTTGAAAATAGTGCGCATAAGTGGGTAATTAAAGAGATTTTAAAGTATTATGATAAGTATCATACAACTCCAAATCTTGAAACCTTAAAAATTGAGTTACAAAAAATAGATAATGATGTATTACAATTATCTATTAAAGAACAACTAAAATTAGCTTATGTATCATCTGATGAAGATTTAAAATATGTTCAGGAAGAATTTACTAATTTTTGTAAAAACCAACAATTAAAAAAAGCATTAATGTCATCAGTTGATTTGTTAAAAGCAGGTGATTTTGATGGTATTAGGTTTTTAGTTGATGGAGCATTAAAAGCTGGTCAAGATAAAAACGTAGGACATGAATATAATAAAGATATCGAAGAACGTTATCGAGAAAACTCTCGTACGACTATACCTACTCCTTGGGAAAGGATTAACACACTATTACAAGGCGGATTGGGAAATGGAGATTTTGGTCTTATTTTTGGTAATCCTGGAGGTGGTAAATCGTGGTCTCTTGTAGCATTGGGAGGGTATGCTGTTAGACTGGGATATAACGTTCTTCATTATACATTGGAGTTGGGTGAAGATTATGTAGGAAAAAGATATGATGCTTTTTTCACCCAAATTCCAGTTAATAAACATGAGTTACTAAAACCAAAGGCAGAAGAAATAGTACCTCAGCTACCTGGTAGACTTATTATTAAAGAATTCCCAACAGGTAGGGCAACAGTATCAACTATTGAATCTCATATTGCGAAAGTTGCAAATATGGGATGCAAAGCAGATTTAATACTTATTGATTATGTTGATTTACTTTCATCAAGAAAGAAAAATAGGGAGCGTAAGGACGAAATTGACGATATTTATACTAGCACAAAAGGATTAGCTAGAGAATTAGATATACCTATTTGGTCAGTTTCTCAAGTTAACCGTGCTGGTGCAAAAGATGAGATTATTGAAGGTGATAAAGCTGCAGGTTCTTATGACAAGCTTATGATTACCGATTTTTCAATGTCTTTATCAAGGAAAAAAGAAGATAAAGTTAAGGGTACAGGTAGATTTCATATAATGAAAAATAGATATGGTATGGATGGTCTTACATTTGCTGTTAAAGCTGATACAGCAACAGGTCATTTTGAAGTACATAATTATAATACGGATTTAGAAGAAGATGAATATGTAGCACCTAAAACCCAAACCAACAGATTTGATACTGATACAGACAAATTTGATAAAGCTTTACTTCGTGAAAAATTAGAAGGTTTTCGAGAAAACTTAAAATAACTTTAAAAACATTAAAAATGCCAAAAAAATCTTTATTACAAGAACGTATTGTTTATAAACCATTTGAATACCCAGTTGCTCATGATTATTGGATGAAACAACAACAAGCACATTGGTTACATACAGAAGTTCCAATGATGTCTGATGTTAATGATTGGAAACAAAATTTAACAGATGTAGAAAAAAATATTATTGGTTCGATTTTAAAAGGTTTTGCTCAAACAGAAACTGTAGTAAATGATTATTGGTCATCTTTAGTTACAAAATGGTTTAGAAAACCAGAAGTAATTAAAATGGCAGTTACATTTGGTGCTTTTGAAACTATACACGCTGAAGCTTATTCTTTGTTAAATGAAGAATTAGGTTTAGATGATTTTGCTGAATTTTTAGAAGATGAGGCAACTATGGCTAAAATAGAAGCACTAACTGAAGTTAGAGATTCTCATGATGGTACTCCTAATTGGCATGAAAGAGCTAAATCATTAGCAATTTTTTCTGCATTTACAGAAGGAGTTAATTTATTTTCATCTTTTGCTGTTTTATTATCTTTTAAATTAGATAATAAACTAAAAGGTGTAGGTCAAATAGTAGAATGGAGTATCAGAGATGAATCATTACATTCAGATGCTGGATGTTGGTTATTTAGAACTTTACTAAAAGAACACCCTGAATTTGACACTCCTGAATTAAGATCTGATATTGAAGAAGCAGCAAAGCTATCTTTAAAATTAGAACTTGATTTTATTGATACTGTTTACGAAATGGGAGATTTAAAGGGATGTCCAAAATATGATTTAATATCATTTATTAAACACAGAGTAAATACAAAAATGAGCGATCTAGGATATGATGCAATTGTTAATGGAATAGATCAAGAAGCAGTACAAAGAATGAGTTGGTTTGATAATTTATCAGGTGGAAAACAACATACAGATTTCTTTGCAAATAGAGTAACTAATTATAGTAAAGGTGTTCAAAATTGGGACGCCGCATCAATATTTTAATATGGATAATAATTTAATAGTAGATTATAGTAATTGGGAAGCTGGAAAACAATACCCAGAATGGATGGATGAAATTTCATTAGCAACCATTAGCAAAGGATATTTATTGCCTGGTGAAAATGTAAGAACAGCATATAAAAGAGTAGCAAATGCCGCAGCACATAGACTTAAAAAACCAGAACTAGCAAGTAAATTTTTTAAATATATTTGGAATGGTTGGATAGGATTAGCATCCCCCGTTATATCTAATATGGGTACTGATAGAGGTTTACCTATTAGTTGTTTTGGTGTAGATACACCCGATTCTATACGTGGAATTGGTTTAACTAACGCAGAACTAATGAAGTTAACAGCATCTGGCGGAGGTGTAGGTATTAGTGTATCCCGCATTAGAAAACGTGGAGAATATATTACAGGAAATGGTAAAAGTGAAGGTGTAGTTCCATGGTGTAAAATTTATGATTCATCAATTATTGCAACTAATCAAGGAAATGTTAGAAGGGGCGCAGCATCTGTTAATTTAGATATTGAACATGGAGATATAGATGAATTTTTAGAAATTAGAAGACCTAAAGGAGATCCTAATAGACAATGTTTAAACTTACATCAATGTGTAGTTGTAGGTGATTCATTTATGAGAAAATTAGAAGCCAGAGACTCAGATTCTATGAATCGTTGGGCTAAAGTTTTAAAATCAAGAATGGAAACAGGAGAACCTTATATAATGTATAAGGATAATGTTAATAAAAATAATCCTATTGCTTATAGAATGAATAACTTAGATGTTACTATGACTAATATTTGTTCTGAAATTACATTATTTACAGATGAAGAACATTCTTTTATATGTTGTTTATCATCTCTTAATTTAGCTAAATGGGAAGAATTTAAGGATACAGACTGTATTCAAACTGCAATTTGGTTTTTAGATGGAGTAATGCAAGAATTTATTGATAAATCAAATGGTAAAGAATCATTAAAAAGAACACATAAGCATGCTTCTAAAGGTAGAGCATTAGGTTTAGGTGTAATGGGTTGGCATACCTTTTTACAACAGAAAAATTTACCCTTTAATTCAGTAGCATCTACAGTACACACTAGAAATATTTTTAATAAAATTAGAATGGAATCAGAAACAGCTTCTATGGATTTAGCAGCTGAGTATGGAGAACCTTTATGGTGTAGAGGAACAGGTATGAGAAATACTCATTTACTAGCAGTTGCCCCTACAGTATCAAATTCTGTTATTTGTGGTGGCATATCAGCTGGTATTGAACCTTTACCTGCTAATGTTTATACATTTAATGGTGCTAAAGGAACATTTATTAGAAAAAACAAATCACTTGAATCTTTACTTGAATCTAAAGGTGAAAATAAAGAAAAATGGTGGAAACAAATGTTACAAGAAGGAGGATCAGTATTAGGTTTACCAGATAATATATTATCATCTGAAGAAAAAGAAGTATTTTTAACATTTTCTGAAACAAATCAATTAGAATTAGTAAAACAAGCAGCTGAAAGGCAAAAATATATAGATCAAACACAATCATTAAATCTTTCATTTGATCCTAATGATTCCCCAAAATGGATTAATCAAGTGCATATGGAAGGTTGGAAGTTGGGTGTCAAAACATTCTATTATTTACGAACTGATTCGGTTATTAAAGGAGATCTTGGAAGTCGCCAAGCAGATTGCATCTCTTGTGATGGATAGACGAATCTAAAAATATCTTCACATATTTATCGATAAACATAAATAGATCGTAATATGAGGATATTAGTATTAATTGTTGCATTCATCATATTTTCACCAACACTACAAGGCCAAGAGATACTTAAAACTCCAATTAAAGAAAAAAGTAGCTTTTTAAAAGACCTTTATACTGACTTTTTAAAATATGGTACGGTATATGGAGCTGGTGATATTTCAAATTCAATTGAGGCAGCAGAGCCTACTTTCTTTTTAAGAACTAACCAAGACGGTAGTTTATATTCAATCCCTGACGTAGTAGATAATACAGAAGTATTTCCATTTGATTACAGATATGGATTTGGAATTAGAAAATTAGCTAGATTCGATTATGAAAGAAAACCTAAAAACTTTTATGATGGTACAGAAAACCAATTAGCTTTCTCTGCACCTACATCTGCTTTTAAAGGTTTAGAATATCAATTTCACTTTGAAAAGGAAAGATGGAGAGGTGAAGATTTTACTAACTTTAATTATTTCCTAAAACATACAGGCAAATATCATATCGCAAAAATACAAGCTAGGGAAGTAGGTAAAATTAACTTAAATTATAACTCAGCTGAATTAAGAGCAAGGTTACCTATTGGAAAAAAATTCAGTATATCTGCTGGTGCTATAGTAAGAGGACATGAGAGAGCATATGGTTACAATCCAGTTGAAATATGGCTTAATGAAACAGCAATACAATATGACGGGAATGGGAATGTAATTATAGGTCCAGATGGAAATCCTGCAGAATACCCTGTTAATCAATGGTATAGTTTAGGTAGAGAATATGGATACCAAGATATCTTTTATACACAAACAAGTACTGACCCTTACGGGAATGAAGTAGTATTGCAAGATTGGTATTGGATTAATGAAGAAGGAGAAACGATTGCTTCATCTGATTTAGATTTTAGAGAAAGAATTATGCCTGGTTTAATGAATCGCTTCAATGGTGAAGCTTGGGATTTATTAGATCCATGGATGGAAATTGCTCCTATAGTAGGGGTAGATTTTTACCATTATAAAAGAGATTTTTGGTTACATGCATACGCAAACTACATTTTACCTTATCACAAATATATAGCCGGAGAAGAAGAATTCAGTTACCTTAATAGAAATAATTGGGGTAAAGGTGGATTAATATTAGATAATGATCTAGAACAATGGGATGATTATTCTGCAGGAATTAGCTTAGGAACAAAATTAGGAAAGAATTTAGGAGTATTTGTTGAAGGTGAATATACTAAAATGTGGGATAGTAAGTTATATCAAACAACATTCGGACTTAACTACACATTTAAATAAATCATGAAAAAATTATTATTACTTATAACATTATTCCTTTTTCTAGGGTGCTCTAAAGAAGAAGAAGTACTTACACCTGTTTTTGAAATTGCATTAGATGGCGATTCATTTGACCCATATGAAAGATATTCAATAATAAACTCTTTTGGTGGAGAAAAATGGGTTGATGGAAAATTAAGAAAAATATTTATACTTTATTTACAGTTAGATGATGGTGAAATAAGATTAGATAGACAACACTTTGCTCTATACACCTTAGATTCAGATGCAACAGATGATGGTGAACTATTAGATGTAGGAACTTACACTTGGGAAAATCCTGATAACAAATATGCTGGAGTAGAAATACCTGGTAATGATGAATATATAGTTTGGAATGAAGTAATCGTACAAGATGCTGGTCAATTAGGTGGAGCACATACGGGTTTAATTTGTTTAACGGTTGAAGGTGAATTTTACAACCCATATATTCAGAGAAATATGACAGTATCAATGAGATTAGAAAACTTTCCAATAGGGCAAGATATAACATCAACACCTTACGGATATTTATTAGATTAAAAAAACATGGCAAAGCAAATAGGAGAAGATACTAAAGTAACTTTAGATTTAAAAACTATCGGAATGATAGTAGCATTTACTATCTCTCTAGCAGGTATGTATTTTACATTAAAAGCAGATATAGCATATGCTGCAACACAACCAGAACCAGTTATTGAAAGGGTTGAATACGACTTAAAGGATGAGTTAATTCGCCAAACAATAATGGACACTCAAGAAGACGTTGAAATGCTTTTAGAAAAATTTGATAAGCTAGAAGAACGTATGTACGAGATGTCTAAACAAAGATAACGTATGAAAAATTTACTAATATTGTTTTCATTGGTGCCTTTAATTCTTTTAGGACAACAAGATGTCCCAGAAAAATATTGGTTAGATGATTCAAACTATGAAGAAGTTGTAAATGGTAATTCTGCCTTTGGAGATGATGATGATAAAGTAATAGTAGTTGAATATTGGGCTAAATTTAATGAAATAAATTGTTATCCTAATTGGAAAGAATTAGCAGATCAAGATAATGTTGATTACTATAGAGTAAATATTGCAAAAGCTCCAATTGCAAAGAAAAAATATAGGGTTAGAATGGCCCCAACTATGTTTATAATAACTCGAGATAATATAACTAAATTTAAAGCAGGATTAGATTTAGAATTTCCTGTAAGCGTTGAAGAAGTAAATGAAGCTATTGAAGAAGCACAAAATTCAAGCAGATTTTAATATGTATAATAAAAGGTTACCATAATAGTTTTGTATATTTTTAAAAACTATAAGTATGGCATTTAAAGATTTGTTTAAAGACGACAATAATATTAATGAAAAATCTGTAGTAGGATTCTTATCCTTTGCAGTAATGGTAATATTTGCAGTAGTAGATATTGTCACAGGTATTTACGGTAAAGAAATCGTAATACAAGATTACATTTATAATTCATTTGTAATTATTACCCTCGGCGCATTCGGAATAGCCGAAGTTGGTAAAATCTTCGGAAAAAAAAATCAAAACGAAGAAATTAACTAGTTGCTAGTTATCGTATTGTTTAACTAAAACCCCAATTTTATGGAAATTCTAAACAAGGTTGGCTCTTGGGCTGACAAACTTACTCACATAGGTGTGAGTTTAGTAGCTTTAGGTGTAGTACTAGAAGTATTATTCTCTGGAGCAGGAATCCCTTTTTGGCCTAATATATCAGTAGTTGATAATATTATGGCTATTCTAGGATCACTTAACGCAGAAGGACTACTAGGTCTAGTAGGTGCTTTTGTATTGTATCACATTCTTAAAAAGTAAGGAGGTAACAATATTTATTCCCGCGCCAAATGGTGCGGGAATTTATAATTATTATGAAAAAATTAGTTAAATTATTAAAAAAACTTGATAAATGGATTTCGGATGCTATATACGATTTATATCCCAATTTAACAAAACACATGAAAAAATGAAACTAGAAGTATTAAGATTTAGTTCACAAAAAGATAGTACAAATGGATTATTATTTGATGCTACTAATGATAGAAAATTTTTAGCTTATACTTTAGAAGATGAAGCTAGAGATGAAAAAATAAAAGGTGAAACAAGAATACCAGCAGGTACTTATAAAATTACTTTAAGAACAGTTGGTGGATATCATGCCAGATATTCTAAAAAATATGGTTCCTGGCATAAAGGAATGTTATGGGTAAGAGAAGTTCCAGGTTTTGAATATATTTTAATCCATACAGGTAATACTGATGAACACACTATGGGTTGTCTTTTAGTTGGGGATACTCAACAACAAAATGTTTCTAAATCAAAAGATGGTTTTATAGGAGCTTCAAATGATGCCTATAAAAGAATCTACCCTCCAATTGCTGATGCATTATTACGTGGAGATGAGGTAGAAATTTCGTATATTGATTACGACTAAAAGAAGATTATATGTTTAGCACTATTAAAAAAGGAATGTTTCCATTCCTGGTAGCGTTTTCTGCGCTATCAGTATCTGCCTCTGCGGCATTCTATTCAGTTTTTGGATTAAGTAAATTATTTGCTGGGGCAAGTACAGAAGTTATAATAATGGCGGGTTCATTAGAAGTAGCAAAATTAGTTACTGCATCATTACTTTACCAATATTGGGACACAATTAATAAAGCTCTTAAATATTATTTAAGTGTAGCAGTAATTATATTAATATTAATTACTAGTATGGGAATCTATGGATTTCTATCCTCAGCTTACCAAGATACTTTTAATCAGTTAACTTATGTTGACAATGAAAAAGCATTTTTACAACAAAAAGTAGATTTTTACCAACAAGATTTAACAAGATATGATAAAGAAATTGACCAAATATTGGCAAATATTACTATTCTTAGTAATGCCAAATCTAGATCCATACAAATTAAGGACACCAGTGTGGTTGGAGGCGTTCGAAACACCATTTCCACGGCTGAGTTACGCTTGGCACAAAATCGTATTGAAGTTGAAGAAAATAATAGAAAAGGTGTACAAGTAAAAAGAAATATTGCAGTAGATTCATTACGTACTTATCAACGAAAAATATTAGAACTTGATAATAACGCCGATGTTGCTGGAGAATTAGGACCACTAAAGTATTTATCAGGACTCACGGGTTATCCTATGGATAAAATTATAAATGTGTTACTTTTAGTAATTATTTTTGTATTTGATCCATTAGCTGTAGCATTAGTAATAGCTGCTAACTTTACTTTTAACCAAGCTTATCCCAAAAAAAAATATAAGGAAAATTTATATGGAGAAACCGTAGAAGAAGGAGCAACTTTAGAAGAACAAGCTAAACATACTAATTGGGAATATACAGATGAAGATGAAAAAAGGATGGACATTATAGGCCAAAATGGTAATGATGGAGAACATTATGATAAAGGAAAAAGAATAAAAGAATTAGAAGCAAAATTAGAAGGATTAGCAGCATATACAGCTCACGCCGAAGATAGAAGATCCATCGCTCAAGAATTAAGTGAATTAAGGAAAGACGATGAAAATACAAAAACTTATTAAAATAATGTGGAGTAGTGAACAATCATTCGTATATTGTTCATCACATTGTTCTTAAACATATTAAAAACAAAATTCAGTCTTACCTGGCTGAAGTTTCAATTAACCCGAATATTAACTAAAACAATTAAATTATGAGAAAATTGATTATTTTGTTAGCTCTTGCTTTTTCAGTAACAGTTAGCGCACAGGTAAAAGGTGATTGGTACATAGGTACTGGTGACGTTGCAAATGTAGCATGGACCGATTGGTCTATAGCACCAACAGTTGGATATGGATTTACAGATAACCTAATGGTAGGTTTAAATGTATCTCAAGCAGATTCAGCTGATGACATGAAATTTGATGTTCATGCAAGATATTTCTTTGGAGAAAAGAAGTTTTTTGGGTATGCTGCAGTAGAAGATTTCGATACTGACTTACTTAAAGTAGGTGTTGGTAAAATGTTTACATTCCACAAGAATGTTTTTATTGACCCTAAAGTAGTATACGATGTTAATGCAAAAACAACAAATCTATCGTTAGGATTTGGTCTTAAATTCTAAAAATAGATTAAGATAAGGTTAAGATATGTGTAAGGAGACTTGGATACCCAGGTCTCCTTTCGTATATTTACAACGTAAATAAAAAAAAGGTTATGAAAAATCTATTCAAAAAGTATAAACAAGAAATTGATTTAGTTACATCATTTTTATTCATTGCACTAGTATTCTATTTAACTTATATTGCCCTATGGGTAGTTTGTCCCTGCTAATATGTTTAGTGTTCCACATAGTAGAAAATCAATAGAAAAACATTTAAATCAAAATTATCAACAGATAAATTATAATAGGTTTATGTGGTGGAGATGGTATCAAGATAAAAATAAACCATTAGGATATAAAGCTGATTTTCGTGATAAAATATTTAATGGTGACTTTGATCCCTCATGTTATATGTGGCAAGTATATTTGTGTGAGCATATGTTAAATGATTTACAACAAGAATCCTCAGATGGTGATCTTGATCACACTAGTGAAAAAGTAAGGTTATTAAAAGCCCGTAGAAAAAGATTACAAGAAGATCATGAAAAGGATGAAAATGGTAAATTAGATTCATTATGGACTCATTTTCAAAAACATTTTGATATTACTAAAAAACAAGCTGAAGAAGAAGCTATAAAATGTCGTGGAGAAATAATAGATCTTTATTATATTATAGAAGACAAATACAGAAAACAAATTAAAGTCTCTCGTAGAGGACGCCCTAAAAAATATGCCTAAAATATCACATGAAGTACCTAGATGTTTATTAACAGCATCACCTGAGTTTAATGATTACGATTATTGTTTACCTCATTTATTAGATAAATCGGTATGGTATGAAAAGTATTTTAGAAAAGCTAAAGAAGAAGGTCGTTATATTATTATGGACAATTCACTTCATGAATTAGGTGAAGCTTATGATCATGATAGATTACATTATTGGATTAATGAATTAAAACCTAATGAATTTATTGTTCCTGATGTTTGGATGCAGGGGCATATGACAGCTGCTCAAGCAAAATATTGGAAACAATTTAAATATCCAAAAGGAACTAAAGCTATAGCAGTAATCCAGGGTAAAGATAAAAATGATGCATATTTATGTGCCAGCCTATTACATAACCTAGGTTATGATAAGCTATGTGTTTCATATGGTGCTACTTGGTATAATGATTTTTTCCCACATTCAAATTCTGATATGGGAAAAGCATTAGGCAGAGTAAGATTTGTACAAGGATTATTGAAATTAGAACAATTTAAAGATACTAAATTTCATTTATTAGGATGTTCAGTACCACAAGAATTTGGTTGGTATGATAATCATCCACAAATAGAATCAATTGATACTTCAAACCCTATTATGGCAGCATTAGAAGGTACTTTAATTTGGGAAAATGGTTTAAATAAAAAACCAAAAGCAAATATGAATGATCATTTTTTAACTAAATTTAAAGATATTCAATATGAAAATATTTTGCACAACACAACAGTTTTTAGAGAAATTAATGGATTTAAAAAAATAGAACATTATGACAGAAGTAATTAGACACGCACTTGGGTTTTGTGGAGAACACTGGCACCCAAATATTTGGACTCTTTTAGCAGGAGGGGTTGGATTAACAACAATCTTTTCGTACATTGTCCTTAATATAAAATGTAAAATCAATAAAGCGTTAGCCTATACGCAAAATACCTGGCGAAAAATTAAATTTTAAATTATGGCAAAACACGTAGTAGTTTCGTTAAGTGGTGGAATGGATAGTAGCACCCTATTGTTAAGAGCTATCAATGAATATGATACCGTAACAGGTATCTCTTTTGACTACGGTCAAAAACATAGAGTAGAGCTAGAAAGAGCTCAATCATTAATTAATTATCTAGCAGATAATGGTCACAAAGTAAATTATCGTCAAATTAAACTAGACGGTTTAGTAGATTTACTAGATTCAGCTTTAGTTCAAGGTGGAGATGATGTACCAGAAGGACATTATGAGCAAGATAATATGAAAGAAACAGTTGTACCTAATAGGAATAAAATGTTTGCCTCTATTGCACAGGCAGTAGCATTATCTATTGCTAATAAGACAGAAGAAACTTGTGATATCGCTTTAGGTATCCATGCAGGTGATCATGCTGTTTATCCTGATTGCAGACAAGAATTTAGAGATGCAGATGATGCAGCTTTTAGAATGGGTAATTGGGATGCTGATAGAGTAGGTTATTTTACACCATATTTAAATACGGATAAATTAGGAATATTAAAAGATGGACAAATATTATGTGAAAGATTATCTATTGGATTCGATGAAGTTTATTCTAGAACTAATACTTCTTATAAACCTTATCCTAATGGGAATAGTGATTATAAATCTGCTTCGTCTGTTGAGCGTATTGAAGCATTCATTGATTTGGGTAGGAAAGACCCTGTTCAATATGAAGACGAAACTGGTCCAGTGGATTGGGAAGTAGCAAGAGACTCAGTAGCTAAGGTCTTAGCTGATTATTCAGCTTAAAAGGCTTGGCTCGTGGTGTAACTGGCAACACGTCTGGTTTTGGTCCAGAAGAGTCTAGGTTCGATCCCTAGCGAGCCAACTAAAAAATGAAGATGAAGAAATTTATAGAATTTGCTTTAATCTGGTACAGCCAACAAATGGCTATCCCTTTTTGGGTTATAGGGCATGTTCATTTAAATTTAAATGTGTACCACGATATACATGAAATACTAGCTAGTCTAGGAATGAATATATTAGTGGCTGTTGGATTTATAATTGATTACAAACAAAATGGAAAAAAATGATAGAAATAAAAGATATGGATGGTATAGTTAAAGATAGAGAAAATTTAGAAAATATGCCTAATCAAAAAAGGCACCAAATAGTAAGTTTTATTAAATCTGGGATTAGATTAGGAGGTTATTTTCTTCTGCTATTTAACTTGGAGGTTGCAGTAGGGATTCTTATATTGTCGGAGATGATAGGAGTTATTGAAGAATTAGTATAATAAATTTAAATTAAAATTATGAATAAAGTACTTTATTTTACTGCCCCTTGGTGTGGGCCTTGTAAAGCATTAGGCCCAATTATGGATGGCTTAAGTAGTGAAATACCATTTTCAAAAATCGATGTTGATGTTGATATGGAAAACGCTGCAAAATATAGTGTTAGGAGTGTCCCAACACTACTTAAAATAAATTCTTCTGGTGAACAGGTAGGCGATAGATTAGTTGGTCTGGCACAAGCAGAAGAAATAAAAAAATGGTATAATGGGTAAATTTCAATCGAGTAAAGTATTTGACGGATTTAGCACAGTGTTTCGTCAGTGGAAAGCAGAAACAACACATTGTAGATTTGTACATGGTTATGGAATTTCATTTAAAGTTTATTTTGAAGGTGATTTAGATGAAAGAAATTGGGTTTGGGATTTTGGTGGAATGAAAAGAGCTAAAACTCAAATTGATGGAATGTCTCCTAAAGCGTGGATGGATTATATGTTTGATCATACTTTAATAGTAGCAGAAGATGATCCTGAATTACAAGCATTTCAACAAATGGATACTGTGGGAGTAGCTCAAGTTAGAGTAATACCAGCAACTGGTGCAGAAAAATTTTCTGAATATATTTATAATAAGCTTAATGAATTTGTTGATATTGAAACTAACGGTAGAGTTAGAGTTACTAAAGTCAAATTTATGGAACACGGCAAAAATGCTGCTTATTACAGCGAATAAAAGGTTATTAGTGAATGAAAAACCACTTTAAAAAATTAACGATATGCACAAACAATTAAAAAGAGTAACAGACTACGATAAGAGATTACCTATCGTAGAGATTTATACAGCAGTACAATCAGAAGGAAGTAGAGCAGGATATCCAACAGTAGTTGTTAGAACTACAGGGTGTACTCATCGATGCTATTTTGGTGAAGGAGGATGGTGTGATTCTTGGTATACAAGTATTCACGCTGAAAAAGGTAAGTACTCATTTAATGATATCATTCAAGCTTATAAAGACAATCCACATATAAAAGAAATGATGTTAACTGGGGGTTCACCAACAATGCATGGAGCTTTAGTAAACGAATTAACACACTTTGCCCATGAAAACGAAATATTCATCACTATCGAAACTGAAGGAAGTCATTTCCTCCCAACTGATTATCCTATTAATTTGCTTTCTATTAGTCCTAAGTTCTCTAATAGTGTACCCGTACTTGGGGTACCTACACCTCAAGGAGCTATTACAGACGAAAACATGATTAAAAAACATAATAGATTAAGATGTAATTGGGATGCTATAAAAAAATCTATTGAATACCATTCAGATTTTCATTTAAAACCTGTTTGGGATGGTGAAGATAAAGAAGCACTATCAGAAATTATGAATGCAATAAATTCTTTAGAAATCTCTCCTGATAAAGTATGGTTTATGCCTGCTGGAGATACTAGAGAATCATTACAAATATCATACCCTAAAATGTTTGATTGGGTAAGGGATAACGGTTATAGGTTAACTTGGAGACCTCATATTATTGCATTCCAAGATCAAAGAGAAGTATAATGAGAATTAAACTAATTTATGGTTCTGATACTGGTAATACAGAAATAGTTACAGAAGATATTAAAAAATTACTAAGTAATATAGAAGTAACTACTGTAGATGATTTAGCACCAGAAGATTGGGATCATGATAAATTTATATTAGGTATACCTACTTGGTATGATGGTGAACTTCAAAGTGATTGGGAAGATTACTTTGATGAATTTAAAGAAATTGACTTTACAGGAAAAACCGTAGCTGTATTTGGTTTAGGAGATCAAGTTGGTTATGATGAATGGTTTTGTGATGGAGTTGGGATACTAGCTGAAGTAGTAGAAAAAAATGGAGGTAAAGTTATAGGCAATTGGTCTACAGATGGTTATGAGTTTGAAGCATCAAAAGCTGTTATGAACACAAATAATACTTTCTTTGGTTTATGTTTAGATGAAGATAACCAAAGCGAACAAACACAAGAAAGATTATTAAAATGGATCGAACAATTAAAAAAAGAATACTTAAATGAATCTTAAAAAAGCAATAGGAATCTATGATAACATATTTTCCCAATCAGAATGTAAAACACTTATATCAAGGTTAGAACAAGCTGTTGAAGATGGTGAATCATATGTTGGAAAAGCGGGTGATGGAGCAGATAAAGCAATAAAAAAATCTACTGATTATAACATTTTAGCAGATAGTAGTAATGAATTTTTATCAAATTTAGTGATGGAAAAATTTAATAATACTTTATCTAATGAATATTTAGAAAAATATCCACATCTTGAAAATTTTGATCATCATAGAGTTGTAAATGGTAAAACATTTTATCCATTACTTCAAATACAAAAATATGATCAAAACTCAGGACATTTTAATACTTGGCATATTGAGCAAGAAGATAAAGGAACATCAGACAGAGTTTTTGTATTTATTCTTTATTTAAATGATGTAGATGAAGGAGGTGAAACAGGGTTTTTATTTAAAGAAGAAGGAGAAAAAGATTATTTTAAAGTTAAACCAAAAGCAGGTAGATTAATTATTCATCCTGCAGCTTGGCCATTTATCCACAAAGGTCTTAAACCAAAATCTTCGGATAAATATATTCTAACAACTTGGTTATGTTGGAGTTCGTAAAATTATTTGGTTATTAATAAAAAAATTATTATATTATAGTTATGGCAATAAAAAAACAACACACAGACTTAGAGGTTGTACAAGAAGGATTTGCAAATGGGGTTGCACCTGGATTTCCTTTAAATGATAGACAAAAGGAAAAAATGATCAAAAAAGCTACTAAAGCTTATGCTAAGTTTTTAGAAGCGTTAGATTGTGATTGGCAAAATGATCCTAATTCATCTGATACACCTCGTAGAGTAGCTAAAGCATATGTAAATGATTTATGGGCTGGTAGATACACAGCAATGTCTCCAATTACATCATTTCCATCAGATGGTTATGATGGTATTGTTATAGAACGTAATATACCGTTAACTTCAATGTGTTCACATCATCACCAAACAATTGGAGGTGTAGTTCATATTGGTTATATACCAGGAGAAAATGGCCAAGTAATTGGCTTATCTAAATTAAACAGAATTGTAGAACTATTTGGTAGAAGAGGTGCAATACAAGAACAACTAACATCAGCTATTCATAATGCTGTAGACAAAATTACAGATGAAAATAAAGGAGTTATTGTTACTATAGTTGGAACACATAATTGTGTTAGTTGTAGAGGAGTTAAACATGACGGGGCTGCAATGGTAACAACAAAAGCATCAGGTGTATTTAGAGATAATGATAATTTAGCTAGAAAAGAATTTTTTGATTCATTAAAAATAAACAATGGGGGACACAACATCTAAAGTATACCTTGAATGGTCTGAAATACATGAATGTGTAAACATTTTATGTTCAAAAATAATCAATGATCACCCAAATATTGATTCAGTAATGGGCTTACCTAGAGGAGGTTTAATCCCAGCAGTTTTAATTTCACATCAATTAGATATTCCTTATGTTATTCACCCAGGTAAAAATACTTTAGTAGTAGATGATATTAATGATACAGGAGAAACTTTAAGTAAAGCACCAGGTGCTTATTGGGCTGTATTACATCATAAATCAACATCTAAATTTCAACATAATTTTTATGCTAAAGAAGTAGGTGAACAATGGGTTGTATATCCATGGGAAAGAGAAGATTCAGAACCAATACAAGATTATTTACAATCAGATGAATTTTTAGAATTTGCAGAAAGAGAAGATAATAGTGTGGTTTGGCCAGAAGAAGATTGTAAATTACATACAGTAGGAGGATTAACTAATGATAAATCAGGATCCTTTATGAAGTTTCAAAATAAAATTAAATAATATGAGTAAACAATTAAAATTATTCAAAGAAGAAAAATTACCTACATGGGTCAATGGAGTACCTTTTGTAGATGAAGTAGAAAAATTTAACGCCACATTTGGCAAACCAAATAATTATGAAACAACAATACCAAAAGAAAAGGAGTGGAAGTTCGTTTATGACTTTATCCTTGAAGAACTTGAAGAATATAAAGAAGCTTGCGAAAGAGGAGACATCGTGGAGGTTTTGGACGCTTTGTGCGATATTACTTATGTTTCCCTTGGGAACGGTACTATGCTACACGGCCTTAAGAGTAAGATATGGCCTGCATATGAGGAAGTACAAGCGTCTAATATGTCAAAAGCTTGCAAATCTGAAGAAGAAGCCATGGATACCGTCAGGGTACGAAGTAAGGAACAAGCTGAGGCCTGCCATTTTGAAAAACTTGAGGAAGGAAGGTATATTGTCTACCGTTCCAGAGACAGAAAAGTAATGAAATCAATAAATTATTTTAAACCTAATTTACATCAATTCTTTACAAATGAAGAAATAGATAGATGTAGACCAAACTTTAATCCAGGAACTATAATTTAATGTATAAAAAGTGTTATACTCAAAAAATAAAAGACAATAAATACAAAGTTTATCTTTGGGATGATATTGGATATGATGAAATTGTTTGGTATAATGCTTCTTATATAGAAGATAGTGAAGGTACATTAAATGGGATTAATGGTGAAAAATTAAAGAAAACAGTAAATTGGGATAGAAATACTCCTAATTTACATTTTCATGACATGAAGCCCCACCAAAAATATCTTGTTGAAAGGTATGGTACTGCCGATGAACCATCTACTTCACATAGAGAATTATTTTTTGATATTGAGTGTGAAATTGGAGGAGCATTAACTGAAGAATATATTGAAAGTGCTCCAATGCCCATTACTTCTATAGCTTGGTGGGATAAACAAGAAGATTGGTGGGCTATCCTAATTTTAGATAAAAAATCAGAATTAAAACATACTAAAGCAAAAAATAAAGAAATTATTCCTTGTAAAACAGAAAAGGAATTATTAGCTAAGTTTTTAGAAAAGTTTAGAGAAATTGATCCTGATATTTTAATTGGTTATAATAGTGATTTTTTTGATATACCTTATCTATACTATAGAATGTGTAATGTTTTAGGTAAAGAATGGGCTAATCATTTATCTCCTATAAATAAAGTTAATGCTAAAAAAAATAATGAATGGTTTTTTAAAAGAAACCAATTTGTTGATATTATAGGTGTTGAATCTTTAGATTATATTCGTTTGCATAAAAAATATAGTTGGAAAGATGAACCAAGTTGGAAATTAGATGCTATTGGAGAAAAATATACAGGTATTGGTAAAATAGAATATGAAGGTAATTTAGACCAATTATTCGCAACCGATATACATAAATTTATTCAATATAATTTTCGTGATGTTGAAATATTAAAATTATTAGATGAAAAATTACAATATATAGCTTTAACTAAAAATTTATCCCATAAAGGAAAACATAATTACAGTGAAGTTTATTCTAATAGCATTACTCAAGATGGAGCTATATCAGCTTATTTACTTTCTCAAGGAATAATTCCACCCGCAAGACATATTAACCCAAAAGCTAAAAAAGGATATGCTGGGGGGTATTTATTTTGTCCTAAAGCAGGATTGTATAAGTATATGTTTGATGAAGATTTAACATCACTGTATCCATCTATAATTATGTCTTTAAACATAGGTAGAGAAACTTTTGTAGGGCGTATTGTAGATGCAGATGATCGTAATAATAGATTGGGTTTAAACGATTTAAAAAAACGTGATCCTAATGAAGAATTATTAATTAAAAATTCTAAAGATAATTCTACTAATGTTAATGTTGGAAGGCTAATAAACATGATTGAACAAAATAACTTTTCAGTATCTGCTAATGGTTCTATATTTTCAACTGAAAAAGAATCTACATTATCAACCGTTTTAAATAAATGGTTTAATGAAAGGGTTGTTTATAAAAAAGCAATGAAAAAAGCATATGAAGCTAAAGATAAAATAGCAGGAGAATATAACTATTTAATGCAATACACAATGAAAATTTTGCTTAATAGTTTATATGGTGCAACAGCATTACCTGGTTTTAGATATGGATTACCAGAATCTATATTAAGTGAAGCAATTACATTATCAGGTCACAGAATTATTCAAGAATCTGCCTTATGCGCAAATAAACATATGAATAAAGTAATAAGAAATGAAATTAAATTAAAAATATGACATTAAAAAAACAATCTATTAGAAAAAATATGCATATCATAGCAAATGGTGAAACTATTAGTAAAGAAGAATTAATTACTATGAGTGAACTTTGGTCTGAAAAACAAGAAAATGCATTTAAAAAATTTCTAAAACAAGGAGTATTTAGATTTAAAATAAATAATGTTACATTTCAAATTGATTTAGATAGCCCTTTAAGAAACTCACAAGGAGAAAGACCAGGCCCAATAATTAAAATACCAGGAGATACAAGATTTTAAAATGAAAATAGAGATTTCAAATGGCGAATTACTAGATAGAATTTCTATATTAGAAATAAAAAAATTAAATATGCACAATGCTGATAATTTAGCTAATGTTGAAAAGGAATTTCTATTGTTAAATCCGGGAGTAGTAGAAATATTTACAAAAAATGGTAAAGAAATTAAAGTATTATATTTGGAGTTAGCTAAAGTTAATCGTATATTATGGGAATTAGAAAATAGAGTTAGAGAAAAAACAATTAGAGATAAAGATTTTATTAAATCATCAAGAATGATATTTAAATATAATGAAGTTAGGAATCAATTAAAAAATGATATTAATATTATTTCTGGTTCCAAATTTAAAAATATTAAGGAATATAGATGAAACATTTAGAAGAAACACCTTGGTTTATTTGTGATAAAGAAGATAAGAACTACTGTGCTTATGTTGACACTGATTCCAATTATTTTAATGCTGAACCAATATTAAAACATTTATATCCTAATTTTGAAGAACTATCAGATGAAGAAAAGGATAGTAAATTAGAAAAAGTTGCTTTAGCTTACCAAGATATTATTACAGACGATTATGATAGGTTATGTCGTGAGACCTTTAACATCACAACTCACAGACTTGAAATGAAAACTGAATGTGTAATAAGATCAGCTTATTTCAGGGCAACAAGACGTTATGCACAATGGATAACCAAACAAGAAGGTATAAACAAAGAGGTTTTAGATATAAAAGGTCTAGAATTTATGAAAGCGAATTTTCCACCTATTTTAGGGGATTTTTTTCACAAAATTCTTCAACAAGTATTAAAGGGAGAAGAGAAAGCTAATATTATTAGCCAAATTAAAACATTTAAAAAACAAATATTAGGTGGATCTATTCCACTAGCTAAATTAGGTAATCCTACAGCAGTTAAAAAATTACAAAAATACTCTGGTCAAAAAGCTAGAGCAGGAGAATTATTTACTGAAATATTAAAAGGAGCACCTGCACCAGTTAGAGCTGCTATTCGTTATAATGATTTATTAAAATTATGGAAATTAGATAGAAAATATAATTTAATTACTATGGCAGATAAAGTAAAATGGATTTATTTAAAAGATAACCCATATAAAATAGAAGCTTTAGCATTTTTTGATTATGATATGCCTGATAAAATTAAACAATTTTTAGAGCAATATGCTGATAGACAAAAAGTATTTGACTCAATATTATTAAATAAACTAGAAGGATTTTTTAGTGATTTACAATGGAGTTTGGATTTAAACCCTTACATAAATGCGTTCAATTCCGTTGAAATCTAAAATATTTTTCGTATATTACGGTTATGATAAATAAAAACACATTACAATCATTTATTTCTAAGTATTATATAAATGGATTGAATAATCAAGTTAAATGGAGAATTAAGGATAATACCTTAACTGTTTATGCTGGTGAGTCAGGTAGAGTATGTAAAGTAGTTTTATCTGAATTTAACTTTGAAGATTGTGAAATTGGAGTATTTGATACAAATAAATTAATAAAATTATTATCAATTACAAATGGTGATTTATTATTATCATCTGAAAAACAAGGAGAATTACATACTAAATTAAATATATCAGATGCTAATTTTGAATTATCTTACGCATTAGCCGATACTTTAATAATGGGTAAATCCCCTTGGTATAATGACCCAGAAGAAGGATTTGAAATAGAATTAAGTTTAGTTAGAGAAGAAGTAGACAATTTAATAAAAGCAAAAAATGCTTTAAATGATGTAGATAATATGTTAGTTCAATCTTCAAAGGATTTAGACGGAAATATTGTTTGTGAATTCTTATTTGGCGATAATACAGGATTTTCAAATAAAATAGAATATCAATTACAAGGTACTATAACAGATGAAAGTATTAAATTACCTTTTAATTCAGATATATTTAAAGATATTTTAAATGCAAATAAAGATATAGACACTTGTAGTATAAAAATATCTAAAAAAGGAATGATGAAATTATCATTTGAAGGTGGTATTAATAGTATTTATTATATAGCACGAAACGAATAAATTAAAAAAATATGAGCAAAATTAAGAAAAAAGATTCCTCACCTGATAGTCAATGGGGTCAAATATACTCTAATGAATTTAAAGTAAATAAAAATCAAAAACCAAGAATATGGATTGTAGATAATTTTTATGAAGATCCACAAGCAGTAAGAGACTTTGCATTAAAACAGTATTATTTTGATGATCCAGGATACTTAGGTATGCGTACAAGAAAACAATACTTTTTTGATGGTGTTAAAGAAAAATTTGAAGAAATAATTGGGAAAAAAATTGTAGGAAAAGAAATGTGGGAGGATTATGGTATGAATGGAAGATTTCAATCTGCAATATCTGGTACATCTTTAGTTTATCATTGTGATCAACAAAGATGGGCAGGAATGATTTATTTATCTCCTGATGCACCTGTAGCTTCTGGAACAAGATTAATGCAACATAAAGAAACTAAAATAAGACATAGTCAAGAACCAGTAAATGGTAAAAATATTGATCATGCTTTTAATCAACACACATTTGTTGATCCTCACCCATATGAAGATGTTGACGTTGCAGGAAATGTTTATAACAGATTAGTTATATTCGATGCTAAATGTATTCATGCTGCCCAAGACTATTTTGGGTGGGATATTGAGTCAGGAAGATTATGGCAAATGTTTTTCTTTGATTCAGAAGATTAAAAATAATTTGGAAAATATATATTTTCTAATTATATTATATATGTATAATAAACAAAACATTGTAGCTAGGGCACAAGTTATGTTTTTAAATTAAATTAACCGGAAGCTTCGGCTCCATAAAACAAAATGATATGAGTACATTACAATTATTAGAGAGGCATTTAAGTCCTTTCGACATCCTATTTAGGAACCACTTCAAAGCTGATAGTACATTTCAACCAGCTACAAACACAAAACAATCACATCCACTTAATATTTTCTTCGATGATAAAGGACTTTATTTTGAAGTTGCCTGTACTGGGTTAACTAAAAAAGACGTTATCCTTGATATAGAAGGTGATATTTTAAAAATCACATATAAAAAACCAGAAGATGAAAAATTCCATGAAGGAACTATTCATCAAGGTTTATCTAAAAAATCATTTGATTTAAGATACAAAATTGCTCCTAAATTTGATTTAGGTCAAACTGATGCATCTTTAACAAATGGATTATTAGAGATTTTTATACCTTTAGCTGAAGAAGCTAAGCCAAAATCTATTAAAATTAAGTAAAAATAATTGCAAAAAAACGTGTCCTAGCAATGTTTTTTTCGTATATTGTCGTTATGAAAAAAAGCAAACAACTTACAATTATTGAGGATCCAAAATTGGAACCTTACTTTATAACAAAGGATGACCATTGTTATACAGTGAATGAAAGAATTACGCCTAATGCGAATCATTTTAGGACAAAAGGTAAAGGAAAGGAATATCATAAGCCCCAAACTTACCATCCTAATTTAGGAGGTGCCTTAGAGTCAATCTCTAAATATTTACTCCATACAAAGAAAAACTATACATCAGTAGATGAAGTTATAAATAATTATAGAAAAATTGAAACCAATATTAAACAATACATACAACAATTATGAACTTAGAAGCGCTATTTGACGCAGTTATCGTTAAACCTATTGAAAACGAGGAAGTTACTTATGGAGGAATTATCGTTCCGGATATGGGTAAAGAATTAAATGAAGTAGGTGAAGTGTTAGCTGTAGGACCTGGAAAACACACACATTCAGGGGAATTTTTAAAAACAATTATTAAGGTAGGAGAAAAGGTTATTCTACCAACAATGGGATTTACCAAATTACAATTTGATGGTGAAGAATATTATGTTGGTCCTGAAAACCAAATTTTAGCTAAGGTAATAGTACCAGTAGAAGATATACTGGCCGAAACAGAAGTAAGTGAAATTGATAAAGAACATTTAACAGATATATAATATGAAAAAAGTAGAATTTGGTAAAAACGCCAGAAAAAATTTAATAAAAGGTATTGATATTTTAGCAGATGCTGTTGTTTCAACCCTAGGACCTAATGGTAGAAATGTTGTTATAGGAAAAGGAATAATTGAAGCACCACAAAGTACTAAAGATGGTGTAACAGTTGCAAAAAATATTGTATTAAAAGAACCTAATCAAGAATTAGGAGTACAACTAGTAAAATGGGCAGCTATTAAAACAGCAGATAAAGCTGGAGACGGTACAACAACATCTACACTATTAGCCAGAGAAATAATTAAGAATGGTTTAAGTGCTTTAGATAATAAACAAAATGCTGTTCAAATTAAAAGAGATATAGATAAAGCAACCCAAGAAGTAATTGCTTCACTTAAAAATATGTCAGAAGACATAGGTGAAGAAAGCCAATTACAACAAATTGCTACTGTATCAGCTAATAATGATTCAGAAGTAGGTAAATTAATTGCTACTGCAGTAGATAAAGTAGGTCAACAAGGTGTTGTTCATATTGAATCTTCTAGGACAGCAGATAATTATATTGAAACTGTAGAAGGAATGCAATTTGCTAGAGGTTATAAATCCCCGTATTTTGTTACTAATAACAATGATATGACCTCAGTACTTGAAAACCCAGCTATTCTTATTGTTGATGGTAGATTATCATCAGTTAAAGAATTACTTCCAATTTTAGAAGCAGTAGGTGCTCAAGGTAAATCATTATTAATAATTGCTGAAGATATAGATAATGAAGCATTAGCTACTCTTATTGTTAATAAAATGAGAGGTACATTAAGTGTTTGTGCTGTAAAAGCTCCTGATTTTGGAGATAGAAGAAAGTTAATTCTAGAAGATATAGCTATTACTACTGGTGGTACTGTATTTAGTAAAGATAAAGGAATGAAACTTGATAAATTTAGTTGGGATTGGTTTGGTGAAGCTAGAGTAGTTACTATAGAAAAAGAACAAACTACAATAGTTGATGGTAAAGGAGATATTGAAACAATTGAATCGCGTATTGAAGAAATACAAGCTCAAGTTACAAAATCTAAAACACCATATGAAACTGAACAATTACAAAATAGATTAGCTAAATTTGTAGGTGGAGTTGCAATAATCCATGTAGGTGGTTATACTGAAACAGAAATGAATGAAAGAAAAGATAGGGTTGATGATGCTTTACATGCAACAAAAGCTGCTATTGAAGAAGGAATATTACCAGGAGGTGGAGTTGCTTTACTTTATGCAAGAGAAGATATAAATGTAAACAATGAAGGTGCAAAAATTGTTTATAAAGCATGTGGAAAACCATTTGAACAAATATTACTTAATGCTGGTTATGATTCAACTGAAGCACAATTACTAGGTAAATATAAACTAGTAGATTCAGGTAATGATCATTGGGCAGGAATTCATATAGATGAAGGGAAAGTAATAGATTATAAAGAAGCAGGTATAATTGATCCTACTAAAGTAACCAGATTAGCATTACAAAATGCATCTTCAGTTGCTGGAACAGTATTACTTACTGAATGTACTATTATTGAAGATAAAGATTCCGATGAATTTAAAGAAAGAGGACATGAAAATAATGCAGTTCCTCAACCAGGATTTGGAGGTTAACAAATAATTTCGTATATTATAGTATGGCAAAAAAGAAGGTTATAGAAGAGAATATTTTAATTGCTCGCAGAGTACCACCTGGTGATAAATGGAGATTAATCGCTAATGAACCAGATGGTGCTATCCATAAAACGCTTACTGATACCTTAGAAGCTTATATGGTAAAGACTGGCTTTAAAGGGGAGTATAGATTGGCTCCCCTTAAAAGTGAGTTATATGCTATTTCTACAACTGAAGAAGAAGTAAAAGCTGAACCAATTAAACAATATTCGATTTATGGAGAATACTAATCATAGCTTACTAGTAGAAAAATACAGACCAGTAAAATTAAAAGATTATGTTGGTAATGAGAGTTTAAAATCCTCCATTGCATCCCAATTATATAATAATGATATTCAAAATTTTATATTTTATGGACCAGCTGGTACAGGTAAAACTACATTAGCAAAATTAATAATTAAAAATTTAGATTGTGATCACATTTATATTAACGCTTCTGACGAGCGTGGGATCGAAACTATTAGGGATAAAGTCTCTAGTTTCGCATCGGTTGCTTCATTTAAGCCCCTCAAGGTTGTTATCTTGGACGAGGCGGATTTTCTTACGATTCAAGCGCAAGCATCGCTCCGAAACATAATAGAAACATTTTCTAGAACTACAAGATTTATTTTAACTTGTAATTATGTAGAAAGAATTATAGATCCTCTACAATCTAGATGTCAAGTACTTAAAGTAGTTCCACCAAATAAAAAGCAAGTTGCTTATCATTTATCTTGGATTATGGATTTAGAAAAAATTGTATTTGATATGGATAGTTTAGGTGCCATAGTATTACAGTTTTATCCTGATTTAAGAAAATGCATTAATGCAATTCAAGCTAATACAGTTAATAATGAACTTAAATTAGATAAATCACTTTTAGTTTCATCTAAATACATATATGAAGTAATAGATGAATTAGGTAAATCAAAACCAAATTTTAAAAATATTAGACAAATAATTGCTAATGCTAATACAGATGATTATGAAGATTTATTTAGATCTTTATATGAAAGCGCAAGTAAATATATGCCTGGTAAAGAAGGTACAGTAGCTATGTT
>Ga0099797_100180_pt1 | contig 41205 bp, 38 predicted proteins | sample Uncmet_Sort48C_1_FD_89871 | JGI IMG/M metagenome (GOLD analysis project Ga0099797, IMG submission 89871) | Marine eukaryotic communities from CALCOFI LINE 67, Pacific Ocean - C012_Sort48C_1 | ecosystem: Environmental > Aquatic > Marine > Oceanic | place: Pacific Ocean: Monterey Bay | collected... | reverse complement strand
ACGGTTCCATCAGTAATCTTGCGCACTTATCAAAGCACATCCAACACTTGAGTGAGTTGAATCTGTTTTCAGTTGCTCATGTAGGCTACCACATCCACATTGTAGGCTCCTGGTCTTGGACTCTTGGAGGCGGTTGCATGTTCACAGTACCACTTCAGGAATGCAGAGGCTTTGTCTTGGATGCAGAGCCATGGGGGAGCATCAGCATGATTTTCTGAATGTCTCACATTTTGTTGCAGCATCCTGTGGTGTCCTGCTCTGGCTGGCAGTTCTGCACAATGGCCACATTTGAGTTTCTGCTTTATTTGTCACTTGCAGGATGCGACAAGGCATGCCTCATTTCAGCCACATGGATTTCGTGACAAGGTGTAGGTAGTTTTGCAGGGGAAGCGCAATGCCAACAAATACCAAATCGCTGCATCTGCATTGATCTATGTTCTTGTGCGATGCCATCACCCACCATCGGATATCCTCAATAATTGTTGAGCGCTCCTCATCTTGCACAGTCGACAAAGTCAGAATGGCATCCATTCAGAACAGAGAGGCATGCATGTTCCTGGGTCAATACTTGATACCGTTCTTTGTGCATCAATGTTTTGCACGTTCTGGTGTGAATCAGCTTTCTCACAGGCCATTTGCAATTCTGTGCTCAGCAGTTCTCCACATTTGTGTTTCCAAGTATTCCCAATTCCACAGTACTTGAAGCATGAGCCAACTTTGTGACATGTCCACCAAGTGCAGAGACTCAGACTCACAACGTGACAATTTTCGCGAATATGTCCAAACACACAACCAATTGGCACAGTTGGATATTGGTGGCAGTGCTGCAGCTGCCCCAGATACTACAGGCAACGAGACTGTTGACTATACAGATGGTGCCACAAGTGTTTTTGCAAACAAGTCGCCTCCAGCTGCAGGGAACGTGATTGATGTTGAAGACGGATCTCAAGATGTATCCAAGGACTGGTCAGTTACAGCCACTGATGCCGACACCCCAAGGAAGTCACGGTCTCGATCTCCACGACAGCAATCACAGAAAGGTCCACGCAGGTTGTCGCATGAGGAACTCCATGCAAAGCTGCAGGCAGAATTCACAAGTCACTGGCCTGTGGTGATGGAGTTTACAGGCTTTGACAAATACCCTGGCAACAGCACAGATGTCTTGGTTGGTTCCACATCACTGGGAAACATCACAATGCAGGTCGAGATAAACCTTCGATCAATCCAGGCTACAGTTCAATGGAAAGATCATTTCCCTTCTGGTGCAACAGCAACGCCATCAGCAGCGCCAAGCAAGGGGCGTACAGGCGTTGCTGCAACAGACATTGCGGCGGCTTTGCATGACTTTGGCTGCATGGGCATCAGTAACGACCCGACGGACAGCCTTGCTTTTGCAGAGCCATGTGGTTCTCCAATTGGTGACGATGGCTTGCAGGAATCACAGATATCGTGAGTTCACCCCGCGATTGGCACGTGTTGCTTGTCTAGCATGGCAAAGTTTTGATTTCTCTTATGCTCTGGCATCCACAAATGATTGCAGCATCAAATTGAAGTGATAGGATTCAGCATATGCCATACAGTCAACATGCTCATCTTTTGTTGGCACAAGCATACAATTAACATGCACATCAGCAGTTTTATCCAGTTGCATTGGCACAGCACATCATGGTCGCGGATGAAGCGGGGCACCCTGGTGGAAGAGATGCAGTGTCCGATGCATTATCTGGCCTAGGCCTTGAAACTGGCAGCGCTTTTGACACCCCAACAAAGGTTACAGCAGCTCCCGCCAGCCCTCCCCCACGCATAAGCCCAACACCAGAAGATCGTTCAATGTTGATGTCTCCACGACCCACAATGACAATGCTGTCACCGGCCACTGCTGCAGAAATGGCATATTTTGAGCCCTTGGCCGAAGCAAAGCGACCTGAATTTTCTGATGCAGGTGATGGGGAACCTCCAGGTTTGGACTCACCTATCGACGAGGCCGACATGACAGGTGATGCGGATGCAGACGAAAGCAGCAGCGCAGATGAACGTCCAATACTCGGTTTGAGGCTGTGTCCTTGTTACTTGTATTGCACCTTGCGTCCCAGGTCCACTGGTAGAGGCTGTGTCCAAGCTGTCCAGGTCCACTGGTAGACTGGTAGACTGGTGAATTGAGTCATGTGACACTGCAGGCACAAGTCCAACAAGAGGCCCGGCCAAAGAGAAGATGCTTCAACAATGTTGTCAAGTTTGTCTTCTAAAGCTGCAGATCAGGATCACAAGCCTGACAGCGCCTCACAGGCACATATTGCAGAACTTGCACAAAAGCAGAAGAGTTTGGATGAAGCTACTTGGAGCGAAAAGGTCCAACTCATAGCGGTGGCCGGGTACAAGGTGCCAGACGACCTGCAATGCATTTTGTGTGCCTGTTTTGCAAAAGATGGCAACGAATGGATGATTGTGGCTGTGATTAAGATTCCTGACAGGGGCGTGTTGAGGATTGCAGCTCGCAATCCTCGGGGCCACAATCTGTGTCGATGCTGTTTTCAGACTGGCTGCCAGCTCTACCCAGGGAAGCCAGTAGACTCTTGGGTGCCACCGTTGGTCGACAGAGAAACAGCAAAAGCTATTTCCTTGTGCGCCAGGAACGCTTTTGATAACCTTCCACCACATCCACTGAACTATTGTCCTTCCAACATCTTCAACGTGACAGTTGCAGGCATGCGAATTGTTGTGCCTTGCTTCTTCGTGGAATTGCCACAGTTCACAGACAGATGGAAATATCCACCAGAGGCTTTTGGATTGACAACTATCAAGATGCAATGCGAATCACTTCAGATGGTCGAGGGCGTGCTGTTGAAAAAGCCCAAACAGAAGTTCAGAGAAGTGGAAATGTATCTTGATGTTTCCGTGCAACGGGACGAGGTGAGTTTGCAGCAGGATTCCTCAGTGCAGCGCGGTGCAGGGTTTCAAGACATGCAGCAACGTTTTAATCAGCACTACAAGTGACAACTTTTTGCATCTTCTGTTGCATTGTAATGTTGGTCACCAGAGTCGCCACTTTGCACATGGTTGATATGTTGCAGCTAGCAACAAGCGTTTGTCGTTTCGAGGAGCGCAATATTGGACCTACACATGCCATTGCTCGCTTCACAGATCAGGTACAGAAGCACGTTGCAGGCAATCGGCCAGCAGAAGCTACAGCAGCAAAGCTGGTGGATCTTGCATCTCCCGACGACCTTGACATCCAACTACCTAAAGTCAAGAAAGCACGCGAACACGCCGAATTGCATGGCACAGACAGCACTGTTGAAACTGGCCCAGTTTTGGAAGTGTGCTCAACAGGATTATTGGAGTCAGTTTCCAAGCCGACAGTTGCCCAAAAGGCTGGGAAGGCTTCGCAACAAGCAAACAATGTGAGTTCAATGACTGCTGCTCAACAATTTGCTGGATTGGAGCAGAGCACGGTCAAAGGTACGCCTGCAAAGCGTGCCACTCGAACTCAAGACGAGGACGCTCCAGACAGGAAGACAGCCAAAGCAGCTCGCACAAGTGCAGCCTTGGCCAGTGCAACAGGCACTACACTCTTGTCTGGCAAAGATGGGGCACTCAGTGCAGTTGCATTGAATAGTCCTGAAGCAAGACAAGCTGCACTCTTGCAAGGGCGCCAAGCTTCAGGTAAGTTGACAGATGCCAGTAAAGGTAAATTGAATGCAGAGGTAGCAGCCGAGAAGCCTGAGGCACGACAGAAGGCAGTGGATACATGTTTGAAGACTACACCAGAGGAAGTGTTTGCCGGCGATGTTGGCAAGATGGGACGCACACTGCGATGGGTGCCAAGAAAATATAATGAATGTACATAATCAGAATGTAACTGTTGACTCACTTCCATGGACATCCAACAGTGCTCGATTGTCTAACTTGGAGACTCATTTTGTGCTTAGTATTCGCCGTACTCACAACCTTGGACACTCTTTCTTTTTGCTCTTACAGCCTCGCACACGCGGGGTCTAACGATTGGGCGAGGCGCGTGCGGGGCCACGCAGTCCTCGCTCCGATGGCCGCTCGTTTACTTGGGAGCTTATGGGGACATGCCTAGTCCTTGGGTGGACCTTTGCGACATGCGTCTATGTTTTGATAGACGATGAGCGAGCCATCTTTCCTTAGTGAATGACCCTTTACTCTTCTTATCCCCATGCCTTAGGGTGTTCTCCGCACCCTTCTGCAGGTGGTGGGGGTTGACCACCAGTGATCTCTTCCCCTTAGCACCTGCTGGGAGCATGGACTACGGTGAGCTTCTTAGGAGCTGCTGTTGGCCAAAAAGTGCAGAAAAACCAGCTGGCAGGCTGGGGCGGGATGGACGGCAAAGAAAAGCCGCTTAGGCTTTGACACTTGTTCGGCCCGAAGCAACATGTCACTTTGATTCTTGGTACAGCACACATGCATGCATGACTCGATAGCAACACTGGCTGTGATACTTGATAGCAACGATGGCTTGTGTGAGATGTACTGTACGATGGTCAACAGCAAGCTTGGTGTGCGACTTTCCACACACCTCCGATGGCAGAGTGGCAACCTTATGATGGCTCTCATGGAAGACTTTATGCTCTTGCCTATCTTGGCTCACTGTAGACACTTGGGTCTTGGCACACTACGGTAAACGATCTTTCACCGGCGAACCTTCTGGGCTCTCGATAGTGCTTGGGCCCTTGGATGCCGGGGGTGAGTCCACCGAGCGGAAAATCCGCTGAACCGGTTCACCTCATCCGGCCTCGATAGTCCGTGCTCGCTTCACATGCGGGCACACTTCAATCCTGTTCCAGACCGATGGTGTCGGCTTCTGCTCTTGGTATCAACATGCTGTGAACAGTAGACTGATGGACTGTCGATAGAGAGGTAACGTTAGATTCTGTCATCACGGGGATGAGTGTCTGGTTTACTGTACGACGATAGAAAGACAAGTCGAGCACTTTATGGGTGTGCATGCAAGTGCGCCCTAGTGCTCCCACCACACACTGACCCAGAGCCAGGTCGCATAGGACATTGGCAGAGCATGCCCCAAGCCCAGCCCCAATGCCATGATCACAGACAGTACGTCAGATAACAGATAGGGCCTGATAGGATCAGTAGTTAGCAGTCGCATTGCAGTTTGCAGGCACGGTGTGCAGCGGATGACAAGAATTTGCCTGGAGAGCTGCGGAGCCGCATCGCAACAAAGGTCCTGACCCTGGACGCTGCTTGCAACGTGGCAGTCAGGAAAGAGGCCCTCAAATTGGACATCAAAGTGCATCTGCAGCATTGTGCATGTGACACACTTGTCTTTGCCCTTTCATCAGAATCTTATTTTTCCCTGGTCTAGGACTGAGTCACTCAGGATGAACCTCCAATATAGTTTTTGAATTTTGGGACTTAGTAGACATCCAACTGTTTCATCCTCTTTGTTACTGAAAGCCTAGCACTTCTCCATGGTCTTGCTGGCAGATTTTTAGAGTGCATACACAGCTTTGCGAACACAGGAGCACAACAAGCTTCAAGATTGTCTTGCACAGCTGGCCACCGACAAATGCACCTATCCTGTCTATCTGTCCATTCGGCTATGTGAATTGCATTCCCTCAGGATTCTTGGTGGACAACTAACAACGAACTCCAAATTGGCTTTCAAGAAATGCAGTTTCCCTCTGGCAGTGAGCTGGGAGCCAAGCACCAAAGCATTTGCTCCTAATACTCCAGAATTGTCAATCCTTCTGGACAATGTACAAGAGGCAGAAGAGGAAGACTTCTTGGCAACTGCCCTTGTGTCTATGGCAATCAGCCCTGCTCTTCTGAATTTGCTCGGCGATTGGCATGGATTTGGTTCAGAGGCCGACGTGGAAGCCAAAGTCATTATTGAAATGTGGATGGATACTTATGCAGAAGCTGCGAACAGTGGTAAGTTGAGCACTTTGCCTCCACAGATTTTGGAAGGCCTGAGTCGTGCAAACTGTCTGCTCAAGGCAGTGATCTGTCTCATTTACCCCACTTGGAACCAGTGGGGCAGTACCTGCGACGATCTAAAGCGTGTGCTCAATCATAGCAAGCAAGACAATTCTCTTGAAGCTCGTCTCCGCGCTTTGTTTGTCCAGCCGGACACCGACATCGCCGCATCATTGGTTGAGTATTTGAAGCTTGCCAAGACAGGCTTGGCTCCAGCGCACCAGTCCAAAGCAGAAAAATGGCAGAGACAATGGATGCAAGAAGATCTCGCTGTGGACAAAGATAAACTCATGCTTGAAGTCATGAACGAATATCCCAGTATGCGACAAACCATGAGGGACGGTTTTTGCCCAGATCTCGACAACATGTTTGAGGAATGGATTGAGAGACGAGCTCTGAACTTGGCTGAAGGTCAGTCACAAAGCTCCCTCGAGGATCAGAAGACTTTTACCAGAGGATTGAAGGCAGCCATGGCAGTCCCAGCAAGGTGGAGTAAGGCACAGGTCGCATTGATGACTCAGGCCATTGACACGGTTGCCAACTCCACACACACATGCCTTCTGGATCAGAAAATTGAAGTATCTGTTCAATTTTTCAATGAACACAGTGCCGAGCAGCTAGTGATCAAAGAGTCTGTGAAGGATGCTCTGAAGCATGCGCAGGTCATTGAAGACAACAAAGGTTCCATCAAAAAGGGAGACGTTCCTTACGAGACTTTGCGTGGTTGGTTCCTCAACGGGCAGCTTGAGACCGCTAAGCTTGCTCCCAAGCCAGACAAGCGTCAAGATCAAGACCCGTCAATCCTGGCTCAAGACGTCATTTCAGTGCTCACACGGTTGTCCACACTGGTTTTGCAAGAGGAGGAGCAAGCTTATTACAAAGGATGGACAGATCTTGCCAAGCTTCTCATCGAGTGTAAGCAAGCCTGTTATGCTTGCAAGATCCAATTGGCAGGTGGATATGCCAAGGCTCGGCCGGTAAAAGATGTGCCAGATGAGTGCCTCGACACATTGATCAACACAATGGCAGCATTTAATAAAACATTGGCCAGCATGCAAGCCTCAAAACAGATCCCAGAAAACGGTCTTTGGGCAGAGGAAGTCAAGATTTACGTGCAGCAGTTGGTGGAATTTCGAAAGTACCTAGTGCATTTGCTGCAGGTACACCAACAACAAGATACCAAAACATTGAACAAAAAACTTGAGAGTCTGCGAAAATATGCCCCAGCCAAAGACGGAGCACTGTGTTGGAGGATGGTACTGGCACAGAGAGTTTCCAGCAAGACTTATGAGGAGTTCAATGCTTTGCCAAAGCACGAGAAAGACGATGTTTTGGACCGCATTTCTTTGGATGAGGAATTGCTTAGTGGGATCACTAACGAGACCTTGATGAAATTGAGTGAGAAAAAGATGGGCAAGTACGAGCAGGAACTGAGCCAGGCCAGCCACATGTTTCGCAAAGCACACAATATCTTTTGTGCATCTTCCTGTCTGTCACCACGTAACGCAACCACACAAGTTCCAGGTCTTTGCTCCACCCAACCTTCTCTCCATAGAACCCCTTCCCCCATGCTCACCCCTGTCCACTGCAAGTGTGTTTCTCGTTCACAGACATGTGCTTCTCAATCTTGGGCAATTCGTTACGAATCCATAATATGTTAAAGCTAGCTTGCCAGATACGAATAATGTCATTGCAGAACACACATAGTCACACATCAAAGCGGTTCAAGACTTAGTGTATGATGGGGGGATACAGCACAGATGCCACAGAAGACATACACAGAAACAACAATGCAGAGCATGCGTACTTCTCAGTTCCTGTCACCATCAAATTGCCATCTAGTTCTGTTCCATGCATCAGGCACACAAGGCAATTACAGAGTGGTGCGAAAAGTACCAATGCGCCAGTTTCCAAGATGCAGAGGACACAAACAACTCTTACACAACCTTGAAAGCAGCTTTGAGCTCAGCACTGGACGCTTTGCAAGACGTCACGCTGTACAATGCAGAGGGTCGATTGTTTTTTGCGACACGATGCAAGGACAAAGCTCTCCAGTCAGAGTCAGTGTTGACAGCACGGAAGCTGTTTTCAGAGAGTAAATGCGGAGCCACTGCCACTGCCATGTTACCTTTCCTGAAGAGGTTCATGGACACTTACCAAGTTGTTGACATCTGATTGCAGTCTTCTGTTCATCCTTGAGCTGTTCTGAAAACATGGGCAGGACCAAAGCATCATTGTATCGGTTTACTGATGTTGCTCAGGTTTGTGCGCGGGAGCTACTATGCCAATCATGGACTGCTACTACTATGCGAACCAGTTTTGTATGCGCACTAGCTTGCCAGCAGAGACCAACCGAGCTGTGCAACTGTTCTGAGATTTATCTCATGCTTCGCAAGCGTCGTTCCTCAGTTTTGACAAGCCAGCAATTGGCACGAGGATTCTTACGCTTTTTCCAAGTACACTTGCCACAACATGCATGCAAGATAAACAAAACAACCGCTGCAGATAGACTAAGAGCAACATCCCAGTGACTCAAGTGCACGATTAAACACTTTGTAGTCTCACTTGGATCAGGCCGCGTCGAAACCGATCAATACATCAGCTGCAGATTTACTGCGAAACAGTGTTTTGTGTTCTGCTGTGAATAGGGAACAAGCCAAATGCCAAGATGCAATTTGACACATTCTTCACATTGGATTCAGCCCTCGGCTGCCTCTTCGCTCACAACATTTGTAAGTGGGACTGTGGCCAGTCATTGCCGAAAGACTCGAGCGATCCGGATTTCAAATTGACAACGCAGAACCTACAAGTTTGCTTTTGGCACAAGGTGCTCAAAGCTTTTGCAACATCTGACTTGTGGTCTCTACATGTAACATGGTTCTCGGTCGGTGGGATGGGTTGACGTCAATAGTTCTGGTTGTGCAATTCCAAAGGGATCTTACCATAAGATTGCATCCACTCTACTCAAGAGGCGCCAGAGGAGGAGGACGGAGGAGGGAGGAGGGAAGAGGGAGGACGGAGGACGGAGGACTAAGGAGGGAGGAGGGAGAAGGGAGGAGGGAGGACCGAGGAGGGAGGACGGAGGAGTGAGGAGGGAAGAGGGGTGAGGGAGGACAGAGGTCCGAGGAGGGAGGAGGGAGGAGGGAGGAGGTAGGACGGAGGAGGGGGAGGAGGGAGGAGGAGGGAGGAGGAAGGAGGGACTCTGCAGGAGGGAGAAAGGAGGAGGGAGGAGGGAGGACCAAAGACCGAGGACGGAGAAGGGGGGAGGGAGGAGGGAGGAGGGAAGACCAAGGTCCAAGGACGGAGGAAGGAGGGGAGAGGAGGGAGGGAGGGAGCTCGCCAAGCTTGTCCAAAGCCAAAAAACAAACCTGCGCAAAGACATGGGATTTGTTCCTCACAATGTGCAATTAATATCCATGTGCGTTTGCAACTTGTCTGTGAACACCTTGCATCACTTGGGTATACGGAATGGAAGCTTCCAGTGCACAAGAAATATGCTCATTGAAACGGGGAATGAAGCAAGCACAACAAGAGGACAACAAGACTTGCACGTAAAGAAACACAAGTCCACACACATGGCTTCCAGCACACCAAAAATATTAGTATTTTTTGCAGTATTTCATTTTATACTTTTTGGGGTAATAATCATTATGTCATAAATCCCAGAGTTAGCTTACAGCGGTTTTTCTTAAATCATGGTGTTGTGTTGGTGAGCCATGGCGAGCGTTGCCCAGGGCCGGATGATTGTTTCAGTGTCACTTCTGGTACAATCTCCGCAAATCTGGAGAACTTGTTGACTCATCGGTATTGTTCGACCCGCCGCCACTGTGCCATCCCTGATTTGAATGTGGAGCCGTGGACTGTCCTCATCATCCGTATCTGGAAAGTGGTGGCTTGACAGTGTTCCTGAAGAAGAGCCTCGTCTTGCGTATCGTATATTTGCAAGAGTTCCATAGTGCCACAGCGTCCGTGCACTTGCAGACTCTCTTTCTTCCTGTACTATTGGCGCTGGTTCCATTTCTGGTTCCTTGTTAAGAGGGGCACTCCTTTTTTTGCCATAGCCGGGGCAGAAAAGATATTCTGCAAAGAGCTCTTCCGGGTTTCGCCTTCTGGTCCATCCTGGTTGTAATTTTTCCGTTTTCCAGTGTCCTGATGAGTTTTGCTTTTTCTGGGGGTGGAAATCATGCGGGTAAAAGACCATGATGCGGTCTGTTTCACCTCCTGGTCCTGCACTGTAAGTGACATGACCAGACTCGCTTGCTAGTCCCACCGCCGCTCCAAGACGTATTGTCTGCATGGGTGTCAGCGCCACATTCTTTTTAGGAATGCTGCTGAATTGAATGGAAGCTACTTCGTGTGCCCATCTTGCTTCAATACAAATTTCCCCAAGACGGTAAAAAGATGACCATTCCTGCCAGGCTAAGAAGCCACACATGACTTTGTGTCTTTTTGCCGGCGGTGCTTCAGCAGTATCAGCATCAGTCTCTGTTCCCAGTCCTGGAGGAAAAGCCACTGTTTCCGATGGTCCGAGAGATTGTTTGGTACTGATGAGATGGGTGCAAATTCCTCGCCATTCGTCAGTATCAAGTTCTGGCATTGTCAATCTTCTGCTGAGTACTGCAACGTATTGCTCTGCCATTGACTTGACTTGTACGAAGAGGAATTGGATTCTCTGCCATCCATCTGTATCTGGCGTCATTGGTATTGATGTGAGCCTGAATTGTATTTGATGATCTGATACGGCAGATCTGCCAAGGATGATACGTTGCCACGCTTTTGGTTGGAAGGTATACACAGGCATATTGCTATTGAGAGCTCCTACCATAGCTTGGTCGTGAATCTCACCAGTTTCATATCTTTGCTCGGCACACTCAGCACAAACTGCTGGCCAAGCTCCTCCCTCTAACTGGCTGGTGTCTTCATCAAAATCTGGATCTCTTGGACAACTCGGTCGAGCCCAAGTTGTTGCCAGCATGTTGGTACAATATGGACAAACCATTGGGTCTTCTCGTTGAGAGCTCAACTGTCTTTTTTTCATTAGAGCAGTTTCCCATTTTCGAGAGACCCAGTTTTCAGTGGGAGGGTGTGGACATAGCCCTGGTGGTGCCATTGGAGATGAGGTTTTGAGACGGTCGTCTGAATCCAGTAGTGGCGCCTTGCGACCGTCGCTTGATTCCGGAAAGAGCATCCATGTGAGAACGCGACTGTTGAGTCTTTGTACGAAGTTGACATCCCTCATCTGCCAATTTCGTGTGACATTTTGCCGTCCTCTGAATTGTACAAATTTGTCGACTCTCTCATCACTGTTTTTTTCGTTCTGTGTTCGTTGATCTTGGATTCCGTATTGTCGATCGTCTTCATTATCAACTTTCTTCACAAAGAAGATGATGGTTGCTTTGGTCAGAAGAATGCACTTCTAAAATAGTGCATGTAAGAATGTCCGCAAAAACATGGTCCATGAAATCTGGACACATGCAGAATTGATTCCTGGTTCCATCGCAAGATGATTCCTGGTATAGGGTGTGCAAAAGTTGGTAATAATCCAGTCCATTGGGCACGTCCTCTTCTGATGCACTTGCAGATGCTTGCCGATACTTGAGTCTTGTTGCATCATTGGTAAGAAGTTTCTGCTCGGCTTGGTAAGAAGATCATGATTCTTGGACTGCATGGACAATGGAACGCATCCTCCGTCCGTAAGACTGTGGGTTTCAAGCGCACTGTCCAGAGCAAGCTGTGAGGGGCCTGCTGGACATGTTAGCTTCATGGCATGCGAAAAGCAATTACAAAATCGAGCGCAAAACACACACTACGACTCGAGCCAAGCGCTTCTGATCCGCCAATATAAGAGGCAATTGTGACGGTACTATGGCATGATAGACTGTAAAATAATCGCCTTGTTCAATACTTTCCACAATGCGGTGAGAGGGAAGAGGTACTGATCCGGGAAGGTTGGGGACGCGCACCCAAGGTCCCTTGCCGGTGTCACTCATGAGATGTTGTACTCGAACTGACGGATTCCTCGAGTGTGGCAGAGGGCTTCAGGGACCAGTCAGCATTGTGCTGCCATGATATGGAAAGGTCATGCCTGAGTCGCGCAATGGTAGTGGATTCATCTTCCTGTAAAATTGTCATGACGGGTGGTGCATTGGCAAGCGCTTTTTGAAAAGTGTTGTGCCGACTGCTGCCCCATATGCCCCATGCAGTGTAGATGATGTCGCCCTCGTACATGTGTTCTGCCATGGTGACCATTCTGGGGGGTCTAATTTGAGGGTCAGTGAGTGATTTGTCCTGATCATGTGGCAGTGAGACGGCAAGCTGGAAGTGCTGCAGCTGAGCCTCAGAGGATTGTTGGAGAGGCAGAATGGGAAACCTGCCCTTTGGTTCATTGATCATCTGTGAAAGATACTGCTCGAAACGTGGAATGTGCGAACCATGTTGGAACGGTCGATGAACTGCTTCAAATTTGAAGCGCATGAAAGGGTCCATGCTATATAGAACTGGATCGTGTACCAAGAGATGTGCCTGTGGCAGAGTGAGCAATGATTCCACGCCATCATGCATCATGGCCTGGGCATATCGGTTCTCTGCTTCTTGACGGGCCCATGTTCCAAAATTCCCCTGGATTTCGACATTTCTCCACGAAATACCCTCTGGCCATGTGTCCAGTGTGATGCCCTGAGCCGCAGGGTGCGGATTGGAAAAACCTGTTGGATACTCCCTGACCATGCCAATTGGCATTTGTGGCATAGTCTGCATGGTGTTGCCAATGGAATGGTACAAGTAGGCATTCCTGCTCCACGCCTCAGGAAGGCTATCTTTGGTAAAAATAACCGCCTGCAACCAAAGTGCCGGCGGCACTCTTCCTGGAGGAACGTTACCTCCCCACATGTTCTGTCGTACTTGGGTCCATTGCGCAATAACAAGGTGGAGAATGGCAAAGTCCTGCGTGAGCCACTGTCTGGCTAAGTTGAAGTCATAAGAGAACCACGGACCCAGAACAGTTTGTGATGAAGTGTTATGTCGTCCAGCACTGGATCGAAGGTAACCATCCCGCACTGCTCCCATACCAAGTAGGAAATGTCCCACTCCTTGTCCGAGCCCATATCGACTCATGTCATCACTTTGTATATTTGGACCCCACAACTGGCGTGTGGGATCTGCGTCCAGACCCAAGGAAAAACTTCGAGCCTGACGTATCATCAGCAGCCTCTACATCACCCTGGTATTGCACCTCACATCACTCCTCGGACGATTTGCCAACTTCGGCCCTCATCCCCCCCTCTCACCACCACCCACCAGACGCCACTCAGTGAGTTGCAACCGGTGAGCCTGGCATCGTTCCCACAATCCTGCTGCAGCAGTCACTCACGGAATCAACCCAAACCATCATAATGCCGCATTACACTTCATGACAAAAACAAACATCGCGAACATGCCAAACAGCGGATCCTTTTTGTTGCGACCCAAATTCAGGACGTGTCGTTGGGTGAAACCTGAAACCGCCTGGTCAACTCCGGTCAAATTGACCCTCCTTAATAGTCTCAACGGAATCTGTCAGTGATAGTTTTTGACTTCAGCATGCAAAGCGCTGTCAAAAAAGTGCTTTGGACATAGAAAACACCAGCCACATGCACAAAGAGTCACAAAACAACAATTGCACGAATGCAGCGAATGGGCGCTGATGCCTTAGTATCGCGCAGACAAAAACACAAAACCGATGCCACAAATATGCGACATCAACCAAAACAAAACAACAACAACAAAACCGCCACATTGTGAAACTCACTGCGACATTGCAAGTGCCATCCATCGCATTTGGTCAATCGCAAATGCAGTTTTTGTGGACAACCGCACGCGCCGTACTAAAATGTCGCAACGCAAGCGCCATCTTTTTTATGTATATTTTAGTAAACAATGAGTACCCTGCACTTTCCTGCAATTAAACCATTCCCCTCCATCCATTAGTAGGACACCCGGATATTAAGTCCTTCCACAGTTCTTACCGTTAGCCCCACCCTTCCATCGAGACGACTCAATTCAGACACTGCTGTTGCGTTTGCCGCACACTCTCGCTGTTTGTTTGCGTCTTTCAAATGACTGTTGGGTGCATCATATTCCATTTGGTTGCTGATTTTTTGCAGTACCGCTGGCTGTGCTCCATCATCTGTCGCAATCCTCGCACTTTCAATGTACTTGATTGTGTGCGGCGCACACAGGTGTGGGTGTGGCAGTCTTTCTCTTGCTGTATGCAAGCATTTCAATTGTTCTTTAAATGCGATGAAGTGTGGGTAGTGCATATGCAGAAATCAAGTACGGTATGTGAGTGCCAATGCAAACCATTCCTTGGCAATCCAAAGTCCGTAACCCATGGAGTTCAACTCTACTGCAAATGTCTGCATCGCTCTGATCGCTCGTCGTTTGCTGATAGTGCAACCAGTGCATCGTATGAGTTGTCCTCGCACCAATCCTCGTGTTTGCGTCAGTGGTGCCGCACTTACTCCGTGTTGGAACCGTCTTCGCACCAGTGGTATATCGCTGTTGGGGCGGCATTCCTGGATCCATTTCCCATTGTGGTTAGTTGCCTTTGTCAAGACTGTCGTCTTTTTTTAGTATATTAACATCAAATCCCACATGATCTTTTGGTTCTTCCCTCGTAAAACCAAATGTGTTCAAGTGCGCTTTGAAGGTTGCGATTAGTACCCGTCGTAATTCAAGGCAATTGCTTGCTATCATCAATAAGAAGTCATCGATCCACTCCATAAGAATGTATTGTATGACTGGTTGCCAACTCCCGCAATACGATCCCACCAAGTCAATTAATCCCATTGCTGAAATGTGGAAAGTATAGAGGCAATACCACACGTTTCAACACTGCCAAGAAAACACTGAACGGGCTTCCTGTGGTGAGGCCTTTTCTTGTTCGGTACAATCGTTGTCAAACTGCAGTGTATCCGAATTGGAAATCGAATTGTACCACTCTCCACATCTCTCTTTGACAAGCAAGACGCAATAGTCTTTACGGACATTACGGTTTGTGTTTAAGTAGACCATCCGTTTAATTGTAGCTGGTGGTGCTCGGAGCCACAGTCCAATGGTCCGTGCTTCCGATTGGCATAGTACTTCTTTTTGTCCAATTTTTTGTCGTAGTCGTACTTAATTTTAACAATCGCCGCGAAGTTTGCGTCGTCCTGCAAATCCTTGTCTGGAATCCAATGCTAGGTCAAGTGCTTTCCTGCATGCTTCCATGTTGACTTTCTGATAGAAGTTGTCAAGATCATACTTATGCAAAATTGCATTGACTCCTCTGTCAAGTTTCTGCATGTCGCGGTAGGTGCCGTTGAAAGTCCATATTTCCCCCAGTACTTGTCGTACACTGTCTACGAAGTAATGCCTGTACACGCTGTGCTTCAATATGAACAGTCCTGCTTTGCATGTGCTCCAATGCTTTCTCCTTCCTTGCACCTGTAAGCCTCCTTTCTACATGCCAGTAAATCCTCTTGACGATCTTCTGGTTCTCCTTGTTCAAATTTCTCGTGAGTTCCTTGGTGTACATGATGGCATCGTTCCCTTTTTCTCTAACTTCACCGAGTCTCAGTGAAATCAGTCTCGAGGATTTCCTTAGCCATGTACCCGAACCGATCATCAACGTATCCTGCAACTGGAGCTTCTCCAGAGTGAAGGGTCTTCCGTGGAAGGTGCGTCCACTCCGTTGGAAGGATCTCCTGTCAAAACTCTTCCACCTTTTCTCTTTGATCGTGATGCTCGCAGCATGTAAACCTCTGTGAACAAACGGTTCGTTCATCATTGCTTTGGATTCCATGATCACATGGTCTTCAATGGCCTTGATCTCGAAATCGGAGCTACTGGTGAGCATCATAATCGGTACAGCAAATTAGGATGCACATCCTCCCATTCTGCGGGCTTAGCGGTAAAACGGGATTTGGCCTGCCCGGCCTGGGTTGTCACTGAACATGCATCCCCAATGTTCGTTTGTACGCACAAAAAATCATCTATTTGTGCATCCAACATAATGTTGACATGTGTTTACATTGTACCACAAATAAATGCACCACTTATCGCTCAATGATTTGGAGACTCGGTTGCACACATTTGTATTCAACCACTCACCGTTAATCAACTGTAACATCTTTTTGTGGAATTTGAACTTCGAAAGATCCATTACCACCATCGACACCGTGCACTTGATCACATTCAATAATCGCAACAACACATTAAAATTCCTTCGCTGAATCCACACAGTTGTCACATTTTGGCAGAAGCAAGATTCCTGCACCTCGGTAAGAAAAGACAACACACTCTTGAGTACTGAGAGTGTCTGTCCAGGAGCTCGTGGGCTCCATCTTCTCACGCAAACACAGAAAGCCCATGTTCTGGTAACATAGGACTTGATCGACTCACCGTTGGAAAGATTGATTTCCTCGTGGTGGAGATCGTTGGCTTGGAAAGATTTCTTTGCAGCATTCATCAACATAGTATAGCTCATCTGAATTCGAAGAGGATTTCCCCAATCGATTGAAGCTCCCAACTCAGAAAAACTCCAATGAAGGTTCAGCATTGACAACGCACAAGGTCATTGTCGTTCCTTCTTTGGGTCTGGAGTGTCGCCAGTGTGATCGCGTTCACGGCCTTTTTCAAGGAACAATCCTCGTGGCATCAGAGGTGATGTAGCTCGAGATCCTGATTTGCTTCCTCTGAAACCATTGGTTGCATTGCCAATACGGATCTGCTGCTCGTATGCTCGTAATTGTGCCCTCACTTCCCTTGCCGTTTCCTCCGAACTTTGAGAACTGCTGCTTGCTGAGCTCGGAGTCTCCGATTTCGGTTGCTTCATCTTCTCCTTGAGCTTGCGAACCTGTTCTGCCAAGTCATTCAACAGTTTGTCATCATCCGACTCCTTTGCAGGAGAAGCGCCCATTTCATCGTCATCATCGATGATGGGGATTTCTCGGGGTTCGCACACTCGGGGGCTTGTCAGGGTAGTGATGTCCAAGCCATGTGCTGTACCCACACTGCGTATCTGTGCCAGATACGGGAGAAATCGATTCAACTTCGTGTCCATTGTGATGGATTCCTGCATCAATTGGACCATTTGGTCGCTCTCCCTGATGTTGCCGCTCGCTGGCACCACCAAAAGTCTTGATCTTCCGCTGATGATTGCTCGTTGCTGCTCTTCTGATAAGGTCATGCATGTAGCAAAGATCACCGAGCTCTTATCCTTGTTCATAGGGATGTGCTGTTTGTCGAGTTCCCGGGAATCAATGACCTCATCGTATTTGAATACTGATTGGGGTGGTCTGGGTCTGAAATTGCCTCCATTCCCATTTCCATTGTTGCCGTTGTTGCCTGGTGGACCACCATTGCCTTGCATAGGTGGGAGATTTCCTGGTTGTGTACTGGCCCCGTTGCCGTAATTCATGTTGCCTCCGTGGAATGGTTGTTGGGGTTGTTGCCCTCCGTTGTTGCCAGCTCTGTTGTTGCCACCGTTGTTGTTGTAGCCGCCACCGTTGTTGTTGTAGCAGCCGCAATTGTTGTAGCCGCCACCGTTGTTGTAGCCACCGTATCGTTGCCCATTGTTCGCATTACGGTTGGCCCAATACTCATCGTTTTCAATGAACTTGTTTCGCATAGCCATCTTTAGGTTCCGACATGATCAAGAGATCTCCCAAAGGATAGCTTCGTAGCAAAAATGTTGATTTGATATGCACACTGGGTGCAACAAAGTGTGAACAAATGGAATGGAGAACCACAGTATCTGATCAACACTGAATACCAACTCTAAATAGGAATAAGTATTTTTGCTTCCAACCAAACACTGCAAATCTGAAGCCAAAACATTGCAAATGACACAGAAAATGCCACAAACACAATGCAATGACAAAGCTGAAAAAGACAATCAGAAGCCAGAACGCCTCATCAAGTCTAGGCCCTGAACGACTCCACCAAAACCCAAATCTTTTCATCATTCATCAACGCCTTCTTCTCGATTGTGCCTGCAATCTTGGCAGCATGCCACTTCTTTGCCCCTCGCATCATTTGTCGTCGCTGGGGCCCCCACCAATCGGTGGACAGTGCCATGTGGACGCAGCACCACCGCACAGCGCAACAGTAGTTCATGGCTGCTCCCCAGCACTTGAAGGTGCACAGCCACATCATGATGTCAGCCTCGGCCTTTGGCGGCAGAGCCTGCTCTGCAGGCATTTGGAATACTGCGGTGGCAAATCCTTGCCAGCACAACAATGCGGATCTTGTAGAGCCCAAAGAGTGCTTGTGGCCCTCCAGCATCATTTTCTTCACTCTGGCTTCCAGCATCGCCTGCACGTCATGTCCCCGGCGCAGCGCCGCTCCCAGCTGCTGGGCTGCTTGTGTTGGCGTCAATGTCTCCTGAAGCCCCTGCACCCGCATGCGCGCAGACTCTCCAAAGAAAACTCGGTGTGCATCCTCCAGATGTTCCACCTTCAGTTCCTGCGCCAATACTTCTGCGTTGCGACTGTGGTTGAACTTATCCAACAGTGCCATGGTCCGAGCGCTGTTGCGCTCTCTGGCCATCTCCTGCTCATGATATCACTTGGATGCCCGCACATGCGCCAGCAACAGCAACGTGCGCGTCGAAGACTGCAAGTCCACCGCCTCCACCTCCTCAGCGGCAAGGTTGGCGAACTCCTGCCAGGTCCACACCCCGGAACCGACCAGGGTCAATGCAGCCATGCGGCCATCAATGATACTCACATGTGGAGAGTCCATGATGTCAACCATACACCCACTCAGCTCCTTGACCTTGGTCTTGTACGCATCGCCCTTGGAGTCAACAAAGGGGTTGTGCCCCCGGCCCTCGACTTGACATCTTCAGCACAATCGCCTTCCACTGATTGCGTAGAATGCGGATGCGCTTCTGCACTTTGTCATCCTCATTCTTCCAGATGTCCTTGTTGCTGACCACATAGCCCAAGCCAATGCGCTGCAACAATGCCACACTGACCGTGAGCCCTTCCAAGTCTCGGATACACTTCTTGAGGCTTGCCATCGCAGGGAAGACCCATGCCTGCAGGACCCTTCTCACCACCGATTGTGCTCGCACCAGCATCTGTTCGTCCAGAATGATGTGATGCCGCATAGCCTTTCGCAGCTGAAAAGCATCCAGCTCATCCACGCTGTCTGGCTCTCCCGAACTGCTTGATGAGTCCTCGGATTCAAGTGCCTTGTCCTGCAGCTTGGCTGTGCAAGAGTCTTCCTTGAGTGGCGCTGAATCGCACTGGGGCTCCATCTTTTCCTCGGACGATATCATCACCTGATACGACTTTGCGGTATTTGGGTCCTCGTCCCACGCATTCTGAGTCGCTTGCATCCTCAATTGGGTCTCGAGCTTGAACTGCTGCTCGACGGAACCTGTCGGGATTCCAGAACCTGTCCTCAAGGGGACTGCCGGATGAATCCGTGATCTCTTTCGCCTGCTTGGCAAAATAGGTAGCTGACATGTCCAATCGTCGAGGTCGACCGCACGAGCACACCCGAGGCCTTCCACATGGAGATTGTCGCACTGTGCATTCCCATGTGTGGCTGTCCCGCCATGTTGAGAACTTGGATAGGACATGAAAATGCTCGGATGGTTGACACTGAGCCAGCCCTTTTGCGAAGACCATGAACACGAGAACAATGGCAGCGTACTTGCAACGTTGAGCCATAGTTTGGGGTCCGCAATCAAGCAGTAGCTGCAGCTCAAGCCCAAGATGATCCCCCAGGGCTCCTTGGGACTGACCTGCATTTCCATGCTGAGACCCGCCTGCAGCAAGCCTTGGCTGAGAGTGGGAAGAAAAACTCTCTGTCATCCTCTCCTCAAACAAAGTCATGTCCGTCCAAAAGCAACAACATGCATCAACAGAAATCTGACACTTTTTATGCGCACAACGGAAATCAGAAAAGGGCGGCACCAGGTCCTGGTGCCAGCCATAAATGGGACCAGAAGTCCGTAATCCATGATGGCCACTGAGGAGCATCCCCCTGTGCTCCCAGCAACTTCAGCAGGGTGTCATCACCTCGAGATGGAACATCCGCCAGATTTGCACCGCTTTCCACTCGCAGGATTTCTGGATAGCAATTGAGCATGCTGAAATGAAGCCAACCTTGTCCCACAAAAATGTTCTGCTCTGGGGCCTTGGATCCTCCGCGAATCCAGGCAAACATACTGCCCACATTGTCCACGAACATAGTGCACAGAGAATTGCGGACCACTTCGCCATACGTGGCCAACAACAACAATCCAATGATGGTCTCCATCACTCCAATCTGGTTGTCCTCCCTTGCCATCAGCTGCTGGACAATTGCAGCAAGCAATTTGGTCCTGGTGAAGCGCAGCCCGATGTCTTGTCGCCAGATTACCACTGACAATCCCCCATCGCCCGCTGCATCTGTCCACACCAGGGTCCTTGGCCTGTGCCACCATTGAACGCTCACCACGCTTCTGGGCTGCTCTGACGAGCACTGCATCCAAAACCAGCTGGATATAAGCATCCATGGAGAAGCTTCTTCACGGGGCATTGGCGCTGCCGCCTGAGCATAATATGCTCGCACATACGCTCGCCCACACTGATTCATGGATGTTGTGACCACTGAGGAAAACCTCCCCGCCAATTTTGCTGCAATGCCAGCCGGACACAATCGCTCTGTAAGCACTTTGTGCACATCCGCGCTCCATCGCACGGCCTTATCCTCTTGAATCGAAAAGGCAATTTGTTGTTCCTCATCCAAGATCTCCACTTGAACTCCCAGGACCTGCATCTCCTTACGCTCATCATTGGACTTGGCAAGGTCTGTAGGGTAGCCCACTGCTGTCGTAAACTCGTCGACCACATCTCCGGCTCTGAGCCCCGGGGGAACATCCTCAAGATCCACCCCGAAGTAGTCATCCACATAGCGGCAGATCAAGAGCTTGGGCAATCGCCGCGGTGACAGGGCTGCACCCTGTCCCAGCAGATGGAAATTCCAGACTGAAGGTATGTTACCGAAACACGACCCAATGTGTCTCGATACCCACTGGATGCCTGCGAAGACATAAGTTGTCCATGTCAGATGCGCATGGTGCCATACATTGGGACATCGTCGGTATGCCTTGGAAATGTCCCTTTTGAACGTCACCTCTCTAACTGGGAGACGGCGAGTGCAAACTTTGCCAGATGTGTTCAGCGTCTCGACAGGCTGCGGCATGGTCATGAATCCAGCTTCCGCATCCCGGACCGTTTCATTTTTGACATCATGAGAATATTCGTATTCACGGAGCTTGGCAAACACTCGCTGCTTCAGCTCCTCTTGGTTTTCCATGACCTCAGATTCTTCCAACTTCATACCCCACGCTCCTGGTCTCACAAACGGCACGTCATGGGGCATCTCACCGATCACAGGAAAACAGTAGAAGAGGTCATGGATGATTGTCATGTCCTCCACTTGTGCAGCCTCAAACACCTTCTTGAGCAAAGGGATGTTGAGGGTCTCATACAACTTGCTGCACTCTGGCGGCACCTGTGCAGCCCATGCCTTCGCAATCGGCAATGTCTCCTTCTGCCACTCGCGCAGCACTTCCAGAAACATGGCTCTTTGCCCCAGAATCTGTTCCTTGGGTGTCACACTCATGTAGGGGATGTTGGCTTGCAGGGAAGGCTCCGGTTCGATTTGCCATGCATTGGTGCCTCCATGCTTGCAATGCTCCTTGGCCCGCTCATAATGTTCTTGCGGCAGCATGCCACTCCAGGCCCCTCCGCAGTGCATCACTTCTCCGACTGCTGGCCAATTGTAGCAATCGTCATCCAGATACAGCTCATCTTCGGAGGGAATCCCATTGTGCACTGCCTGTACATCTGACAGCTGCCATTGTTCTTGCAGTCCCGCTTGGGCCATCGGGTTGCCTTGGTCCCACTGGGCATGCAGCATCGGCACCACTGTACCCTGCACCGTCGCTTGTGCTCGCATATCCAACGCTTCTCTTGATGCTTGGCCCACTGCTTGGCCAAACAATGCTGGATACGCCTCGAATAAAAAAGTCAACCATCTGTACTCACCCTGCCACTCCATTTGTCCACGCAACACGAAGGGTGGCTTGTACTGCATCTCCTGCGGTACTGGAACATCCACCTGCCATAGAGTGGGTAGATTTGTCAGCAAAGCGAGCGGCTTCATGATGACCATTCAGTGTGCGCGAAAGGTGGTCTCAACAAAACCAACTCCTTGAAGCATATGCAATTGCATGAACGGCTGCAACAACCACAGCAGAGACAACTTTGGATTTTCGATGATGAAATAAGCCTGTACCTGGTACAGGCATGCTGCCAATAAAACTGAAAACAGAGCAAGGCAATTGCCTTCACTCACTTTGTGCTGCTCATCTACCCGTAGACCATAAAGACCCCACGGCATGAGCGCAGACCGCAACCTCGGAAGCCTTGCCAATGTGTAGGTTTTGCAAACTGTGCCCAGCCAAGCCAGGCACACGTAGGCCTGCAATGCCAGATCAGAAAGTTCTCGCCAATACAGGAGTACATCAAGGTGCTTCGAGTTTTTGAGCTCCCAAGGCACCGCTGTCGGCACACGATGTAGCCTCCAGCCACAGCTGATGATGCATTCACCGGCCATCAGTTCCACTGCCCATTCTCCAGAAAACAAACTGAAACCAAATCATGCAACCATCCGATGCTCAAGTTTGCAACCCCCAAAATCCCACATACCAACCTTCCAACTCAAAACATCCAATCTCACTCAATGCGAAACCATCAGCCAAGACAACCATGAGCCATGCTGCGCATTTTCCAACCTTGCAGAATTGTGACGAATCACAAACAAGTTTGCTGACCAAACAACAGCATATCGAAGCATTGTTCTAAGCTGCTGCGAATGATTGGTGTGTTCAAACACCTGTAGCAATCGGCCATTCGTGAATGAAACTGAGACTGAGACTGAGACTGTGAGACTGAGACGAGGCATGAAACGCATGTTTGTCCACAAACACTGCCCGCAATCTTCTGCTCAATGGCTTCTTCAGCATTTTCGCACCCTTGATACTGACAATCCCCACCGCTGGAACGATCACAAACTCTCTTCTTCTTCCAAACATCGAACGCCACTTCTGGATCAAATAAACAATGGAATCTCTCGTAATCCTGTGCTCGACATTATTACAACAATTCTCCACATCCCTCTTGTGGAAGAAAACGCAATTTAAAGATGAATTTTGGTCTCCTGGTGAATGGACTGATTACCAACAGAAACCCAGCCAAGCACTTGGCCAACAGAACAAACATTGCGTTGGCAAGGAAATGCCGTCTTGATGCAATACCGCAACACTCGGGATCCAACAGAAAGCAAGTCACGTAAAACATGGGCAACATAAAAACCTGCTGGACGCCACTTACTGATAAACAAATCTTCGCCACAAAAACCAATGCATTCAAGCCCGAAACTGAGGGCACCAAAACGATGACGATGAAACGGCTTGAACAAGCACCCCCGGTGTAAAGCAAAGAACCTCTGGGCTTCCAAATGCACAATTTCTGCGCAAGGCTGCACAACCAAAACAACATCCGTGAATGCAACATTGAAGCGCTTCTGCTGCCACAGGCAGGGACAACGCAAACTGATGGTGTCATCTTCTTTGTCAAAAAAGCAAACAACAATTCTCCTGTGACAAGAAGCTCTTGGCAACAAAAAAACAACCTCAGATTTGACACAGGTCTGCCCCCTCCAACTTGCAAACCCCAAATGGTCAGCTAACATCACATATAACTCGGACTGGATGTTTCACCCAAACCCAACCGCAACGAACAACTCAAGTTATTCCGCCATTGAACCCGATCAAACCAAACAGCGCGCTGTAGGCAAAGCGAGCGCGAGCGCAAATGGGTCAACAAAAAAATAACCAAAGTCAAAACCTTGTGCTGCAACAACGCCACTGACTGGGTGCTGCGTTTCCGGAACAGCAAACACTCAACAGTTACTCCGGTCAGTAGCTCCTCGTTCTCCTTGAGATACTCCCCTTTGATGTCAAACTCGTAACTCGTTCAGAATGCCCATGGTGTTTCTGTGCCTGCCCACTGTGTTGCTACACTGTCTGTTTGTCTGCAATTTGTCTCTTTGCTTGACGGTTGAACTTCTCATTCAATTGTGGTTGCTTTGGACCGCATGAATCGTGAATGGTGTACTTCCCATTTTTTCATGATCGCCCGTATCAAGTCCCCGTTTCCTTTCTCCTTTGGCATTGCGTCTGCAAATTGGTGACTGTTGCCTGAGATCCATCGCACATTGCAATTGCTGTGGATCAGTGCCTCCTTGGTTATCGCGATGTGCAATGCGCTACGCTTGTCGTTAGGAAGTCCATTTGCAAGGTGGTTGGGATGAACATACGTGCCCTTAACACCGGTGAAAACTGTAATGTTGTAACGCACTGCGCGATCTCTCGACTCTCTCTTGCACCCCCCCCACCAATGCATCAATTGTCCCCAAACACATTTGTAATATTGTGCAATAACAATGGCCTCATCAACCGCTTGTAATTCAACACTGCAACTACTTTGTGCCAAGCTTGCGTTTCAAACGATGTGACTTCCAACATAACGGTGATATCTCATGGTCGCCCCCTTGTCTCATGTGGCTGCTGGTTACCAATAACATCCATGCCGTTTGTGGTTCGTTGTCTTTGGCGTTAACCCATGCTGCATCCGCTGCCACTATAAACATCATTGCCTCATCATGCACCTTACGCACAGTGAACACATGTCTGCATGTTCTTTTGCAATGCGTAACAACCTGCCGGCCTCCAACATGTCTGAAACCCTTGGATGCGGATAGCATCCCTGAAAGAACCTGGATGGACCGCACAAATCCGGTCCAATCTCGCGTGCCAAACACAACGCTGCGCCCACTGCACTTCTCAATTGCGCGATCCGCTCTGCACTGCATGGTTGTGATGGCTCCTTGCCTCCTTCTTCTCCGCGGCATTAATTGGAATTGTCTCGAACTTTCGCGCCGTTGGGATCTGATGCATTGCGACATTGCCATTGCCATGCTGTGTATGTACTTACCTAAGAACTTGCCATCGCAAGTGGTCCATTTTCCAAAACGATAGATTTCGCGTAGCTCTTGCATCTTGGATTGAAAGAACTTGTCCCCACCACCGCATAAATCATCAACAACAAAACTGAATGCTCCAACACATTTTCCGTTCTGGTGCAATCCGAATAAACATGAATCGTAGGAACTCTGTCGAAAGCCAAGCCTCGCTAATGTTTTTGTGAAACTTCTAAACCATCGCAATGGTGAATCCGGTAAACCATATAGATAAGTTTAACTATCTTCAACAACTGCCCCAACTTCAACCCATCAACACCATCGGGAAATTGTGAACAATACAACTCGCCCTGTTGTCGCTGATACCTGTCACCTTGAATGAAAGCAACGTCAATCTGCAATCTCAACTTCCCAACCCTGGTTGGCAATCATCTGCATCGCTAATACCCAAACTTCTCAGCTCACCATCGGACTGGAAATCTCGAAAGTGTCAATGTTCGGGCGCGATGCCCCTGGATGATCTACCTGGCCTTGGCTGTGTCGGGCACTCTGTGGTCATCTCCTTTTCTCCACGCATAGAACTGTCTTGATGGCACGATACGTTTTGGGATCCTCCGCCTTATTTTCCTTGACTCCTCCACGCTGATGGCCTGAACAACTTGTGCCGTCCACATGTCTGTCCACTCCTTCTCCTTTGCTGTACAGAACAATTGTCGCTGAACTGGAATGAAATGCCTGTAATTTAACTCCCTGTTCTTTGTCTTGCCCGCTCGATAAACTTCTCTTGCTAAAAACACTTCTTGATCAACTGATAATGCTTTGTGATTCCTGTCCACTTCCTGATGCGCATGTTCAATCCGCGCCTCCATACACTGCATCACAAATTCCGACTCACCATCGCTTGGTATCGGAACTTGATGAAACGGCACTTCTGTACGATGTCTTTTGTCTGGCACTCCTTGGTCACTGCTGGCTGCTGTAAAGCTCGATCCTTGTCTTGGCCGCACAATGCCTTCTGACCGTGCCGTGAACGGTAGATCTGCTTCCGGTAATGCCACTGGCATTGCTGGTTGTGCCTCATCGTCAGCTGCTGCTTCATCCTCATCAACATCTTCTAATCTCAGTGGACTCCGTTCTCTTGCTTTTTCCTCCTCTGCCCCTTCTTGTCGTCGACGTTCTCGTGCCCTCTGCCTCTCGTCGCGAGCAACCTGGTGCTCTGTCGGTGGTAACTGCAACCTTGGCATCTGCGCTTGTGTAGGCACTCTCCGATCACGTCCTCTCCAAGGCACTGTCTGCGGTAGTGTAGCGGTGTCGTTCTCCTGTCTCTTCTCAGCTTCATCGTTGTCTGCATCTGCCTCTGCCCTTGGTGGTTCCGCCTGAACTCCTTCTTCATCGGGTGGTACTTCGGTATGTTGTAAATCAATGATTCTGTTGTACTGGTAATTTCCCTTCTCCTGTCACCTGGGCCTCGGGAAATATCACTTCCATTGCAATCACCTCCTCGCTTGTAATGCGTCGTAGATGACTTCTTGAGCATCGGAGAACAAAATCATTGTGCACGATGATGTACTTGTCGTGTTCACGATGCACAATGGTCGCTGGTCCGTGCCAATGAGCCAACTGAGGGCCCTTGGTCTTCTCCTGCCTCCAGCGGTAACACAAATCTCCCGTGGCAAACTCCTTGGTGCCCTGGCTCTTACGAAGCATAGCACGCTTCCAATGCTGCAGTGCATCGCACTCCGCATATGCTGCTCTTGCCGTCATGCGCAACCTGATGCATTTCTGTACTGCTGCATCCCCTGCCTGCAGCCTACTGTAGACAGAATCTCCAGAGTCGGTGGCTCCTCACTGTTGCAGGTGCCCTCGGGCATCCTTGGTGGTCGCCCAAACACTCTGCCGCATGAACGCATTTCACAACATGCCACATTCATTGAATCCACCAACTCGAGGAACTCTGCATGACTTTCAATGGAATGTTCTGACAATTGTTTGAAATACATGTCTTTCCAAACTCCACCAAGTCTTTCAATTCTGGCGTTGTGGTGTGCACTGTAAGCTGCAGTAATTTTGAAATGCGTCCCTTCTGCATTTGCTTTGTCCTTGAAAAGACAATGCACAATCCCTCGCTCATTGTCGACCACTAACACCTTGGGATGACCGTATGGTCGTATCCACATCTGTCTGTATGTCTTCCGCATCTCCACGCTGCTCCTGTCAACCATTGGCGCCACAAGCTGATGTTGTGTACCCCAACAGACCAAATTCAAGAGTGGGATTTTGGGTTTGTTGTTCTGTCCATGATCCTCCGAATGCGGTACAAACATGATGTCACAACCCACAGTGTGGCGGAACTCGTAAGCAATGGGAGTAGGAATTCTGGATGGGGCAGCACTCTGTTTCGTCGTACGTGCTGCACATGTACCACAATCTTTGATCACTTTTCGCATCGCAGTAATCAATTCCTCTCGTGCATCACCCAATTTAAGCACTGCCATGGTTTCTCCCATTCCTGCATGCCCTAGGTTGTGGTGTATCTTCCGAGCTGTCCTTTCCCAATCTCTGTCCTCTGTCGCCACTAAACACAATTGCTCATGCACCACTTGGACTTGCTCATCTGTGAATGTACGCTTGCATGCGTCCTCAATCAATCTTTTCAATTGCAGTTGGCACTGTTTAGTGTACTCCTGACATCTAGTGGATCTCTTCACGCTCTTTCCATCCTTATCAATGGTGGTTCCGCAAATTGGTTCGTGTATGCAACCAGGACATCGTTTTGTAAACAATTCAACGCCTTTAGGACAATTTGTGGCCAGTATGGTTGGTTTACGCACTCTCCTTCCAATTAAGTAGTCCACCAAACCATATGCACACATGTGGTGTCGATTCGCAATCACGCAAGCATGCTCCAACAACTTCAGCATACGTTCCAAACTCCATGCACGTGATGTCATTGGATGCTCAATGTAAACGAATCATCCACATTTAATCTAATGCAATGCCAACTCAATACAAAATTCCAACATCTTGATAGCATCTTGCAATCGTTGTTGTCCAACCTCACTTTCCATGAGTCCAGGATTCAAGTTTTGCAGAATGGACATCATGGTACAAGGAGGTGACATGCCTATGACCAGCGATTCCTTTTTGTGCACAACATCTCGCACAGCCTGTCTGCCCTGACGAATCAAGGCGTCCCAGCCACTGACAAGATCAAAACTCTGGGCCTTGTCCTCGTAGACATCATTGATGATCTTCCCCACTCGTGGGGGTGAAAAGAATTCAAGCAACAACATCTGGCCCTTCTTGAGTTTGTCCACATTAATCTTCTCCTTGTCTTTGGCACTGCTGGCATTTGTGATCCGCACCTTCTCTTCCCGGTTCCGCTCTGCCTCAGTCACTTCCTGCGAAAGCATAGCCACTTCTTCTCGATGTTGGTATAATGCCTTTCTGTGCCATCCACGTATCTGCTTGCGTAACCCTGCTTGTAGTTCCTTCGTCTCCTCCTCCTGTGGCTCGTAGTGTAGCTCAATGGTGATCGCTACCTGTCGTTGATCACGATTGATGTACCTGACTTGCCCAATTGGGCTGTCACCGATCTTGATCTCCATGTCTTCCAGCACCTCTCCGTCTGTTGCCCTTCGCGTGATTCTCCTGCGCACCCTCGACCAATCAGGACCAGTTGCAAAGTGTCGAACATGTCTTCGACTGGTCCTCTTGGTCACCCAAGCTCTCAGGCCTGGGCTGGGGGAGTAGCGGTCACTGGCACCAACGGGTTTGGCGGTCCCGCTGGCATTGGTTGCGACTGGTCGTTGCCCCATCTCCTCTGTGGCACAGCTTCCTCCGGCCTTGCTCCCATCACTGTCATCGGAATGATGTAATCTTCCTCGAAGTCCGTCAGTGGCACCGCCTGCATCCATCTTGCAAGTGGGGCTGACATCCGTAGTGTGGCAGGGTTGGCCGCATGGTTGTCCGCGATCACGTGGATCATCTGTAGCACCTGTGGGTCTGTGAGCACCTTCTCGTCCCTCAACACCAACCTCAACTGATGGAGGAAATTTCCCAGGAACCTGCTGCAGACTTCCACAATTGGAGGATTGTGAAAGTGAAGTCCGCACAGCTCCGTGTGAATTTGCGTGACTTCCATCATTCGGTCGGTTCATGTCCTTTCGGGAATCCAGAGTGGTGCATCTTGAGGTAGGATACCCAACACTTCTGGCCTCGTCTCTCCTGGCCTGGATGTTGGTTGGAGTGACTTCCAGTGTTTGTACTGCAGGAAGAAATTTGCCAGATGCACCTGTGCCTTTGTCTTGTCTGGCAAATCGACCACCCACTGGGCATATCCTGGCACGTCCCGAACCACTGCCCAGTAACTGTTTCCCGTGTGTTTTCCGAATGTCATCTCCTCCTCGCCCCATGCTGTCAGTAGCCACTGTGGTGCTGGTCTTCCTTCTTGTAGCCTTGTCGGTATCGTAGCATCGTGTTGCTGGAGTAGTCTTTTGAGACAGTCGTTCTTGAGGCAAGTCACTTCCTCTGGACACTCCAACCTGTATCTTTTTGCAGCATCCACCAACTCCTGCTTTATCCATGTGCTCTTTGCTTGGATTATCCTGAAATCGTCTCGCTGCTTCTTGCGTTTGCAGAACGGGACTGTCCCTGAATCGTCGGCTGCCATCGTAGTTCTCGTCTTGAAGCTTGTGAATCTTGTCCTGGTACACTTGGCACGGCGCAGGCTTTATGCCATCGACTGCGATCACAGAAACTTCTTGGGCAGAACTTTGAGCCATGCAACGATACACTGAATTACTTATCACAGTACCCTTTGCAAACCTATCCAATTTAATTTGCCACGACTTCCTATTTTTCCCTCTCAAGCATTGCACACTGTGTTTGGGTCCTCGGAAACACAATTTCCCGGTGCGGTGTTCTGTGATCCCATCCAGAGCTTCCAGAAAACTTTCAGAGATCAGCAATGGAGTCTCTTTGGGTATCAAAGCAACCCTGACCAAGATTGTCGCACCGTTGACCCCTATGGGTATCAGAGCTGTGATAATCGAAACATACTTCTTGCCATCACCAAACCTGAACACCCTATGTCTTGGCAAGAGTTTAGTTTTCAACCCATGGCTGTGTGCAAAACCCATCAACTCTGCTGCAACTTTGTAACTGCAACAGAATCGTGTACAACCTGAGTCCAACACACCTTGCACAGAGTAGCAGTTGGCTTGCATTGCAACGCTCTTTATATATTTCCGAAGGGAACTGACTTGGTCTGCAAAATCGGTATGCAGCTGCTCAGTAGCTGGGCTCTTCGTAGTAGTATTCTCCGTATTTGCACACAGTTCCTCCATCTCCTCTGGCATTGGTGGAACGTGTTGCCCAATTTTGCGCTGCTTGTTCTTCTTGCCTCTCCTGCTCTTCCTCTTGTGCTTCTCCATGATGTGCTCGAGCTTCTCTCCCCTTTCCTCCACATCCTCAAGATCCGACTGCCAGAGGTACTCATCGCAGAATGAGCTAGCTGTGTGTGATTCCACATGTTAATTCACACTCAGAGCAACAGAGGTATTGGTCATATTCACAATAGCGTCCGCATCTGATGGGCTTGCCATTGCTCTGGTGCTCACAGCGTCTGTTGGAGATTTGAAGCATTGACTCTGACATCAAGTTGCAGCCCGGGTCATAGCAGTCAGGAATGATAGTATTCCATGGTGATGGTATCGCATACTCCTCCTGCGCCTCTGTTGCCATTCGGGCATCGTCGCCATCCTCGGACACGTAACATGCCCACATTCCTTCCTCATCAGCCTCCCTCTCCTCATCTTCTGCTGCGCGTGCCTCTACTTGTTTGTCTCTTGAGGACTTTCCTTTGAGTGGGGGACCCTTGCTCCTCGGTTGGAAGGGCTTGCAGTTTCTCCTTTCTTCAGCCATAAGTGGACATGTCAGTACCCAATGTCCCACTTCATTGCATTTCTTGCACCTGGTTCTGCTGATCAAATTTTCAATCCACTTTTGCCTCTCAGCAGTTCCCTTGGGTGGTGCTCGAAATTGCCTTGCCGTCTTTTTGTGGCGTGCAATGGACTTGGCTTTGTCCCAGTGTCCTTTTCTGGCATGCTCAATCGCCGCCATGACATCCTCCTCTTCTAGGATTGGGTCTTCCTCCAGTGTATACAAAATGGTGTCATAGTCGTCAGAGCTGTAACCTTCTTTTGCTCTGTAGGCTTGCTCTCTCTTACCTCCACTGCCGCCACGGTAGCCGTCATCATCATCATCATCATCATCATCATCATCATCATCTTCCGCCAAATAGTTGATCTCCTTGTGAGCTTTGCCAGATTGTCCGCTCTGGTTTCTGCGAATAACTTTGTCCAAGACTTCGTCGTCTCGCAGATTATGCAAAACTTCTCGGACTCCGCTTACACTGATGTTGTCCTGACACTGGGTCAATACCGAAATCCTCTCTTCTTTCATCAGCTTTGCTTGTCGTAAAAGCACGTATGCCTTCACCTCTTGATCCAAAGCCACACCATGGGCATCAAGACGAGCAAAGTAAGACATCATGCGCTGTGACAATCTCATTATGGATTCGCAGCCACGCCTCTCTGATCCATACAAGCATGGTTCAAAGTCGAGAAAATGTTGATAGCGCGAGGTTGCTCGTAAATCACCACGCGCCATATCGAGGACATACTGTGAACCCATGGAGCCAATCTGTTTCACGAACTTCATATCCATGCTCTTCAGCAACTGCTGTATCTCCTCAATGGCTGCCTCTAATTGCTCGAAAAACAATCAGGCCCCCAACATAGGGTCGTCCTTTTTGAGGATCTCCCTGTGATCCTGCCAGAGCTCAACCTGGAGTGAAAAGCGCTCAATGTTTATAGGATCTTGAAGCTTTTCAGCCTTAGTGTCCTCAAATTGAATCGGGGCATTCGTCCGGTCTCCTCCAGAGCAGTCTCCGGACCGATACCAGGTGGACGTGTCACTTCTCCGACTCTCTCCTCTTCATCCTCGTCCGCCGCCATCCTTGATCTTCTTTGGGATTGCTATCTGCACACAACCTTCACACCAATAGCGTCAATCTCAACCACTGGCTCCGCTACCACTGAATGTTTCACCCAAATCCAACTGCAACGAACAACCCAAGTCATTCCGCAATGAGGCATTCGAACTCGATCAAACCAAACAACGTGCTGTAGGCAAAGCAAGCGCGAGTGCAGCGAGCGCAAATGTTTCAGCAAAGAAACAACCAAAGTCAAAACCTTGAGCAGCAACAGCTGCACGCAAAGAATGCACTCACACATTATGCAAACAAGGGTAAAAGCATCGCAAGATTCACACTTGGCATGGTTGACAACAAAATCCTTTCTCTTCTTGGTGGAGTTTTGAAACACGAATAGAGCTCAGCAACGGTAGGAATGACCTTAAATTTTGCATTCGTGAACTAAGGAAACCACTCCGCCCGCGCGGTGGCTCGCGGCCTCACACAGCAGTGGCCAACACTTGAGACTGGGACTTCCAGGTGTCGCTGCATCCACGCACAACTGCATGGCCAAGAAATAAGGTCTGCGGAGCTCATGAACTCCCTGATATTGACAAAAAGCTTTTGGCCTGCAAGAAGCTGGTCCTTCAACTGTTCACTGTAGCATTGCATCCAAATCTTCTCATGAGATAGGCCTTTGACATACGGCCAGTTCAGCATCAACGAATGGAGGTGAGCACTCACAACAAGGACAGTCTTTTTGGAGCCTGACTCAATACGCCGAAGAGCCAGAGCATAGGACTTGTCATCCAAAATCCTGTGGCAGTGGGGAATGAGATGAAGAAGAGCCCATGGCCTCGCACTAGCAAGATAACGAACTCGAGCGCACTGTGACCACCCTTTGGGCCTCAAATTTCCCAACTTGACGGCAAGGGAAACCAAAGAGTTAGCACCACCACCTGATACGTGAGAATGAAAACGAGCAGAACTTGGCAGTTTGACACCTGCACGAGAAGCAAGTCTTGTGAAAAGTCGCCAAGGCTTGTCTTTCTGCACAATAGCAATGGCATGCTTGGAGCCATAGGATACGTCAGCGTGAAATTTTCGAACATAGGGCATGTTAAGAGAGGAATGCCACAAACGAATAGCATCAGCCTCAGCAACAGACAGCACAACATAGTCAACTTCTTTCTGGCAACAGAAGGGCACCCAGACAACATTGGCATGACAACGTCTACGGAGAACTCGATAGCACGGTAAGTCCTTGCCTGAGTTAGGACACACAATGTCCCTTACATGTTCATTCCACCTGCGCTCGCCTCTGTTGGTAACACCAACGTAGACATCAGTTGAGCTGTAATCAATGGCTGCATAAATCATGTTCTGATTCCAAATCACACCATTGTAGCAGGGGTCCATGATAAAGGAGGGCTGAGCATAAGCATCAAGTCTTGCCTTCCAAACTCTGTGACGACCAAACTTGGAATGGCAAAGAAATCTTTCCAGAGCCCAAGCTCTGATCCAGTTCATCAACTGGAAGCGGCAATTAGCGATAAACACATCATGCTGGTTGCCTTCTGACCTGAATTTGTGGACAAAATGTTCAATGCATTGAGCAGAAAACCAAAGAAAGAACTTCAAGAACTTGCATCGAAAATAATCATTGAGAAGCAAACCATGACAACAATAAGATATCAACAAACAAAGACACTTTTTGAAAGCAACATCGAAATTAGTGTCTTCAATGCACATCACCTCTTGGGTGACGAGCTCATCTTGGCGTTGGTCGAATTCCAACGGAAAAAGCAAACACACCATGCAAGGAATCAGAGATCTTGATCTTCCGTATGTACACGGAGGTGGCTGAAAACCACCATGAAGTCAAGCGCAGAGATGCCACCTTGAGAAGCATCACATGCCAATTCATGGAGGCAAGAGCCAGAATCAGATAAGCATCCCATCACTTCTTGCGACCAATTTTCTTTGCAGCTGGATTGCCAGAACCTGGCTCAACATCACTTGGCTTCTTCTCAGGGGTGAGGTCCACAAACATAGCTGAGGCAGAGCCCTCTTGAGAGCTCGCAGGTCTGCTGAAGAGACGCTCTTTGAGGGAGTCAGTACTCAAGTCACGAAAAAGAGTCTTCTTAGATGAATCAACTCCATCATCGGGGCTCGCAACATCAGAAGAGTCACCCGGTGACTTTGCAGATTTCATAGCCTCCATTTCTCTCTGCATCTGGTGCATTTTCTCTTGCATTTTCTGAAGGGCACCACCATCTGACTTCACAGTGTCCTTTTGGGCATTGTTAGCTATATCCCAAGCCTCGATGAGAGCCTGGTCATCGAAATTGTTGAGCTTACCTCTCATTTCACTGTGAGCCTTGCCAACCTTATTCAAGAACACGCCCCAATCAGGAGGGTCGCCAGCGAGGTCCAAATATCTTGAGATTTGGGCGATACGAATTTGGGATTCGTCACGGCCAATGTGAGCCCGAGCAAAAATAGGCACCACAATGTCACTCGAAGCAATGTATGCATTTTTCAACGTGTTGAAAGCCATCGTGTGAGTGATCACACTTGGATCAGTGGTGACTTTTGGCAAATCAGCCACTCCAATGCGGAGATCACAGACGTCACGGTCACGTACCATAAAGGAGTTCGATGCACGATTCTGTTGAGTAGTCTGCTGTTGCAGCTGAGGCTGCTGTTGTTGCACCTGAACTTGTGGAGAAGGGTGACCCATCATCCATGATGGCATTGGAGGTGAGAAATTGGCTGGACTTCCAGCAAAGTTTTGTGCCATCATAGGTTGAAGTTGAGCAGTCCAACTCGGAGAGTTTCCTTGGAAGCCAGGCTGGGTGTTGAACCCGCCATTCTGTTGCTGCTTCTGAGCACGCCACAAGGCAGAAGCAATAAATCCATTCTGATGGGTCATGGTGAGGACAAAAATTGTGCTAACAAAGGAGCGCCGGTGAACCAATCAAGCAATCAAGAGCAACCAAGTTTCCGTCAGGAGCCTGACGTGAACTCACTCGTGAGCACGGAATGAACACCAAAAATATCAACAACAAAAAGATGAGATGAGAAGAGAATAACAACGTGAAACGAACGAGTGTATAAATCTCAAAAACGCCCACAAATATGTGGAAAAAAATCAAGATACTATTCGTCATGAGACAGCTCAAACGCACACACAGCAAAGCAACACACAACACACACACACCACCCACGCGCGGAGAACAACGGAAGAATGCCAGAAGGCAGGAAGGGGACCCGGCCAAGCACACCGCAACCCAGGAGAGACACACACAACGCCAGCAAAACAAGCAAACCAAAAGCAAACACGCCAACACCAACCCAACACAACCAAACAACAAACACTGCAGAGCAACACAGCAGGGCAAAGCAACACAAAACACAAACACACACAACACAAGAGGAGGCCCCCAGCATAAAAAGCTGGAATTAAAAAGAGGGTAGTCCTCAAACACCAGTCGCCATGAACAACCGGAGTCTGCCAGAAAAACCAAACTCGCCCCGATAAACCAAAACGCGATTGCACATGGGGCTGACTGACTGCTCCATCAGAAGAATCCGTCTGCTCCCCCTCATGAAAAAGAAACGTCTCCACCGCGACATAATAAAAAAACCCAAGCTGGCTGGCGATTGTTCTGAATCACAGGTCGGTGGGTAGCTCAGTGAAGAATGCATAACTTTGTCTGAGGAAAAAAACACTTGCCACTACTCAGAAGCAGCCACAGCAAAGCATCCCACAACGGTTATCGCTCACAACGTCAAACAGGGTGCCAAAAACTCCGCCAAATGCACATGGCAGAGCCTTTTGCAAAAACACTCAACACCTCTCATGAAGTAGAACCGACACTTCTTCTTCTTCCCCCAACGCGTTACCGCTCTGGAGCTGATTGACTTTGAAGTTGCAAATCGCTACCAAACTGGCCACACAGTGAAGTGCTCTGAAACTGACTTGGCGAGGGCTTCTAAGACTGCTCCTTTATGAAAACTGCTTCTGAAACTGCGTCTAAAACTGCCTAACTCAAGAAACACGTTTCTAAGACTGCCCCTGGCAGATTTCAACAATTCGAGATTGGTGCATGCAACGCTTGCTGCGATCTAAATCCAATGCACCCTGGCACTATTGAAATTCGGCAGGTGTTTCGACGCTGGTCGCCTTTGGGTTCTTGTCGTTGAATTGACGTTTGTAAACATTGTTAATTTGTTTGCACATTTTCAAGGAACGGGAGTATTCGAATCGAATCGGCAATATCCGGATAATCATTCATCTGTTCGAATCGAATCGGTTTCATTATTCGAATTGGTTTGCATTATTCTGCAATATTTGGTTGCGGTGACTATTCGAATCGAATCGAATCGCTTTCTGGATACTCGCAGATATTGAGCAGATATTCCCAAATATTGACATTTTTATTGTAATCATGTGCTACGCATGAAATACTTCCAAACGAAACAGCAAACGAACGATCCTAATAACGAAGCAACAAACGAACGATCCAATGTAATTTTGCATATGTTCCTGTACTAAAATGACGAATATTAAATTTCAATATTCGAAAGCAAAAATAAAATAATTTGTATTTTCAATGTAATGATGTACTACGCATGAAGCAAACACTTCCAAACGAGACACAACAGAACGATTCCAATGTAATTTTGCTTGTGCTCCTGTACTTGAATGACGAATATTAAATTTCAATATCCGAAAGCAAAAATAAAATAATTTGTATTTTCATTGCAATGATGTACTGCGCATGAAGCAAACATTTCCAAACGAGACACAACAGAACGATTCCAATGTAATTTTGCTTGTGTTCCTGTACTAAAATGACGAATATTAAATTTCAATATTCGAAAGCAAAAATAAAATAATTGGTATTTTCATTGTAATTATGTACTACGCATGAAATACACACTTTCAAACAAAGGAGGGAATGAGCGATTTTCAATTGTATGCATGTACTAAATATGACAATAAAAGATGCATGAATTCAACAATAACAGAATAATTCGAAAATCTGCCAAAGCGCAGCTACGCTATGCAATAATTGCAAAAAATCTGAATATTCGAACTGCAATATTCGAATTCAATATTCGAATTGGAATTGTTCAAATCGAATCCTGGCAATATTCGGATAATGCATTTGAATACTCGAATTGGACGAATTGCAATTGCATTCGGTAGCATTCGAATCGTTTGTTTCCTGCATTTTGTTTTGAAAAACAATGACAATCGTTTTCAATTTTTTAAATGTATTTTGAATAGCTCGCAAGCTGCCAAGTGACAATTTCCTGCATGCACATCTGTTACAATAACAACAGGATTGCCCATATAGGTTCGCCAACACCTGGCCAATTGTAAATAAATAAAATGATTTCCTGGGAGCTCTTGGGTTGGAAGCACGCATGCTCATGGGTTGGGCTCATGGGTTGGGCACGGCGAAGTCGCCTCGCCGAGTGGAACAAACCTGTTTGAACTTTGGGCAACGCGTGCTCAGCATCTGCTCGCTGGCTAGGGGCCAACTGCCCGCGATTGCTGGTTGGCCTCTGCTTCTGGAGCTGCAGTGTTTGCAGCTGTCGCTTGCGCTGGCCTGTGGCAAGCTCTGCTGTTTTGAGCTGCTTTAGCCGCTGTAGTGCTTGCGCTTCGGGTCCGGTCGGGTCGCGCACTACAGCGTTGCAGCGCCGCTTTTGCTTTGCTGGGTCGGTCTGTCCCAGTCATTGTTGGAAGCTTTCAGCTTCACCACCATTACTTAGCGTCAAAAATGACAACAATGCAAACCAAACATGTCTCCCACGAAGGCCAACACCGCCAACACTATCACTAACACCATCACCATCTTGAGCAGACACTTCGCTTCTGAAATAAATTCCGTGTCAACGTCTGCCACGAACTAATTTAAAAAACATATTATAATTGTAATACAAAAATGCTTCGCCGCTGTTAGAAGCAGACCATCGCCTGCAACCATGCCAAATCGTCTGCCACGAATTAATTTAAACAAAAACCATTACAATTTTAACACAAAAATGCTTTGCCATGGGCAAAAGCAGACCATCGCCTGCAGCTATGCTAAATTCGCATGCTCCAAACCTTGCAAAAACAAAAGTCTAGAACTCCGCAAGCAATTGTGCCTGCAATTTTGCGCATGCAACTTTGAACGTATTAACCCTGACTACAAGCACACGCTTGCCACGATTTAACTTTTTGGGCACACCATTGTAAAACATGTGCAGGGCTATGTAATTCAAAACCTGCAAGGAATTAGGGCAGCCCCCTAGTACGCAGCTGCCACTGCCTCGACTTACGCCTCACCAATGGCGCAGCAGAGCTCCGTGTAGGCCCATCAACAACCTCCACACAACACTGCTGCTGCGTCTCCTGATCCTCCTCAAGCACCTTGTCAACCTCACCGCCACCCCCACTCTCAGCACCAACCAAGCACCATTTGCTTCTCGCAACCTTCATCCACAAATTCTCCACCGCCACCAGCGCCTCCATCTTCTGCTCCGTAATTGTGGTCTCCCAATCACCCGGCTGATACTTGAGCGTATTCCCTTCCCTTTTCAGGCTGGTTATTTTCATCCACATACCGAATTCCATTCACCCACATCCCCAAACGCCACTCCGAGAGTCTGAACGCCACCACCTCGATGTCAGTGTCAACAAACTTCACTTCATTTTCGAAAACCTTCCATCCATAGTGAAAAAGCGTAGGCCGAATCCTCCGGGCACACTGCGACCCCAACTTCCTGCTCCCACGACGCCCCTCGCCACCTTCCAACTCGTTCGCATCCTGACCATCTGGCATCTCAGCGTCACGTCCTCTATTACAACCTCTCTTCGGTACAGGCACTGCACTGGCGCCATCCTCCTTGGTCCACGTGAATGCAAACTCGTCGCCCTCCTTAGAACAGTCCCCCTCTTCAACACTCATAAGATCAGCAGACAGATCAGCATCCCAGCAAAGCGACAACAGCTCCCTCCTCAATGTTTCCACCTGTTGCGCACTCGCCCCACCCTCAGCATGCTGCCTGCACATCTCCTCGATACAGCGCCTCAGCCTCTCCTCCAATTTCTCCCACGTCTGGTTCATCTGGGTATTCACATCCCCCTGAACCACCAACACCGACTGGGTCTGGATCTCTCCCGTTCCATTCACGCCATTCTCTTCAGCCTTCCTCCTAATACACTGCAGCAGGTACTCAATCACCCTCCACCCCTCATCCTCCGACACAGTAATCTCCAACAGGGGCTTAGGCTCTTGATTCTCCACCACCACCACCCTTCCTCCTTTAACCTGCTGCTGCACCTCATTCTCTTTGTCTTCCGAACTGTTCAAGAACCTCTCCAATTCATCCACCGGCGCCTGGCCATCCTCCCTCTCATGCCTCTCCTGTGACACTGGCACCTTCGCTGAGAACGAAATCCTCCTTGGTGTCACCACCCCCTCCAGCTCCACACACCTTCTTCCTACAGACTTGCGAAACCCTTCCACCACACATCCCACCCAAGCAGCTCCAGTGACATAAACCTTGTCACCATTGTGAAGATCCTGAATCGAGCAGTTCAAGGCCACCTGCATCTGATCAGAGTCCAAGCCAAACACCCTGCCCCTGGCATAGCCACATTCACAATATGCCTCAAGAGGTGCCAGCCCAGTTTGTACTTGCTCGATAAACAACTCATTCCAGAAGACCTCCTTCCTACACTCAGAATCCACCCCCATTACCAGCTCAAAGATAGGAATCTCCCGCTCAGAGCTCATTCGAGCCACTGGCCATTTCAACGGTGTGACGGATTTACACAACTTTTCCGCCGCCACCTCCACCTTATCCTCCGCGTTCGCTGGAATGTGTTCACACTCACTACCTTGGTCCTTGCTCACCTCACCCTTCTCCATCATCTTACGCTTGAAATACTTCAACTCAGCCACGAGGACATCACCAACCAAGAGCTCCTGCTCAGTGTAGCAAGGCTTGCTATCCTCAGCCCCTGTCAGACCAGCCACCACCTCCACCACACCCTCAGCCCTTCCATTGGGGCGCAGCACCACGTAAGGGCAGTACAGATCCACTTCCGAGATAGACACCCCCATTCCACCACTCCACCTGAGTAGCACCTCGGGATTACCATCAAAGTAGCTGCACGCCCCATCCAACTCCAGTACATCATTCCCCATGTGGTCGTGCCTCGTCGTCCAAGCAATAAACTGCTTGACTTCGCCCAACATCTTGTCCGTCGCCTCCCTGGAGACACTCATACCCGTCTGCACCACAAAAGCTGCTCTCTCATCCGTTTCCTGCCGCTGTGTTTCGACTCTGTCCTGCGGCCATTCAAACTCACCCGTCAGAACATCCTTCTTCTTACCCACGGTGGTCGCCACAAACTCTTCCCATGCATTCTCGATGCAACCATGATGGCTTCCGTCAGCACTGACTATCCAAACAATGTTCCAACGACAAACGCGGCTACAAACATAAACAAAATGCGTGGATCAACACGGGCCAGATGCCGAAGAAATCCCCGAAGACGGCATGCATTACGCTTTCGTCTGCAATCCCCCAAACGAATAACAAAAGGCATCAGAAATATGTGCAGATCCATAACAAATGCCGAGCACAAATAAGTGCGGCGAAAGAAATCAGAAACAATGCAAACTCTTTCAACCCGCGACTAATCTTCACTCCCCCAAACCCAGCACACCAAACAAACGTGCCAAAACTTCAGGAAACGATAAAACAAAAATGCAATATAAAACGTTGCGTCAATAAAACTCTCTGCCAACAATGCAGACGATTCAATAAATAACACATTAAAACATGAACGTCAAAACCAATGACACCAACCTAAATTAACAAACTTGATAATGCCATCCAAAATCGCCAAACTCTCATGGTGTCGACATTTTAGAAAGACGAAATTCCCGTATGATGCTGACAAACTTGACAAAACCACAGACGTCGACATATTTCCTAGGTCGAGAGATGTTCGTACCTTCATGGTCCTGCTGGACCTGCGGACTTCAACTCCTTTCGTACCGACAAGTCTTGGGACACATGACAATGCCACAATGGCTACAATGCAGTGTGCGCTGCAGGCAATGTCACTTGCCAGTCAAAGACGCACGACGCTGTCCAGTGTGCCCTTTTACCACGTAGCGGGCAGTGTTGCT
>Ga0099797_100179_pt1 | contig 41263 bp, 21 predicted proteins | sample Uncmet_Sort48C_1_FD_89871 | JGI IMG/M metagenome (GOLD analysis project Ga0099797, IMG submission 89871) | Marine eukaryotic communities from CALCOFI LINE 67, Pacific Ocean - C012_Sort48C_1 | ecosystem: Environmental > Aquatic > Marine > Oceanic | place: Pacific Ocean: Monterey Bay | collected... | reverse complement strand
GAGTTGTAATGATATGATACTGCTAGCCCTGTACAAATAAAGTATTGTGTTGAGGGCTTGAAAGAGGCCGTTATTATTATATTTTACGTTGGTTATCATCACAAAATTCTCGAGATATTGTTATTATGTAATTGTTGTTGCAGATACATCATCGTGCAGTTAAACAGTTTTACATATTTTTTTTTTGTGTGTAATACATCCAATTTGTATCGCCATATAAATTCCTAGGCGCATGCTGCAAAAATATTCTTCCCAATAATATATATAATATATCACAATGGCAGAACAGAAGAATACAACGGCTGCTGATATACCGAATATGCAAAGTATAATTGAAAGGCAAGCTTCGTTAGAGTCACAAATATCAGAGGAAATTAAGAAATATAATGATGAGCTTCAACGAGTTGTGGTATCTGGTACGCATGGCAACACAAAACAAGCTGAAAAATTAAAACAAAAAATAGCAAGTGAATTAAGTAAAGCAACTTTGGAAGATAACAGAGAGAAATTTGTACAAGATTTGTCGTCAGGTGTATCCCGGACTTCGTTTGAACCATCTAATGCAGCAGATATATTAACACATCATATTGCTGTCGCTGGTCAAAAACGTAATGTTCGAGTTTCTATTGATTCAATTATAAAACGCTTCTTTAACTACATGTTGCAAACAAAGTTGTACGAACGTAATATTCTCCAAGATCGTATGAATACAAAGAAAGGAAAAGGAGACGTGGGAAGTATCGATGTTGGTTCTTTCCAAATCATGATGCAGCAATTTAAAAATATTTCAAAAGAATACAAGGATTTTAAAATTTGTAAGGATACCTTCGATTTAATTAACGGGAAGCCAGTAAATACACAAAAACACCTGAAAAAATACGTATGCTGGCTAATTGATCAGCAAAATATATCCTTTCACACGTCTATTTTTGGAAAACGTCTGCAATGCCAAGATATTGGCAATAGAGTGCATATTTATGAAAAAATTGTAGAAATTGGTCGTAATTTTAGTAATGCAAGCAATAATAATAATAATATTAATAATATTGGCGAGGAAGATGATAGTTTAGATTTAAATGACAATACTACCCCAGTTCTGACAGTAAATGGACAACGGTTATGGAATATTGTACTGGTATACATGGAATATTTCAAAGATTATCTACCAATCAAACTAGTCAATAAAATCAATGCCTTAAAAGAGCAAGGTGGACCGTATGTGGATGAAGTACACGATGAGCATGTTGGTCATTTAATATACGAAGTAAAACGTGTTTTCGATGATGCATATATTAATTTGCAAAGTAAATTTGTATTTGCTTCACCACCAGTTGATAATAGGAACAATATAGATGAATCTGGTGAAGAAGAAAATCAATATCAAGATATAGAAAGAAATAGTTCTTGCAGTGGGAAAATATGTTTATACAACAGTGACTGGATCAACGATAAATTTCTAATAAATATATCAAATGCATTGTCAAATGATGTAGATGATGTTACAAATTTATTTGAAAAACAGCAACAGGAAGGTGGCAGCGGAGATATTCATTCGCAAAATATAAATTCGGATGATGGAGATTCTACCAACCTAGATAAATTGTTGCTTGTAGAACAAGAATTTTTAAGCGAAAAGAATTTAGAAATAGTTAAAGAGCGATTAAAACACGAAGTTACTACTTGCAACGTGCGTACGATAGCGCGAAAAAGAAGGCATGATGTCGGTACATTAGAAGAAGACGCCACTGCGATATTTGATAGAAAAAGTAATGAAAATGACAATGGAATGTATATCGATAATAACAATACGTTTGAAGCAGAAGATGATGAATTCGGGATGAAAGATGCAATACCGTTATTGTCAGAAAAAAAAGTTCGCCGTATAAGCGAAAGTGTCAAAAATAGGATAGAGATATTGTATAATTTACGATTTTTGAAGACATTAAATTGTAAACGTAGATTACTAAGTACCCTAAATTATTTCAAAGCAGTTGAAAAACGTTTGTCGCATGATTTTATCATCGACGATGACAATAACATTAAATTTAACAATGATAATTTCTCATTAAATAACAATAATGACAATTACATAAATGATATTTCCTATTTAGAAAATAGAATGTTCTCAAAGGAGGAGAAACAATGGCATGTAAGACAACCATACGATAACTTTGATAAAATGTATGATAGTGCAATCATCACTTTGCAAAAACTGGAGCAAAGCATGTTGGAAATAGGCTCTTCATGTATTCAAAACTTCGAAGCATCATCCACTCCATCGGATGAATATGATCATAATAATCAACAACAACATGTTGTTGATCGCGCTGAGATTCTAGCTGATTTATATGATTGCGAAGATAGATATCAATTGAATAAATCGTTTCTAGTTAATATCTTATTGAAAAAATACTACCTGAATTTAACAAGCAAACCAGAAAGAAAGGCTTTACGAGATGAAATGTTACGTATAATTTATAATCGTCCCTCATTTTATAACGCGAAGAATAATTCTACGGAGAAAAACAATACGTGCTATTTTAAAACGATATACAATAATGAAGTACAACTGTTAAAATCTAAAATTGAATTATTTAATGAAATAGTCAATGATCAAATGGAAGTAGAAAAAAATTTGAGCATGAGCAGCAGTGACAATACTAAAGTTACCTATCATAGTATAAAACATATCGTTCGTATCATGCCTATAATGCGTCATGTAGAAAGATCCAATTTACAATTATTATACCGCTGTTATGAGAGCAAATATAGTGATGTAATAATAAAATTAATGTCTTACCAACTTTTAAGTTGGATATATAAAGATGTCTTTTTGGAAGAATGGAACTATGTTGGTTTATTACATGACAATATGATAAGTATTAATGATAGTGAATTTAACGGTATCAATAGCAACAGCAATTGTATTTTTGCAATTTCAAATAAACCCACTTGGAATAATATCAAACATGCATGTTTTGAATTGATAAAAGATGCTGAAAATGGTTTTCTTGATAATGTGAATCTATCAAAACAAGCTCCACCAGGAATACAAACATTTTACAATGTCATAGAAAGTTTGTTATTACGGGAGGAGTTAATTTTGTTGTATTTTGAAAGTGAATTTTATCGCGAGTACTACAACATACAACGGGAATATTTTGGAAGAGAGATTATATACCAAGATGAAAGAGTTGCAGATGAAGGAAAATTCAAGCCAAAACAAGTACTTTCCTATAATTCATCAAGCCCAGGAAATAGTAGCAATAGTGATAATAATAAGAGTACTGATATTACGGCAAATAAGTTTTATTCCTATCCATTGGCAATTAATAATTTCCAATATAAATTTTATAGCGAAGATGAAGCTTCTACGTATGATTATAGAACGATTAATGGAGTTAAAAATATTATTGATTTGACTGAAAATGGTTTAAAGCTGTTACGTGTAAGTGTAAAAGCACAAGCCGTAGAACAATCCTTATTGTTAACTATTATACGGCATAATCAAATACAAATTGATGAGATTCAATTAATGGCAGCGAAAAAAAACACGGGATCCTTTTTCATAACGGAAAACGAAAAGAGTAGCTACAGAATGATTTTAAGAGAACTAAGCAATCAAGTTCGACCACAATTTTTTTCTTTATACAGACGGAAAAGTAGACATCATGAGATTTTCTGGGCCAGCTATGCGCTACGTTCAAAACAATTCAAAAGAGAATCGAATGATCAATTGAGAAACAAATTAATGCAAGATCTAAAACTTGAGCTTGTTGAAGACTTATGCAATAATATGATACAAGAGGTGGAACCGGAAATGTTACGTTATCAGACCATCGTAGTCTGTGAAGATTTAGAACGTATCACAAAAGTCATGCGAGATAAAGCCAAAGAACAATTTGAAGATACAATATTTTATACTAATGTAGATTATATGAACAACCTTATGAGCAGTATCAATGGCAAAAATCCAAAAAGTGGAGACGATGACGAGGAGGAACCTAAATTAATGGAGAAACCAGAATCTTTTTTGATTGGAAATTATAATGAGATAGAAATAAATAACGTGTGGTACATACCAAACAGGACTGAGCTGTTAAAATTATGGGATCAAGACGATAGCATTGATTCTGGTGAAACTAAAAGAGACAAGCGAAAAAAATTAATGAATGAAGCACTTATATTGATGTCAGCATTTAGAGATATATTCTGGCTAATTAAAGTACGTTGTCACTTCTTCAGTAGCAGTAAACAAGCTGGAACAGACGATGTAGATGTATTATATGATACAATGAAATACGAGTGGAGCAAATTCAAATTTTATTTGGAGCAGCAGGATGCATATGATAATTCTAGAGATAGTGATGATGGATATGGAAGCAGGCGTAGAAGAAATACGAAAGACGTATCGACTATCTTGATCCATATATTGAGATTTAGAACATTTCTTTATTTGATTTTAAGAACATCAATTAATGAAATTTTCTCCAAATGCATCAACAATGTAGCTGAAGAAAAAAGAGAAGCAAGCGATGGTGTATTTAATCTGCAAAAGCTTAGTACCGATGATAATGTCCAGGACAAAATTTGCATCATTTCTAACGAAGATAACAAAAGTAACGAAATATTAAACAATATTAAATATAATAAACGAGTTCAAACATCAGTTAAAGTATTTTCACAATCAATGTTAACATTACTGAGCAAAAATGAAAGTGTTTTGAATGCATATGATGCTCATCATGACTTTATCACCACTAACGATCGATTTGTGGAAAAAAGTAGGGAGATATTGCAAATAAAAGAAAATATACATGCAGAACCGCTTACACACACAGATCACACAAACTATGGTGGAGGTGGAGGTTCAAGATGGTTTTGGACACATTTATATAAAGTTACGTATACGAGCAATGCACTAGCAATAGCATGTTTGGAAGAGACAAGTCCTTTATTAGGACCAGGTTACAGTATTGGTGCATTTACCGGTTGCATATGCAACACAATTTCTAATAAATTGAAGGGAATAGTTAAGCATACATACAACGCGAAAGGCACTGTCCGAAATTACATAAATGGTGTGTTATTAGCCATGGAATACTTAATGGAAAACCATGTCGATAATACAAACGCGAGTACTCATGCTGGTGCTACAGATGCAAAAAATAAAATTTCTAGTTTGAAAAGTAAAGTAGATTATTTAATTACGATTGAAAAAAGACGTTTCATTGGTAATGCAATACTAGATGTGAATAATCGAATTTTAAAATGGAAGTATATCAATATGATTAGACGACAGTTAAATTCGTTGCCTTTGGACGAATTGGCAGCTTTAATTAATAATTGCTTGTCGATGAAGCAAGTAATTAATATCCAATATCTGTTCAATCAATTGCAGAAAGAAGAACACGTAGCGTTAGGATTGACGGATAACAAAAAGAGTCTCTCCCATCATAAAGGAGCCAGTTTTAGTAGTAAATATAATGATTCGGAAGTTGAAGATGTTGATGAAGGTATAAGCGAAAATAATCATAAAAATAATGATTTAGAAGTATATCATTTAAAGAAGACGATAGAGCAATTGAATATACACCTCAACAATAAAACCAGGGAATACAACGAGTCTATTTTATCCGAGCAAAGAAATGTCAATGGGAGGGTAGAAATGGCATTCGTGTGAGTGTATGTTGGTGTTGAAAAATAGAGTGAGAGGTCCCGTCATGTACGGGTATGACCCCGCAATGCTGAGTAGTGCTAGCATCTCTAACCCTAACGTAAATGATCAAAATGCACGATATTTTTAGTAAGCAAGGTTTTACTGGTAAACTCCCCAGACCACGACCTGCAGACATTGTATACATAATAAGTAACGGATATACAACGTTTCAAAGTCTAATTTTAATAACTTCAATGAAAGTTTTCAACCTTTTATGATTTTCACCATTTCGATGGAAAAGTGCCGTAATACTAACTCCATGGTAACGTGCGATTTAAATTTTTTTCCCAGCACTTTTCTTTAAAAACATAATTATACATGTAAACTCTCAGAGAAAAGTTAAATATATCACCTACGATATAGAAACTACGACATTTTATCAAAATTTTTTATGTTTTGTGTTAACAATGAAGATTTCTAGCTCCATTTAGAATTATTGTGATTCAAAATCGATTTGGATTTCTAGGCCTTTTTCAGGCACATGGGAATCCATTGCAAAATAGGGTATAGTCAACACAATATATCTCAAGTCAATGAAAATATTAATACAAAAGTAGTACGGGATCTCATTTTGACATGTAAAAAGCCAATCTTAAGAGTAAGTTGATGACAACTGAGTGTCAGGAACATACTTTACTAACGACGTTTCAGTCGCATGTCAAAGTACCCTTACTATGGAATAGGCTTGTAAAACCTTAATAAAACTGTCCAAAAATATGCAATTTTTAGTCAAAATTCACTTTGGGTCTAGCGTTTCATGTAAATATAATATTTATTTTGGTTGGAGTTTAGAGATACAAGTTATATATACGAAGTAAGGATATGGTAGTTTATATGACTTTTAAATGTTGGGAATGATGTTTGTAGACGTAATGCAAATTTTATATATCTCATGAAATTTCTCATATTTCGTACCCATTTTGGCGGAACTTCTCAAAATGAAAATAAAATGGGCAAAAATATTCGTGTTTGAGGTTTTATAAAGTTGTAGTACAAATTTTGTAGTCTAAGAGGTATTTTTTTGATATTTCACTTAAAACTTAATTAGAGGGATTTTTTATCAATTGAAGTAGAATTGATACTCTTTCTGTTTAGGGACTTTGTACTAATCCTGTGTCCATGGTAAATTAGTATGGCAGTAGGCCTTCCAAAAGTTTTTACAGGGTAAATTATTTTCACCACCCTATCTATATTGTACTAATTTATATACTAGTTTGTTAATCGGTTTTTTGTACTAGTGATAGGTAAAACTTATTTTTAGAATACTAGATAGAAAAAATGAAACAATTATAGAATTATTATTATAGATAATCTGTAGTCCATGGTAGTAGAAATGCGTTACAAACGAATAATATCAATACTACCTTTACACAAACCAACCGTATACCAAAAAAAAAGAAAGGACAAGCACACGAATAATGATCACAAAAAACCACCAAAAAGATAGATCATTCAAATATAAAAATGGAACTAAAGCCATATTTTGGTTTGAGTAAAAATGGTTTAAACTTACTGAAACGTGATCATCATAAAAAGCTGGATACCATGGTATCACACGTTGATAATCAGCCTTTTGTTTTACCAGAGTCAAGTCCAATTTATCATAAAGTTTCACAACCAATTAGCAATACTAGAAAAAATAAGAAGAAAAATAGTAAAAAATACATTGTAAAAAAGCAAACATCAAATGAAGAAGACAAGATAAATGAAGAAGAAGAAGTAGTGGAAATAGCAAATATAATTGAAAATATTGAAAAACAAATCCATAATGAAACAAAACACATTCTAATTGAACCTCAACAAATAAGTTATTATGATACAGCTGTCCCGTCTCGCTTAGAAATAAATAATACAGAGTTAGAAAATCGTTCACTATTAGACCGCGATCAAATAGCAATCAATTCAAGCGTTCTAAACAAATCTTCGTCATCCACATCTTCATCTTCTCATCGAAGCAATTACAGTAATGAAAATTTCGAGCAAAAAAATAAAAGTATTGCCAACAACCATAATATTCAAGGAAGTAAAAAATACAAACGCTTAAAAAATGAGAAAAATCGTAGAAAAATCGAAAAATGGCAACAAGCCTTCGAAATGAATGGTATAATTGCTAATAAAGAAGATCTAAAAGTATATCAACAATTTATCAAATTATTGGTCAAAGTACCAACATCATCAAATCGTATAAATATAATTGAAATGGCATTGGATGATGCATCTATTGCTGAAGGAGAAGCATTATTGATGAGTGACTTTTGTTAAATATAATTTATTAAATAATAAATAATAATAATAATATTTTATGTGACATTTCTAGACTTTTTGTATCTTTAATATACAAAATTCATACCTAAGTATTTACCTATCATAATAAAGTTTCCAGTGTTTTTTTTTTTTTTTGTGGCACTTTGGCACTTTGTTGTTAAGAATAATATAATATGTGCCGTTATATTTATTATTATTCTTATTTGTATCATAGTACTATATATAGTATCTATAACCACCAAACAAAATGTATTTCAAAAATTTATATACAACTATACAAAACATAACAATCGCTATACGCACCGTACAATACAATGTCGAAAGAGATATTACCATACAAACAGCTATTTAAGTTAATAGATCATACTAATAGGGGTTATGTAACATTGAAACAAATACGACATGCAATCTTACAACCAACGGAGAGAAATACTAGAGTCACGTGTAATATATACAATCACTGTATATTAATAGAACCACGTATTTTCATATTCATGCTAGATCTAGAGTTCATACAAAGCCAGTTATTAGAATATTCGTCTTATTACCTGAAGCTAGAAGATTTTGTAGATTTTATGGTTAAATTATATAATATGTATAAAACAAAATGTGACAATTATGTAAACGAATTGTATGATATTTGCAATAAAATAATTATAGAAGAAGAACAAGAAAAAGATTCGGATGATTCAGACAGTGAAGATGAGGATGAAAGAAAAAGAAATTATGGCAAGGAAAAGCAACCTCAACCAAAGGATACGATTAAATGGCACAAATTTAAATCATTAGTAACAAAAAATAAGGTCGTAAAAGAAAAAATACAAGAAGCTACTAATGTTGCATATAGATTTATCAGTCAACCAAGATTTTATGCTGATAAATGGTTCAAACAATTTATATCAAAAGACCAGCTGGTTCAATTCCTAGATCGTAGTAGATTCGATATATTAAGCTTACGTACAAATATACTGAAACAAGTCCATGCTACAATTAATAAAATCTGTAAAACTGTTGATGATAAACACATAGAGAAAATAGTTGCAGTAAACGCATTAACAAAAGATCGACAAGTACATAAATTGCTACAAAAAGCACCAGGTATGCAAATTTTTTCATTACCAAATTTAACTTCCGAGTATATCAAAGAATATCCAACAAAACGCAGTGGTGAGATGAATATAATTGAATTTTTGCAAGCTATGGATAATGTTGAAAGCACTCGTTTCAGAAAAGTAGATTTAAGAAGCTTCTACGACAAGTTTGATATAAACGTAGAAACGGGTTGTGTCGATCGCACTGAAGTAATCCAATGCTTAAAAGATCTTAATAGACAAAGATATGAGGCGCACAAAGAAATACTTGTAATTACTAAAAGATTTCCTGTATTATTTTACAGAGATGTTATTGTTGATAAAATGAGAGAATTAGATACGTATATAATGGGTGAAGTATCATTTGAAGAATTTTTCAAATTTGCACAAGAACTTGATTTTGAACATAAAGATAGATTAACAATAGAAAAAAGTTTCAATTATATACATAACCATATAGAAGATCATCATCGAAGTGTTCTAGATAAAGGTAAAAAAGATCATCACAATGCACAACGAATACAAAAAGACAGTGTGGTAGCATTTTTTACGGATACAGATACAATACGAAAAGAATTCATTGATGAACTTAGCTCCGAACGCAAAGTATTTGAATTTTTCTTAAATGTCAAAGATATAGCAACACAATATATCTATAATTATCATACAAAAAAAGGTGATTCTTTTTCATTCGAAGAATATACAGAATGTATGTTTATTATACGTGAGAATTATTTACATCGAATGGCATGTTTTGAGTTGTTTCGTTCATTGAATGATAAAGCACTGTTAGAAAGCAAAACAAGCGATGATGTTGATGAAAAGAAAGATGATGATTCAAATACAACTGCTGACGAAATATTTATATCATATTCAATGTTAAAAAATGCAATAAATGATGAATGGGAATCATTTCCAACATGTCGTAGTATCATAACTGACCATATCAATATGCTTGGTCTTCTATTAGATAACTCACGTTTATCATTAAATCATACATTTTTTCACATTACAAAAAAAGAAATAGAAGAGGTGATACGAGATATTAAGAAGAAAAAAGAAAAGAGAAAAATGATGGAAAAAATGATGCAAGGATTTACATTCGATCGATTTTGTAACTACATATTGAATTTGTACGAAACGACCAAGGAACGACAACTTTGTATCCAGCTATATGATGGATTGGCATTGGCAATACCAGAAGATGCTGAAACAAAAATGAATGGGCAAACATTCTTCGGTGGAGCCAATGATGGTGATGACGGAGAAGATGATGATACTATCAAAATTCCAAAAGAAATTAACATTGAAGCATTTAAATTGTTTTTCTCAGATAAAAAATATGCTAACATGCGTGATGAAATAGGCAAAGAATTTCGAAACAATGAATTTCCTAATTTATTATTGCATCCAGAAATTATATTTCAATATATGGAATATCGTGAAATAAATGTTGTGACATGGATGCAATTTTTTGAGATAGTATCAGATCTTTTGAAAACATATCGTAATCGTATCATTTTACATGAAATATATAGCAATATCAAAGAAAAGGCAAACCAAACGTTATTTCCCCAATTATTATTTGATGGTATACAGGAAAATCATCTATTAGTCTCAAAAGTTGATAAATGCAATATAATACAACAGAGCAACTTATATTCAGAAGGTTTATTAGAAATTCATAATGGATTACGAAAACCTGTTTCGTACGAGCAATTTTATAATTTCATCGAAAGTAAACAACCACAATTAAAATATCGTAGAATTTTACGTGTCTTATTTGATTTAATAGATGATGATAACAGTGAATCAATTGATAAACGCGAAGTTTTAAGAGCATTTCTTAGGAATAATAAAGTTAGAGACATATTATTAAAAATGGAATCTTTACAAGTTCTACAAAAGCCAGAATTATTTGAACAGGCATTTTTAGCAATGGATACAAGTGGTGATGGCGAAGTAAGTTTCGAGGAATTTGTCACATTTGCACTTGCCTCTCAGGCTGAAAATGATGCAAAAATGGCACAAAGGAAAAAACACGGAGGAAGCGATGAAAGTAAATACGATGATGAAAATCCACACGCAACAGCATTGAAGCAAATACAGGAGGAAGTGAAGCAAATGTCTGAAAAACTCAATGCGGATGAAATCATTGTCAAAACGAAGAAAGAGGAATACGAAAAAGCAAATGACGACCTTCGAATTTTAATGGAAGATTTACAAATAAAAGAAAATCAATTTAGAGGATTGAAAAAAGCAGCAGCAATAGCTGCAGGTGAAGATGTTGATGATAGTGAAGATGATGCGGATACACCACGTGATATGTGGGATGTTCTGAGACAGCAAAAAGGCGATGATGCCGATATGGTTCGTGATAAAATGTACGAAGGTCCATATGGCATCGATGAAGCCAATGAGTCAACAACAGTTATTTATGAAGAATTACATGGATTGCAAGAATTATTTGACAACATGTGGGAATCTGTTACTGGAAATAAACCGAAAGACCCATATGAATATATGATACAAAATTTAAGAGGCTTTCAAGCATCGCGCCGTGTTAAACTTGGTATCGATCTAACGTTGCGAGATGTTAATGATCATTTAGATAAAAACTTACGGGAACAGCTGTGGATTGCATGTAGAGATGATAAGCCACAACTTATACAACAAGCAATGGAGGTACATGAAATCAATCAAAATCATAGATGTTTCTACGTTGATATGCATAATTTACGACTTGGTGACGAATGTCCAGGTTATGGATACGAACTAGAACCAAGTTATCATAAAGGATACGATTCAACATGTTTACATGTTAGTGCATGGTTTGGCAGCAATAACTGCGTCAAGTTTTTAATTGATAATTTTGCAGATACATCAATTGTGGATATAATGCGACGATCACCAATAGATGTTGCAAAAAATGATCCATGCAAATTGCTATTGCATCACGGATACCAACGCAACAACTGGTCAGAGTATCATAATCCAATGATACCAGTGAAACGCGAAGCTTTGCAAACACATTGGAGGAAGAAAAAAGCACACCAAGGAACTAAATGGAAAAGGAGATTTGATGATCGTCAAGATCGTTACCAGGAAGACAAATTGCTTCAACCACCGAAAGGAGTAACGATTGAACAACATAACTCTATCACATGGTTAACAGGTGAGAAGAAAATAGAGGTAAATAAAAGTGGTAAAAAGAAGTGAAAATATAATAATATAATATACTACTGCAGTAGTACGCGTATTTTAACCTGAAAGGCCCGATGAGGCTGGAACCTACTCTGGACACCAGAGATTTTCCTTGCCAGTATACCGTACTGGTATACCCTGACAAGGAAAACTTAGCTTGGAACCCCTGTCCTGAAATCAATTTAAGGATAGAAACAGAGAATTTTCACTAAATATTCTGGAGTATGCAATTGGTAGAGTTAAATAAAAGTACCTATCAAATATGGCTTTATCGACATAAAATCCGAGGAGAAAAGGCAAAATATTTTTTGTTTTTTCAAAATTTAAAATAAATTATTTATTTAAATTCATATATAGACTATCTATATCACAAGAAATACAAGAAAAGGAAGGTTCGATGATACAATAGAATATATTATTTGTGGACAAATAATATTAATATGGAAGCACCGACAAGATTTAAATGTATCGTATGCATTGGATTGCTAAACAATCCAGTGATTTTACCATGTTGTGGAAATTATTTATGTAAAGCATGTATACAAGGCCTAACACAATCGGGTACATCTCGCTGTCCGTACCCGCAATGCTCAAGGGAAAGGTGCAAAAACCGATGGTAATAAAGTAAAACGACGAAAATCGTTTGTGGAGCTAGAGGATCAACGTGAGAAACGCAGAAGAATATTATCGAATTCAATTATTGAAGCTAGAGGGGCTTCAGGTGTGAATCAAACATTTTTAATGCCATATCCAGGGAAAGATAACAAAAAACAAACTTGTTGGACTGAACCACCTGGAGAAGATTTCCTTGTTCGCGGTGCTAACTATTTAGTAGATAGTGTTAAAGTTCCTTCGAAACATATAGCATTAGAAACATTAACATGCGAGCTTGCATCAATGGAAAAAAATGTAAAAGTAGAAACGATGGCAGGTCTTTCAGGTTCTACTGCGGATTATCTTTCACAAAATGCTTTAATAATCAATGGGGTGAAAAAGGAATCGCAATTATTTGTTGTTACATTCTTAGTTCCGGGCTATGTCGTCTCCTGGACTTGTCGTGTCCGTGATGATATGGAACCTGATCCTGCGTTTGATGAGTTATGGGATGAGTTTTACAATAATCCTGATGATAAATATCGAAATGAGCGTCTGAAAATATTGCCAAATATTCCAGATGGGAATTGGATTGTGAAAAAAACAGTAGGGAAAAAACCAGCGATTGCTGCAAGAGCAGTAGATGCACAATGGAATCGAGGTCGTAATTATCTAGAAGTAGTATATGATGTTAGCACTTCATATGTTGGAAATAAGATTTTTAATGTAGTAAAAGGGTATGCAAAGAAAATTACGCTTGATTTAGCATTTGTTATTCAAGGAAATTCTCGACGAGAATTGCCAGAAAGAGTATTATGTGCAGCCAGATTCTTTTCCATTGATTTGGATGCTGTTAATGCATTGGAAATGTGAAAAGATTTTTGAGAATCTCACACATATATATTATATTATGTACGCGTACTGTATGATACACGTGTGTTGTATTTAAACATGGTGTGCATAAAATGATATTTTATATATACCCCTAATACGAATATATTTTTCGTGTAGTGCACTAGTCTATGATATTGTTTAATGTTTTTCTGAGAGATCAAATAACTTTTTTCATATTTTTTTATGTATCATAATATATAAAAAATATACTTCGTGCGTATCATAAATATTTATCTCTCCTCTATCTATATCTCTATCTCTCTCTACTCTTTATAGAAAAACCGTGCTGGTGAAAATTTTTTCAACAATTCTTCTGTTAACACTTTTAATTCTTCCGCATCATCATCATCATAACGACTACTATTATTATCAATATTTTTTGGCAAGGAAGAAGATAATACTATTTCAGAAACACAATCACCAATTACTGGTGCAAATTTAAAACCTTCTCCTCGAAATCCAGTGCAAATTATTACATTTTTATCTTCAGGATGAGGACCAATGATAAAGTCTAAATCAATTGCACTTGTGTATAAACAGCGACAAATCATTTTTGGAGTTTCAAAATTTAATGTTGGTAAATGTGTTTTAACAAAAGATGTAACAATCGCTTTTTGATAATTATCAATTTCATCTACGTTTGGTTGTCTTGTATTTAAAGTTTTACGATGATATACTGTTGGATCTATAAAATTTAATGGTGATGATCCAGGGACAACATGGAAATCGGAAGTGTAAAATTCTCCCATGCAATGTACTGCGCATTTAAAAGCTTTCTTTCCACCTGGAACCATAGGAAAACAATATACAAAACTTTTTTTCGCCATACCATCAGCAGTTACATTTGTAATTTCTCCATCAATAACAGGCATTTTTGATATGGAGTAACAATTGTTTGAATTCTTTTTAATGTTATTATTTTTTTTCGGCTCAAGATATAATAATTGTTCTGCAGATACAAATATTGGAAGTTGTGATAAATTACAAGACTTCAACGTCCGATTTGTCCACGGTCCAGATGCAAGTATTAATTTTGAATATAGTATTCTATTATTATTATTTGTAAGCAACTCACATTTTGAAGTATTTATTTTCTCTACTCTTTCCGATAAATTTATAATTGCACCATGTGTCTCCGCTTTGTCTTGCATGGCGTTTAAACACTCTGGTGCATTAATAGCTAAACAATTATAATCAACAAATCCTACTTCGTTTTTTTCAAATTTCACTGCTGAAAATGCAGTTTCGGCTTGCTCTTTATTAAATAAATTTATATTAGTTCCATGGCCATTTGCTATATGTTCATTTTTTACTTTTATGGCCTCTTCTTTTGATGGAAGTATTAACATATTTGATGATTGAAAAAATAGTCTACCTCTGCCATGATTTAAATTAGAATTATTATCATCTTCTAGTTGTAATTTTTCCCATAATCTTTTGCTTCGTTTTACTAACTTTCCATAAATACCAGTATATCCATTTTGCAATCCCCGCGTATCACCCCAAGATGACCGTACGTTATGACTCTCATCAATTAAAATTACCTGGCCACCTTTTGAAGCAATACTTGCAGCAATTGATGATCCCATTATTCCACCGCCGACAATCACAATTGGTTTTTCATTAATAATTTCCTGATGAGCGAAAATATTTTTTTTGTCATTATAAAGAAATATACCAATTATTGTTGGTACACTTGCCGATAAAATGATTTTGTTGATGTTCTTCCGTGCAAATGTAAACATTGTGTGTCTGATAGTGTTATTCGTTGCTTTATCCTATGACGTGTATATTTAAATTGTTTGTAATTTATACAAATGTGTATTTATAAAATAGACGACTATAAAATGTATCTTAATCTAAATCTTGATATCTTGATCACTTTATTAACTTCTTGTTGTAAATATCTTTGTGCCAAGATAAAAAAGATTTGTATTATCTTTTGCGTGCTTACGTATAGCAGTGCTATAGGAGGCGAATACCAATTTAAATTATTTACCCCCTCGTCAGAAAACCTTAATGTTTATATATATCTGATATATCATATATCATACATTTACATTAAAGAAAAGTCTAGGACCTAGATTACATTTACATTATACTATATCTTATTTTAATAATTACGAGCTTTCAATTACCAGGAAATGAAATTTCTTCCTCTTCCGTAAAATTATCAAAATAATTTTGCTGTTGTCCTGTAAATTCAAGTGCATGTTGGTCCCAAACTTGTTCATATGCACTGTTAACAGCAGATTGGCCAACAGAATAATTAGTCTTAATTTTTGGTCTTGATTTTAAAAAACTTGGTGTTCCAACTACACCAGATTGTATTTCATTATCAGATTTTTTACTATTTTCCTCTTTACTATCATCACGATTTATGTCAGAAAACATATCTTCAAGATCCTTCTTCATATCCATTTCAAGTTCCTTCATTGATTCATAACTCATTTCCACGTTAACATGTTTCAAAATGCCTGAACGCATTGTATTGTGTCTTTGAAAACCTTTAATGACCATACTTTGTGAGCTTGTGCCACATAGAATATCCTTAGAGACACGTATCGGTTCGTATCCATTGCAATCTCCATGCAAAGTATTTAAATCAGGGCAAATAACATACGGACAATTCTCTTCAAAGTATAAATTGCCAGTAACCGCACATACAACCATTTTTTTCTCTTTTTTCTTTGCTAAAATTGTATCAAAGAAACTGTATTGATTAGCTGCTTTTTTCAAATCTTGAAATATTTTCTTAGCCTTTAATAATTCTCTTTGTTGATCAGTTTTTTGTTTTTGTTTTTCAAGTTCATCTTGTTCCTCACCATATATCTTCATAAAATGGCATAAGGTAATGTTAAGAAACACCAACTCAGTGAGATATATGTAAATGACAAAAAAGAGAAGATTTAAAACATCACCAAAGTTATTCAGATTTCGGAAGTAATCAAAGGAAGCATGCCAGTTATTTAAAAACATGATTGTAAATAATGTAAACAGTGCATGGTAGTCTGTATGAAACGAAATGGCTTGCAAATGACCACCATGTATAACTACCTTCTTGTCGTCGACAATGTTTTTATAGCTAAATGTACTTGTATTGAAGTATGTATTTCTTGTTTTATCATTGATATTTGCATCGTTACCATGGTCTTGATTATAAAAAAGTTGTCCTATAATAATGAAGGGATAACTGATAAAGATCCAAAGCATCGCGTACTTCTTGCCAAACCTCTTGAATCTCACAAACGTACGGCCAAGCGGTTTGAAACTTAAAAATATAGCTCTACAACAGCCAGGGGATTCATTAGGATGCACTTCTTGCAGACCAAAGATTAAGGAAGTTGACCTTGATGCTGCAACGAAATATGCCAATCTTAACAAATTTATGCTAAACTGACGATTAATAAATTGCGACTCATCAATAAACATTGCACCAAAATTACATGGATCGATAAATAATGCAAATTCTAAAACACTGGCAACGACGCTGCAACATGTTGTGACAAATTGAAAATGCCATGATTTAGTCATAAAATAACCAATAAATCCAACTGCAAACACTTTCACAAAAAATTCTACGAGATAAATTAATGTTATAATTAAATTTATAAATGCAAAGACTGATCGTAAAAATTTATGCGAGTCTGGTATTTCTAATAAAATAGACATGGAAAATAATAAAAGTGCGTTAACAAGCAAAGTATGTTGGATCAGGCTATGAAACCAAGAAAAGGAAATCAACCATTTTCTTAACGATTGGCAAATGCCTCCATAACAACATTCGTAGCAGACGCTATGCTTTTGCTTTTTACGCTTCTTTTTTGATGTAAACGTTTTTCCTGTATTGGCATACTTTTTCCATGGTACATAATCGGGTATATCAAATCTTGGGTTTCTTACCATCCATTTCGCAGGCGCATCTTCATGTTGAAGTAGCATATCACAAAGCCTCCAAAACTCTTGTAACGAAATTTTTTCATCTTTATCCACGTCAAGTTTACGGAATACTTGATCAAATGTGCTAAATTCATTATCTGATTCAATAATGCGAAAGTTACTTAACAACAACATGAACTGGTTAAGTGTTAAATAATTATTTCCTTCATGATCTAAAGCATTAAAGGCAAGTGCTAATGAATGTAACTGATTACTCATAGAATAAATAACCTGTTTACGGTTACTTTTTTCTAATGCAAATTGAACACGTGCAACAATATAATTTAAAACAAAAATATCAAAAATCATTAAAAATATGAAGAAAAACAAGGAAGCGGTGACAAAATTTCTTTGCATCAAGGATGGAACTGAAATTTCAGGAAAATTTACTGTTCCAAATGTCATATAAAGCAAGGTACGAAATGTTCCTAGTACAAAAACATCTTCATCTATACTATTACCATCGATATATTCTCGAATATAATCACCTTGCGCAAATGCCAAACCTTTTTCGCCTACTTTACTATAACAATATTCGTTTGCATTTCGACTGCATTGTATATTTATTTGTTGATTTGTTGCATTACTAATACTAACGTTGAGATTCAGAGCAGGTTGTACTGTATCAGATGCATAACATTGTTCTGTGTCCAACTGAACTCTCCATTTATTAGATGGAAAATACCATAAGAAGCTTGGAAGCCAGTAAATGAACAGCCAAATAAGGATAAACATAAAAGGGCGCACCATCTCTATGACAACATAATAGAACTGTGACCATTGGCGTCTTAAGGATTCATTGTGATAAAACATTATAAACCAGAAGGGCAATTGTCCTAAGACTCTGTTATCATCGCTTGCTCCTAACGCAATCTTTATAAAAAAAAAGAATCAAAGTTTAAAAAAGTACTGTTAGTTATATCTTGATATCCTTTTGGAGATTCATAATACTATTAGACCATTTTGTATATTAGATACTTACATATATTACCATCAGGAATACACTTAGACAATATAAGAAATTGAAAGAAAAAATGCTTTCACAGTTATGATCACCTAGATCCATTGATTCTTCAAATGTATATCGATGTGCTCGCCAAAATTTAAACATGCCTCGATGCATTAAATATTGTAGTAAGATGTCTATAAAGAAAAATATTGTTAAAATGACAGTTGTAACAAAAGTGAGATATTTGAAGTCACTGGAAGCACCGAAAGAAGATCCGAATAGCCTTAATAAGATATACAAATGACTCAAAATGTACATTAAATAGGTCCAATATCCTTCAACGCGGAGAAAATGGTGTATATATGCTTGATTGGTTGATCTTATATCGCCAGCGCTTTGAAAACCGCTCATTGCATCGCGGATATACGCTGCTGCGTACACATAGTTGAAATTAGCGAAAGTATCTAACCTATTCAAGTTATTATTTGGAAAATATGTCTGTAGCAAATACATAACAGGCCCTTCAAATATTGAGAATTTGGTTTTGTTTTCATTATTATAATTATTGTCACTTTTTTCCTTATAAGTACTTTCTGATTTCGATTTATTAAAATGTTTACCATAATATTCATCTAGCTTAGTAATTTCAGCCTCGCTTACATCTACCGTTTGCAGTTTTTTTGTTTTGCCATCAGTAAAATGTATTTGTGCGGATGGTATATGCCTCAAACCGTAATGCCTAGATTGAACTGTTTTTAATCGATTGCTTTTTAAACCATTCATTGCATGTATCATATTTGCTGCGTGTATCCACGTCTTTTTTGCGTTATTACTTTTACTTTCCATTGACTTTAGTTTTAATCTTTGTTTTAATTTTTCGTTTTTTGCATTCCGTTGCTGTTTGAAGTATGAGTGCATTTCCTTATTTACGTTATCGTATTGTTTTACTGCTTTCGTCAATTTGCTATTTTCTAATGCTTGTAGTATATCCTTTGGTAGTGGTATATTTGGGTTTTCATTACTAAACTCTGTTGCCGCTATAGATAAGTTATTTAATATTTCTTCATATTTCTTAAATGTTGTTTGTAGTTTTTTTGAGGTAGTACTAGTGTTATTCGACAAAGTGGCTGTTGGAGACACTACATATTTCGATGAGACATCTGACGTGGGTGTATCTTTCTCCATGGCGATAAGGATGATATTGCCACGTGCATAGATTTACATAGTTTGTAAGGAACGTATGTATATGTATATGTATATATAGACATAGACTATATATCTTTATTAAAAGGGGTTTTTGTTTAATGAATGCCAGCCTGGCCAGCATGCCTGTGGTAGTATGTAATAATAATAGTATGGGTTTCCAGCAAGCTGGGAAGACTCTGCGCTTGCTGGCTTGCCAGAGTATATGTATAGTATGCGCTACAGTAACATAAACAGTATTAATATAGCTCCTATTATAATATCCGGTATTATAAACTTTGTAATATTGAAATAGGATATAGATACGGGTAAAATAGGGAAAAATTGATAATGAAGATGTAGATGGAAAAAAAAAAAACACTGTCGTCGACTAATTGAAAATGCTGTTTTCCCATTGTATTCCCATGCTAATGATGCTCACCCTAGATATAATAATAATCGGCGTGGTGGTTTTGCCAGTTTAAGTTTGCACTTCTTCTTTTGCAACTTTTGTGGTTGGTTTTTTTAATAATAATAATTTATGAATGGACATAATAAAATAAAATTACAAATGAAAAAGATGTGATATGACGTATCTAGACGACTATGGATATAAACAAAATACATACTATAGAAAAACCAACAAAGTCATTAACTGAATCAGTAACAACGTTAATATCAGGGGAAAATGGATAGACAAAATCGTGTTGGATCGAAGCCTGGTGGTGGTGGCATTGCATCAACGCAAGCACAGAATCGTGCAAGAAAACAACGTTTAGCAGAGTTAGCTATGGAATCATTTGATTTATCAAAGGATCCATATTTTATGCAGAATTCAATTGGTAGATATGAATGTAGATTATGCTTGACACAACATAAAACAGAAAGTAATTATTTGGCACATACACAAGGATCGCGTCATCAACAAAATTTAAGACGGCGACAAATACAAAATGCTGAACGAGAAAATAATAGTGAAGCTAATTTGGCAGCTCAACAAGCTAAAGCGAAACAGAAAGTTAAAATACCACGTATAGGTCAACCTGGCTATCGTGTATCAAAAGGAAGAGATCCTAAAACTGGACAAAAATATGTATATTTTGAAATAGATTATCCAATGATTGATGATAAGTTACAACCACGGCATCGTTTTATGAGTGCATATGAACAAAAAATTGATCTTCCACCAGATCCAAATTATCAATATTTATTATTTGCAGCTTTACCATATGAAACTATTGGATTTAAAGTACCAAATTTACCAATTGATAATGATCGTGAGAAATTTGTATCTAATTGGGATTATGAGAAAAAAATGATGAGTTTAAAAGTTACGTTTGTAAAGGAAAGTTGAAAAAGGAAATGTCTATAATATGACTGAAATGACTCCTGTAGTTTTAAATGTAATCTCTCTCCTCTGTGTGTGTGTGTGTATAAAAATGTAAAATAATAAATTTTTGAATATTCTTTTTTTATATTGAAGGCAAAACCCATCACGTTTTAATTTGTTGTGTATTTATTAATAAAACCTATAAATAGAACATTATTACATTTTTTTTTTAAATTTCTGATAATAATTAAAACAAGAAATGTAACAAAATTACTTATGTTTTTAGTGTAGATATTTATAAATAAGACGTATTTAGTGAAAAGAAATATTCGTCACTACAGCAACCATATATATATATAGAGAGAGAGATATTATATATCAATCATGTCAGCCATAGCAAATAATAATGTAAATAATAATAATAATATCTTTCATGAAATTAAAAGAAAACTAGAAGAATTAAATAGTGATATTGTTGTATCAGATGAGATGCAACGTAATCCCGTTTATAAACGTGGTATTTCAAAAGACTTCATACGTAGACTGTTACAATGTTCTAATATAGATGACAAAGTGACGCCAGGACAATTAGTATGGGGTGCTACAACAATAGGCCCACGAAATTATCTACAATTTGATATGGAAAAAGATCCATATTCAATTGCTGCTTTGACGAAAAAAACAACTTTATCATTTGTTGAAACTTGCCAGCTTGTAAATATTGTAAATAAAGATAATAATAAAACCGGTTCCAAACCATATTTTGACACCGCTAATGTATTTGTATCTTATGGATGGCATGGTGCAGTTGTACGAGAACAGCTTGAATCATTACTATCTTCTACAGAAGATACGGAAGACACATATTTTTGGATAGATATATTTGCTGTAGCACAAAATCAAATATCAAAATTGGAGAAGAAACATAATGGTGGGGATGTATCATCCTTTGAAGAGGTGATAAAAAAATCAAAGGTGACGTTGTTATATTGGTCACCATATGATAGCCCTAATCCGATAGCACGTGTATGGTGTTTGTTTGAAATTCTGTTAACGCTTAAAAAAGGCAACAAACTTTCAGTGTTCTTCAGAGAAAAAGATATGGAAAATTTATATGTAAATGAGGATGATGAGAAAAAAGCAGAATTAAAATATCAAGAAATTGCTAATCAAATGAGACTTACACTTGATAAATTGAAATCTGTAGATGCAAATGCAACTTTTCAACCAGATTGGAGGCGTATACATGTTCAAATTGAATGTACATTGTCGCCTGAATCGGACTTTAATGATCCATTCAATACGGATTGTGTAATTCCACCAGGATCGTTAATAGCAAATGTTCAAGAGGATGAAGATTGGGAAAACATGGATGATGGAACATATATTTTTGAGAAATATAATCTGAATTTCATGTGGGGTGAAGCAAAACCAGAAGAGGGAGGGAATGGTACTTGGTTTGGGGGTGCATTGGGCCATCGTGAATTAGATCAAATGGCGAAAAATGCGGTAGAAAAAGCACTTGCGGACAAAGGTATCCCAGTTGCTACTGCAGCAACATTATTGTTCGAAAGTAGTAGTGATGCAATAGATGAAGATATGGATAAATTATATAGGCCGTTCGAGCCTAGTACATATGGTATTTGTCACAGTGGTGGATTTATTGCAGTAGAAGTGTATGAAGATGATGATAATGATGATGAAGAAGAAGAAGAAGAAGAAGATGGTGAAGATAATGAGGAAGATGGTGATGAAGATGAAGATGAATATGATGACGAAGATAATGATGATGACGATGAAAAGGATGACGACGATGATGATGATGATGAAGAAGAAGATGAAGGTGAAGAATTAGTAACGATATTAAATATTTTTAATGGGCAAATATTAAAATTGGTACCATTTAGAGAATTTCCTCTCTCAAGATTTTTAGATTTACAATACAATAATCTTGTGGCAAGTAGTTTCAATGCTAATAATAAATATGATGTAATAAAGCCGGAAATCATTATATGGAATATGAAAACGTCAGAAGAACTTGGTCGTTTAGATTGCAGTACGTTAGATAATGATAATGATGATGCAAAAGTAGAAACAAAAGTAGATAAAAAACTATCAAACAACAATAAAAAAATGAAATTTGTAAACCAACTTGCTTTTATCTTACCATCATCCAATGATAGTAGTGACAACAAAACAAATAAATCAAAGAGAAAAATTGTTGTACTTCATGATGATGACACTTTATCTGTATGGAATTTGGATACGCGTGAATGTTTATATTCTACAGAAGAGCCTATCAATTGCAATGAATCAATGATTGCATTGCATTACGATAATAATACAAAATCTATCCTTTTGATCGGAGAAAAAGAGGAAGAGGAGGAGAAAAAAGATATTGATGCTACTGTTGCTGTTAAGCCATCACGATATGGTATATATGATTGGGATGACTCAAAACAAATACTAGCAAAAAAGTGTATAATACATTTAGCGGGTCCTGAAAGTAATATAGAAGATAATGGATGTCACGAACACTTTGGGGATGCAGGAAAAGGCGAGCTGGTGTGTTGTTATAATCCTTTGGATGGCGATTCCACTATAGGAGCTATTCATATACGATTATACAATATTCTTCAAATGATTGATGGTATTAATAATAATACTGTAGATACCATGAATATAAGTACAATTTCAAGCATTGCTACAGATTCATGTATTGAAAGCGAACGTAAAGAGATTGATGTAATGGCATTTGCTTCATGTCCTACGTTTCGTTGGGTCGGATTTGGAGAATTTTTTGGATTAAAAGTTTACAATATAGATACATTTGAATTAACATTAGTCGTTGCAAAGGGGGATGTAACATTTGATATGAAATTTTTTGCAATTCAAGCTGATGATGCTGGAGAAGAAATTGAAACGGAAGAAGAACTTGATTTTTTACAAACATTGATCGATCCGATGAATGAAGAAAATGATGATAGTAATATTGCTGCTGTTGATAATGCACAGCAGAAGAGGAAAGTACGTTCTTTTCTTGCAGCACATGATCAACGTGGGACATTAAGCTGTTGGGAATTACCAGTGTGAGTCGTTGTTGAGCTTTTTTATTTATATAAAAATTTAAAATAATACATTCTTTAAATTTCACCATGTTTTTATATTTCTACAACGATGCTTGTGGAGCAAGACCAATTTTCAATGCATTACGGACAAGTGTTTGAAAGACTGGATGTAACCATGAACCAGGAAAATCCTCTTGTGCATCGTAAACATGATCTTTATGTTTTTTATGTGGTCGTTTTGCATTTGGATTTGCACTTTTATGTACATACGTCTGCCCACCACTGTTGGAGCGTAGCGTATGAATGAGTGATGTGTTAGAGGATGTCTTTTTTTTTTTTTGGATTTAGGGGAATAGAATTTACTTACTTAGGTTGTTTTGGACTATGCGTATGACCTAAGCCCATATATATCACTTTTCCTTTCCCAATCTTTCTTTCATATCCAATAGCTAATGTAGATCCGTTAGGTCCTTCCAATGCTGGATGCACATCATATTTAAAACCAAATGGTGGGGTACGTGCTGATTCATCCGTTCGTTGCGTCGTCAAGAAAACGTTTGTATTTGGTTTATCTTGCAATTCAATCAAATACACTTCATCAATTGTTTCAAATGTATTTGGCAAGCCATCAGTCAAATGCTTTACACTGTCATCATGTGAAACATCAACATTAAATTTTATATGTGGTGGATGATTTAAAAATGCTCCACCCATTAATTCATGATATTTAAATTTCTTGATACGTCGCCAATTACCTTCACCCTTTCTTGGTTTTTCCGCAAAGCCACCAGCACTTCCATGAAAACTAACCCAAGTGCCACCGTTCATTAAAAATGCTTCTAAAACTTCTGTTTCTTCTTCATTTGGTAATGGTCCAGCTGTATATGTAACTAACATATTTGCTTGTTTTAGAAATGCTTCTAGTTGACTATACGAAGAAGCAACTGTACTTGCATATCCTAACTCAGACAAATAATTTAATAATTGAAGACGTACAAAATCCATATCATGCAATGCTATCATTTGTGTGTTTGTATATAATAATTAATTATATTTAAATGTTAGTTCATCTACTTTATATATAATATTAGATACATCATGTATACTTACCATGTTTACCATATGGAAATCCGCCAATAACGACGTGTGCTTTTGGTGCTTTTGGATTCATCTTACTACAGTACAGTATTTATATATGTATAAAACAAAGTTTTTTTTTTTTCTTTTTCCTCCTCCTCTATTGGTATTTCTATATATTTCTATAATATTTATTTATTTGAACAAAGTGCCAAAGCAACAACACACCAATGCCAATTTTTCGGTCGGGTATAAGACTAACATCAAGCCAGTGGCAAGAATAAAAAGTAAAGAAAAATCAAATGTTGACCAAGAAAATAATAAATTCATTTCAACAAGATATAAATATATTTTATAAAGAAAAATCAATGTTGACCAAGAAAATAATAAATTCATTTCAACAAGATATAAATATATCTACAGTTTATGTGTTTATGTGCATCATTTTTTTTATTTAAATTATCATATCATATGATATCATTAAGTCTCTCTTCAAAATATAAAATGTGATTTCATATGAGGTGTGATAATTACGACTACACATGAAATTTATGTAAAAAAAAGAAGTGTACACAAACACGTTCGTAAAAAAAATAAATTTAATTTAAACACACAAACTGAATTACATCTTACTACTACTTGCTAAACCACCCTTTGCATTTTTAAATACATTTTCAGTTTCTTTAAAAAAACTATGTAAACGTTCATTAACTTGTTTTGGTTGATCTTGTTGTATCCAATGAGAACACGATTCGCCTTTTGGTGCTTGAATAATATGAAATTGACGTAGATCAGTACAAACCGTCATTAATCCTTGATATTGCTTATCGTCTTTATAATCGCCTGTAACTTTACTTGCTGGTGATAACATCCCACGTACTCCATCATTTGCTCCCGTTAAAAAGAATGTAGGCTGATCAATTGTTTTTCCAATTAACTGTGGGGTTATTAGAAAATTACGATGAAAATTACGATAGTAATTGACACCACCACGTGAACCAGAATGTTGAAATTGTTTCACAACATAATCTAGATCTGCTTGCGATAACCATTTTGGTAAATGTAATGGCCTTGGTGTTCTCCATAATCTTCCACCAGCAACACGTAATGGATTTTTTAAATAATTTGTATCTCGTTTTACAGTCTCATCTGACCATGTACGATAAATATACTCATATAAATTTGAATCGTATTCTGCTTCTGCTGGACCAAAATTAGGTACATTCTCTAAATCATATCTTTCATTATGATAAGTGATATAGAAAAATAATTCTTTATCCGGGCCTTGGCCAATTTTAAATCTTTTTTTGAATAAATCATATGGACTCAAATCAGTAGATTTACGCATAACTGTTGGTACTGATAGATTGGCTACTACCGGAAATACTTCTGGGTATAAGTGTGCAAACAGCCAACCCAAAATTGCACCCCAATCATGACCAACAAGGATAGCTTTTGTCAAACCATGAGCTTGCAACAAACAAATAATATCTGAAGCATGAGAGTATACATCATAATCATCCACGTTTGGTGGACATGATGAATAACCATAACCTCGCATATCTGGTGCCATGACATTGTAACCTTGCTCTCCAAAATATTTAATCTGATGACGCCAACTAAACCATGATTCTGGCCATCCATGCATAAATACAACAGGAATTCCATCTTCCGGTCCACAACAAGCAACACGCATGGTCATGCCATTTGCTAATTTAACAAATTTTAACGTAATACCTTGTATTGGTGAGGTTAATGGATCATCCATAATTTCTTAATAAACAAAAAAATAAATATGTATATAGTCTGTATAAGTATGAGTGAATATTTCGAATATATAATGATACCACAACACACGTTATTAATGTCTTAATATATATATATATATATATTGTTCTCCCTGTTTTATCTCTCTCCTGTGTATGAAGTGAGAAACAATATAATTATAAATATATATTAACAAAAACAAAAAATAAATAAATTAAGGGTAAGACAAAGGAGGGCATATTTTTAATATTTGTAATAAAAAAGATATGATTCGAGTTAAATAGCACTATCATAGCATTGTTATACAAAAAGATATTCTCTTCACTAAAATAGTCCTGTGTCCATGCTAATGCTAGTTGTTGTAGCAGCAAAAGTTGAAGAAAGAGAGAAGTTTTTTTAGCACTTTGCACCTTTAACTTTACTGGTTTACCAAATTGTCTATGTGTATATATATTTATACGTGTATATCTTGAAAGATAGACTCTATTATTATATTGCACAGATATTAAGAAAACGGGAAGTAAATGAATTTCAATAAAAATATACCACATCATCATCATGAAGAACCATATTATGTGAAACCAACGTTTTTACAATCATCTTGTTTAGCGCCAAAATATTGGTTTATTCAACCACATGAAACAGGGCCAGTTGCACAATGTGTAATAAGTGTAGTCTTTCGTTTCATACCAAGTTTTTTCTTTATTATAATTTTAATACGTGATGTTTCAATTGCAATACAAAAACCAATTGTTAAAGCACCTGTATCATGGTTATTTATGACAAAATTATTGTCAATTTTTATATTATTTGCAGGTTGTGTTTTAACAATGTTTTTTTGGTTGATATTATATAAAGATGAAGATTATATTGTAGATTGTGAAGCGTCTGTTGAAATTTTACAGGCATTTGCATGGTTGTTAAGCGGTGCTAGTTTATGGCTTGGTTATCGACGTGCGCGTAAACAATCCAAAAGTTTACGTTTTTACATTTTAATAGAATTCATTATGTCTTGTTTATTATTATATTTAAGACCACGTGGAGTTATGGATACATTGGTAGATGGGAAACATCCCATTTTTTATATTGCATTTTTAGACGTCGTACGAGTGATTAGCTTATTAATTTTAACCATTTTAATGAGTTGTTGGCCTAGAGATGTTCCAAAATATAGTGAAATCTTTATTGATTATGAAGAAAAATTATTATTAAGTTCTGGTGAAGTATCACGAACAGCTTCATATAGCTCCTTTGGTTCATTTGAACCATCACCAACTACTCAACAACATACACGCCATATAAAAATTTTGAAACATGCATTAAGAAAAGGAAGTATTGATCCACTTGAGAATCCAAATAATTATCCACAGTCGTTGTGACGGGGTATTTATATAAAGATACAATTCGTACGTAATTTTGTACGGACGTTCGTACGTAATTTTTTTAAAAAGTGTATGTGTGGCTGGAGGAAGGGTTTCAAAGTTTGTGGAAATAAATTTTTTAATATTATATTAATACATGTGCAATAAAACTCGTTTTTTAGTTTTAACACTCTTCGTAATTTATATCCTTAAATGTACATTCAAAAACTTCGCTATACCCGTCGCTACTATTTTTGAAATTAGGAAATGCCTTTAATACTTCAGGAATTGTATATTGTATACCAGAATTTTCTAAACGAAATCTTGCAAGCTTTGGTAATGTTGCTTTATTTAGGTTCAGTTGTGAGAAATTTATTGGAGCAAAACTATTTTCACGAATACTGAACACTCTCAGTTCATTTAATTTTGAAAAGCTACTAATGGAACCAGTAAAATTATTTCCAGCCAAATATAACTTTTGTAACTTCGTTAATTTACTAAATGCAGATGGTATTTCCCCGGACAATTTATTTTTGGATAAACCAAGAAATGATAACTTAGTTAATTTGCTAAGTTCCTGTGGTATATTTCCAGAAAGTCTATTCTCAAATAGATCCAAATGATCCAATCTTGTTAAGGCACTAATTGAATTCGGTATAGTACCATTAAAATTATTATGGTCTAATAGCAAAGTTGACAATTTAATCAACTTGGTAATACTAGTTGTCAATTCACCAACCATATTGTTTTGTGAAAGTTCCAAATGCTCTAAGTTTGTCAATGTTTTAAAGCTATATGGAATTTTACCATATATTTTATTTTTATCCAATGTAAGTTCGCTTAAACGTGTCAATTTGCTTAATTTATCTTCAATCGGGCAATCGATGAGATTACTGGATAAACTTAAAAGTGTTAAATTTTTCAATCTATAAATGTTGCTTAAATTGCCAGAAATCCTCATTCCTGGCAGTTTTAGTACTTTTAATTGGAGTGGCAGTGTAGCTGGTATCTTATTATTGATAATCGGGTGTGATTTTATTTTTTTACCTTTGTAATAGATTCTAATTGATTGTAAAGATGGTGCGTATAAATCTGGCAGCCAGTCAGGTTCTGCCAAAACAATTGCTATATCATACATCTTTGGCAATGCATACATCTTTATCGGTAAGTTAGTAAATCCATATTGGCCAAGCGCGTGTTTTTTCGGAGATCTGACAAATTCATGAACAAAGTTAAAAAATGCGAGATTCTTCATTTCGTTAAAACATGATGGGGCTCTACCCCGGTAATATAAATTCAAATATATAAAATGAAGTTCCGTATTATTACACAAAAATGATAAATCTGTCAAAATTTTTGAGGAAGTAATTCCTGTGTCCATATTAATTGAAATCAAACCTACATTCTGATTTTCTGACAGGTATTGTCCGACGGCTATGGATGGAAAGTTCTTGTCAAAAAGATAACATTATTAAAATGTTTACGATGAATTAATGTACAATTACCTTTATATTTTATTTCATCTTGTGATGTGGTTACTTCCAAAACTTTCTGTTCTGTAAAAAAATCAAACTGATAAATAATATTGTTGATCAGAAAAGTCAGTGAACTTAACAATATGCAAAGGTTTATAATTTTCAAATATTTACCCTTTATATGTTTATTATTTAATGAAGTTTCCAGTGTATAATGAAATGAAAAATCTTGTAATACAACAATAATTGATATTAACAAATATGATATTGACGTAAGATGTAAATCGATTTGTGTATTGGTAAGAAACATCGTAATTACTAAAATAGGTAATATAAAAAAGAGGATACTGTGAATAGAACATCCAATTATATTGAATTTTCCTTTGTCGTTTGCTGCCATTTTTTTCTTCCGTCTATCTCTTTTACAGGTAGAAACTTTTTCGTGATTGTCCTCGTGATTAGAGGCATTTGCTAAGTGATGTTGCAATGTGTGTGGTAAATGCGATGTTTCATGAAAGAATGGGTTTACAGTGGACATTTTTATATCTATTTTGTTACTGTTATCATCATTCCTTACCCCATTGATCGTGATATCCGCAGCTTTAATACTACTCATTTCCACATTCGATGTCATCTTTACCTTTGTTTTATCTTTCCGTATTATATCCATCACTTACCTCTATTGTGGTTCTATTTTGTTGTAATTTTTCGTAGATTAACAATATATATATATAGTTGTTTTGCTTTTGTATATATACATACACCGTTATTTTATATTTGTTTTTATCATTCAGTTTATCTTTATGCAACTTATCATATGCACATATCAAAAGATGACACATGAGGTTCGGCGGCGGTTCTTGAGATTTTTGAGATTTTAGATTTGTGCATTTTTGTGATGAGCTTAGAGGCCGAAGAAGACCTGGACGAGAGACATTTTGATCTGGATTCTGGAAAATGAAAAAAATGAATGAATGGACACAAATATATCGTTCATTTAATACATTTATTAAATTTATTAGAGAGAGACGATGGATGAGGATACTCTGACTGTGTACCAGATTGTGAGAAGATATAAACAGAAATACCACTGGTATGGCGCAAAAGAGGAAAAGTAAAAGAACATCTAATACATCAAATAAAAAATCATGTGTTGAAAATGAAGGAACTTTAACAGATCAACAATATAAAACATTATATAAATATTATTGTGAAAATTGGTATCAAAAAAATGTTGAATCTGGTGGTGGTACATTGAGATCCAAACGGCAACCACCGCGTATGAAATCAATGCAACGTGTTTTTAAAGCAATGAAAAAAGCACATAAAAAATTAGATAAAACAAATGCAAAGAATATATTATATCGTTATAATAAATGGTATCAATCTGGTGCAAAATATCCTTTACAACGTCCAAGGGATTGGTTCCAAAAATTATTAGCTGAAGATGATAATGATGATATTGATTTTGGCAATGAAATGGAAATAGTTGAAACAATAAGTTTATTAGATGAAGAGGATGAACATAATACTATTGATATGGAAACATGGGTGTTAGAATGTATTCTTCTTGATTCTAACTTGGTAAAACCAGAAGGAGGTAGTGGTGGGAGTAATGATATTGTTGTGAAGGATGAAGTTGGGGGGGGTGATGAAGAGGATAATTGTGGTGATGGTGGTGACGATGATGATATTGATGTAACTAGACAAGTAATACCGGAACCACTTCGTGATGGAGATACCACTGTGGCACGTTCAAGGGGGAAATTAGCATATCAAATCGTTCAATTTTCAGGTGCACGTAGCGTGGCGAAGAAAAAAACGTACGACAGTCCTGATCGAAAGGCAAAGAAAAAATCAAAAGAAGAGGAAGAGAAAGAAATGGACGAGTTATTACTAGATATTTTAAATCCTAACTGTCGCATGTGTAGATTATGCGAAAGGACTGGGGGATTTAAACCACATGCCATTCATCTATTTCTATGTGAACGCTGTGGCCATCATAAATTATTGCATGGAAAACGACGTACGCCAATGACAAAGTACGAAGCAGCGTTGAAAATTCAAAAAGCTTGGCGAATCAAAGCGGCAAGGAAATTTTTATTAAATATTTTAAGTTTACAATATGAGAAACATTATGATCATCCAACAAATAGTTATTTTTATTTTAATCGAAGATTGCAAGAGTCACAATGGCACAAACCATTATTGTTTGGTCCCGATTACGATATTGCTTTGACTGGTAAAGGTCCAGAAGATTTTGCACCAAAAGCAAAAATCACATCTACTAAGCCAAAGGAAAGGCAACCAACTCGTTTTGATGAGTTGCAGCCAGGTCCTCCTGTAAGTCAAGAAGAAATAGCAGCAAAATTAGAAACAATGGAATCAGAAAAAGAGAAAAAGAAATATCTCAAACATGTTAAAAAATATGAACGTGAACGAAAAGCAAAAATCAAAGCACTTGAATTTGAAGCTGCTAAGTTTTTGCAAGGAAAATGGAGAGCATTGATTGCAAAACGTCAAATACGCAAGTCTATACATGCATTGTATGAAAAAGTTTGGAGTGCAGAACATCAACGATTTTTTTATTACAATGTTAAAAATTATAAAAGTCAATGGTCGAAACCGGCATTACTTGGACCTGATGATTTAACACCGAGATTTTATGATTGATCTTTTATTTTTGGTGGAGAGAGATCTTAAATTAATGATGTGTGTGTATGGTGTGTGGAGAGGAAAAAGAAGCAACTTTTTTTTGATTTTTTTTTCTTAATAATGTACACCACACAAAAATAATTTAAAAAGTGAAGTAGAGAGTATACGAATAAAAATAAGTGTGGTGTGACACAATTTGTGAGAGATGGATATATTTTAAAAAACAAGTTTTTTATACTCTTAAAAGCTTGGCTTGTCTTCGTGCCGTACCATCCACACCATGTCTAGCTAACATTGCCAATGTTGACAAGACTGTTTTATAATTATACATAGCCATTCCCCAAAAAGATGCCGGAAAGATTTTTCGTGTCCATCCAAGTGGTAGATATGAAGTTCCTGCAACTAAAATTGCTAATGCATATTTCTGTGGTTCCAAAATTCCATTCACACCACGTAATATTGGATATATTCGTACATATAAAAATATTGTAATAGTCACATTCATACGCCTTATTTCACTCCTAATTGTTTTCTGCTTATTATTATTATTATTATTATCATCACCTTCCTTTTTATCAATAAGTGCCTCCTTCAAAGCAGATGCACCAGACAGTGCTAATAGGCAACTTACTAAACCATATACAAACGGTGCAACGCCTTTGTCACCATATACAAACGGGGTTAAATACAATGCGGTAGGAGCATGAAAAAATAACTCAGCAGCTGATGATACAATTGCTAAATTAGTTGATAAAGTTGAATATTTTTTAGTATTTTCAAAATAAATTGAAAGTGCTGAGCCTAAATGACTAATGGTACCAGAAATGATATGTATAGCTAATGCCATATACATGGGACCACGATATTTATTATTCATAACTGCTAATACTGCTACTTTTTTCTCGCCACTTGACTTAATGATATATTTTTGTTTATCTAAATATAAACCAATTGATACGATAAAGTGTAAAATGCCATTAAAAGTACAAAGTGATCCAATCCATTGTTCTCGTAACTCTTCTTTTGGTGATCCTAAATATTTAATAGTTTTATCAAGTAAATTATTATATTTTGCATAAAACGATGCCATCATCTGCTGTAATAATTATTCCAAAAATAGCAATCAATATCAATTGCGGCGGGGGATCGGGGGCTGGTGGATGACTTTGTAATATCATTATATTATATTATATATATAAAAGAGGTTGTTGGTAAATTATTATTTTCAATCGGTATAGGAGAATTAAGGGTACTTTAGAATTAATGTATAATAAGGGATTTATTATGGGATATTTTTTAATATTTTCTAACATTACTAATATTTATACTTGTATTATCGGACCCTTTCTAGATGATTTCCGGATTTTATGATTTTATGCACATTTTTTAATAATTTTGATGAAGAATTCAACAATAAAATAGATTGAAAAATTATACAAATGTATATTTAGTCAAATAGGATTGTCTTCATGCTTTTTTTTTGTGTAATAATAAGATCAAAAAAAAACAAAAAGAAACGAAATATCAACACCTGTGCTTCTTCTCGTATAGTTTAAGCGTGTATATGAATATATAAACGATTCCGATAGTGAAATATATATATATAAATTTAAAATAATAATAATGGCAACGAAAAATGATGTAAATAACCAGGAAAACGTAACGGTTTCTAAGAATGGAAATAGTAAAGAACAAGTAGTAGATCAAAAACAACAAGAAGAGGAAATAAAAGATGTAGTAGCTGATGATAGTAACGAGGATGAAAATGATAGTAATGAAAAACCTAAATATCACCATATTCAACAAGGACATCGTAACAAAGAATTACACAGATTATATACAACCTTGTTAGAGGATTATCCAGTTAATTTAGGCAAAGCAATATCAAAAAAACAACGTGAACGTGAACATTTAAAAGACCCAACTTTAGTTTATGGTGAAATTAAATATAATTTTATGGCATTAATGTTTCGTGTAATGAAGGATGATTATGACGGTTTGCAAAAAGCCGGTGGTGTATTTTATGATTTAGGCTCAGGTACTGGTAAACCTGTTTTTGCTGCTGCTATTTTACATACGTTTGAAAGATGTGTTGGTGTTGAAACATTATCACAATTATATACAGCTTCATTGGAAATAACCGATCATTGGAGGAAATTAACTGATAGCGTAGATGATGATATAATGAGTGCAGAGCAAAAACGTTGTATGATTGAATTTATAAATGATGATATAAAAAATCCAGAATTTTCGATGTCGGATGCTACAGTTGGATTTGCAAATTCGACTTGCTATGATGAAGAGTTGATGATTCATATTGCATCCAAAGCGGATGAAATGGTTGCTGGATCATTTTTTATTACTGTCACAAAACGTCTTCCATCTTTACAATGGGATTTATTAGAAATGGAACGTTATAAAATGTCATGGGGTGAAGCAAATGTTTTCCTACATCGTAAAAAAGATGATGATTGGCAAGGGCAACAATTGGAAGCTGAGGCAAGGCAAAAAGAGGAAGAAGAGGAGGAAGAACGAGCTAGGAAAGAAGCAGAACAAAGTAGTGAAGATGAAGAAGAAGTTGAAAATTTATTAGTAGGTGGGGAAGATGGTAGTGGTTTGCTTTAAAATCAAGAAGGGGAAGTAAAAGATAATATGATACGAGTTCGTATGATACCACGAAAAATATATACGAGACGTATGCATAGTATTTTTAAAATATTCGTACGAGAATATGAATTATTATTACGCGCGCCATTAATTATTTTTTACTCAAACATTTTAGTCTACACGGCATCAGCCTCTTTACTCAAACATAAATGATGCAACTTTAACACCCATTAATACATTATCGTATATCATTTTACCATTTGCATTTGGTCCAGCAGATGCAGCAGCTACATGCAATGGAATCAAATGTTCTTCACGTGGATGGCAAAATCTAGCTTCTGGACCATCTTCCCAAGTTAGCAATGTATTGATCATATTTGTTGTATCATTTGTTTCTATATTCTTTCTTAAATAATTATGAAATGCAACAGATTTTTCCATTGCATTACTTCCACCACCAAAAGCACGCATATTATGAAAAGACATACCAGATCCAATGATTAAAACATCGTTATTATCTTCACGAACTTTGGATAATATTTTTCCTAAATTTACATGATCTGTTGGATTTAAGCCTCCTATTAATGAAATTTGTATTACTGGTATATCTGCTTCTGGGTACATTAATTTTAGTGGTATAAAAACACCATGATCAAATCCTCTACTAACTAATTCCACATTTTCAAACATCGATGATGATTTAAATAAATTATAAATATTTGAAGATAGTTCTAATGCACCATTTACTTTATATGTCAAATGCGGTGCATATGCCTGTGGTGGGAAACCATAATAATCATACAATAACTCACCATTTTCATGCCCGGTTGATATTTGAATTGCACTATTAGATGTAGATTCCCAATGTGCAGATATAACTATAATTTGTTTCGGTTTTCTTGGAATATATGTTTTTGGCAATTCAATTAAAAATTTAGATAATTCACCATGTGTTTTCATAGCTAATATTGGCATTGGGCCACCACCATGTGCTAAAAAGAAGGTTGGTAATGAGGACATTTTATTTATTTTTATACCATTAATAAATTCAATAAAAGGTTGGAACGTAGAAAATATTAATACTAATAATGACAAATAAATTATGATACTATTTAAAATATGTGTTGACAATAATAATAATACAACGAATGGTGTACGACAATAATTTTTTCGAATCATATACACTTTATTCTATTCTTACCACTTGTATGCCTACTTTCTCTTCGAAAAGCAATGATGTACCATCAAGAAGAAGAATATATATATATATATAGCATTTCCACATTTTGCTTTTGCACTTCTTTTCATAGAAATGCACAAATCATACATGCAAAATTACCCATAAATAAATTCAGTCGAAAAAATGCTGCTTTTTAATCGATATTAATAGGCCACACAGGGGTCTTGACTCTAGGAAACTGGTTACTTGAGTGGCAGAATACACTATATTATGATATACATATAAATATCATTGTGGATACGAGCGCGAGATGCGTAGTAGGGGGATAGCATACTGGAAAAAGTATAAAACTTTATATTCGGTCAAAGAGATTCTCTTTTAGTCTGCGTCGTCAGACTCTTTCTAATTCTAATTGATTCGGTCATTCGGTCCGAGTTAATACCTTAAAATCATGTAGCACCCAAATAGCGTTACAAACAAATGAATAATAAATTATGAAAAAAATGAAAAATGAATAATCAATCAAAATACTATTCTAGAACTATATAAAAAAAAATAAAAGAATACTCCATGAGAAATATGATATCATGCAAAGTACGTATTTATTTTATATCGTTAGTAGTTATTTCTTTGTTTGATAACATTCTTAAACGAAATAGATACATTGATTGTATATTGGTTTTTTAAATTTTTCTTGTTTCGTTTTTTCAAGATTTATAGTATAACAACCAAGCAAAATATTATCATTTTAAATATAATAAACCCCATTTTTATTATATCGATTATATATATTGTCTGTATTATCGTCGTATATACCTGATATACAACAAAGAAAATTAACAATGGCATCACATACAAAAGGTAGACATGAATGGAATGCAGTGATGAAAGATACATATGGTATTAAAGTTGTGAATAAATATGCGCAAAAATTCAAGCGTACGACGAGAGGTGTAGTAGAGAAAAGGCAATCGTCTAGAGTTAGAAAGATCTCAAAAGCTTTATTAAATATGAATGCAGAGGAACGACGTAGTATTGAAGATGAACGAATGAATGCGTTGGAACTAGATAATGCAAAGGAAGATAAGGATGAAGATGATAGTGATTTTAGTGAAGAAGAGGAGGAACCGCCACAAAAAAGGAGACGTGGCACACGTAATAGAAATCCTGGGAAAGGGAAAGGAAAAGGAAAAAAGAATGCCACTGCAAAGAAAAAAGTACCAAAGAAAATTCCATTTGAATTATTATTATCAGATGAACAATTTCGAAGAGCATATACAAATGCAAATACAAAAGAACCAAAAAAACCACGTAGACGTTTTTGTCCTGTCACAGGTATGCCAGCCATTTATCGAGATCCTGTTACACGTACACCATATTCAACAAAAGAAGCATTTGAACAAATAAGAGAAAAGAAACCATCGGTATTGTTAAGATAAAAATTGTATGTGACGAGAGATGTATACATCAAGATGTTATATTGTGAGAGAGCGAGAAATATAAAAAAATGAGAATTATTTTTTGAAAAAGTAACAAAACACATGTTTCGCGTATAAAAAAAAATTGTTTTTACCATTTTGTACCAACACACATTTTATGTACACCACACACACGCACAGACTTCTATATCTGCTACGAATCTGTAAAGCACACAAAATACTTTCAACACACACACGTACCACACATATTTATATATATTCCTTTTTTTACGTAAACAATACAATTTGATTTGCTAAATTTTGAACCATACTATCAGTATTATCTGTTGTATAATCCTCATCCTCTTCTATAGCTACATCTGCCACTTTCTTTGTACCTCCGTCTGCTTCTTGATTATTATTACTACGCATACTACTTGATCTTCCATTCATCTTTGATTTCATATTACCATTAATCAAATCATCAAATGATATATTAACAATATTTACATTCGATGGAACTTGTCGTGAGGTAGCTGTTGCAAACCTATCAAATGTACTACCAACAGCACATGGTATCCAACTTTTGCATTTTCTCCATGTTAAATTACCCTTGTTATTATAATCATGAATAGTATTATTATCATCATCCATAGCAACTTTTTTCTTTTTTAAACTATTATTTTTTCGTTCTTCAAGAAAGGCTTCCATATCATTCAAGCTAGGCAATCTACCAACTGTGTGAGTTGGCTTTTTACGCTTCTTCTTCTTATTTGAACCTACGGAATTTTTACTATTTAATGGCAATACTTCAGCTCCACTTCCAAAATCTGTTATCACATGTTTGTTTACAATATTATGGACTTTTAATAATTGCTCTATTGGTTCTTTATTGAATTTCACCAACTCATTCAACAATGTAGTTGTCATGGATCCAGGATATATAACACACATTTTTGCTGCAGGCAATGCCCAATCTTTCCGTCCTTGTGATCCTTTGCGTTTTTCAACTTCCTCAGCATCATCACCTCTTGTTGGTGGAGGGCTATTACGTGGACTTCTGCTTGATCCTGATGGAGCATAATCTTTTTCACATTGTTCATGCCATTTATCACTTAATAATATACGTATCCAACCCATTAAAAATATTTCAATATTATTATTATTATTATTATTGCCATCATCGACTGTATTTGAATTTGATAATGATGAAAGTACTCCGTTTTGTTGTGAATTATTATTCAATATAATTTGCTTTTTTCCATTTAAAATACAAAGACGAGATACCAATTGAAAGAAAAAGCAAGTGCTAAAATGAGGCCATATTAATTGGAATTTACGTATCAACGGGAGCCACATTCGACTAGTTACATCAAAATTTTGTTTCCCATCAAATTCTTCCTGTTTCGTTTTAGGCCCATATTTGTTTTTGTTTTTTCTAATTTTTTTATTTAACACTTGAAATGGTTTTACAACAGTACCTTGGACGGTATTGATTTTATTATTTTTATCATTGACGTCAAATTCTGTTTTACCAACTAATAATGGAATTAAATTAGATCGTACTTGATTAGATGCAATATATTGGTTAACATTATTTATCAATTCTATCATGTTTTCTTCCCCATTCTCATCTTGAAGTGCCAGCTGATATGCGTCTAAAAAATTACGAATGTTCAAATCGACACGTTCAAGGTGGTCTGCTTGGATTCTCCAGTATCGATTATGCAGCCATTCTAATGCCATTATTGCAGCAGCATTTAATCGAGAAAGGGAAGGAAGATCGCCGTGCGTTGCTTCGTGTCTAAGATCGACCAATGAACGCGGCAAGCCGATGCGTTCAGCAATTCCAGAAACAGCCTGTGCATATTGGCCTCGTTGTTCCTTCTCCACAACTCCATTCACAAGGCGCACAATCGACATGGAATACGATAGACGATATACATTAGGTGATTTACTACTCGTATTCATTCGATGATCCAATAAACTTTTAAATATGTATGCAGTGCAATCCACATACAATGGTACTTTACAACGTGTCCGCCACATATTTATAGTCCCTAAGCTTGATCTAATTTTTGTTGCCCAAATATTATTATTATTATTACCAACCATTTCATTAAATAAATTACGATATACATGCATCCATTCATCCCATCCTTTCCATGGTACAAGTCGTGGTGTTGACATGATAAAAATAACGTTGGTGTTGTATGTATATATATATATATATACAACCACAATTCCGATTAATCTATTTCTATTATTAATAATAGATATTCTTCCATTCGTATTTGGTTTTTCTCATTTTATATTTTCTACAAATGTTTTTTACATGAACAAACAAACAAATTGTTTCTTGTTCTCTCTTCTGCGGCGGTGATCAATTTCATCTACATAACAGGTAGCTACCATTACATCTCGCATATTTTTCATCAAATTTCATTAAAATCATCATTTTCAACCTAAATTCTTATAATTCCTTGTTGTGATGATGGATTTTTCATTTCATTACATGAAAACAAAGGAAAAACATTGAAAATACCTTTTTAAACTTAGGCTCCACTAGTATACTATTTTTCCTATCCATTGGCAAAATAATTTTGACATTTCACGTTTTCAGAAATTAGGGATAGCAGAATTTCAGGCATCAAATTTTTACATTAAAATTTGTACTTAAATAAATTATTAATTTACAGAAATGACTAAAATAAACTATAAAATTCATAAAAATCATTAAATTATAAAAATATCCATTTTTTAAAACACAAAATACATGTAAAAATTACATCGTCATTTTAACAATTTCATCCTTTTCTTAAAATTACATATAAATACCATTAATATGAAATCATACAAAATATCATATTTTAGTTGGAAATTCACTTTTTTACATAAATTGTAAATATCGTTTTTGGAAAAGTGAATCCTATCAATAATTTAGTATAGTATTTTTGTACTAAAAAGTGTAAGACAGAGCCGACACTACACGTGAAAACCACCTATCAAGTAGAGTTACAGCTATAGGGTTACGCGTTTTTTTCAACTTTTAACGGTTATTCAAATATGAAGTAGATACAATAATATTAATGTATCTCGTTGATTTATTACTAAACATATATAAATTGATCGTAGATGCTTATTTTGATAAAGTTATATATCTGTATATGTAAAAAACTACCTTTTGTAATTTTCAAATTTTCCATTTTTAGTCCAGCCTATGTCCATACTAATTTCGAAAAAAATCACCATTTTGAAAAAAATTCGTTACATTATAAGTTTCATTTAAAACATAAGTGGATCAAAATATTCATGTACTTCTTCCGTTTAGACAGGTGTTAAGAGATGTGTCTTATAACGAATTAATTTGTAGAAGATTTAGATAGAAAAAATCGACATATTGTATTTTGGTGATATTTCTGAGAATTTTTCAATATTTTGGTGATTTTTTGGGCTATAACCCTAAAATAACCCGATCTTGAAAATCA
>Ga0099797_100178_pt1 | contig 41342 bp, 17 predicted proteins | sample Uncmet_Sort48C_1_FD_89871 | JGI IMG/M metagenome (GOLD analysis project Ga0099797, IMG submission 89871) | Marine eukaryotic communities from CALCOFI LINE 67, Pacific Ocean - C012_Sort48C_1 | ecosystem: Environmental > Aquatic > Marine > Oceanic | place: Pacific Ocean: Monterey Bay | collected... | reverse complement strand
ATAAAGTGTTTACATTTTTTTTCTGCCTTGAATTTTAAACAAATAACATGTTACAGTAAAAACCTACTTTTTTCGAGAAGTCTACCCTACTTTTTCTGAGAAGTCTACCCTCTACCCTACTTTTTCTGAGAAGTCTACCCTACTTTTTTCGAGAAGTCTACCCTACTTTTTTCGAGAAGTCTACCCTACTTTTTTCGAGAAGTCTACCCTACTTTTTTCGAAAAGTCCACCACCCTACCAGTGCAGAGAAAGCCTCCTTGGGCCAATGATAGCCGGTACTCTGTGAATTAAAGTTGCCATCATTTAGTGCAGGAGTGGAGAAAAACGACTACATACACAATACCATAGGATTATAGGGTAAAATACGCATTTTGAAAATTGAGGGAGGGGCATAAAAATAAGCAATGTGCTGAATGTAACTCTACTCCAACAAGTGTACTGCAACACTGAAACAAGTACTCTGCTAAAACACAACAAGTATACCCCAACAAGTCTACCACAACAAGTCTACTGCAACAAGTCTACTGCAACAAGTCTACTGCTACTGCCAGAACACAAAAAGTCTACCCAAAAGTCTACCCAAAAGTCTACCCAAAAGTCTACCCAAAAGCCTACCGCAACAAGTCTACTGCAACAGGTCTACCGCAACAAGTCTACTGCAACAAGTCTACTGCAACAGGTCTACCGCAACAAGTCTACTGGTAAAACACACCATTAAAACTATATCTAAGTCAACCTAATAGCATTTGACCGGTGTTCGCCCACCACCGCTTTCGAATCCGTCAGGATCGGGCGGTGTTGCGGCGAATCACGCGGGCAAAGCGCCTAAAGGAGGTCCTCCAACCATTCCTTTCCCTGCTTCGCAAATTAGTGACTAGTAAAAAGCTACCTCTTTTTCGAAGCCTACAGGAAAAGCCTACAGAAAAAGCCTACAGAAAAAGCCTACCCCAACAAGTCCACTACAGAAACGCTACTGCAACACCTCTACCATAACAAGTCTACTCCACCGAAACGTCTACTAGAACTGCCGACACGTCTACCGAAAAGCCTACCGAAAAGCCTACCCAAAAGCCTACCGAAACGCCCCCCTCCCTACCAAAACTGCACACCCAACTCCACCCGCAACGACCCCCGGTTAGAAGGACCCTAACATCATCAGCATCTCCTAACGATCATTTTGTGATAAAAATCACCTCTTGAAACGCTGCAGAACAAAAGTTATGAAGATTTTTAATATTTTATACCCCTAGGTTGAAAAAAAAAAATCATTTTTATGAAAGCAATAACATAAATACAAATATTCAATATTACTAAATAATGGCAACGCATACACATTCAAAGTTACTTTGTTACCTATATGATTCATGTATATTGTCTCAAATATTATTGAACATCTCTTATAATATCATATAATACTGCAATAGACATTTATATTTTGATACATCACCAAATTATATTTATTATAATGTGACCCCTAGCATAAAACGAAGTTCAGCTTCATATACATCCAATATTGACATATACATTCAACATGACTATAATATACATATAAATTATATAAATCATCTACAATATTATTCAACATGCCATACACCATCATTTTATACAGCGATACCCATTTTAATAATCATTTCTAGTCCTTTTACCATCTTATTGTACTATACATATCAAAATATATAACATTTACTTGAATACAATATCGATATTTTTAATAACATATATCCTTTACTTACAAATAATAACATAATTATGCCAACAAATATACATTCAATATGACTTTCATATCCATACATGCCATGTCAAGCATCTAAAATATTATTTAATACATTATATACCATGATTAAATACAAGAATAGACATTTAGATAATCATATACACTCCCATTACCATCCTATTGTACCTTATATATCATAAAATGTATCATTTGCTTGTATACAATATCCATATTCTTGGATCGACATATATCTATACTTATAACAAATGATATAATTCCAACATATATACACTTGATATTGCTTTAATATCTATACACATCATGTCAAACATCTATAATATCATTTATTATATCATTTACTATCATACTATACAGCGAAACTAGTTTAAATGTTCATACAACTTGCCATTATCATCCTCTTTGAAAATATTTATCCTATAATATATCATTTACTTATATATAATCCTATATTCAGAACGAAATATATCAAATAACATCATATAATATCAACACATAGACATCAAATATGGATATATAATTCCAACATATATACACTTGATATTGCTTTAATATATATACCCATCATGCCAAACATCTATAATATCATTTATTATATCATTTACTATCATACTATACAGCGAAACTACTTTTAATGTTCATACAACTTGCCATTATCATCCTCTTTGAAAATATTTATCCTATAATATATCATTTACTTATATATAATCCTATATTCAGAACGAAATATATCAAATAATATCAAATAATATCAACACATAGACACCAACCATTGATATAAATATTCAATATTACTTTAATATATACATAAATATCATATCCATCAATTTTTACATCCTTTACAATCATAACACACAGCATAATCAATTTTAATACTCAGATATATTAATATTTTTATCATCTTTCATCATATATTTACTTTAATTAATCATATACTTGTGTATATATTAACATATTATATTTGGAACGAAGTACTTCATATTAATACTGTATATTATCAACAAATAGACATCAAATATTGATATAAATGTTCAATATTACTTTAATATACGTAAATATCATATCCATTATATCAAATATCATTTATTACATCATTTACCATTATAAAAATACACAGCAAAATCAATTGTAATACTCAGATATATTAATTATATACTTGTGTATATATCAATATATTATATTTGGAACGAAATACTTCATATTAATACTGTATAATATCAAAACATAGACATTAAATAATGATATAAATATTCAATATCACTTTAATATACATAAATATCACATCTATCGTTGGCATATACATTCAGTATTACTATAATATCCATACATATTATGTCAAGCATCTAAAATACATTTTAATATAGCATATAACATCATTGAATACAGCGATAGTTATTTAAAACATCATTTCTAGTCCTTTTACCATCATATGGTGTCATATATGTCAAAATACATATCATTTATTTCTATATATTAGCCATATTTTTTATCAACATGTAGCATATACTCCTAAATAATAACACGATTGAAATTACATATATGTTTGAATGCAATGACTTCCAATATCCACTGATACGTATTTCATCTTGACTTATGGAATCATTGTTACTAGTATATGTAAATATTAGTTATTTGTAACAATGGACATATATTATAAACTTATTTGTATTTTTATTTTAATTGTTTTAAATATTGCTTGGTAACAACGTTAAATAGCCATTTTTAACCACTATTATAAAGTAAAAAAATATATAAACATTTCCATCCAATCTCTACATCGCAAATCACATACCGGAGTATATAGTGATATCCAAATCTATTCATATACATCAATCAATGATTTATACGATGTATGAACAAAAGTTACTCGGCGGATTTGTAGATATCATCAATGTATTTTTATTTTAATTTTTTTAAATATTGCTTGGTAACAACGTTAAATAGCCATTTTTAACCACTATTATAAAGTAAAAAAATATATAAACATTTCCATCCAATCTCTACATCGCAAATCACATACCGGAGTATATAGTGATATCCAAATCTATTCATATACATCAATCAATGATTTATACGATGTATGAACAAAAGTTACTCGGCGGATTTGTAGATATCATCAATGTATTTTTATTTTAATTTTTTTAAATATTGCTTGGTAATAACGTTAAATAGCCATTTTTAACCACTATTATAAAAGTAAAAAAATATATAAACATTTCCATCCAATCTCTACATCGCAAATCACATACCGGGGTATATAGTGATATCCAAATCTATTCATATCCATGTAATTATGATTTATAACATGTATGAACAAAAGTTACCCGGCGGATTTGTAGATATCATCGATGAATTATTTTTATTTTAATTTTTTTAAATATTGCTTGGAAAAAATTAAAAATACGTGTGTATGTGATACATAACATTTTATATGTGTGAAAATATATATTTTTGATACTCTACACAATAGACTAAATTAATTACAAGCCTCAAAACAATACTAGCTCTCTAGCTAACTCACCTATCTCATATATAACACACAATCACTTTGCTTTCCTATACCCATCAATACGATCCACTTGTTCATAATAAAATGAACTAACATAATGGACATCCCCATCTTCCGTATATATTCTTTTCAACCCACTATTTTCCAATTTAACTAACCATCCTTTACATAAGGTATCAATGACATCTTTCAATTTTTCATGATTTGTCCAAAACACCTTCTGCAACGCTTGATCTTCAGTCAATGTATTATCATTTTCCATTTCTTGTTGTATTTCTTCTACCTTTGATAGTTTACTTTTGTGAAATTTATTTTCACCATCATTAATTTCCATCTTATCTTTATTATCTACTTCTAATTGACAATAAAAATTACACATATCAGTCGTATCAACACCTGTTAATGTATCAAACGTTTTTTTTAAATCAATTGGAAACCCAGTAACAACCGTTGCAATTTTAATCATTTGTGATAGAAAATTTAATGCTGGAATAATTGCTTTCAAATTATCACCTGGTAATTCAAATTGAATACCTTTATGAATATAACATCTATCATCATCATCATCCTTTTTTGGTTTAAATTTATCAAGCAATGGACCTTCATCTAATACAACTAAACGCCAATATTGCATCAACTTGATTTTTTTCAACACATCTGCTTTTGCTTTTGTAAATATATTATTTATTTTAGAAAGGATACCGGTTCCTTCATCGTCATTTTTTTTATCATCTGGTATTAATAAAACATATTTTGGGAATTCATTTGAATGTAATGTAAGCATAAGATTTGTCATATTATCTTGATTTTGAATAATTTGCTTTATACTATTATCTCTTCCTTTTTCCTGAGCTTCTCTGTCGCGTCTTACCTTAGCTTCTGCTTTCACTAACTGGATTTTTGCTTTTTCAACCTCATTTAAATCCTTTTCTGTATCTAAGCGCTTCAACATTCTTCTATTCTTTTGCTTTGGCGATGATTTAATTTCTTCACCAAATTCATCAACCCATGTACGATAATGTTCTAAATGCACTGTACATTCCATAAACAACTCATTTTTCTCATTTTCAATTTTATCTGTAAAAAATTTAAACAAATGTCTTACAATTTTTTTCACATGATTTGGTTTCATACCAATACTTGCCAAATTGTCACGTGTTAATGGATCAGCAGCTGGTGGTTCTGGTTCATCTTCATCATTTTCATCACCAATAATATCTTCTAAGTATACACCTTGATTACAAAGGCCTTGGGCAAACTCATGTGCAGCGCCTTTGTTATGTTTACGATGTTTCTTTCTCCATAACACTTTTAGTATCCAATCTACTAAATCTTCATCAACACTATTGCTACCTTGACCAGTAAAATGTTCAACCTTGCATCTATAAATACCCTTCTTACTATCATAACTAACATTGGTATATCCTTTTTTCTTTCCTTGTTTCTTTAAGCGTTTTTCAAATCGTAAAAGTGCTTTGCTATCCTCTCTACCTTTTTTTGGCCAAATATCTTCAAAATGTAATATAGCTGCGCAATTTAATTCTGTGCCATTTTTGGGTTCGTTTTCATGCAATTCATACATATTTACTATACCATTTTCAATGCAAACAATATCATCAATTGCTCCTACTTTTGTCAAATCAACTGGTTGATTCCATTCAACTTTACCAATTAATTTATCATTTTCATCATGTCTACCAACCACAAATTTTTCAACGTGTTTCAAATCATTATTTGTCATTGTAGAAATAGATTTTGGTTCAAAATAATAACCTTTTGTTCTTCCAGATTCCGTAATATATGGACGTGCAACATTAGAAACATTATGTTTAATTTCTACACGTGGCCATGGTTCAATGTTACTTAAATCTTCTTCTTCTACATAATTAGGATCTACTGAAATATTACTTTTATACAATTTGCCATTGTAAAAATCATTATTTAATCGACTAAGCATACGTAAAATTTTCATTTGTACTTGCGCTCCAACATTCTCATTCATTCCATCAATTTGATAAAATTGGATTGTTTTATCGTTTTTCATCACACCAAATCGTTCTCCTAAGCCAAAATTAATAATTGACCAATTTTTATAGATTTTCATATCAGTAATAAGTTTATGAACATCATGAGATTTGTTACCATCATCTATTACGGCACTTACTTGTTTGTCTTGCATTTTAGCATTTGTTATTGCATCGCGTTTTTTTCCTTTTCGTTTTAATTTCATTTCTATTTCAGCTTCTAACATTATTACATTCAATCGATCGAAGAAACCTTTCGGTAACACATATTGAAATTTTAACGAAAATAATAATTTATTTTTCACAAATGGACATTTCGTTTCTAATAAAATACTTGGTACTAAATATTCAAGCAACATAGCACCTTTGCTTGGAACACGAAATGGTGTTATTAATGCAAACGATTGCATTAAATGTAATAAAAATTTTATATGGCCACCGTATCCACGCCATAAATGGCGTAGTAACCTACGATTTAAAATACCATGATTGGTTAAATTATCCCAATCAAATTTCATTTTTTTGGCAAGATTGTCAATTGCTTTACTATGGGTAAAATTGCTTGCATTATAACTACGTATGACATCTGAAATACGATCAACAATCCATTGCGGGTTTAAAATTATGTGGTTGGATAATACTGGGATATCATTAAAATAAACAATAACACCAAGTTCATGAAATCGTTGTAACATCACTTGAACTTCTTCCCATTTCTTAGTAGATGTATTTTGACGAGATACACCACAATGTTCTGCAATTTCTTCTACGCGATCTAATTGTACAAAATCTAAATCACATTCACTAACGAAATTATCTTCATATTCTTCATTTGATGATATTTTTTTCAATTTATCTAACACATTCATCCAAGTAATAGGATATTCAACATTTAAATATTTTTCTGCTTTGATTTTTTCTTCCACCTGTTTACGCATGTTAATAATATTTGCATCGGATGGATTTGTATTATCAACGGGAAAAAAATTTAAATTTTCTGTGTTGTTATTTACTAGAAAAATTTGTTTTAATTCATGATCTAATTCTGTTTTTAAAATTTCATTTATTTGCGAATGTTGTGCTGCATCTTTAATTATATCTTTATGTGTTCCAATTATAATTACTGGACTGCCAGGATCAATATTAGTATTATTAGTCTCGTTTCGCTTCTTTACCGCATGTAATCCAATCGAATTTAACCAAAACCGGATAAAATTCAATGATTTTTTTCGAATCGCTCCATCTTCATTACAAATATTTTCCATATTGAACACAACAAGATAACATCCATAACGTGTTAAAAACAAATGATGTACAGTGTAAAATATTTCTTGCCCACCAAAATCCCAACAACCAATTCGCAATCGTTGATCAATATTTTTCATCATACTTTTAATATCTATGTTGCCATGTAATTTCATACGTTTCATTTCTTGATTCGCTTTTTGTTGTGCTTTTTTTTTCATATCAATTTGCTTTTCTTCGGATTTTTTCTTTACATTATTATCGTTTTTCTTCATGGTATTATTGTTCTTTTTTTTTGTAGATGGATTTTTAATAAACTTTTGCCTTGGAGTTGATTTTGCTTGCTCTTTTTTTGCTTTTGTTGTTGGTTTTGTTGCTTTGATGTTTGTAACACTTTTTTGCTCTTCGTGTTTTTTTTTCAATTTATTTCCTGCAACTATTGGTTTCTTTTGTTGAGTCACTTTAGCTTTTCGAATTGTTGCTTTTGCCTTTTTTACAGATTCGTCTTTTGATAAACCTTCGCTTATTAACTTAGCTACCATTCTATCAAACTCTGACGATATTTTTTCTTCGGCAGTTAATTCTCGCCATGTTGTTAGTTTGTCATTGTCATCTGCGGTTTTTATATCTATTGTATCAACAACGCATTCATCAGTTTCTGCGCCAATGGTACTTTCTTCATCTCTACGAAATGGTTTTCCCATTAAAGATCTTAATATACATGTTTTTCCAGCTCGTCCTTCACCAACCAACATGAGTTTGGATCTATTCCAAGGTTGGCCACCATCATTTGCCAATGCTTGTTTTAGTAATTGTTCTGCGTAAAGTTGTTTCTTTTTTTCCATTTTATTTTTGTTGTCGTTGTTTTCATTTTGTGCTATATTCTTAAAAAATTTGTTAGCAATATTTGTTACAGCTGTTTTGTCTTCTTCTTTATATACAATCAAATGTATGCAATCTATCTTCATGTCTATTTGTCTCACATTTTCAACAAGACTTCGTATTCCAACTTTCGCAACATATTCCATTGATTTATTTCCTTTTGCTGCGCCAGATGAAATTATTGGAAATGCAATAGTTTTGATCTCATCTTTTTTCATACGCACTTCCCTGAATGTACTTTCATATGCTTGTTGTAATAATTTATCCGCTTTGTTATCATTTGTACCATCATTATAATGAGGACCAACAGTGTGAATGCAATATTTACATGGCAATTCACCACTGATTGTGAGCAACGCATCGCCTGTCTCAATATGATTATGTTTCATTCTAGCGTTGCGAAGTGCTTCGCCACCTTTTCTACCAACTTCACTATCAACTCCTGCACCTGAACTATTATTGTTTGTCGTATTTACAATGCAATCCCCAGAATATTTAGTTATACTGCCTGTTGATAATAGGAGAAGAACGTTGTCTGACGTTTTCGGGCGGGAAATTTGATATGCGGCAAATGGTGTTAATCCTTGTTTTGAGTTTCTCACTACATGCTTTTGTTCTATGAGGGGTTTGTTTGTTTCATCTACTTCTATAGTGTCTATATATTTTACAATATCGTTGTATCCTTTATCGTTTGCAATATCTTTCGGTGATCTACCATCATCAGTAGGTTTGGAATAATCAACATTCCATGAGGCTAGCAATTTCACAGCATCACAATTTCCCCCATAAGATGCAGCCCAAAATGGAGTAGCCCCACTATTTTCTCCTGACACTAGCGGTATAGAAATTTTGGCACTTTTTTCTTTCAAAATTTTCATGATTTCGATATGACCAGATTGAGATGCAATTAAAAATGGCGTTGCACCAACATCTGTTGTTGCTTTATTTATATCGACTGATTCTTGATTTAATAATGCTTTTACTATTTTAACGTGACCTTTTTCACATGCCACATAAAGTGGTGTTTGACCATCATCTGTTGCTGCTTCATTTATATCAATTGATTTTTGATTTAATAATGCTTTTACTGTATCAACGTGACCTTCTTCACATGCAACATAAAGTGGTGTTTGACCATCATCTGTTGTTGCTTTATTGATATCAATTGATTCTTGATTTAATAATGCATTTACTATTTTAACGTGTCCTGCAGAACATGCTGCTAAAAATGGTGTTCGGTTGTTATCTATTGTCCCTTTATTTAGATCAATTAACTCTTGATCTAATAATGCATTTACTATTTCAACGTGGCCTTCTTGACATGCAATATAAAGTGACGTCCCATCATTATTGAGAGTTAATTTATTTATATCAATTGCTTGTTCTGGTCTTTGTTTACTACGAAACATGTTTGAAAAGCTAAATTGTTTCTTTTTTGATTTACTTAGCAATGCACCAACAACATCTATATGGCCATTTTGGCAGGCAATATGAAGCGGCGTTTGACCATCATCTGTTGCGCCTTTATTTATATCAATTGACTCTTGATTTAATAATACATTTACAAGGTCTATATGACCTCCAAAGCATGCACTATAAAAAATCATTTGCCCGAATTTGTTTTTTGTTGCTTTATTTATGTCAATTGATTCTTGATTTAATAATGCATTTATTATTTCAACGTGGCCTTCTTGGCATGCAATATAAAGTGGTGTCATACCATCATCTCTTCTTGCTTTATTTATATCAATTGATTCTTGATTTAATAATGCATTTACGATTTCAACGTGGCCTTTAAAACATGCAATATAAAGTGGTGTCATACCATTATCTGGTGTTCCATTATTTATCTCAATTGATTCTTGATTTAATAATGCATTTACTATTTCAACGTGACCTTCTTGACATGCAATATAAAGTGGTGTTCTACCATCATTTGTTAATGCTTTATTTATCTCAATTGATTCTTGATTTAATAATGTATTAACTATTTCAACGTGACCTTTAGCGCATGCAATATAAAGTGGTGTTCTACCATCATCTCTTCTTGCTTTATTTATATCAATTGATTCTTGATTTAATAATGCATTTACGATTTCAACGTGACCTTTACCACATGCAATATAAAGTGGTGTCATACCATCATTTATTCTTCCTTTATTTATCTCAATTGATTCTTGATTTAATAATGCATTTACGATTTCAACGTGACCATATCCACATGCAACACATAGTGGTGTCATACCATCATTTATTCTTCCTTTATTTATATCAATTGATTGTTGCTTCAATAATGCATTTACTATTTCAACGTGGCCTTTAAAACATGCAATATAAAGTGGTGTCGTACCATTATTTGTTGTTCCTTTATTTATATCAATTGATTCTTGATTTAATAATGCATTTACGATTTCAACGTGGCCTTCTTGACATGCAATATAAAGTGGTGCCATACCATTATCTGGTGTTCCTTTATTTATCTCAATTGATTCTTGATTTAATAATGCATTTATTAATTCAACATGACCTTCTTGACATGCAACACATAGTGGTGTCATACCATCATTTATTCTTCCTTTATTTATATCAATTGATTGTTGCTTCAATAATGCATTTACTATTTCAACGTGGCCTTTAAAACATGCAATATAAAGTGGTGTCGTACCATTATTTGTTGTTCCTTTATTTATATCAATTGATTCTTGATTTAATAATGCATTTACGATTTCAACGTGGCCTTCTTGACATGCAATATAAAGTGGTGCCATACCATTATCTGGTGTTCCTTTATTTATCTCAATTGATTCTTGATTTAATAATGCATTTACTAATTCAACATGACCTTCTTGACATGCAATATAAAGTGGTGTCATACCATAATCTGTTGGTGCTTTATTTATCTCAGTTGATTCTTGATTTAATAATGCATTTACTATTTCAACGTGACCATTTTGACATGCAATATAAAGTGGTGTTGCACCATAATCTGTTGCTGCTTTATTGATATCAATTGATTCTTGATTTAATAATGCATTTACTATTTCAACGTGACCTTCTTGACATGCAATATAAAGTGGTGTTGCACCATCATCTCTTCTTGCTTTATTTATATCAATGGACTCTTGATTTAATAATGCATTTACTATTTCAACATGACCTTGATTACATGCAATATAAAGTGGTGTCGTACCATTATTTGTTGTTGCTTTATTGATATCAATTGATTCGTGATTTAATAATGCATTTACTATTTCAACGTGGCCTTTAAAACATGCAATATAAAGTGGTGTTGCACCATTATTTGTTTCTGCTTTATTGATATCAATTGATTCTTGATTTAATAATGCATTTACTATTTCAACGTGACCTTGATCACATGCAATATAAAGTGGTGTCATACCATAGTCTGTTTCTGCTTTATTGATATCAATTGATTCTTGATTTAATAATACATTTACTATTTCAACATGACCTTGTTGACATGCAATATAAAGTGGTGTTCTACCATCATCTCTTCTTGCTTTATTTATATCAATTGATGCTTGATTTAATAATGCATTTACTAATGCAACATGACCTTCTTGACATGCAATATAAAGTGGTGTCATACCATCATCTGTTGGTGCTTTATTTATCTCAGTTGATTCTTGATTTAATAACGTATTTACTATTTCAACGTGACCTTCTTGACATGCAATATAAAGTGGTGTCATACCACTATTTGTTGTTCCTTTATTTATATCAATTGATTCTTGATTTAATAATGTATTTACTATTTCAACGTGACCATTTCCACATGCAATATAAAATGGTGTTGTACCATAATCAGTTGTTCCTTTATTTATATCAATTGATTCTTGATTTAATAATGTATTTACTGTTTCAACATGACCTTGATGACATGCAATATAAAGTGGTGTTATACCATCATCTGTTGTTCCTTTATTTATATCAATGGACTCTTGATTTAATAATGCATTTACTATTTCAACATGACCTTGATTACATGCAATATAAAGTGGTGTTGTACCATCATCTGTTGTTCCTTTATTTATATCAATTGATTCTTGATTAAATAATGCATTTACTATTTCAACATGACCTTGATGACATGCAGCATAAAGTGGTGTTCTACCATCATCTGTTGTTCCTTTATTTATCTCAATTGATTCTTGATTTAATAACGTATTTACTATTTCAGCGTGACCTTCTTCACATGCGACATAAAGTGGTGTTCTACCATCATCTGTTCTTCCTTTATTTATATCAATTGATTCTTGATTTAATAATGCATTTACTATTTCAACGTGACCTTCTTGACATGCGACATAAAGTGGTGTCATACCATCATCTGTTAATGCTTTATTTATATCAATTGATTCTTGATTTAATAATGCATTTACGATTTCAACATGACCTTCTTGACATGCAACACAAAGTGGTGTTATACCACTATTTGTTGTTCCTTTATTTATATCAATTGATTCTTGATTTAATAATGCATTTACTATTTCAACGTGACCTTCATAACACGCCATATAAAGTGCTGTTGCACAGTCATTTTTATCTAATCTTTCACTTACTACACTTCCGATCATTTTATTTTCAAAATTTGTTTCATCTCCAATATTACCGCAAGAATTACCTGTGAACACACTATTATTTGTTATTGAAAATCGGTATGAATCATGCCCCAAAGTACTATATGGATTAAAAACGCATGTTCCAATGGTATCAAAGCTATATAATTTCACTTTACCACCATCGATGTCATTGACCAGATTTGCAAATCCTAACAATATTTCAATACCGGAACTTTCACCAAGATGTTTTGCCATTTCATGGTTTTCTGGTGCCTTCAAATAATGCCAATCAATGTATCCAAAAGACCATATTTTGTCGTTTGGGCAACTACCAATTGAAGCGTGTTCACGAATATTTGTTGTTGAAATGAACAAAAAAAATTCAAACTCTAACTCTGCTCCATCTACAACTTCACTATAATTACCACGTATCTGATAATCCCAGACTATTTTTTTAAGTTTTTTTTGAGTCTCTTCGTTTTGTATAATCGAAATAGTGTCTAAAGAAAATTTCTGTCCAGCCAGTACACCTCCACCTGGCACTATATCATTCCAATAGTTTTTCTGCCGGGATAAATTGGATATATTAAGACGATGCCTTTCGGCCCGTGTAAGTCCATCTCGTTGCCCAGACAACCATTGTTTTATACTATCTAATTCTTGACCATTGCCGCAGTCAAACGATAGTGAAGCAATTAGATTAAATGCTACATGGGTGGTTTGATCATAATCTGTTGTTGTTTTATTTATATCAATTGTTTGTTGACTTATTATTGTATTTACTATTTCTACGTTACCATCTTTACATGCTTTGTAAAAGGCTTCTTGTTGATCATTATTTAAATGGGACATGGGATATACCTTAGTACGGCCACAATAATATTAATGTTTATACAGGTCTTTTCCAATCAATTATTATATATATATATATTACAATTAAGACAACAATTATTATAATTTATAGAATAATTCCCATATAAATATTAAAGAAAATGTTAATAACTTGATGTAGCAATGGTTATATCTAATAAATTAATTATTGGTAAAAGATATCGATTGCTTTTTATTTCAAATTCGCGAATTTTGCTAGTACCACTATATACAATATCGTAATTGCAATCGCTAATGAAAGTTAGAAAATATGATACGATGTTATGTATTTTCGTTATATATATATTATTATTATTATTATTTACGTGTAGGAGTTACTTGTATAATAAGAGAAATAATGGTGTATGGGTATGAATATTTTGACAAATAATTTATTCCATCATCATCATAATCATCAATATAATTACAATATAATCATATTTAAAAAGTCACTTGTAAATATATACACTATAAATACAATAATGACATAAAGTTGTTACCCCCATTAAACTTCATCCCACCCAAAGTAACAACAATAATAAAATGAATAAAAAATTAATGCTGCTGCCGAAGAAAGGATTTTGGATCAACAATTATTTAAAATTGATGATGGTGGATCGAGTGTTCTTTTATTTATACTTGTATAGTCATTTTAATATTCTATTGTCAGTATTTCCCCCTATTAAATCCTCTCGTCTATCAACTCTATCAATAAATCCCAACTCCAAAGAGGAGGAAAGAAGAAGAAAAGAAGAGACGTTATAAATTAGAAGCTCTATGCTCTATAATAAATCGACTAATTATAATACATGTACACAGTTAGAGATACGAGAGATATTGATCAATAGACATGATAGATATAGATTAGATAGATGATAGATAATAGATACAGATTACAGCTACAACAACAATTATCATCATCGTTCATCTCATATATACATATACCGTGTAATAATATATATCCAGATAATTATCCAAATATACTAACCAAAAATTAATTATAAGTTCATTTTTTTATAAAACAAGTATTACTATCAATCAATAAAAACAATATAAATGCCAGGAATACCATTTTTTAATACAGATCTTTTAAACAATAATACCACCACCACCACCACCACCACCATCAACAACAACAACAACAACACAACATCATCCTCATCATCATCATCCATCCCCATCATAAACAACAACAACAACAACAACCGCAAAAGAAAACACAGTAGCAATAATAATTCACCACCACCACCATCATCTCTCACCAACCCCAGCATAATAATAAATAATAAGAAGAAAACAAAATATAATAATAATGACAACACCACCACCCCCAACGACTTTAAAAATCTCCTATACAGTGGAAAAAGTTTGGAATATCCAGCCATACAATGTCTAATAGAACTTAATGAAGATGAAGGTTCAACACTTCAAACCATTGTAAATAGAATAATATCTAAATATCCAAAGCAAACAATAATAACGGAACAACAAGCCGTGCAATTAAGAAACAAAGTGCAGAGGGGGTTAGAAACAAATGGTAACTTTGTCTTGAGAAAATATTGTAGATATGTATACATTAAAAATGTAATATGGAAAGAAAAAATACGACATTGCATCGATAGCTTCAATCAAAAGGGCAATCGAAAGAGTTTTTTTCAAAAAACAAAGGAAGGTGTCTCCTTAGTGCAAATAAAAGAACATTTAAATATATTAAACGATAGAAAATCATGGCCAAAGCTTAACGAAGCGTTAAAAGATGGAGTAAGCAGTACCTATTTCATAAAAAATGCAAGTAAATATAAATTAGGACCAAGAGCAATAGCAAAATCATTATCATGGAGCAAAGTAATAAAACAATGTTTGTTAAAATATCCACATGGCATCAATCTTAATAGTATATGCGATTATGCAGATACTATATCAGGCTCTGAACGTGGAATAATTCATACGGCATTATCAAAAGTATTGCAACAACGTGAGATTTTTTCACAAGGTAAAGGTAAGAATATTAGAAGATATTCATTGGAAGCATTTAATAGTAATAATAATAATAATAATGCGACCAACAATGAGGGCAGTAGTGGTAATAATAATAATAGTAGTAAGGGAAGAAGTGACCATGTTCAAATATTAACATGTTATTTTTGCAAATCACATGGACATACATCTAGTGATTGTCCAACGATTGCATCATCAGATATTGAAGAAGTAGAATGTCCATATGATAAGATAATGGATGACGAGTTAGCCTTGGCACATCATAAAATTTACAAAACAATCCAAGAAATTAGTATTAATAATCATCATTCAAGAGTATTTGGTAAGCCATTTGGTGAATTTTTTAAGGTGCTCAGAGCTCGCTTCAGAAAAAACAAGTTTTTTAATGAACAAGTTGTTAAAAATTTATTAAGAAAAGGAGCAGAGGATGGTTATTTCATGATGAGAAGGCCACGGAGGAAAAACAAAAATAGATTATTCATACCGACAGTTAAATTGATTGATAAAGTGTTGTTTGATGGTAGTGATTCAGATAGTAGTAGTAGTAGTAGTAGTAGTGAATCAGATAGTAGTGGTAGTAGTAGTAGTAGTAGCGATTCAGATAGTAGTATCAGTAGTGATTCAGATAGTAGTGAAGCTGCTGATAAACAAAAAGAAATGCTTTTTGCCTCTTCTACGGATGATGAAGGAGGAGATGATGATCTTTTGAAAAGTGACGATGATGATTCTCAGCAGCAGCAGGTATTATTGATTGAAGATGATAACAACAAGAAGAGCAAAAATGATGATGGACGAGGAGATAATGATGAGATTACATTTAATAATGAAAGTTCGACCACGAATGCGACCAAGGTGTTTTATTTTTAAAACATTTTTTACGTAAACTACTAGATATGTGCGTGAATAACTCCTGTAACAGGAATTACCGATGATGAATTACCGATGTAGGAATTACCGATGATGTGTTATATCAACTTTCTGGTGATTGACGGTGATGAAAAATAATGAAGAGGGGCGGCCATATGTATTATTTTTAATGAAAATCATCCAATGATTTCTAGATTCTTTAGGGAGATGAACTTTTATAAATTTTATCATTTTATCACAGAGCATATAAATTTTAAAAAAAACCAGGGGGGGCATGAATCGGCATTGAAAATTAAATTAATGTGTTTTTAAGTAGTTTAAAATGTACGCGTAGTTGAATAAAAAAAATAAATTTTTTAAAAAAATTAAATATATTTGTATTTTATCGTTTTATCGTAAAGTGTTATATGTTATAAAAAAAATACGCGAAGCGTTCGTATAAAAATTTTACACTCTTCTCGTGTTAAGTATTTTTAAAATATACGACTCGTACTCTTTAAGACACACACTCTACTCTCACCTCCTCACCTCTCCTCACAATACCAACACTCGACCACGAATCATACCACCACCATTCAAATTATCACCGACACAAAATCCACTCGAACTATTACCACGTACTCGTCCCATATTTTTCACAACTTTCTCTCTTGTTCCTTCTGCATGTTGTTGTTGCTTCTTATTATTCCTATTCCTCATCATCATATTATCATTTACATTATATACCATTTTACCTTTTACTAAAACACCTACGACATTTCCATATAACGTTGGTATAGTTGGACTTCCTTGTGCAGGATTTACAATACGTTGATTGGCTTTACGATATGGGCTTAAACGTGATTGATATTTATTTACATGTATATTACTATTTAATAATGATGTATTAAATATACATATATCAGCATCACCATTTACTACCAACATACCTTTGATAATCGTATCATCTTTCCTTTGTTCCTCATCATTCGAATTTGGTACCATCCCTAATAATTGTGCTGGACCAATACAACATTTTTCAACTAAATCAATAATATTTTTCTTTGTATTATTATCATTATTATTCTGTTGATCAATGTTATTATTATTATTATTATTACACAATACCATACTAGTATATGCGGTAGGTGCATATGTCATAATAGAATGTACACCACCCATACTACGAACTAAATCACCAGTATGCATTAATTTTAAACGAGCATCGCATTCAACATGTGCACTACCAATAAAAATATGTTGTTCTTCTGTAATATCAATCATATTTTGTCGTAATCCAATACAATTTTCATAATCACGTATTGGTGGTGAACATTTTAATACTGTGCATCCATTACTACATGCACTAGAATCAAATATTAAATAATGTGGACATGTCGAACCTGTTATGTTTATTACATCAGATTTATTCTTTGAATTACGTATATATGTTTTGATCATTGATAATGTTGTACTACTACCAATTGAAACAAAATGTAATTGTTTTTTTCTTGCTTTTTTTTCAATATCATCATTGTTATTATTAAATAGATTTACCATATTTAATATTTTATTAATACATTTTACTTCCATTTCTTCTGGCCGTTGTTGTAAAAATCTATTTTGTAAAAAAAAAAAAAACAATAATGTGTTAGAAATTGTTTATAGAATTTTTTTATAAAATGTGAATACATATATATATGAGTAGTTAAATCATTTTTGATTTGAGATGTTAATGTCCGGGAGTAAAAGAAATTTATATAATATATGAGGAAGAGAACATTTTATATATATACTTACACATCGTAATTTGCAGCAATAGCAGCTTTTGTCAATGGATCTGGCATTTTATATATTTTTATAATACCACCATTATTATCTTTATCAAATACATTTGAATTTGTAGTATTACTATTTGATGTTTTATTACCATTATATAAATGTGGTGGTGATTGTGATGGTGGACTATTACTTGGTATTGATATTGGTGGTGAACCTTGACGTTTTGCAATATGTTTTGCATCATTAAATTTATTTAAAAATGCTTTATTATTATTATAAATTTCCAATTCCACACTATATCGTTCTTGATCATCATCTTCATCACCAGTAGTATTATTACCATTGGTAGTATGATTGGTTTTATTTGCACTAAACGTAGATTTCTGTTTATTATTTGACGTAGTAGTAGTAGTAGTAGTACTAGTTGTTGTTGGCGTTAATGAAAAATTAGCACGTCGTTGTAATAAACTTGATTTTTGTTGATTTAAAATCAATGCTTTTGGTGGTGAATAACTATGATATTTTAAATTACTACTACCATTACTAGTATTACTTGTATTACTTGTATTGCTATTTGCTGGGCTTGGTACAACGTTATTGCTGCTGTTGTTGTTGTTGCTTTTATTGCTACTAGTTGAAATCGATAAACTTTTAAAACGTGATTTATTATTTCCATTATTTGTATTAATTTTCATTTGAAATGGTGAATTACGTCTAGCACGTGTTGGTATATTTTTCTTAACATTTGTATTACTAATCGTATTTTTCTTTTTCTCCTCTTTTTTGTTGCTTTGATCTGTATTGTATTTATAACTTTGTAATTCACTATTTAATAATGTTGAATAAAATGTTTTCTTTGTTGTTTTTGTATTACCAGTTTTATTGTTATTTGGTATACTAATAGATTTAGTAGTAGTAGTAGTAGTAGTAGTCGTCGTCGTAGTCGCCATGTTTGTATTATTACTTTGTTTAAATCTTGTTAATTTTTGTAAATTTTCAAGCGATCGACTTCGTACCATATTTGTTGGAGATTTTTTCTTTGTTGTATATAATGTTGTTGATGACGACGGTAATGTAAATGTTTCAATTGGTTTATTCCAATCATGATGTACACTAACACTACGTCGATGTTCTAATGCTTGTACAGTTGGTGACATGGTCAGTTGTGCCGTAGTCATCATCGTCGTTGTCTCATTAAAACTATTATTATTATTATTATTGCTCAAATAAAAGCTTTGTTCTTTATTTGGACTTGGATTTGGTGTATTACTACTACTATTTTCATTAAATGCACCACCTGGATTACTACTACTACCGAGACTAACTGGTCCTAATAAATGTGATGGATGATCTTTTAATTCAAATGTTGGATCATAACGTGTATTACATGGTAATAAACGATGTGGTGATGCAATACGTAAATTTTTATCACTACACATTTCACCATGAATAAATAATATTGGTGATTTTTGTTCTGATTCATCTTGTTTTAAATATTCTTGTATATCCTCTATTGTATTTGCCATATTATTATGTCCAATATGAATCATACTAGCATAAAGACCAATTGGTTTTTTATTGTTGGTGTTGTCGTTCTTGTTACTGTTTGTGGTTGCCGCCGTTGTTGATAATGCTGATGATGACGACGATGATAATAACGGTGCAAATGGAATAATATCGATAACATTATATATTGGATGTATTGTTTTTAATGTTTCTTCAATTTGTAAACAATATTGTTGGAAATTAGTATTAGTATTTGTTTTTGGTAAATCAACCATTGTTGTGACGCCACCAGTGATTGCACTTTTACATATATTTTCTAATGTATTTTTATTTAATCCTAATTCAACATCACAGATAGTATTATTAATATCGATCAAGCCTGGTATTATTATATCGTCGTCGTTATTATAAATATATGGATATTTTGATAAATCTATTTGATTTTTGATATCTTCATTAAAATATTTATTTATTTCATTTTCATATTTATTTGTTGATAATGATGAGGAGGAGGTGAGATTATTTACTATTATTTTAGTAATTTTACCATTATTTAGGTTGTATATGATGCATGCTGGTTTGATATCATGGATGTATTGTTGTTTCTTGTTGTTGGAGTTGGAAGTGGTGGTGGTGGTGGTGGTGACGGTAGTTAAAAGGCATTGTTTGCCTTTAATAGCACCATAAATGTATGATGTATGATTATTGTTATTGTGATTTATAATAGATGTCATTGTATTCTATATTGTGAGATTATGTATTATTGGTATGTGTATATTTATATCTATCTATGTATGTATGTATATAACTATATATCTATGTTTGTTGTTGTTGTTTCAACACACAAATGATTGATCTCACACTCACTCACACTCACACACTCTCTCCATCTATCTCTAATATCACATATGTGTTTTTTTGTCGTAATAAATCTTCATTTGATGACGTGTAAGAAGCACGCGTATTGTTGTAGAAGATATGATGGTATGATGGTGGTATTAGTATGATGGTATTAGTATGCTGTGTGGTGGTAATGCTGGTGCTGGTCGGTGCCCTTGTTCGATCAGCTGCTACTACAACGATGCTAATAGCAACACTAATAGCAACACGAAGAGAATCAAAGAATGGACACACATCTCTCTCTCTGATCCAAAATGATATAACAATGCAGTTAAGAATTATGTCCACTATACTAGCATTTTCTATAACAGAGCAATATCATCACTCTGTTCCAATTAATATATGTACGATATAATCATTGAGCATAAACCCCAACAAAAATTGATGCCATGACTCTTTAACCAAGGCCTCTACCATTCAGAGTAAGCAGGTGTAAAACAAATACATGATACAATAAGTGATGGTGGTAAACGTATACCAACATATACAATAAAAAAAGGTGTGATAAAACAATTTTTTTGAAAAGGTAGTTGTTTAGAATTTCTCTGGACAATGTAGGGATTATTTGTGTGTGTAGAAATCTACCAATGACAAAAACATTTGGTATCAAGGTGCAGCAAAATGCATGATAAAGTTGAAGTCTATAATAAGATGCGTAAGTGGCAAAAAATATGCATAAAACAAATAGAGTCTCCGCTTTGACTTTAAGTTCTAGAAACTAAAAGAGGAAGTAGATGTATATGATAAGACGACTGACATTGTACTTGCAAGAATTACCATGGTAAAAAAAGGTATAAATTGCTCTTTATATATTAAAAAAACTAAAAATAGCAAGTTGCAATATTAATAATAATATTGAAAATGGTGCATCCTTATACATTTGACCATTTTTATGACCATTTTTCGTATATACCTTAACTATTTTTAAAATTAATTGTAGGGATTTAACAGGTGTTTTAAAATAACCCGAATAACAATGAAAACAAAAAGGTAACAAAATTGTTACCAAAAAAATAAACCATTTTATAATGAATTTTTAAAATACCTGCTGCTTCAATGGTAGAAACAATTGCACAATATTAAGGTGAAAAAGATGATGATGACGATTTTGGTACAGGAGATAGGAGATTAAATACATTTGACGTTTCTTTTGACCTTTTTTCATATATACCTTAAATATTTTTCAAATGAATTACAGGAGTGTAACACGTGTTTTAAAATAACCCGAATAACAATGAAAACAAAAAGGTAACAAAATTGTTACCAAAAAAATAAACCATTTTATAATGAATTTTTAAAATACCTGCTGCTTCAATAGTAGAAACAATTGCACAATATTAAGGTAATATAAAATGCCAGAAAAAGATTGCCGGCATCCTCACTCTCCCACTCCCCTATAAAACAACACTCATTGAAACCATCTCATTGTACCTTTCATATGTGGTACATGTTCAGGTAATACATGTTTCCATTTTGATATTGATTTACTTTTCCTCAAAGACCTATCAGTAAATGCATCAAATTCATCTTTATATTTATTAAATGCTTCACGTCCATAATTTTTAAAATGTACTAATAATTTTAACATATGTTGAATATACTCATTATCACGTTCAATACGGAAAATAGAAACTCCACGTGTTGCATTATATGATACATACCAACCACACGTACCTATGCAAACATATATAAATATATATAATATGAAATTTAGTTAGAGAGAAAAAAATAAAAACTACAACTATAGTAGAGAAGAAAAGTGTTTTATATCATACGGAACGTTATTGAATACTTACAATATGGACCGGTACATAATATTTCCATTTGCAATTGTGGTATATGATATGCTGGTATACATTTAATTGATGGTTTATCAATAATAGTAAATCGACCACCTTTATTATTATTAAATGGTCGTCGCCATCCTCCACTACTACCACTACCACCACTTTTATTATCAGCATATGGACAAGAACATTTGACCTCAACAATTTGCAATTCACCATTTTTCAATACAAGTGTACCATCTGGACTTGCACCAATTAATGGTAAATCATCTAATGAAACATCATAAACATCTTTCACATTTTCTAAAATGGTTTCCAATAATAAACATCCAGTTTCTTTCATTTTTGCATTTGGAAAGAAATCCATTAAACATACTAATGCAACTGCTTCTTGTACACCACCCCATGCCATTGCAATTTCGCCACTATGTTTGAACTTATGTGGTATTGGTCGCGTAGCACGTAATTGAGGTGCATTTTCATCGTATTTATATATACCACCATCTGACATATCACGTTTCCACCATTGATTTGCATGTAAATGTTTTAATTTATGTCTTGTTGCATTTTGTTTTTGCAAATCAATTAATTCGCTATCTTCTGCACTTAATATGGATAATAAAAATTTGCCATCCATTCCATTATTATTATTATTATTATTATCATCATCATCATTTAAATCTAAATCTGTTAAATCATCATCGTCGGAATCTTCTTCTCCTTCCACGTTATTATTAATAACCGGATGCTTTCCATTTTCATACCAATAAAATTTACACCAATCTAAATTATCTACACGTTTTTCAACAACTTTTTTTCTCCATAATTGAAATCGTTGCTCACGTTCCGTTTTTCCTAATGGCATTAATGCTACACGATATGAATGATTTAATGTTTCAATCGTAATTGAATTATTTTTATTATTTTGTCTTAAATATTTAGTATCTTCTTCCATAATCGTAACTACATAACCATTTAATTTACTTTTAATAAAGATATATTCACCTTTTAATGATTTTAAAAATGTCGTGGCAAATTTATTATTATTTGACATTGTTGTTGCTGTACCTCTACTTTTCACAGTAACATATTCCCATTGTTTACCACGTGACATACAATCATTTGCATATAATACCATTTTCGTACCGGGACGTTTATCTTCATGATATACATGTATACCTAATAAAGTTTGCCCTTTGTTTACTAAAACGTTATCATTTGATGTATCTAAACACCATGTATCGTTATGTGTAAACGATGCTGAAATCATTTTTTTTAATTCATTATTACTTAAATCTAAACCATCACTTGTTTGTAAACTTAAAAATGATCCATTTTGACCAGATAATTGACGTGTAAGTCCAGTTGGGCTATTTCTACCGGAACCGCCACCACCTGCACCAGCGCTTAAACGTAATTCTGCCATATCTTGCAATGGATCTACATTTGGATCATCCCATAAATGTAATAAATTTCTCCAATTTCGCATTTGTTTTTCAAAATTACGTTTTGATACTTTTAAATACACATCAGGTGTTTTTGGATGTTTTAATTCATTTGGAATACGTTTTTCTTTTGGTACTTTTGCTATGTAATTTTGATATCCTTCCGACATTTTACCTAATTGTATTTGTCGTTGACGTTTTTGAACACGTTTTTCTGTTAATTCTGCTATTGGTAATACTAACGTACCAGGTGAAATTAATTCCGTTTCTTTTAATATACCATCTTTTTTTTTTTGCAACAAGGTACCACCAGCATTTTTTTCCATTCCTTTTAAAGATGCTTCTGTTGTAATCACAATTTTACCAGTTTTTGTCAACATATTTTTACCTTTTATACTCGTATCGCTATGTAATGTTGGATTCAATGGTAATGCAAATAATTCTTGACCAATATTACTCATTGAACTTAAATATGAATAATTTGGTATGTTTGTTTTTAATAATTTATTTGGTTGATAATTCATATTTGTTGTTCGTTTCGATGATGTAAAAATATATTTATCCTCCTCATCATTATTATTATTATTATTAACAGAAGAAGAAGAAGAAGAAAAATTTCCCGTTTTATAACTACTATTTTTGGCACGTCTACCAAAATTATTTGTTGCACCATATGTTTCTTCACGTTTATTAATTGTTTTAATAAAATTTCGTATACGTAATATTTCATTAAATGCTTTAATAGCACCTTTCGATCCAACACGATGTTTTGGTATGAAACATTTATTTGCACGTCCACTTTCATGCATACCTAATGCTGATGATAAATGTCTTGTAGTAATACGTCCAACATGTATTTCACTACTTTGATATGAATGTTGTTCAAATTGACTCAACCAACGACTACCAATTGTACGATTGACACGGCTAATATGTGGTAATGCTTGGTATAATGGATGTTTATTTAATACTTCATCTTGTATCCAACCAAATAAGATATTTGGACGATCACCTGTTTTGTATATGTAGAAAATTTGTATATGGTTAGAAAAGGATGTTTGTTTTTATGATATTTGATGTAAATATATATATATATATATATATAAACACTTACCAGTAGTTCGACCATGCAATTTAGGTGATAACATATATTTCACGGATTTATCAATTAAATATTTAGGTAGATTTGGTGGATGTTTTGTAATTTTTGATAAATCATCCATTCTTGTACCTAATGCTTCTTGTGCTTTTGCTTTTTCAAGTAATATATTTTGATGATATTCTTGCGATAATGTTTTTTTTAATAATGGTTTTTGTATTTGTTGTTGTTGTTGTTGTTGTTGCGGTGGTGGTGGTGGTGATGTTGCAGCACGTTTTAATATAATCTTTTTAATAGTTTTTTTTGTTTTTTTCGATGGTTGTATATTTTTTTGTTGCTGTTGTTGTGATTTTGGTTTTGTTGTTATCGATGGTTGTGGTGGTGGAGTTTGTTGTTGTTGTTGCTGTTGTATTTTTCGATGTTGTTGTATTGGTAATGGTGGTGCTTTCTTTTGTTTATTATTTCCTAATAATTGCAAGGGTGTTAATAATAATATTTCTTCTTCATCACTATCGCTTTCTTCATCATCATCATTGTTGTTGTTGTTATTGTTGTTATCATCGCTGATACTAGTGGATATTTTCAATAGATCCAATTCATCTAATAATAAAGATGACATTATTTTTTTCTTGTTGTTGTTATTGTTTTCTTAATATAAGTGTTGTGTCAAAATCCCTTTTTTTTTTTAATAGACCGTAATTATTAAATATTGGCAATAATTAATATTTAAAATTTAGGATTGATTAATAATTTTTTATTATTTATTTATATATATATATATATATTAAAAAGTATATAATATAATAATTGAATTTGTCTGAATAAATCTGAATGTTTTTCTTTTATTGTATATTATTATTATTATATATACAATATACAATATGAATGGATCTTCTTTCATCTATCTATTCGGAGTTGGATTGTGTAGGCCATATATATATGGTGATGATTAACACTACGTACTATTGCATTTATAATAAAAGATACAGCTAGAGAAGAGAGGACATGTTTCCATCACAAATAATGTGGTTGAAATCATACATCACAGGAAGTGTACATAGGGAGGCACTTTTGTGGAATTATAACCTATATATTTGGTGATGCAATATGTTTATAGAAAATTCATTTTTATATATTAATTTCATATTAATAATTTTAACATTTACCATTATTATAATATATTAAAATTAGGATATTATTTAATCTCGTCACTGTACTATTTCATGTTTAAATTCATCATGAAAAATGATATTTTGGGATTATAATAAAATATCATTGTAAACACAAAATTTACAATCGAAGTCATTATCAAAACAACAATAACATATACATATCATTAAAATTATACACAACATGACATAAAATCGCATCAAAATCTAACACATCATAAACAGGTACATGTTACAAAAATATTAAAAAACACACATTATTTTATACATATATCATGATAATATTATGTGCGATACCTTTTAAACTATTCAAACGAACAATTTTAAATTTTATATGACAACTGGATTTGAATTACTTATTTTTTAATGCTCTATTTGTATCATAGAATTTGTTTTTATTTCCTATTTTTTTTCATTTCATTTTTTCAAACGTTTATACCAAAAAAGCAGTTATATTGCTATATTAAAAAAATGATCTGAAAAAGTAAGTTCTTCTTCAATTCAAGTAATAGAAATCAACACGATCTTTTTTAATAATATTGCACAGGATTTAAAGCTATCCGGACAAATATTGAAGTATGAGAAAGTCATTTTCTATCATGGTGATGTATATAGACAAATTCTCCGCATTTTGTTAAAGTTGTAAGATATCTGTAGTTCAGTGCTAATCGTATGGTACAAGGTGTACATGACGTAACCCTTTCCTCTTTTGAATGAATATGTAATCACTAAATTCACACTACCAATATGCTAAAAATACACTTTCCCATTATACATATTCCTGATGATAGCACTTTTATGATGCGCTGATGGATTTTAAACGACCAAATGCCATTTATTCCACTCTGCAACATATATTTGCTGAGATAATACATGTATTCCATTTTTGCCGATTTGGATTTTTCAAACGGCTGAAATCTAGCATGAAGATACTATTGGATGGAAAAAACATAGTCAACCAAGATGAAAATAAATATAGTAAAATGTTTCAGATTGTTACAAAACCAGGTAGATCGACAAGTGGACATGTAATCTGTTATCTATTCAAAGGAATAGTGAATTAGATATTTGAATAGATGTTGTATATGTGTTACCCTGATCGATGGTGATTCAAATACACTGGTTTTGCCTTAAATACCTCGATGATACTGCGATGCTAATTTTCAGCAAGATTTGGCCATATTATTCCAATTTATCCATATTAACATGAAGAAATAGACGAACATTATGGAAATTAAATACGTCAAATTATCCAACTCTGTTTATGATAATTACATATAAATATCATAGTATATGAGAAAAGAAACTGAATAGATGAATCGGAAATTAATAATATATAAATAGCATTGGAACCATAATGACGACAGCCTTTTTTCTTTTTGCAGCAGTTAAAAAAATACCATTTCTGTTTTGTTGTTTTGTTGTTTGCCTGGTTTGTTTGTTGTTGCCTGTGGTGCCTGTTTTTTTTTTTTTTGTTGTTGATTATTTGCTGCAACTTGGCAACAACACCGCAACGGTGTTTATTAATTTAACCAAACATATATCGTGATTATAGATAGATAGTATATTTGTACAGACATTAAAATTATTAACAACAAACCGAACAACAAACAACAACAACAAAGCAAACAACAACAAACACACACACACACACACACACACACACTCAACGATGTCCTACACCTCACCACCATCTCATATCACAAATGCAAAACGAAATACACCAATACCATTAAAATTTTTACCAGAAGCTAGACGTTATAAAGTATATAATTCCTTTACAAATACACCTAAACATAAGAAAAATTTAATATCAACAGCTGAATTAATAAAACGTAATAAAAAGAAACATGTCTCAGCGGAATATCTTAAAACAATACAACGTTACAACGAAGGTGATATACACCATTCACATTCACATGATATGAAACATATAAATGATTGGATAGAACAGTTATCAAATAAAGGTATTGATTTAGGTTTAACATCGGCAACACCACAATATTATCAAGCACAAGGTCAATTATATAACCGTATGATGGAAGAATTAATTTTTCAATTAAATATATCCAACAAAAAAATCGCACAATTAATGAAGCGTGTATGGCGACAACAATATAAAATGTTTTTAAGTTCAGTTGATAGTGTTTATAATCAATCAAAATCATTCCGAAATGTAAGTCCTTTTAATACTAGCTACCATTAGTATTATTACTAGTATAAATCTAACCAACCAAAATCCACATTTTTACATACACTTCCCCATACATACTCACACAGGCCGAAGTTGAATTATTCTCATTAGCAGAACGTAGTGGTTTACATGCAAAACGTATGCAAAGTGATAAAGAACGATTAGCATTTCACCAAGCTATGGTGGAAGATCGTTTATATAATTCCAATATAGAACGAGAAACTGCATTAAAAGAAGCGAAAACATATAAATTAGAATTAAAACGTGCACGTGAATTAATATTTAATGAAATTGAAAATGATTCATCAGAAGATGATGAAGAATTAGGATCCATGGCACATCATCATAAATCAAAACATTATGAACCACAACAAGGTGATGGGTCTGATTCAGATGAAGAATTTAAAGAATGGCATATACGTAAACGTATGGAATCTGTGAAAGAATTTAGTAAAGAATTAGAAAAAGTACATATCGGTACAACACATGAACAGAAAGTGTAAGTTTGTACTACACTTTTCTTCTATATTGACAGTATATATATACACACACACACACACACACATACATATATAATATATATACACACAGTCCATTTAAATGATCGACAAACATGACATGCAAATTAACAATAAAAATAAACAAACCATACTTATCTTACCATACATTGTAGACAAGCAAAATTATTAAAAGATTTATCTAAAACAGTACGTATAACGGAAAAAAAAATAAAACGTATATCGAGTTTATATGGACCACGTACAATGGTTGATGCAATGGTTGAAACACCAGAAGAATGGAAAGATGGTAATTCTGGTGGAAACGATGACGATCAAGATCCTGATGCACCACCACCACCGGAATTTAAACTAAAAGGTTTAAATGTACCATATCGGTTACGTATGTTATTACCAAAATTTAAAACGAAACATGTACGTGTTATGGCACGTGAAAAAGTACATCGTGCAATTATACAAATTTTTTTATTAAAATATGATATGGATGAGGCCAAACGTACATCTTCACCAAAAAATGCGTCAAATAATAATAATAATAATAATACAGCATATACACTTGAAGAAGTTTTAATAGAATTTTGTTATCGTAAAGCACAACAACGTAGTCCAGGAAGTCCATTATCACCATTACAAAAGCAAAATCAACAAACACATTCAGCAACAGTGAAAAAATTATCATCACCATCATCTAAAAATAAATATGTTTATTTAGATGTATTATATGAAATTATAAATGCAGTGAAACAATATAAAAACGATCCACGTATGTCATTTTTTGGTCAATGTATTGGTATTTTTGATGATCCGATGGAAACTGCACTTTCCATACCATTAAACGCAATTGATTTTACATGTCAAATGTTAAATCGTTTAAAACAAAATGACTTTTTACCACCAGCCGTCTTTAAAGATAGTGGTGGTGGGGATACAATTATCATACCAATCGATCGTGGAACAGCTACTTCAAAATTACGACCATTTTTATCAAGTATTGTTGGTGCTAAAAATATGTCAAAATTGAATGGATTTGTTAATAATTTACCATCCGTGAAAAATGTAAGTTTGCATAGAAGGAAAGTTGTTTTATCTCAATTATAACACTAACATAAACCGCACAATACTTCATAACATAAAACACACAATACATGCATATCCCCCCCCCCCCACACACACAAACAGATGACAAGTGGTAGTAGTGGTGGTGGTACTCGTATGGTAAATCTTGATTTGTATTTACAATTATTATGTAAAATATGGATTGAAATTGATTTAGATTGGAATAAACATTTACGTTTTCATTTTGAAACACATTGTAAATGGTACAAACGTTCGTTTGGTATGGTAGTAGAAATGGATCCAACGATGATTATGGAATTACGATTATCTGATAAATTAATTGATGATGGACATAATATATTTGGTGTGATAGATTTTGAACAATGGACGTTATGTTTAAATGATATGCATTTTAATGTTGGTAAAAAACGTGCAATTGAATGGTTTGATGAAGGCATTAAAATGCATCAGATGCATTATGAATACATGTATCAATTGCATTGGAAAGAAACAACGATATTAAATTGGACAAATCCAGATAATAATAAAACATATCCAGGTTATGTTGAATATTGGTATAACGAAGCTACAAACCAAACAAAATGGGAAAAACCAATACCACCAACAGATGGTAGTAGTAGTTATACAAGTCATGAATTAGATTTTTTCAGTTTTTCAAGATTATGTAAGAAAAGGAATATATTAAAAGTGAAGTAGAATCTTAAAGATAATATATATATAAGCTTGAGTAAAAATGTGTGTAGGGTGCGTGTGTGTGGTGTAAATTCTTCGGCGTGGTTCGTGGTTACGAATATATTTTACGACCGGTCGTACAAGTTATTCACGGTGTAGTGTCAGGTGTCATCAATGTATATTAATGGAGAGAGATGTGTGGTTCGTAAATTTCGTATGTACGAAATTCGTATAAAACGTAAAAAATGAATACGAACGTATAATATTAATTAAATATGATACGAACGTAAAAATAAAAAATATTTAAATTAAAGAAATAGTGTTCGTATAAAAATTACGAAGTTCGTTAAAAAATAAAAAATTAATTATCTTCCCGCAAACACCTCTCTTTTTTTCTCACCTTTTTTCCCCCGTTTTTCCCTCTGTTTTTTTACTGGCCCATTGTTTGTACATATTTTGTTGGCAATACATCCGCATGTTTACGTTTAAAACACATACAACATGCAAAAAATGAACCAATAATAGGAACAATACTAATAGTAGAAATAATTCCACCAAGACTTTTCATTTCCGAATCAATCCATACTAATAATGTAAATCCACAACCTGCATCTTCATCATCTAATGGACTTAATGCACATACCCCAACTGGATTTTCAAAGGGACATCCAGTTGGTAATTCTTCATCTTCTGTTTTCTTTTTATATGTGTCATCCGTTATAGTACAATATGATGTTGATGCATAATATCCTGCTGGCATACCACAATCATGCCATTCTTTACAATATGTTGGACGACTAAAACCACAACAAGATACCCCCCTCTCATTTAATTTACCTTTTTGCAAAGTAGTTAATAATGATTTAACAGATGGTGAACCTTTACTTTGATCATGTAATTTATTCCATAATTTTTTAATACGCACCATTTTCACATTATCATAATACTCTTTACATAATTCAGGTGTTGCAATACCCGTTTGTACCATTCGATTGCAATCTATACACGTATGTAGTATAAATTAATTATTGATAATAGAACGGAAATGTTAGTTGTTTTTTTTTTATTATTATTATAATTATTATTTACATTTGAAAATAATATTATATTACATACCTATTTGTAATGCTTCTGGATATTTACGATCTAAATCACCAAGACCACTAACACCACTACCTATAGCCCATAAAAAAAATACAATGACAACACATGCACCAACATATACAGTTAAACAAAATTTATTATGTGCTCTTGCACCATATGTACCAACAAAACCTAATGGTATAATACCACCACCAATAAAAAAACATAAAAATCCTAAACCAACGTTTTCTGTATGTATATAATTTATGTATATGTGTAGAGCGATACAAAGATATATACCTATTGGTTAGTAATGAAAAATGTTTGAATGTAAATATGTGTGTGTGTGTATGTAATAACATACCATTATCAAACGCTATACCAGCATTTTCATGTCCCATTAATACAAAACCTAATATAACTAAAATCGCTCCAGTAAATACAAATAAAATAGCTAGAATCATTAACGCAGGTACAATACCACTTTTTGTACACATGATGAAGTTTGTAGAATATGTATGTGATTATTATTATTATTATTATTATTATTTACACGAGATGAATATGATGATAGATGATTGGTTTAAACAAGGTATTAAAATAGACGTATTATTGTTATTATAACCAATTCGTCAATTTTCAAACCGATATATTTATCTATATATGGAGCTGAATATATCTTATAAATTTTTGAATTATTATTATTTAGTTTCCAAATCCCAAAAACAAACAAAACAAACAAACAAAATAATAATAATAAAAATTACGTGTAAAAAACAAAATATCCTTTTTTGTTTAAAAACAAAACAAAAAGATCTATCTATACAAATATCTCTATAATTGAAGTATATGATATAATATTATGTATAATACATGTAAATGATATAAACATATTATATCCAAACAACACACAAACAAGAGATCAAGACAAAATGAAATGGAGGAGTAACAAGTAACAATCAATTCCAACTAATTATAATTATAATACAAAAAAAATCAATTAATTAAAAAAAATAATAAATAACGTTTTTCACTTCACTAATGCATCAATGTACTTAGCCTTTGTATAGTATATGAAGATATAGGAGGGGAAGGAATTGAAGCAGAATTTGTGTTGTTGTTACTAATTGTTGCTGGTTTTTGATTTGTCGATTATTTGTAGATTTTTTTTAGATGCCTCGATCGGTCGATCGGTTTCTTTGTTAGTAGAGACTATCCAGATGTTGTACTTAGAACATATATAATAGCGTAAATAATTAATACTAATGACTATTGATTTTTTGTTCTATTATTTTACGGAATACTGTAAAAGTGTAAAAGTACTGACCTTAGGTTACACTATAATAGTCGTCTACATGTCTATTTACACATGCAACATGCATCAACACATGGACGGGGGTCCATCTACTAATGTAAAATCTTCTGGGCACTTTGCGTTTTACAAATCTATGGCCAAATCATCAAATCTAACTTTTTGGTGTCTGTACTTACTGTACGTATTAATAGTCTAATTTAGTGCTATATGCTATATATGTACATTTGTCCTAATTAATTTTGGTAGTTTTAGCTGAAAATCAAGGGCAAATAGGATGGAAATAGCATTATCAGTTATTGAACGTTGGGGGACGAGGTGTTGATCTACATAGCACATAGCATGTGAATACCATTACGTGCAAAGTCCAACATCTATTACAATACATGTACTACATCATATATATATATGTGCATCGATATAGATGTACATATGTGGATGGATAGATGGAGAGAGAGAGTAGTAATATATCAGCAATATCAATATATATATAATATAAGATAATAGAGAGAGAGAGAGAGAGAGAGAAATATATTGTGAACAATATTACAACAAGGAAATAAACCATAGATTGTTTGTCATAAGAACAACAATAATAATATATATCATCATCATCATTTCATTTCATTTTTTATTAATATATACCAACATTTAATAAATACCTAATATTTTAGTTATTTAAAATATTTGTCAAACCGAAGAAAATATAATATTAAATTAATCTTAAACAGACACACAAACACGCACACATATATCATGGCATATGTACCAGCACATTATCGTGCATCAACTGCTGCTGGGTATACTGGTGGTTATGGTGGAGGAACTAATAAACGTACTACAAGAGGTAGTAAAAAAAATACCTCTTCACGTTATGGTGGTAGTAGACAAAAACATAATAATAATAACGGACGTGTACGTGTGAAAACATCATCTGGATCATCTGCATCCCGTACAAGACGTGCACGTTCCTCCCACTCGTCGTCACGTGGAAACGGTGCGAGGTTAAATAAAATGCACCAATTAGCTACACGACAAAATATGAAGAAAAGTATTACTATTGGACAATATCATTTAGGTAAATCTATTGGGCAAGGTACGTTTGGTAAAGTGAAATTAGGTACACATACGTTATCTTCCGAAAAAGTTGCTATTAAAGTATTGCAAAAAAGTAAAATCAAAGAAGTTGCTGACGTGGAACGTGTCTCCCGTGAAATTGCTATTTTGAAAAAAGTAAATCATGACCAAGTCATACGTTTATTTGAAGTTATCGATACACCACAAGCTATTTATTTAATTATGGAATTTTGTCAAGGTGGTGAATTGTTTGATTATATTGTAAAACATACACGTATTAAAGAACCAATTGCCGTTCGTTTTTTCCATCAAATTATCGATGGATTGGATTATTTACATCAAGTAAATGTCATACACCGTGATTTGAAACCTGAAAATTTATTGATGCAACGTAGACCGGAGGGATGGCATATTAAAATTGTTGATTTTGGTTTATCAAATACAAATGAAGGGAATAAATTATTAAAAACTGCATGTGGTTCCCCATGTTATGCAGCACCAGAAATGATTGCAGGGAAGAAATACCATGGACCATTAGCTGATTTATGGTCCGTTGGTGTCATATTGTTTGCAATGGTATGTGGGTATTTACCATTTGAAGATAATAACACAGCGCAATTATATAAAAAAATATTACGTGGTAGTTACAAAGCACCTAAATTTATATCATCACAAGTACGTGATTTAATTGCAAGGATATTAAATACAGATCCAACAAAACGTTATACGACATATGATATACGACGTCATACATGGTTTGGACAAGGTAGTCGAAATGGTAGTAATACCATTAAAAAATCCAAAGCAATTGCGACTGCTACTCAATCGAAAACAATCCAACAAACGACAACAAATACCACTGAAGGAATAAATGGTAAAGAAAACAATGTACAACAAGCTACACGTACTACTACTACTACTACTAATAATAATAATACCACGACAAAAGCAGCAGCAGCAGTAACAACGACGAAGAAAAAACAAGAATCATCTGATCAAATAGCAAAACGTAATCAAATATTATCTACTATTGATGAAACTGTTTTAAGACAAATGGCTGATTTAGGTTTCAATTCTGCTAATGTTATTGATAGTTTAGCATCTGGTAAACACAATCAAATCACTACTGCATATCAATTATTAGTGACACGTAAAAATAAAATTCAAGCGGCAAAGAAAAAACGACAAGATGATATCTTGCATCGTCAAAACATTGAGAAAAAAGCAAAAGAAGACAAAATACAAAAAGCAATTGAAAAATCAAATGAAAATGAAAAATTACAAAATGAAATTCAAAAACGTCAAGATCAATTAAAAATGAAATTACAACATGAACAAAATGTGAAAAAAATTGTAGAGCAACAGCAACTACAACAAGTAGCTGGTACTTCAACTATTCCAAAGAAAGAAAATGAAGTTCAAAAAGCAACATCATCACCATCTCGACGACCGGCACCACCAACTACTAAACCACCAACTCAAAAAAAGCAACAGCAGCCACCACCAACACAAAAAGTATATGCACAACGTGCTGGTCGTAAAATTGTTAAAGCAACGACGAATAATAGTTATAGCAATACTATTACTACTAATAATAATAATAGTAATAAAGCACAACCACCAACAACAACACGTCCTGTACCACCATCATCACGGCCACCACCAAAAAATAAACAACATGCAACAATTCAACAAGGTATATCGTTACAACCAATTGGTCAGGGACAAGAAACAACAACAAGTAAACCAAAACCACCACCATCTAAACCGCCACGTTTAAATAGCCCAACATCTAATAATAATAATAGTAAAACAAGAAATTCGACAATAAATGCTAAATCGGCAGCTACTGCAGCAATACAAGATAGTGTTGCACATGCAAATCCAATGAAAGTATTCCATGGTGTATTTGATCCATTGCATACATCAACAAAAGTACCAAGTTCGTTAATGCAAGAAATGAAACGTGTATTAAATATGAATCGAGTACCATATACAGTAAGCAATCAATATGGATATACATGTCAAACAAAAGAATGTAGATGGAAATTGGAAATCTGCAAATTGGAAGATGTAGAAAAAGTATATGTTATACGTAGACAACGTTTAGCAGGGGATACATATAATTATGAAATTACAAGCAAACGTTGTATGGAACAAATGAGGTTGTAAAATTATTTTTATATATATATCATCTAGGTATAGATTTAATGAGGGGAGTGTGGGGCATGATGCTTACAATATTTTAAAATTGAACTGTGGTGATTTTAACACGCACACACAAGGTATATGGCAAAGGAACGTGTATATGATAAAACAGAACAAGACTGGGGACAATTTGTTATACACAGAAGGTGTGAAGTGGGGTTCAAAGTGTTATACTACACTATCATATATATAAAATTTTATATAAAATTTTATTATTTAAATAAAAAGTATGCGTATATAGTGCTATATTATTTTCATTTTATTATTAATTAGAAAAGTGATGAATATTTTTACCTTCTTGTTTTTTTTACAATGGTGTGCCCATATCAGCAATCCACAGGCAATCATCACTATAAAGCTATATTCCCCGTAAGTTGAAACCCTATTAAAATGTTTAAAATAGTATGAACATTTCATAGTGTAATTGGCCACAAAACCGCAAAAACGAAGTCATCAAGAAAACAAAAAGAAAATCAAAAGAAGGGGGGGGGAGATCCCATCCTACCAAGGCTACAGCATTATATTATAAGCCAGCAAGGATGTATCATTAATAACAATCATTACCTATTACACTACTTTAATGACAAAATATTGGTGCATTGATATATATATATATATATATAGTTTTACATATATAGATAGATAGATACACATAAAAGATAGAATATAGTAGCTATATATAGAAGGTATATAAATATATACAGTTCATTGAATGATATTGATACTACAGATACATTAGGTCAAGATGAAGTTATATCAATTGGTAACGCTTCTTGTTCTACTTGTTGCAGTGATATATGGCAACACTGTTCATGCGGAAAATGGTATGAAAAAAGGAATGTTGCGTAGACAGGAACTTTATGGAAAAGTAAAAATAGAAACGAGTGGAAATACAATGATGACAAAGAATACTGCTGGAGGCTTGCAAACTATGATGGGAATGAAAGCAGCACAAAAGAATAAGAAGGCAGCAATAAATGATGCTACAACTAATAAAGAAGAAGAAGAAACAACGGCCGAGAGCAAACAATCTGAAGTAGATAAAGCTGAAGTAGAAAAGTCAACCAGGGAACAACCTGCAGCACAAAAGAATAAGAAGGCAGCAATAAATGATGCTACAACTAATAAAGAAGAAGAAGAAGAAACAACGGCCGAGAGCAAACAATCTGAAGTAGAAAAGTCAACCAGGGAACAACGTGAGGAAAATTCTGAGGGGAAAGAAAAATCAACTGAAGAAAAATCAGAAGAGGAAGAGAAGTCTACTGACGAGCATTCTAAGGAAGAAGGAAAAGCATTGGAAGAAAAATCTAATAATGAAGTGAAAAATACAGAAGAAAAATCTGATAAAGAAGAAGAAGACGTCGATAATAAATCTACAGATAAAAACGTTGATGATGAGGAAGAAGAAAAAGAAGAAGGAGAAGAAGATAAATCTGCTGTAGCAAAACCTGAAGTAGTTGACAAGAAACCTGAAAAAAAAGAAGACAAATCTCTTGTAGGTTTACGTAAACGAATCGATGATTTCTATAGGAAGCGCCAACTAAATAATAATAAGAAAGGAGAAAAAGAAGATGGAGAAGAAGACAAATCTGCCGAAGGAAAACCTAACGAAGTTGACGAGAAGCCCGAAAAAGAAGAAGACAAATCTCCTGAAGGAAAACCTGAAGAAGTTGACGAGAAGCCTGAAAAAGAAGAAGACAAATCTCCTGAAGGAAAACCTGAAGAAGTTGACGAAAAACCTGAAAAAGAAGAAGACAAATCTCCTGAAGGAAAACCTGAAGAAGTTGACGAAAAACCTGAAAAAGAAGAAGGCAAATCTGCTGAAGGAAAACCTAAAGAAGTCGACGAGAAGCCTGAACAAGAAGAAGACAAATCTGCTGAAGAAAAACGTATAGAAGTTGACGAAGAGAAAAATAGGATTATTAATAATGAGGAAACTTCTAGCAAAGCATTACCAGCACAAGAAGCAGATGATATTGCAAAGAAAAAATCAAGCGACGAAGAAAAAACTGAGGAAAAGAAAAATTCTAATAACGAAGATAAACCTAAAGGTGAAGAAAAAAAGCAAATGGAAAAGGAAAAATTTACGAAAGAAGAAAAACAAATGGAAGACGAAAAATCAACGGAAGAAAACGAAAAATCTACGGAAGAAAAAGAAAAATTTACGAAAGAAGAAAAACAAATGGAAGACGAAAAATCAACGGAAGACAAAGCGAAAGATAAAAATGCAGAATCAAGAAGTGATCACACTTTAAAACTAGCTGAATTTCAGAAATTGCTTCGATATTTTGATAAAAATCACGATAAACATATTAGTTGGGATGAAATCGTCGCAGTAACCGGAGATACACTTATGAAAAAAGAATTTGAAGCAGCTAGTGGTAAGGATTTGCGTATGAATTATAATGACTTCCATTCTTTTATGTATGCTCAAAAAGAAAAAGAAGTAGCAAAAAGAGATTCCAAAGAAGGTGAAAATGTAAAAGTCATTAAAAAAGCCAATGAGGATTCGAAAAAAGAAAAAGAAGTAGCAAAAAGAGATTCCAAAGAAGGTGAAAATGTAAAAGTCGTTAAAAAAGCCAATGAGGATGCGAAAAAAGAAAAAGAAGTAGCAAAAAGAGATTCCAAAGAAGGTGAAAATGTAAAAGTCGTTAAAAAAGCCAATGAGGATGCGATGGAATATTTTGAAAAAAAACAAGAAAAGAAATCGAAGAAAGACATGAAGGATGGTGATAAAGAGGAAGGAGAAAGGAAAACAGTGCCAGCAGCAACAATAGATAACGACGAAGAAACTGAAGGCAAAGGTGAAAATATCAAAGATTCATCTAAGAAAAAAACAGCCAATTGGTTAAACGGAGCTGCAGAAGAAATCAAAAAAAAGATTCATAATAAGGTTGTCAATTATTTCAAAAAGAAACACGATGAAACCCCAGGTAAAAAAAAAGTAGAAAACATTAATGATAAAGTAAACAATATTGTAAGCAATTTAAAAGGAGATGATGAACACATTAATAAAGAATTCGATAAATTTCGTAAAGAAATCCACGACTTTTACGTAAAACATAGTGAAGATGGCACTAAAAAATCAGCGTTACAAACTGGAGATGTGAAAGTAAAAACAAACGAGGATAAAGAATTTTCAATTGCTTTAGAAAATTATTATAGATCATATCTCCGAAGTAATAGATTAACAAATACTGCAAATGGTTTACATCTAAATTGGGCTCACTTTTATAGATATAATGCTGGTGATGATGCAACGGGTAGTGCAACTGGTAGTGAGGATGAAGAGGATAATAGTGCAACTGGTAGTAAGGATGATGAGAGTGATGATGTAACAGGTAGTGCAACTGGTAGTGATGATGGAGATGATAGTGCAACTGGTAGTGATGATGCAACGGGTAGTGCAACTGGTAGTGAGGATGATGATGCAGCGGGTAGTGCAACTGGTAGTGATGATGGAGATGATAGTGCAACTGGTAGTGATGATGCAACGGGTAGTGCAACTGGTAGTGATGATGGAGATGATAGTGCAACTGGTAGTGATGATGCAACGGGTAGTGCAACTGGTAGTGAGGATGATAGTGGTAATGTCGTAGATTTAGATGGATCAACTGGATCAACTGGATCAAGTACATCAACTGGTTCTACTGGTTCTACTGGATCAACTAAGAAGACGAAAAAGATGAAGAAGATGAAGAAGATGACGATGAAGATGAAGAAGAAGATGACGATGACGATGAAGAAGAAGATGACGATGAAAAAGAAGATGAAGAAGCAGAAGATGATGAAGAATGGTTCTACTGGTTCAACTGGTTCTACTGGTACATCTATTAGATCAACTGGATCAACTGGATCAACTGGATCAACTAGATCAACTGGATCAACTGGTTCTACTGGTACAACTATTGGATCAACTGGATCAACTAGATCAACTGGATCAACTGGATCAACTAGATCAACTGGATCAACTGGTTCTACTGGTACAACTATTGGATCAACTGGATCAACTAGATCAACTAGATCAACTGGTCCTACTGCTTCAACAGGAGGTATGTCTCCTCCTGTTACTCCTAAACACCTTTGTCCATTAAGCGTCACAACATGTTCCATCGGTTTTACAAGAATGAAACATGGTATACATATTAAAGGTTGCCCACCAACATATATATGTACACAAGTAGGCCTTGCTCATTGGAGAGCATATTTAGATGCAATTCATAAACATGATAATAGATATATGAAATAGACCTCAAAATATAATACGAACGTATATTTTTTATAATATCATATACGTTCGTACGAAAAGCATAATTACATGTATATACGAGTAAAGTTTGCGCGCGCGTAATATAATTGAATTTTTTACTCTAAAATATAGCAATATTTTAAAAAATGTGATCTAAAATATCTTATTTCAACTATTTTGCTATAATTACCTCTCTGATAATTATCATGCCAGCATGTTGTACAATTGTACATTTTGGCACTTCTTTGCCTTTTCTTTTTTTAGCACTTGTAAAACCTTAAAAGACTTACATATATCTAAATAGCATTAGATATCGCCACATTCCATAATAATTCGTGTATTTTCTGTTGTTTCAGCCACTATCTACAATAGTTCGTTTAAAATTCAATTTTATATATTAAATTTCCGCCTATGGTAAATTGATCGATCAATTTACAACTATAGTACTATTTGCAAATATCTTTATTATAATAGACTAATATAATACATATTTTTCCACTATATTTATATTGTCTAATACTTCCCATGGGCCACAAAACACGCGATCGAATGGTATCATACTACCTATACAGAAA
>Ga0099797_100177_pt1 | contig 41365 bp, 21 predicted proteins | sample Uncmet_Sort48C_1_FD_89871 | JGI IMG/M metagenome (GOLD analysis project Ga0099797, IMG submission 89871) | Marine eukaryotic communities from CALCOFI LINE 67, Pacific Ocean - C012_Sort48C_1 | ecosystem: Environmental > Aquatic > Marine > Oceanic | place: Pacific Ocean: Monterey Bay | collected... | reverse complement strand
CCAAAAAATGATGTGCGTGCACAGTTACACGCATACCTTGAAGGAGGCGACCATAGGTGTCCATATGGACTTCCGCATCATGGAGGTCAAGTAGTTAGTTCTATTCTCATATTCTCATGCAAAAAACTCCTGGCACAAATAAAAATGAGAAATAGTGTTGTGATGATGTCCATGGATTGTTTTTAGCGATAGCACTTTCCTATTTAAAACTGTCTACCAAAATAACTCCACGGATTACAAAATAATTCTGCAATTACAACTGATGGTTGATAGGGACATACCACGAGTTTGTAGCGAAAAAACCGGAGAAAAGTCACGTACAGTACGACATAATATTATTGTATTGAATGCAACTGCTGAAAGTTTCTTTCTTTATTATGAGGAAAGTCTTTCGTCCGTTAACGATAGCCAGAGATTTCCGTATCCCTCGTGTGTTGTCAAAAAATGGTAGCAATGTTCTAATGTTCCCATTAGGTAGGACGGCGAGGAAATTTTAGAGGCAGTCATGCTGGGCGATCTAACCATACCTGGGCCGCCGAAAGAAGCGAAGCCAAAAATGGTGCTTGATCCATACTGCCTTTCAACTGAAGGTGCAGAACTAACTGCAGCAGCCCTAACACCGCCAGCGTCACCACAAAGAGGAAAGAAATATGCCCACACAAATGTCAAAGAAAAGGTAGCGAGTGTGCCCGGGCCGCCAAATCAACGAAAAAAATCTGTACCGGGACCTCCTGGTCCACCAAAGAACCCTCATGCTTCAGGTGCGCAAGATCGCACCCAGAAAAACGTTGTTTTTTCAGATTCAGACAGTGACGGCGGGGACCCCGAAGAGACACAGTATGCTGAGATAACGAAGCAATCAAAAGACTTGTTTCACTTTATCGACGACAACTTCAAAGGTGTAATCAACTCTCATACTTTCGAAAACGCAAGCGTCAAGCTTGGATGGGGCCTTTCGACAAAAAGGATCCAAACCGTATTGAAAGACATGTCAGCTTCAGTTGGCGAAACGAGCGCTGTAGATTTACCTACATTTACAAGATGGTGCACCCAAAAGCCATCAATTGCCGTATCTTTCTTAGATAAGTTCACCGAGTTCACTAGGAACGCTGAGTCTCAAGATATTTATAATTTTGTAACAGAGAGCGATGACTTTGATCTTGGAGCATTGATTGCTTCATACAACAGCCTTGGCATTACAATGAAAGAATCAGCCGCGCGGCATGTGTTTCGACACATAAACAATGGCTTGGGAGACACAGTATCGTTCGCCGATTTTAGGCGGTGGTACAATCGTTTTGATATTTGGGCAGAAAGATTAGGGAGCGCTTACAAATTATTTGCTTTGAAAGAGTCATCTACTCAGTTATTTAATATTATAGACTATGACGGCTCTGGATCGTTTGGTGAAGAAAAACTGTTGCGAGCTTCTGAAATTCTTTCTGTCCCAATGGATGAAATGCAGGCAAGTGTCATAATTGGAGAAATCTCAATGCAAAAAACTGTTGATATGAAAGACTGGTACCACTGGGTTATTCAAAAAGGACCTCTTGCTCGCCATTATGTGCACGCCATAAGACTGCATAAACTTAAAGAAGAAGAGGCACAACAACAATCAGCTGAAATTTCTAGAATTGATTTTGAGCTCGAAGAAGAGCGACGAATCGGCGAGGAGAAGAATGCGATGTGGGTTCGACGAATGGCAATGGATTTCTCAAAGCAGACATGGCCAAAAAGTCTAGACGGCTTTCTTCGATTGGGATCTGCGTTGAAAGATGCAATGGCGTGGGAAGATCCTACCTATAGGAACAAACCTAAAAAAATGAGAAAGAAGAGACAGGCCATCTGCCGCAGCGTGCTAATTAAAGCGGTCCGACGGTTTTTAAACGAAACGGACAAGGCTCATGCTTTGGTTGAAACAAGTGAATTCTACGATGCCGAGAACGAAGATTACTGGAATTGGAAAATGAAAGAAGAAGCGAAGATCATAAAACAAAGTATCCTTCTGTGTATTTCACCTGAGAACTGCAAACGGATTATTCGTAATGGTACTCGTTGTATCAATGATTACAACATACATTTAGAGAGCGTTAACCGAAAGGTAAGATCAAGAATGTTAAGAAACCCAATCGATGGGCGGCAACAAGCATTGGCCCGTGTGAGAGAAACAGTAATTAAGGCGAGACTTCAAAACGCCAAGTTGGCGGAGATAGCTGCATGCAAACAGGCAGAAAAAGAATCAAATAGAAAGCCGGCCCACTATTATGAACGCATTGCAAAAAGAAGGTTACTTGAAGCCAACCTGGGGTTGGTTTTAGATGAAATTATTGTTGTCGAGTCAAAGTTGGAACCACACAGAGTGAAATCAATTAGAGAAATTTTCGGTGAGTTTGGACGACACTCGACTGTCTTGGGCGACAGAAGAGCCTACCTAAATGGCCTGTATGCAGAATTAGCTGGTCAGAAGGCAGACAGGCACAATCAAATGAATTTAAAAGCGTCCCAGAGTTGTGTAGACGCAAAACGAAGAGTTTCTGAGTTGGCGAAGAAGAAAGTCATGGTCTCTCCAACAAATGCACTCCATGGAAAGGTTTTACGGAAAGTGTTACATGGGATAGAAAAGGCCAGAAAACAAACAGTAAAGAACCAACCTAGGGTAATTTTAGCCCCTCTCAAGTAACCTTGAATTGACCTGGTGTACTGTACGTTTTGTTTTTGGAGTCAGAAGGAATATGTTATTTGTGTCACAACAGGCAGCACACAGAAGTACAAAACGCCGGGGGACAGACCTCGGGTAGTGCCAATGACAGTCGCGACGGCATGAACAGTGGTGGTGATGGTGGTGACAGTAGCCGTGATGGCGACTTCCTGCGGTTCTAGCATCTGTGACACGGAATCCGTGGTTTTCGCGCCAATCCTTGCACTTCGTAACAACTATTCATCATTAAAATTTGCCTCAACTTTTCTTTCTTTTTTATCTCCTATAAAGCCAGTATATTTACAAGTAATAAAATAAGAGGGGGTTAGCGTTCACCTATGGCCTAGATTCACACTATTAAAAGTAAATTTTCAAGTATGGTTTGAGGCACACTCTACCAGAGAAAAAACTCAGGCCACTGCTTGGAAAATCACACAGGATCCCGTTCGGAGGACGGAGATAAAGCCACATCATCTAACATCTAATAGGGGCAGAAATTCAAACAGACGGTGTGTACCGAATTTGAATGGCAAAATTCGAAAGTACAACAAAAGAAGACCCATCGTTCCACAATGAATGAATTACTTCGAAATAGAGATCCCTATCCTGCAGATGGCAGACTCTTCACTCTTTCGCTTGTCTCTGAATAACAAAACAGAAATTGCTGTTTCATAAGTCATCATCACATGGATGAAAGGTCAGCCGATGGTCGGAATTCAGTTGCAAGAACACTTTTTAGGAAGGATGATATTGATGGGGAAAATGATTAAGTTAATTTCTGTGACACACATTTCTTAAGTTAATTTTAAAATATATAGCCATTCATTATATTAGTTTTATGATACTAGTAGTATTTAGTGAAGCGTGCTAAACATACTCAGCGTAATTTCTTTCGAAGTTTTTCTAAAGCCTTTTCATCAGGTGAGAGCAACCTGCGTTTCAAAATATCCGCATCGGCAGATCTCTTCTGTTTTGCCTTAATATATTCAACCTCTAGTCGAAATGGCCCCGGTACACTGTCTGACACACTGATACCAAACGTCAATACATTTCTCGAGTCAAGAGATCTTTGAAAAATGCTCGGTTTCCCTTTCTCAATCAAGACTAAGTTCCGAAAAGAGATCTCAATTGTTACCCAATCGTTTGAATCGACAAAAAAGTAGCCTTGATGCAAATCTGTTTTTATCCACGCATCGCTTATAACATTGAGCGAATACCTCCGCAAGTCACTTCTTATTTTGCATTCAAGGGATTCAAAATGTTCTAAATTCAGTGGTACCTGGGGTGTCGGAGAGCGAACGCCACAATACCCCGTTCGAACGGCTTTCCCACTGTAATCGCTACCTAATTTCCCCGAAAACACAGCATATCTTCCACCACCAGTCTCCCCATTCCAGCAAAATGAGCACGTTGATTCTCCACCAACTTCAAGGTCGCTACCAGATATCCAAGATTGCGGTACACGTCGGTCAGAAAAATCAAACAAAATATTATCTTCGACTGTTGACGAGGATAAAGTAGACGAAGTGGAGGGAAAGAATGTTCTTCGGGTAGACGAGAATGACCGGAGCATTCCTTGGCGAAGGTTAAACATCATCTCCACAGAAACTCGTGTTTGTTCGAAGATGCCCGTTCACGTCCATTATGTTTCACTGAATGCGTCCAAACCTACGCTCCACAGTAAATAAGACGAGCAATTTTGGCATTTTTAGTTGCAGTGTGTCAGAAATGAGTACTGTATGTAACATTGGTCATAATAAAAAATAAAAAGAACATACATCCTCGTTTTGCAGAGAAGTTTTACAGTTTACAGCACAATCAGACAATCAGATAGGCACGAGCGACCCTCATTATTCTTCTTTTCATCGTAGTTATCTTCCAAATACCTCGCAGCTTCTGCATGGGACTCTTGTAGTTTGGAATTGTGGAATGATCGAATGCAGACAGAATGTTCTTCGGTTTATTCGATTTTTCTTATGAATTTTCCTTTTTTTGTTCCCCCGGGAAATTTGTGACGGCAGCCTTCCATGTGGTATTCAGAATATGTAGGAGGCTTGCGGAAGCTCCAGGGTGGCCTAAACGTAATTCACCGAGGGAAAAACTCCGGTGAATTTCATTCTCGACCAACGAAATCAAGTCAAGCCTGCACTGCAGAAAGAACTCATCTGGTGCACAAAGCTACGCATTTTCTCTCAGATCGAACATACCCCAATTCCTTAGAAAACTGCAAAGACTTTTGCGAGAGCACAGTCCTCCACCTGGAAGGCGCTCTCAATCTAGTTTCATACATATCTGAGCATCAAGCTGAGGCGTCTATTACAGCGAATGAATTCAGTCGTAAGTGTACGGTTGTTCTTGATGAAAGCAAGCGTCTTGAAGAAATTGCCCGACACGTGCGGGGCCCGATGGTTTTTTTTGATGATCTTAACAGATTGGGGGTCCTACTTGGGCTTCCTTTGAAGAACCCAGACGAGGACGTCTTGTTGGTCGATAATGACGAACTTTTAGAAGCTGACGTGAATGTTGTACCTGTCGATCCTGGCGGGCAGCTCTTTAAAGACACTTTATGCCGCTTACATACTTGTATTGAGTATTTGGAGGCTCGCGCACAATACTTTGATGCAACTTTGTATTTGGCGAGTTTTCGGAAATTGAAACGGAGGGCGCTTGCCCTGATGAAGAATCAGATCATTGCAACGTTGGGAAAACTCGAGGTTGAGGAGAACGTGTGGGGAGGGGAAAGTAACCAACTAACAGAGTTAACAAGAAAACATATCGAAATACTCCCGATATATTCCCGTTGGAAGCGCGCCGGAAAGGAAATTGGGCCGTCTGTAAAGGATCTCCGTGATGCTTGTGCATTGAGTCCTAATTATAATGACCTTCAGTTGATCACAGAATGTGAGAGTGTTTATTTCAAGATCAGGGAACCGGCACTTTTGCAACTACTAAATCAGCATTTGACAAACTTAGGAAAACATCCTGCTAGCGTCTTCAATGACATTTTACGGAACGGCGTCTTGTATCTTTTGAGGATTTTAAACCTGGAAGTTGCAATATATAACACGTTTTTCAATTGCCACTTACAGTCTGGGATTAGCCTAAATGCTGATTCTGAATTGGGCACAAATGAGGCATTTACTTCCATGACACGAAATGTTGTGAACAGCCTCTACGTTTTCTCTCGGCCCACAATTCTTGCCCAAAATGAAATAGATGATTTGTGTGATCTTGTCCATCTACTGAAAACGGAAATTCTAGAAGATCTTCTTGGGGATAGAAAAGTTGAGTTCCGGTTTATGGAATTGATGGTGCGCCAGTTGTTGGAAGATGCCCAAGAGAGGCTCGTGTATCGTGTTCATACGTTTGTCGTGGAAGAGATCGAATTGTACGAGCCGGTTGCTAATGATCTTGATTATCCGAAGAAATTAGAAGTAGGATTGTGTGTGGATGAACCCGGGACGGCCCATGCGCGATGGTACCCGACACTTGATAGGACATTAATTTGCTTGTCCAAGCTCTACAGGTGCGTGGACAGTCAAGTGTTTGAAAGTGTCGCTCATGATGCTTTGCGAATATGCACAAGATCATTGATCTCGGCCTCCGAACGCATTGGGTTGACTCAATCTTCCAGCGATGGTACCCTATTTCTCATTAAACATTTCCTTATATTGAGGGAACAAATAAATCCCTTTGAGATCCACTTTAGTTTGACTGATCGACACCTTGACTTTTCCACAACTGCCAACGCGTTCTTATTATTTTTGCAACGTATCGGCGCCTGGTTCAGTTTAAGTGGAAATAACGCCCTATTTACTCTGTTGCACGATGGTATTCCGGAAGTGGTCAGTTCCGAAGTTGACGTGAAGAAAGATCTAGAATTACAATTAAAGCAAGCTTGCGAAGCTTTTATATTTCTTGCCACAGAGACTGGTGCTGGGCCTCTCCTGGTTGTTCTTCGGGCACAAAAACAAAATACAACTTCCGAGACAGTTCCCACTGTTCCATTTTCTACTATGAAAGATGCGTGGAAAGAAATGTCTAATTCCAATTTGGAAAAGTTTTCTTCTTTACTGGCAAAATTGCACTTATACCTTGCAAACTCGTCCACAGAAAAGATCTTGATCAAGCCAGCAGTAGCAAATATACAGGCATGCTTAATGCGCGCCAAAAATATTTCACTTTCTGGAAACTGTACAGCTGACAATGTGGCACGCTTAATTGACCCTTGTATTGCACAAGTCGATGCGTATTTTATGCAGATTGATCGTTCGGATTAGTGAATCAAGACAAGACACGGTAAAAGGGTGATGTCAAACCGAGGAGTATTTTCTCGGACGATACACACTGGACACATTCTAAAGCGTATGTCAAGGCAGAGAAGACAATCCTGTACATGAAAAAGCTTTCAACGTACTAATTGATGAAAAGTCTGAAGGAAAAAAATCCAACATGGAGTAGACCACTCTTCCTTGTGAATATTCAATTACAAGCAAGGACACTTTTTATGGAAGAAAATAGCGATGGAGACCGCTTGAATTGATGTTTGAGACAGAAAACGTTTAATTAATTACACTTTATACTTATTTAAATGTATTAAAAGCGTTCTCCATCGCTATTTTCTTCCATAAAAAGAGTCCTTATAGTAACTATAGTTGAACTTTCACAATCAATCAATAAGTTAAGTATGTTAATTAAGTTTATAAATAATAATCAATGGGTATAAAAAATGGGCCAGGAAATGCCTTCTTAGACAATTCACATATAGGCGTAATATGATGATTTTATGTCAAGGTAGAGAAGACAATCTTATACAGTTGGTACAAGGTTAAATTGTATTTCGTTTTGGCGGATAATAAAAATTTGAAGGAAAAAAATCCAATATGGGGTAGGACCACTCTTGATTGTGAACGTTCAGTTACAAGGACTCTTTTTATGAAAGAAAATAGCGATGGAGACCTGGAGACCGCTTAAATTAATATTTGAGACAGAAGACGTTTAATTAAATACAGCTTTTTTTTTATACTTAACTTATGATATATTATATAAAAAGTAAACTATAACTTATAAGTTATATCATATGATCATGTTGGGTTATGCATATTTTCTTTTAAATAAAAATAGTATCATATATTGGCTGTTATTTAACTTTTATTTAAACAAATTTCAAAAACTGATTAATCGTCCTGTGATGAATTGGAGCATGAGCATTATATTATATATTCGTAGAGATATCATAAGATACGTATGATCATTAACTCGTGATACATTAAGTTGAGCGCCACTGCCAGTTTGGTGACTAGCATTTCCCTCTGGCGGCATGTCATCCTTGCTCTGTACACCTTCATATCGGCTATCATAGCTGATTAAAACTGGCCTGGTCGCCTTAAAGTTGTCTTCTATATGTACTCCGTCAGTTTGTCCTATTGTGATTCCGTGTCATGCCTCTTCGTGTAACAATTGCGGTTTTCACTTTTCACGCATCATAACAACAAGTTCAGAACCATGAGACAAAGAAGGTTGCGCCCCACAGTTCAGAATTGCCTCGCGATATAGTATGTTGAGCCCCACCGTCATCTTGGTGATCGGTGTCTCTATTATTTTTGCAGAGCCATGACTTAAGGGCTCTACCATCGACGACAAGTCGATTTTACCACTGTTGGCATGCAATGTCTTGTGCCCATTGGTAGCGTCATTCGAAAGAAGCAATCGACAATCGGCGTCCCATCAAGTCTTTTTTCAGAAATTTGCATCCCAAATGGAAAAGATGCGGACTTGCATATATCTTTGCCTGGTGTATGCAGTCGTACCATCTTTCCAACATATATTTTCAAGCGCTAAGATGTTTTGGCCTGGGTTGACTCCAATTTTAGCACTTAGAAGCAACATGTTTTCAACGGAGTTGTCACAGCCCTGATACATTCAATCTTTATAACGTTGATGATGAGGCATTAAACCTTCCATGAATGTCGAGAGAGTTCGGGTTGTTCTGTTGGTGTGTATGTTACAGTGAATGATCAACAAAAATGAATGCCAGCTTCATTGAACTTATTCAGCAAGAACAAAAAATCATCGACATTCATTTTACTTGCCCGTTTCGAAGAAAATTTACTTGAATCCAGCACGTTAATTACAATATCTCTGATACTTATTGTCATTTCTGGCAGCGAAATGTTCTGCAAAGAACAAAATGTGTTAAAATTGGCCTCAAACAACGACAACACCGTCTTTGTGGTTAACACGCTCCGTAGGGTTTTATTTTTGCGATTAAAACACAATCGTACCAAACCATCCCACTCATTGAAGTTTATAGGTGGCGGTGGATTTATAGGCTCAATTTTCACCACACGAGACTCAACTTTTGGAGGAGGTCGGAAATTGTTCCTCGATACTTTCATTAGTTGTTGTACTCGAGCTAATAATTGGGCGTTAACAGACAGGCGACAGTAGAGGGGATCGCCCGGCTTGGCTGTTAACCGAAGAGCAAACTCTTCCTGGAACATGATTATGGCACACCTGAAGATAGGACGATGCGCCAATAGTTTGAACACCAATGGAGACGATATTTGATATGGTATGTTTGCGACGCATACGTCAAAGTATGGCAAGTCGACCTTTATACAGTCGCCTTGTATAATACGCAAACGCTGTTGGTATTTGGTGCCCTGAACCTGCTTCAACGTTTCCGCAATCATCCTCGGGTCTAGTTCTATAGCAACGAGACGTTTCACCTCTTCGAGAATTCGAACAGTCATTATTCCTGTGCCTACACCAATTTCAAGGGCAACATCCGTTGCTTTTAAGTTTGCTTTTTCCACAATCTTGGAAACGACAGCCATACTTTTGAGAAAATGTTGACCCTTCCCACCTGCAGCCCCCGAAGGCGTTGGTCCTGAGCCATGCACACGCCTACTTTTTTCGGACTTCGGCATCACTATTGAAACTGTAATTAACAAACAGTAGAACACGTGCTAATTGAGTTTGCGCTACGTGAGCCGAAACGATTCAGAATGGCGATGAAATCGATGCGACTCAAACTTGTTATGGAGTCTAGGTCATCGTGGGCAGCGGAACATAGCCACAAAAATATCATGAACAATTAAAATGGTGCTCGTATATACGGTCATACGAGTCGTACATTATTCGCGTTCTAACTACGCTAATACGCCACGAATGGCAGTGTGGCAGTGGCAGTGTATGTTCGCGAGTTCTCCTGTGACTAGTGTCTTCCCGAAATGATGCATTGTACGCACTTGCGGTCTACAGTCACTTGCGGATTGTCGAAATTTTTGTGCTACTTGGGACAACTGTCTGATGTCACGTGCCAACGTCTGTAAAGAAGCTTCTACAGTTTCTTCGTGTGCACAGGGTGTGCCCTAGAAGAGATCAGAAAACGTAACGGGTTAAGCGGCGACAGATTTCTTTGATCGCCCTTCTAAATGCGTGCTATATCGCCGGCGGACAAGCATTCAGTTTCACGAACACGAGTGGTAGCGCAATAGATATGTTCGGACTGCACTTCAAAGGAGCACGATGGCGTATGCAATTCCTCCCCTACAAGGTCTCTCATCTTTCGCGCAATAATAGGACCTCACTTGCTTTCAAAGTGGTCAGGAGGGGCGTGTTGTTGCATATACTTTGGATTCTTATTTTTTCTCGCTTCAACCCTTCGTTCGGGTTCGGGCTGAAAATATTGCAACCAACACCGTTGCAAGTTATTGACCGTAGCGATCTTTTCTTGCTGGTCCATGTTCCTTCTAACCACATCGAGAAGCACGTGTGTGTGACTCTCCAAAATACCACGGAGAAGCATGTGCGTACAGAAAGAACCATTATATCGGAATGTCTGGTGCTGGACGAACGGAAAGACGCGCACACGGCACATGTAAGAATTGAGCTTGCTTCTTCAGGGTTTTTTACTTTGTCTGTGAGCGCAGAAAAATTCAACGCTGCAAGTTTACCGAGGCGTGACACCCATGTTCACGATACAGTTCTCTTCCAAGTTCAGCCATCTGGATTTTTCCATCCTTCTAGGTCTAAGTTGATTCTGCTCTCTCCTTTGAATCGCGCGATGATTTCTTCAAAGCGCTTAGAAGTTTTCTTCTTCAATTATGCTCGTACTTCGTTGTCTATATGTTTCGATTTGGACCATGGCAATCAAAGTACCTGTGTTTTACCAAATTGTGTGCAACCAGTAGTATTTCATGATCTTTTTGGTAGTTTCCATGTGTTAAAAGCATGGATAACAACAAACCATTCATCGCCAGACTTTGAGTTTACCCAAACAATCATATTCTCTTCAATCACAAACGAAGAATCCACGAAGTCCTTAAAGCTCGCGTCTCCCATGGATGGCGATATCATGGACTCCGACAATGTGTGGCTGAAGTTTGACTTTGCCGAAAACTATTTTTCTCATGAAGGGCTTGGAATGTTTTTGATATGCTTCCGTATAAGTAAATCATATTTCTCGTGCGATGGTCAAGCTAACGAACCTATGCGTCTTTTAGGGCTGGTACCGGGTGAATACACAGTGGAAGCGTGGTTAGCAACTCGTGACCATTTAGAAATTCATGGTTCGCGAGTGGTTGCAAGTTTTAATGTATCAGATGTAATACAGGCTCCGCCAATTAGGAATATTAGATCTCGACAATCGGAGGTACCCTTGATCACCTCTGGAGGGTGCAAATCTTCAAACCTGTACACTATTTTTGTTTTTGCATTCCAAAGAGTGTTGCACTTGAGGCGTTTATGGCAGAGCTTGTTGAATGCGCACTACTTTCAGTGCAATGTAGACGTGAATATTTTTGTTGATAGAGCGTGGAATTCTGAGATCCGGCAAAGCGTTCGACTTGAAATAAAGCAATTTAAATGGCCGCACGGAAAACTCAATATAATATTGCGATCGACTCATGTCGGCTTGGTTGGCAATATTTTATCGGCTTGGGAATCTCCAAATAATCATCGAGAGCGAGCAATATTCTTGGAAGATGATGTCGAAGTATCACCGTGGTTTTTTTATTTCCTAATGCAGATCGATCACCGTGGGATAAAGATTTCGCCTGGATCACGGTTGCTGGGAATATCTCTTTACCGACCAAAATGGAACGATATTTCCTGGCACAGTATCAAATATGCCGGACTCTTGAACAGCAGCCAGCCGTTCTTTATGATGCAGTTGCCGTGTTCATGGGGCGCGATGTATTTTCCTGAGGAGTGGAACCGTTTTTTGCGCTGGCACAAGACTTTAGAACACGATGGGGCGTTCGACTCCCATGTTGATCAGATGTGGTTGCCGCGATCTATGTCTAACTTGTGGCAGGTTTCTTGGAAAAAAACATTACTGCGGTTCATGGTGGAAGAATCAGCTTTTATGGCGTACCCAAGTTTCGGTAGCTTCAGCACTTCAAAGGCACCAGTTGGTGAAAATATTGCTACAAGTTTGTTATCAAGCTTGTATAACGTGCAGCTCATTGCAAATATGGATTCTTCCTTGTTGAATCTTACCACAAGTTCAGAAAAATTGAATCCGCCAGACGTATATTACGACTTTTACCAGCACCCTGCGAGGAGAATAAATGACCAGCAAAGCTACTTGAGACACGATTTAGTACAGGAATCGAGTATGTCTTGCCTTGAGCAAAGTGGTAGTACAGTTTGTTCTCTTCGCCATGTAGTTTTGGAGGAAGAACATCAGGTAAGTCTATTTCGAAGGTTGAAGGGATGTATGAAAACGTTTCACGGACCACTAATAGTGCCATCGTTGCGACATCGTTGCTGTATGGAAGAAATTCCATTTATAAATGCGAAGGTTATGGAAGGCTCACTAAGCATTGAAGGACCGAAAATGTGCCACTCTTCTGTCGAGAATGCATATCTGTTTGCAGCTGTGAACTTTCCTCAATATGGACATACGGTTCACGACACACTGTTTTTGTTGTTTGATACAATTCATATGGTGCCCACTTCGATAAACAAAAGCATTACCCATACTCTCATAATTTCAAATTTTAATGACCCAAATCTTCACTCTGTTTCCGATATTGCACGTTATAAATCATTTTTTCATGTATTAGGCAAAGGGGGGGTATTCATGTTGGAAGAGCTGGCAGGAGGACATAGACGAACTTGCGTAGGTAAGCTAGTTGTTGGATTGTCTGCTGCAAATTCTTTCTATGATAGCCGGCAAGCTCACGCAAAGCATGACCAGTTGAAGAGATTCGTGATGGCATACAGGTTTTCCCTGGGCATAAAAACGGAAAATTCACGGAGTTCTCGCGATCTTCGCGCTACTTTCATCAAGCGAAGAAACCGGCATGTTCTTAATGGGCAGCAACTTTATGACATTTCAAAAGATGTAGGTTACAACACTTCTGTTGTTTCCTTAGAGTTTTTATCTTTAAGACAACAGGTTGAGCTCATGGAGGAAACAAATTTATTGGTTGGTGTCACTGGTTCTGGGCTCTTTAATGCGATATTTATGGCTACCGGAACGAGTGTGATAATTTTGTTCCCGTATGGTACGAGACCGTGGATGGGAGAGAACTTGCTACAATTGGCAGCGTCTAACAAACGCAATGCCATATTGCTTGAAGCCAGCGAGCCTAAAAAAAGTAGGCTTAATTCTTGCTCAAATGCTTCTGATTTCCAATCTATGTTGCCGATTTTGCATCCAGATCAGATATGGAGACGATCTTGGTTATTTGGTTTTAATTTATTTATGCGACAAGATTTCTATATCAACGCAAGTTCTTTTCGGAAGTCTGTCTTGTTGACATATAACAGTATTGGATCCAAAGCCGATGAATGTTGAGTCTCTGTGAAGTTTATTTAGTTGTTGTGTATTTATTTTTTATTGATTGTGGTTGATTGTGTACTGAGTGGTTGTCCAGGTTGTAAATCTGTGGGCTCAAAAGGCGTGTAGTCCCTACATTCAGAATGAATAGAAGTGGGCCTGGTACTGGAGAGACAGGGACTGCGGAGGAGTGCGGACAGAGCTGGAGCCAATCGTTGTGATTTTTCTCCACAGGATGGGAGGGGTTATGCGGGCAGCATTTGGGTCAACGCCCTCCGGCAGAATCAACGTTCCTAATCTTTCATCGCAAACACGGATGTGTAGATATTACTTGTTGTGCCTCCACATTTTACAGGTACTCCATGAATGACTACTCGCATGCCCCCCGATGTCATGTTGGGCGTTTCTTTGGCGTTCAGAAAGATGAAAATTCGGCTTCACATTCTTCAAAGGACACCTTCCTAGTGACCAATTCCCTGTTAATACAAGGGTGGAGGGTCCCCAACGCCAATCTTAATCTGAGCAGCCTCGAGAATAGAAAGGCACAAATCAGAAGACTTCTAACGACAGCGTGTGATCGCGAATTTAACATTGAGCATTGGGATGCCCATTTCTACCAAAGACCATTCTTTGGACTACAATCCAATGAACGTATGAAACGGCAAAACTATGACCATGCGTGGACTGCGTTCAAACGAAACGAGGAAAATGCTGCAGCACTCGACGTCTTAATAACTGTGAACGGTGGTGATGGTGCCCCTCACGTGGCTCTATTCGGGATGCGCCTTAGTGGTACCTTTTCAAAAGGGACACAATCCCTCTTCGACAAACTGGCAAAAGAAAAATATCCAGACCCAATCACTCCTGGGAGCCTCAATTACCTGACAGCGCGTCAGCGATGGGCAGACTGGTGGATGCGCATCTTTCAGCGCAATATATTTAACGTTGTTGCCAAATCTATAGCCTCAGGAATCCGAATTCTCAACAGCCGAGCCGCAACAACTTTGCGAATGGACTTTGTTACTGAAGCAATCGACACGGGGTACTTCACTCTGGACCTACAAATCTTCGATTCATCATCATCCTTCGAAATTCAAACATCAACAGTGCCTCAGACGGTCGATTTAGCAAGGCAAGAGAATTCGGACCAAGACACTATCAACAGAACGATTCCTAAATTCCCACAGTCATTGGAAGATGATGATGAGTCATCGGTAGATGAGGAAGTGGAAGAAAGGATACGAAAGGCAGAGGAGTTACATGAGTTACCCAAGGACAACGCGATTCGCCTTGGAAGGCGCAAGGTTCCTAAGCGCCGGACTCTCAATAATGTCCCTTATTAATCCATGATGAACCCTTCACTTGCAACTATGCAATCCCAATTTACAAAGGACAAATCCATCACCGATTTACAAAACAGAAACCGAGCATCTAAAAAAGAATCACTCCGCTGTTTCACAAATCACAATGGCGAAATGTTATTAGACACTGGGAATGTAGTCACAAGAAGACATTCTAGGAAGAAGGATAATACAGGGACGAAAAAGGATTAATTTGATTTCTGCGACAAATATTTCTTTTACGTTAATTAAAAATAAGATAAGTAACTTAAGTATAAATAAAGGCTGTACCTTTTATTTAATGCTGCTGTGAGTCAATTAAGTACAGCCATTATATTGTCTTTATAAAAAACTAATAATGGGTGTATTAAATTTTATATGCTTTCAATCTACTGATCGAAAGTTTAAAGGAAAAAAATCCAACATGGAGTAGGCCCACGCTTAATTATGAACGTTCAGTGACAAGGACACTTTTTATGGAAGAAAATAGTGATGGAGATCGTTAAAACTGATATTTAAGACAGGAAGCGTTTATTAATTAAATATGTTACAGCCTTAACTATTCATATAATTTTTAAACTAATATGATGATATTATTTTTATTTAATAATGAAGTACGATATAGCCTCTTTATTCATATTGTTTATATCATATTGTTTTTAATTAAAATACGACGACCATTATATTTATTAGTATTTTTTTGATAACGCCTGTGTGTTCATCTACAGCAGTTGTTTGGATAAAAGACCATTTAATAAAAAATGATCCTTGTTTCCCTCTGACTAATAAGTCTCATCCATCCTCTTTCTTTACACATTCTGATTGGTTTTCTGAGGATAAGCGGCTTTTGATAATGTGTTTGAAATTAGAAAGACCCCCGATTAAGCTGATAGCCTCGTTTCCCTCTGACTGGGTTTCATCCTTGTTCTGTTCACATTCTGATTGGTTTTCAATAATAACAGAATATACTAAATTAGACAAAAACATTCTGTCATTAATAACACGTTCATGGGTTCTATTTCAAATACTTAAAATTTACTCCAGCGAATGAAATTGATCTCCAACTTGTTGTCTTTCTGACGGTCTCATCCTGCTTCACATTCTAAATGGTTTGCTGAGGACAAGCGACTTTGATAACCTTGAAAGTCCCTCTCTTGTGCTCAGTGAACTAGTCAAGGTGTAATCAGTATCGGATTCGCTTCTGTCAGAAATGGTATTCAGAGAAGAAAAATTCTGCAACTGGAGATAGGGAACGTCGAGCCTAATAGGCAATAGATAAGTAATACATCTTCACATTTGGAGTTATCGCCGAGACGTAAAAATGTCTCTGCACCGTAACAAATACTTTCTAGGGCCTCCTTAGCTGAGATAGATCAGAAAACTAATGTACCGACCACATATTTGAGCCTTTTCACCCTCGATCCAATCAAGGTAGTTTTAGACAATAGAGATCGACACGCAATTGCGACAACATTGCATGGACAGTTTCTCGATTTAAAGCCGTAAATTCCAATGTTGACTGGAACAAAAACTCGAGTTCTTCAGTTTTAAATATGTTGTTTGAGACAATAGTATCCATGAGGTTTTTCCTCAAGCGTATAATATCTGGGTGATGTTGGTCAATGTCTTGCCTCTGTCCTCGCATTTCGTCCACAAGGACTTGATTATCATGTGCAAATGCCGCCCGTTTGCTCTCCAGTTCCGCCTGTTCTCGTTGCAAACGGTCTTTGTCTAAAGCCAGGCGCTCAATGTCTTGCCTCTGTCCTCGCATTTCGTCCACAAGGACTTGATTGTCATGTGCAAATGCCGCCCGTTTGCTCTCCAGTTCCGCCTGTTCTCGTTGCAAACGGTCTTTGTCTAAAGCCAGGCGCTCAATGTCTTGCCTCTGTCCTCGCATTTCGTCCACAAGGACTTGATTGTCATGTGCAAATGCCGCCCGTTTGCTCTCCAGTTCCGCCTGTTCTCGTTGCAAACGGTCTTTGTCTAAAGCCAGGCGCTCAATGTCTTGCCTCTGTCCTTGTATTTCGTCCACAAGGACCTGGTCATTGTGGTTGGTGGCCTCTTCGATACCTGTGTCATTGGTATTTAGAATCAATGAATCTGAATAATATGCTTGGGCTGAAGGTGCCTTTACCTGCTTTAAGCCGTATGTCTCCCACTTATTCGTCGTGCTGTGCCAAATACCGCCCGAAATGTCACGATTATGGGTGTGAACAATGTTTGCTACAGATGCGTGCAACCCGGAGATTTCTTTATGCGACTTGTGGTCAGAATGCTGGTGATCGCTACGGACATTTTTGGGTGTTCTCCGTCTAAAATGAAACGGCTGGTCTTCGCGCCGATGGATCAGCACTTGCTCCAACCAAAATGCAATAATACTTGCTTGCCGCTCAACTGTAGTTTTATGAGAATAAAACACAAACCAATTTTTCATGTCTTTAACGAGGGATTTGTAGAAAATAGTCCCATCGTCATTGAAATCGTATTTTGACAACAACGTTTCCATTTTCTTATTAGGTATTTTTAAGTTTAATTTTTCAAAAGATTCAAAGCAATCATATTTGCTTATCGTATTATTTCCATCTAGATCGTTCAGTGAAAACATTTCACATAGCGAAGAAAGATCAACAGTATGCGTAAGCTTGAAAACTTGGTTTAGATCGCGGAATGTATTGGACATGTCGGCACCTTGTTCTGCTAAAAGCAGTTGACGACTTTCTAAGAAATTGCAGAATACAACATAATCAAAGTTTGAATCTTTATTTTTAAAGCAATTAAAAAGGCCTTCTACACCTGGCTGAAGATGTTCGTGTTGGTAAAGGACACGATATAGGGTAGGCAAGGCGGCTTCACGCCCCACCACTCCAGTTCCAAACTGGTCTTGCTCTTTAAATGCCTTTTCAAGCTGAAACAAAAGATGGGCCTCGTCTTTGTGAGCTAATGCGCAAAACTGCAGTGCACATTCCCAAGAAATTTGAGACTTCTTCAATCTACTGATGCTTAAATCAATAAGGCGCTTTGAACCATTGAGTAGACGTTTGCACAAGTATCGACGTCTAAAGTGCTTTTGTAGTTGTTTCAGGGGCGACAACATGTTTCTGCCAAAATCAAATCTCCACTGTCTTCGGAGCAACAGTCGATCATCCTTTAGTCTCTCTTCTTTGGAAGCAGTCAGCAATCGAAAACCTTCTTCCGCAGCTTGGAAATCTTTTAAGCTTTGGGCTTGAAATGCATCTTCTATTTGCTGCCAAATTTTTTTTGTGAGAATATCCCTCGCAAGGTGCCCCCGCACATATCTTTGGATGGTTATTGCGTGTTCTATTAATGTGCTTTTGGCATCAAGTGCATTGACCTCCCGATCTTCTTCAGGCGTTATGCCAAACGTTCTAGATACAAAAGTTTGCACTGGTTCACTCATATCCAGGCGGGGTATTAGTCTGCTCAAGATGGCGCCCTCGTTGTCGTCCTGTGACATTGAACTTACTAAAACGATGTTGTGTTCGATGGAAGAACGCGGCCTTTATCAAGACTGAAGACCTGAGGCAGGGGTCAAATAATATAATAATATAAGGAAACGACAGCAAGTGAATCATTTATCATCGTCGTATCTAATCGATACGAGAGAACGAACGACTGACAGCATCTGACACCATGATATGATGCTGGCTGGACGACCTCGGAGTGTGCGAAGTGGTCTTCTACTGTTAGCTGTTAGCCCTCACCATTCCCCGTTTCCGTCCCGATCCCTAATTATTCCAAATTAGAAATAACCAGACTGTTTTTTGCAAGACTGACTGCCACTGTTCTCAGCGAGACTGAAGGAAGTTTAGATGTATCAACCGATGCCCCTATCCCCAACGACGCCAGGCAACGAGCGTCGAGGAAATTCCTGTGGGTGTTTATGTGGTACACCAATAAAGTAGCAACCACATATTTCCCGTTCGTAGTTTGGAATGCCGTGGCTGTCCTAGGAATCAGCCAAGGCTGTTGCTTATGGGACAATGGCAGTTCTATTTTAAATTGTCAGTGCATAGGGGACAACGTCGAATTAAAAGAACTTACAATCGAATTTGCAGAGAAAAAGCATTTTCATTGGCGCCTCACTAACTTTAGCCTCGTCAATCTCCCCGATGCTCGTCGGCCGAACATTACGTTTACTGTGGCGCCGTGCACAGGTAGTGTCGAGGTCTATGTCGTTCCCGTCTTACCACCTGCAGTTCTATCCACGGAGAGAACGGTGTATAAAAGTGCTCGAGTTGGGGGAATAAGCACAACTAAATTGCCACTATTTCATTCAGATTATTTCATAACAGTGTACGGAAGAAGCACTGCAAGCTTCGCATTTCTTTTGACAGTCGATGACTCACTCTTCCCTTCGCCGGGAAACAATGGTGCGCTTATTCTGAACCAGACTCGTCAATATGATGTTGAATTGACTTGGTTTAGCCCACCAGCGTATGTAGGGACGCTGGTTTATACGATATATTATGTGCACGAAAAGCAATCACCAGTGTGCACGAATGTATCAAATATTTCCTGCCCACTGCCGTCCATTCTGTGGACACCATGTGGCTTGGAACTCGAACCATTGGTTACAAAGTTGTCTTTTTCAGAATCCAAAATTTCCCCGGCATCGTCCCGATTATCCATTGTCATCCATGATTTACCCTTGGGGAGACCATTTTTTTTTAATGTTGTTGTTAAGACAGAACAAGGGCTGAGAATGGCATATGGGGGCGCTAGATCCTGCCTCGAATTTGATCGCGTGGTTACAATTCTAGATCATCAAAACATATCGGTAGTATTGTGTGCCCACCTGGTGTTAATTGTAATCACAATTGCAGGAATATATATTTCGAGCTGCAGTTTGGATGCGTGGTTGCTCTTTGAATGGAATGGAGACACTCGGCATGTGAAAAACCTTGGGATTGTGACTTTCCGAACGGAGTCAAGCGACGAGGGAGAAAAATATGTGACACAGGAAGATGATAATAGTGGCGATTATAGCGCAGTCAACGCATCTAGAAATAACAGTCAAGTTATTCTCGACTCGTTATTGAACGAGACAGAGCCTTTGTTTTCCAAGTAGCTAAGATAAAAGTGTTTCGAGAGTATTCGTGACGCGCACAAGCATAATCAGCGCCGCTGCGGCACCACTATTTTATTTACGAAGGACGCAGGAATAGAATGGTGCGAATACATTTTATGAAGTATCCAGGCAGCAGTGGTGCAGTTGGTGAAATGACAAGATCCAAACTAGAATCGGCAAATTCATGGTGCGTGCCAAGCGGGATTGGCGGCGCTAAAGCTTCAAGTCCGAGGCATCGTGACTAGGCTCTTGAATAACGTGGAGGGCTTCCCTCCAATGTAGGCCTTTCCTCAATGGATCGCCCTGAAAGTTTCCTTAAAGCTGCCTGTGCGCCATATAATAATGGGAATCGAGAACTGGTGGGCCGCGAAGTTTCAAAATATGCTAGGAAATTCTCAATAACCGTGTTATAAGGCATATACAATATCAAACATAGGGATGTCCTTTTTGTTAGCCACCGCTCCTTGTGACATGATATGTCAGCTTCAAGAGAATGGCGTGAAATTAGCAAAATTGAGCGAACATATCTTGCTTCGAAGTGCGCCGCCAAATTGTTGATGTCTATCAAATTACAAATTACAAGACAGAAAGTCACAGATGTTCAGAGAATACTTATATTCAAAGATTCAAAGCTCTTTTCGTGTACAGCAAAAGTGCGTAAATGTACAAATGTGCACACAAGTAAGTCTACAAACAATTCTGGATTGTAGGCCTATGTAAAAAAACGAAAAAAAAAAAAAATCGGACCGAATCGGACATTCTAACTAAATAATAATAACACTGAAAACAAAGAAAACCAATCAGAGAATACTTCTATTCAATTCCTCTTTCGGTAACAAATGTGCGTAAATGTACAAATGTAAACACAAGTCTACAAACAAGTCTGCATGTCTGCATACAAAATGCTCTATGTTACCACAAATTGAATATTTATGTTCAGTTAATTATTACAAGAAGGAACATATGTCCAAAATACCTATGTCATGTTACTTAGTAGTCTATGAAGTATGAAAAATTATTTTTTTGAATTGTGATAGACTGTCTTTTCATGACCAAAACCCGAACTTGGAGAAGTCGGAAATTTCGTCCTCTTGCAGCTTAAACTTACGAATTGAAGATAAAGAAATGAAACAGTAAAAATGTGTGATTTATGCAACGGCGGAGTCATACAAATACAGTGAGCGTGTACTTACAAGAACATCTGGAACACCACACAATGGCGGACGCAGCTCGGCGCGAACTTAAAGGTTCTGAATCCCCCGGTGGAACTAAGAACTTCGACCTTGACGTAACGCTTATCCAATCTCATGGATCTTCTGGGAACTTCTTCGAAGGGTTGAAAACGGAAGACATGACACCTGCCAATGACAGTAAGATCGATCTAGCTAGCCATACTGCTGGTATGACTAACCAGGACGAAACTGGAATCTTGGAAATGCGCGAGCGTTTTGAAAAAGCACAACTAAAGGAAGTGCCATCACATCTTAAGTCTACCTCGGCACTTCTGGGGGGTGAAACTTTTGACGGAAATTTTAGTTGGGATAATTTTGGACAAATTAAAGATTTGAGTGAAGCGAATGCAAGTTTATTGCAGCAACTAGACAAGAAAGACGAGGAATTGAAAAGTTTACAGGCGCAAATTACGTCGAACGCACAAATCACAGGCTTTAATCCATGTGGGTTCAAGGGCGTGAAGGATGCGGACGGTAATTTTGTCAACGTCACTGATGGGTTCAAAGATGCCAAAATTGCACAATTGGTAAAAAAGACTCGCAATTTAAATTTGCTTTTGGAAAAAGAAAGAAGAAAAGCGTCTACTCTAGCGAAAGAAATTGAACGCTTACAAGTTGACGGGAAGGAGGGCATGCTATCTGTCCAAACGAAGCATTCTTCATGTGAAAAACGTGATGCACAACACTTGGCCACAGCTTTGTCAAACGCGGAAATCGAAATTCGGAAGAACAGGAAACGAATGGAACACCTGCGTACTACTCGTGACAAAGCGCATGAAGAGACGCGTCGATTATTAACTATATTGAGACGCGAAGTCGGTGATAGTGTTGACATCGAAGCAGTATTGAATGGACAATTGCCTGATGGTGGGGTACGTGGTCGTTCTCAACAAATCGTAATTCTTAAGTCGAAATGTAAGCGATTAGAAAATGAAATTTCAAGATTACAGCAGGGTGAGTTTGTAAACAAGCACGTTGGTGGTCATGGCACACTTTGTGATGATAGCGATGGAAGAAAAGGATTCAATGTTGATGAACGCGCGTCTAATAGGATCGAGAAAATAAATCGGGAAAAGCAAGAGTCATCGGAAACTGTAGCGAGAGAGTTGAATGAAATGCGACAAATCGCTATTTTACAGAAAGAAAAGTTAGACGGGCAGAAGGCCCGACTGGGAACATTGCAAAAAGAAAATAAAAAAATGCGGGGAGAAATGAAAATATTGCTGAGCAAGACTGGTACTGACGATAAACTCATCGATGCGTTGAGAGACGAAGTGGCCCAAAGCCGTGCCGCAATTAATGAAATGTCTCGCCGATTGGACAGTATTAAGATGCATGGGGGGATGAATGAGGCCGAATGGATGCAATTAAAATCCAGCAAGAAAACTCAACAAATTCAAATAGACAGGCAGGAAGAATTAATAACGACTCTTCGTGCTGAAGTCGACCAAATGCAGAGTAACGCGTCTGCAGATTTAGTTCAACGCGCAGAGCAAGAAATGTCCATCCATAATAAGAATGCAGATATTAATTTGCTTCGCATTGAAAATGAACGTGTTACGGAAATGGCGGAGATGTTCAAAAATAAGTTTCAAGCCGAGACTATGAAAAATGTTGCAGCTGGAAGCAAAATTCGCCATTTAGAAGCTCAAGCTATTGCTTTGGAGAGGCGCCTTGGAAATATATATTCTGGTGGTTTAAAAAGGCAACCACCAGCAGACCAGTTTCAACAGCTGAAGGATAAGCTAGCTTTGCAAATAGAAGAAAACCTTGCCTTAAAGAAATCGTTCCGAACTGGACTGGCTACCAAGGACGAAGAGTTGCGAATTTTGAGAACGTTAACAGAGCAACAGCAAGTTGCATACGAACGGGCACTTCAAGAAATGAAGCGCCAAGTCAAGCAAACCGCGGGGCAAGCTCAAGCGAAAGTCATACAAACGGACTCAAAAAGCGAATCTAAACTTACGTTCCACCTTAAAGCTGATAACGATTATCTTCGGAAAGAGTTAGACGCTATGCAATCAAAATTACGAGACGTTGAGGCTTTAAAGCGTGTCCGACCTATGGCAAATGCCCATAAATGAGATACAAAAATGTTTCCTTCTTGACTTCATATATATACGAGTAGTATATTGAGTATACCAAATATGTAGTTATAACCAGTATTTGATATGTGTCTTGTACTCTTTACAGCCTATCAACAAATAACTATAAATATGGTATTCTATTATGTCTTCACAGTCTCTTTCAAATTTCAAATTTCAAATTTCAACGAATTGCTTCACGATTCAGATTTGCGTACTCGCTAGTCGCTATACTAGTACGAGTGAGTAACGCAAGTAACAGTAACCAACTCATCGTTGCCTGGTGTTTTCCAGTTGAGGCGACCTTTATATATTGTGAGACCATCTGCTTGGTTGCCTTTTCCAAATTTGCCCGCCTCAGCATTGTAAGGCCCTGTTGTGCAAGGGATAGATGTGATAAGATTCCCACGCGCGTGGGGGCGTTTATCATCGTTACATACAGACATACAGATGCTTAGCTTTTGTTAATTTTAGTCCGAAGTGAATCCTGATAAAGCGCACAAAGGGTGTTCTCCAAACGATTGTGAGGGTGGAAGTGTCGGCCGTGTGATTTGCATCCAATGAGGTGTTCAAGTCCACCCAGTCGTTGATTGCAATTCCCTTTTCCACTTTTTTTGATCATAGGGCATAAGTCAGTATCTGTCGTATATTCGCCTGCACTCCTGAGTAAGCGAAATGACCCATTTATACGATACGTAAACGCACATGTGAAGCCCCCATTTGTCAATCCTGTAGATTGGTTCAGCACCGGTGAATATCAAGCAATTTGAGCCAACATGGCCCCTGCCGCGCCTTGCCCAAATTCAGATATATCCTTGGCCAGCTGTTTGGCTTCCTCCCGTGGAAAAGGTTTGTGGTGATCCAATAGATGTTTGAGGGGGCGCTTCGATTCAGGGTGTATAATGCCTTGGGCCAAGAGCTTGCGAGTGGTCTCATCTTTAAGCTTATTCGCTTTCAAGGTGCCATGAAACTTTCGGTAGAATCCCACTTTTGTTTCCAATGCTGCTCTGTTGAAGTCTCACTGGAACCGACGTCTCCAGACTGGTAGGTTGCATCCGTATCTAATGTTGCGCCAGTCCACCGGCGCCTTGGATGATCCGGAACATAGTGACTCAATATTGGTGTGAAGAGTACATTTCCTGTGTCCGTGCAAACAAATATGGTTTGACAATCTAGTCAACGAAGTTGTAACAGCTCTTGAAATTTCGAAGGAAATGATCAGCACGGACGTATGTAGCAGAAGAAGCCGGAGCACACGCGGGGCACACGAGCACGACGATTTTCTATCTGCATTAGAACCGGTAAATGCCATATAGACTTAACGGAGGAAGTATGATAGGGAATATGAACGCCTGGCAAACATTACCCTAATCAGATATTCAATATTCGGCGGAAACTTACATGATCTCGGATGCTCTAACATACTTACAACAGAACATATCGTTATTCGGGTTGGGTTGACGCACATCACATCACATAATCGAGAATAAACGTTTTTCAGACTACAATATCTATCAACTTATCTTGCATCATGTTGGTGTTTCGTCTCTCCACGATGCTATCAGTGCCGCTGCATCTGTGATCAGTGCCGCTAAAAACTTCTCCTGCACAACCTTGGTCATCACTACTACTCTCACCGTCGCTGCTGCTACTCTCACCATCGCTGCTGTTGCTATCACCATCGCTGCTATCGTAGTCACTTGGTTCTCCTTGAGGAGGCCATGTTCGAATATTCCCATCGACATCTGCATTTTCAGGGAGCATATCATAATCATGAAATAAACTTCTCACGCGTTTGTCGAACTCAAACTTTGACCCATATAAAACTCTAACTCTTCTTGCTTCGCGCAATTGCTGCAAGTGATCAAAGCGTTTTATTGAGGCGAGCCATATATTATCCAATAATCGTGCCTTCGGAAACACAACCTTTTCATGATCACGATGGTACAAACATGCATCGATTGCTGTAGCCTTCTCGCCCATTGCATCAAAATTCCTCTTATCAATATCTTTCCCTATAAGCCTAGCCTTCTTCATTTCTTGAATTTTGTTCGCTTGAGAAGGGTCAACCATCCAACCAACGACTACGGCTTCTTTGGTGAAGAGGTCCCCAACAGCTTCTTTTGCATAGCCATAATCAAAAGTTAACTCACTTCCCGCGTTTATGTCATTCGCAGCATACATACCGATGTGATGCTCACCATTTGAGAGAACAATCCGCACAACCATATTTGGCTTTGAGGAATGGTTAGCAAATTTAGTCTTGTTTCCTTTCCTAAAAGCATCAATAACCAACTCGTTATTCAAGTTGAATAAAAAGCTTAAATTCTTTTTGTCGTATACCCCTCCACGCCGTTCAGCTTCTTCTTGAGAAACCACTTCTCCTAAATATTCTTGGATGAATTCTTTCTTTTTGATCCTCGCCTTGCTGAACAAACCCCATCCAGCGCCCGCAATTAGTGACTCTGCAACAAGTAGATGTTTGTGCATGCCCAACTGCATCGAGGAGTTGCGACAAGTTCGTTTAACCCCCCCAAAACGATCTGGTGGTAGAGAGGACCCGCAACCGCGGCAAAGATCGGGGTCGCACTCTCTTCCGGAGGCCCAACATGGACATTGCTTCGTCTGGCAGGCTCTACTACAATTGCATCCAGCAAATTTGCTAGAGCAAGACTCATTGCACGCGCATTCTTTTGTACAGAAGTGGCCACCCTTAATACAACCACATGTTTCTTTGGTACAAGCATCATCATGATAACACGCGGAAAAGCGGGTAGCAATGTCTTGGTCATTACTGTCCATGACTTTGAATAATGCGCTTGAAATTTGCGTTCTCCGTTTTCTTATCTTAATGCGCTTGCTACCATGCTTCCTTTTCTGTTCCATAATTGTATCTAATAATGCACCAAGCCCCACATCCCGGTATCTTTGTTCAAGTAAACCCACCTCTTTCCACTTCGTTTGCCCCAGAAGCGCAGCGACTCTCAACAAATTCCCATTGCATAAGCTTAATACTTTTGCCGCAACTAGTGTATCTCGATTTGACCAAGGTGCTGGAGAACCCCTGTTGGTATGGTTTAAACTTCTTTGCCTCTCATTTTCAGTGTTTTGTGGTGCTCTTTTCTCAAGTGCTTTTGCTCTTAACTCCCAAAACCGTAACATTTCATAATTATTCCCATGGTGTTTACAATCGTATATTTTGCAAGCTCGGCAAAACAAGGAATGATAAGAATCAAACGCGTCCTTAACAGTAGCGTTAAAAGGTAAATCACAAAATTTATCAGATTTTCTTTTCACATTTGGAAGCCTCTCTTCGCCAATTTCGTAGAATGGTTGATAAATTATATTATTTACCTCGTTCGAGTCAGTAATAGCCAGACGCTTCATGAGTACACCCTTAAAGGCAACGAGGTCTTTTACAGGTAGATTATGGGACTCCCTTCCATCCTTCGTTGATCTCAAACATTCAACTAAACGTCGAAGCAAGAATGTGTCAGTCAAATTATTTTTCTCTGAAAGCCTTTCTTGAGCCAATTCATGTTGCGTTTTTAATTTAAAGTTCGCAGACACTACATCTTCTGCGTCGTTGTCTCCGAAATAAGGTTTAAAATGTAAAATAGGATCATCATCGGCATAAAATTGCCTCTTCAGAGTTACCCATGATGAAGAATTAGGACCATGTGGTATGACCTTGGTTGCTAATTTCGTTGGTCTGACCAAAATAGGTCGATTGCTCCTAGAATTACCTTTTCCATTTCTCCTTGTGAATCGCAATGCCCCGGAAATTCTTTCACTGGCAACATGGTTTGCGGCATGACTCATTACGATACGATTTGGTTCAAGCACGTCTTCTAAAGGCGACAATATGATTGACGAGCGAACAAAATTACGAGACTGGAGCGAATTCAGTGTTCCGCCTTTTCGGTTAGCAAATTCAGGGTCTGAATAAAAATCCATGGCGTCATCACGTAATTTATTGTTTGGAAACATATCATCAACGCTTGCAAATTTCCGTAAAAAAGACTTACTGCCGTCGCTATTGAAGGATTCGCTATCTAAACATGCAAAATAGCGAGAAAACAAAATTTGCCCAGTAGCAATATTTTCGGATAAAATTTTTGCCGTCTGTTTATTCAGTAGTTGCACATATTCCTTCTTAAATCTTCGAATTAAATGGTGGAATTTTTCTTCTGTCAAAGTGTGATCACTTCCATTCGTGGTAGCCTGTGGCAGTGATAAGTCAATAGGATCGTCGTGTGCGATAAAATTTTCCTTCGTAATTAGTTTCGTATCCTCAAACGGCTGACCGTTCCTGCGACAATTAGGATATAATGGGGAACTATGTATATTGTCTTTGCGGCATTTATGACTTCTTACAACGACACACGAATTTATGACACTCTTGCGACTCTTCTCAGCGTCCAAGTCGGAAGAAGAACTCTCTATGGATGATAGAAGAAGTTCTTTTGACGACAATTCATAGCAACCGTCTTCGTCCGAAGACAAGCCTTGAAATACCCCTGAGTTAAAGGTTTTCTTTCTATGAATTGGAGACAACAAGTTGTTGTTTCGACTCATAAACACGATAAACGAGCGACTTGCTCTTGAAATTTTTATCTACCGCGTTGACTTTAATGTGAAAGAAGCTAAATATGATTTTCCTCACAACGCAGCTATGAATTCGTTTGCACAAATCAAACTCATCTGTCAGATAGGCTATTCCAGAAAATAATGGCATTTGTTCCAACATCGGATTTATTAGTTGGTACACTTATGACACTTTCCGACAAATAAATTAAAATATGTGATGAGCCGACTTTCTGTGATTTTGTAAAAATAAATGGATTGGAACTTTGTTTCATGTTTCATTATGGACACAGCATTCGTGGTCGTGTATAGTAAGAAGTGAAGGTGTCTATCACCCGACAAACTTGGTCCTTCGAGCTTTTTGTATTTAGTATTTATTTAGTTAGAACTAGAAGTTAGTCCTGTAATAGTCACCTTAAAATGAAAAAAAATTCCAGCGCGACTAGTATAGAATATCCTTAACAGAACGAAAAAACTCCCACTAGAACGAACCAAGTTATAATACAGTACTGTAGAAGAAAATCCCATTTAAGAGTCACCTTAAAATGAAAAAATTCTAGCGTCACACGACAGCGGATTTGGCATCTTTGGCATCTTTCGGCCTTATGGCGGTTCAGGCAACATTCTCGGCACACATGTCCGACTTGTTTTGGTCGGGCATTTTGATTTAATGATTGATTGGTTCGTGATAGTCAAATTTTCCATTCTGAAATTCATGAAGTCCGCAGGATCGAAATGACTGAGTAGTCCCGAGATGTACCAAACAAACGAGCATGCTACCACATAGGGATACCACCATATGAATGGAAAAGCGTTGAGATGGATGCTTTCTGATTATCACTGTCACTTGCAAGCGGTCGATTGAGCGATCGTTACTCTAAAGCGTAGTCTGTATATCGTTTTTACTTGAAGTTTCTGGTGCTCTGATGCTAAACGTTGAGTCCAACATTGCACAGTCGGTTCGGCATAACTTTGTCTTGAACCTCAATAAATTGGACAAAACTCTTGCGTTTGATAAACATACTATACTTCAGATGGAAACACGTTTCGCCCGTCTTGCTGATACTCCCGAGTCGAGTATTGCTGCATTTGAAGCCAGAAGAAGCTGCGGGTTCGGGTCAGAGGTCAGTGAAGCAGAAACGCCTGCGCTGAGTAAGAATAGTTGTAGTACACCTTGTGGTTCTGCTGATGGCCCCGGTGTGCACTTATGTGGTAACACGGGTTATCCGGACCGACCCGCTCAAGCTACACTACAATCGGAAGACGTGGCCATTGATGAGATCTTGTGTAACGAAAAAGATAAAGATCTTGCTCCAGACAATGTTGTTAACGAAACCGAAAACGATGGAGAGGACCGGCGAAAGTTTATTCCCGGAAACAGAGTACATGCTCAACACCAAGGGAAATGGCATGATGCAATCATTCTCGCTCGAAACGACCGGCGAGGTTTGGTCTTAGTGCGAACCATTGCCCTGAGCAAGTTGAGCTGGTTCCCGATGGGCACAGCAAGAATTAAAGGAATGGTTAAATGCCGGTTTAATTGACGAGGATTGTTTTGATTCATTGATGATAAAAGAATACCTGCTCCGGTGCAAGCGCCGAGTCATTTCTAACTTAGGCATTAAGTATTTTTGTAAGCCGATGAAAAGAGTGAGGTGATATTAATAAATGGATAGGAATCACGAAACAGTTTGTTTCGTGATTTTGATAGAATATAATATATACAATAACGAGTACTACTGAGCCAAAAATAAATCACAGGCGAAATGAACAGACATGGAAAACTGGTGTACCAGAGGACGCCAGATTCTGACACATCTCGGTCCAAATTTTTGTTCGTGACAAGTGCACTTACACAACTTAGGCACAACTTACGTAACTTACATATCATAGGCTTATACATTACACATTGAAAGCTAACTCTTATTACTCTTATTCCTAACCTTTCTTGATGGGTTTCTCCTACGTGGTTTACGTTTCCCACCCATCGTTTCCCACCCATTCTTATGTAAGTAGTCATACATGGTTGTTATCGAGTTTGATGACTGATCAACATGATATGATAAATGCGGTGCCATTACAGCATGCTTTCCGTTTTCCATTATTTCTACCATTTGCAACACACTGGGGTATTCGGGTATGTTAGGTGTAAATTGGGTAACGGCGTTTAATACCTTAGACCACTTTGACTTACAGACATGATTATGTCGCTCCAAATCATGGCATGCTATTAATCGAAGGGGGGGATAACGCACCCGCTCTCCTCTACACAGTTCTTCCTCTGTTAAACACGATTCTTCATAGTATCCTCCAAAGAACCAAACAGTTAATGCCTCCTTTAGGCCGACATTTGGGTAAACAAAGCCCTTACGCAATCTGCGTAATTTGCCACCCCATGGTTTTACTGGTTTAACTGCAGCTGTTTCAAATATTGCAACATCAGCGTCAACTTCATCAACTTCGTCAACTTCATCTTGTACTAATGGAATATTTTGCGCAGCAGCTATAATGTCTTTTGTCGCTCTATTAAAAGCAGTGGTTATTTCACTTGTGAAAGCAAGAAATTGTTGTTGTGTCACTACACCATTACTTATTGCATTTTTTTCACAAAATTCTTCTAATACATCTGATGTTTTTTTTGGCAAATCTTCCACTGCTTTTTTAATTTCTACCAATTCCTTTGTATGGCTATTCAATACTGTTGTAACTTCAGCAAAGTCTTTTTTTATGTCCTTTCGCATTTCTGCACGTTCTTTCATTGCATAATGTTCTGGCGATGCCCCTTTTGCTTGCAATTTGTCAAAATTACATTCATCCCATTCATAACAGCATACCACGATTTTGTGTAAATCCTTCAAAAAGTTAGGAGTTATGAATGGATATGTTGACCTAATTCTTGAATTCTGCGGTAAGTCTTCTATTATCGTCTCATAATGATATGCCAAACTAGCTAGCACGAGCGAAAGAACCCCATTCATTGTGTCATTTACAGCCAAAGTTGGAAATGCTGATGCTATTGAAGAGGCAACAAGTCTATCGTTATCCTCATTTCTTATAAATCTTGGAGGGAGCTTCACAAACTTTATTGAGTTTATGGGAGAGCCACAGCAGGCTCTCCCAACAAAGCAATCTCCGGCGCCTTCGTGTTTAAAGTATCTCCCCTGAACACCCATCATCCACCCAGCTCTTAGACAAACTGCTACAATATTGCAGATCGTTGAGCCCATTGTTACAAAGGTACTTACACCTTTTCTAATTGAATGCAACCCAATATCTTCCCATGTCATACTGTAGTACTGTAATTCCTTTGCACCAGCATCGCTTTTTAATGCCTTATTTTCATGATCATGATACACTAATCGTTGGTTCCCGCCAGGGAACAGAAGAGCCTCATCAGTGTATGGTTGTGCATATAATAATAACCATAATCCCAGACTTGTAAAACAGCAGATTGATGGATCGTCCGAATTACAAAACACATGCTTCTTCTCTTCTTTTTTTCCTTCTTGGTTTTTTTTCGTCACCTTGAAGTCGAAGATAATGCAGTCCCCATCAGCTTTTAGTTGGCTGAGCTTTATCGTTTCTGTATTGATTCCACGACACATAAGGTTCCAAGTGATTGACAAAAATGCCATGCACAAAATTGGTACATGACCACCAAAAGTGTATGTTAAGAAATATTGCATCAACCACCGGTAAATCGTCCAGGGAAGGTACTCTTTATCTTCTTCCATTCTTTTTCCAGTTGCTTGTTGCTCCTTGATCATTTTTCGATGTCCAGTCATAAATTCTGTCAAATTTTTTTCGAATGAACTGGAAAAACTGAAACTTGGCATCTGCTTGCCAGCATAAAACCGCTCTGCAGCGACATATTTTTGCATCGTCGACTCTCCTGCAAGTTGGAAATTGTCGTGTGTGTCACTACGAAATTTTTTTCGTTTTTTTACCTTTCTTGTTCCTAGATAACGTTTGAATTGACTCCATTCTAATTCATCATACTTGATCTGACCATCGACGACTAATTCTGGATATTCTTTTTTGAACCACTGTACAGTCTTTGGATGGTATGTTCTTGAGTATTCAGTTTCTGTCTTTCTTTTAATGCGCCTATTTTGTATAGCGTCAGCTGCTTCCGTTTCACGCTGCACCCGCGCTTCATATTCTTCTGAAGTTTCCTCTTCCATAGGGCTGCTGTAATATTTTGACAAAAAGAAGGAAATTTTACGAAAATGTTGTAAGTGAAGAAGAAATTGCTGCGTCAAGGGCAGGTGCGAAGGGCAGGTGTGTACAAATTAGTAACGTAACTTTCAACCTGACATCGTTCAATAGGATAGCGGCAAGGGTTATATACTTTTTATTAGTTAAGTACAGGAAATCACGAAACAAACTGTTTCGTGATTGTTAGGATATTTCATTATTTTTTTGTAGCATACTAAATAGCATTACAGTAATTTTTGCTTCGAAAACAATCACGAAACAGTTTGTTTCGTGATTTGAGAACTATAAGGTAAAAAGTACAGGAATTGTTTCGTGATTCTGGAAGAATATTAATTATTATTTACAGTAGTTATCATATGGGTAGGGCTTACAACAATACAAGAAGCATGTATATCGGAGTGTCATGATCTATCAATTGCCATGAACTTTAAGTACACGTACTAAGTACTAATTATTTGTTGCAGGGAAACTTTTGAGCCAGAGATTCTATATTATTATTAGTATCATAGGACTCCGCAAGTGAGGGTGCCCAGGGATGTTAAGTGAAGGGTGCCTGCCTCGCATATTACTTGCGTTTAACTTTCACAAACGTACACTGACATCTCATTGCTTCGCATTCCTAGCTGCTGTTTCTTGAATTATACTCAGACGCACACCATTCGCCTTCGGCACTGTGACCATGGGCTTGTCGCCTTTCCCAATAATGAATACATTGCTCGACCGAGTTGCAAACGTATTATTGGCTGCATCGACGACTTGAACAATGTCAAAACTCCCTGCATGACGCTCTTGGTGCTTTAATACACCGATGCGACCAGTATTCCGGCCTTTAGTACACATGACCAAGTTCCCTGTTTCATATTTCACGAAATCAGTAATTTTATTAGTCTTGACGTCAACCTTAACTGTGTCGCCGACTTTGATCAAAGGGTCTGCAAATCTGATCGTGCGTGCATCGTGTGTAACGACGTACGGTATTTTCTTTTTTGTAACCCCTACGCGTACTACTCGACATAGTTTGTAGTTCGCCTCGTCCTTTGACAAAGGCTGCAAGACGAATCTTCCTTTTGTGTCATACAGCAACCGGAAGTTATCGCCGGCTTTATCTAAGCTTACAACATCCATGAAGCCGGCTGGATAGTTTACGTCGGTCCGTACACGGTTATCCACCTTCACAAGTTTTTGCATGCAAATCTGCGTAGCTTCGCGACCTGTTAAGGCGTACTTCAACCGTTGGAGAAGAATTAAGATCAGCGGTAAACACTCCCTCATTTTATGGGGACCTGTTGATGGACGGGGGGCCCACATACCCCCCATTTTATCCAGCATCCAGTGCTTCGGTGCGTCAGAGCGTTTTAAATGTTTCTTAGGTCCACGAACCATTTTTTGAGTTTTACTTTTTGTGTGTTACGAGAAAATACTTGACGAAGATATTAGTTGAATGTGGTACACGATAGTGGTCGATGAAAGAGTCATGCAATGGATTGTGGTAACAATTTTTACAACGCAGTTGGTCAGAGAATCGACTGGCCACAAATATATTTTGCAAGCATTTGTTTAACAACAGACGAGAATGTATTGTCTGGCTCGGTTAAATATATATAGAATATTTTAATAAACATGACTCATAAATTCGGCAATCAATGGTCACAAATATTTTGATATTGTACTGAAGTAAATGTTTGCAAGACTTGATTATGTAGTCTTTATCCTTTAAAATTATTTATTTTAACTTTATATTATTATATATATAAATATTACACAAAAGGAAAAACTAACACCCCCACCATTGTACAATAATACACAGATATCAAAATTAAGATATTATTTCATCAGCACCACACAACACACACACACACGTCGAAATGAATAATGGGACTATTGTCATAGTAATAATAATTTGCTCCTTTGGGGGTGAACCACTTGTTGAATAGAGTGGACACATAATTGGTACGAACTTAATTTTGAACAGGCTACAGTACGCATGATGCAGAGTGTAAAAAAAATCTTTTACCTTCTCACCTTAATTACGAGCGGTATATTTATTTTGCAAAACTACACTAATATTATGGAAACTGAATACGAATACGGTGAATTTAAGGTATATGAGCGTCATTTTAGGGCACTCCAAACGCATAAATTTAGTAGCAGATCTTTTTCCCAGCGTTTTCCCAGGTTTTTTTAAAGTTGCTCACTGACAGTAACAGTCAAGTTAATTATGGATAATAAAAGTCGAACACAGGTTTAGTTAGGGTTAGCATCCATTGCATCAAGCAAAAGAAAGGCGAAGAAGCGGAGAAGAGAGAGAGAGAGCAGAAGACTACAGGGCGCAGCAGGGCGCAGCAGGGCGCGGCGGCTCAAAAACGTTGTGTACAGCAAGAGAAGTCTCGAGAAATTACTAATACAAGACGTTTGGCGAAAAGGGAGTGTTGTTGTAAGAGAAATACGTAAGAGGCCAGCAGGGTTTTGATTTTATTTATTCACTTACTAGCTCTGCATGCAGTTACTGGAGACTACTACGGACTACAATGCATTAATAAGTTGATTAATAAAATATTATATATTTTGGAACGAAGCTGACAAACCCAGGGACGCGTTAAACAACCCAACGAGTAACACAGACAGCCTATATAATGACGCAGCCGACCATAAAATGAAGATAACCTGTCCGTAGATTTAGTATGTGTAGTTTCCACTATAGATTAAGGCAAGAAGATCCCATTCCCAAACCGAATACGTAAATGCCGTAAATGATGGCACACCTCTCTAAAAATAAAGAAAAGTTTATTGCATATTGGCTACGTTACCCATACTGGTCTTCTGCACAAGGTTTGTCCTACTCTCCTCATAAACGCCTTTTCGGAATTATTTATGGAATTTGTGTCTTTGGGTCGGTTGCGTTTGCACTGTATCAAATGGTTGGAGCACCAAACATATTCCGATTGGAGACTCCAAGGGCCGTGGTGCGCGCCTTCTCTCAAAATCGAAGCACCTTCAATACACAATTACAAAATGTTCCAGCCCCATCATACTGCTCTCTAGGTGGTTTAAAAAACTTGGATACCATGGTTTACCCAGAGGCTTCAGAGGTGTCACTTTTTTTGAATGATGATGAAATATCTACTTGCGAAGAGTTCACTGAAACAGGGGCAATAGTTGAAGAAAGTTCCACCGGATATTTTGTCAGAACATTTCGTGTAATACGAGATGTAAAAAATAAGAAAAATACTTATGTTTACACGAAACACCCAGAGTATTTGTCGTTTGGAATAAAGCATTTTGAAGTATCACATTACGTACCTGATGGCATTAAGACTTGGACAACTGGCAATGAAGACCACTTTGCATATGGGATAAATGAATGGTCATCATTGACGAAGCTGTTTCCATCCGTGAATCTCGACAAGATTAACTCGGACAGTTTTCTTGGTATTCGTAGCACCAATCCAACAGCGACATATCGACAAACCGGTATTGTCGTTGGTGTTTTTATTGAATATTATAATTTTCCCCGTTCCCTGTCTGAAATCAGTTTTGGCTTTGAAACCCGAGCCGAAATAAATACAAAAGTGATGCATGGTATGAGGGGATCGATAGGGCCAAAGCAGGTTTTAGAAACAGATGGGGCTGTAAAAACGGTCATTTACGATTATGGTATTCACATTGACATTGTAAAAGTGGGCTACGTTGGTGTAATCGAGTTGAACTTGATTTTTGCTTGCTGTGCCTCTGCATTCATGTTCTTATACATGATTGGCTCAATTTTGGATTTTTTGTCACTTGGCCAGAATGATTTGCAAGATGTGTTTAATCGAGGTCTAGATAAAACAACAGACATTTTATCACAAAAAAATGTTGACAGTGGTAAGCAAAAGATGTCTTCGGTTGAGTCAAATTCACATTTTGGCACTTCGAACTCTTCTTTGCGCCCATTTGACACATCACTTTTTCAGGTGCCATTCGTACGCGAAATCTATGATGACTCTGCGCATGACATGGAAAGAGCAATGCGTGCAAGAAATCGAACTGCATTTGGAAGAAGGCAAGATTTTATGATTGCTAGCCATTCCTTAAAACCTGCGCTGACCCCCTCGTTTGTGGATGCATCCTTAGCGATAAAGAAGTCGGCCACACAACAGTCGAAGAATGTTCCAGGCAAAAGCTATGATATCGTTGCAAATGACATTACAACTTTAAATACCACCTTCGACGTTGTGCGGTATGAACAAATTATGCATGCGATGGTTGAGCGCATGAGTCGTCTGGAAAAAAATAATCACGAATTGAAGACAGGGCATCATGGGTTAGCGAAAATGATTTCTCAACGCCAAGAGACACGGGATAGTAATTTCTCGAGAACTAATAATAAAGCGAAAGAAATCTGACCTTACTTCAGGTCGACACACGGAGCTACAAACAAAAAATCTTACGATTACAACATATGATACTAAAATAAGTATAAAGGCTGGGAACAGCCAACTACAAGATACTATCATAGATAATTCGGAACTCATTACAGTACCTCTTCCGAAGTAACCCGTTATAGTAGTAGAAATTATAAATATAGTATGTTGGCATATTGGCTGTTATTTACGTAAAGGGTTATTCCCATAGGAGGGCGGAATTTTCGAATTAATTGTCACTGGGGGGATAGTAGTTTCGCACGGGAGGGCTCTTCCACGACTCACACTCTCAAAAAGCAGCATGGTATGTCTAAACGACGAAAATTGATCTGTCATTGAGTGTACGACAATTCTGCAGAACTTGCAGTTCAGTCTTCGTACATTTGCATGCAGACAAATAAATTTCACACCACACTTGCTACTTTCATCGAGGGTAACTGGCGGGCTTCTATTCACAAATGAAGCAAAACGTCCTCTACAATAGCAGTAAATTTAGTTAAGTTTTCAGTCCCAGTGGATTTGATGTTCACAGTTATCGAATTGTCGACCGCAATGATCAGTTCGATCAAAAAAATATTTCCCTTGCAATCAGTACAATACATGAAGGATTTTATTTGCCCATTCGGCCGGCCAGATGCAACTGTAAAAAGGCAGGCTTTTGAAAACACACATTCGACATTTTCAATTGTTTGAGCCGACGTAGTGCGCCCTCTGAGCTGTTTGACGATACCCAACCTCTCCCAAATTTCTTGAAATGATTTCTTTTCAATATTAGCTTCGTCAATCAAATGCCAAGTTGCTGTGTCTTCACAGCCATCAGCGGATACACCACAAGCATGCAACTCATTTCCATCATCGCCATTGTTCTGTTCTGTTAACATGTAGGAAGTATTTGTAAATTCCAGGGCGGCTTTTCCATATAAAACCGAGAGTGTATTAAATTCGCTGTATGAAGTGTCTCCAAAATCATCGTTTTCAGCCGCAACATTCAAAACTTCATGGCTAGGAAAGCTAATAGTACTGCCCATCTTGGTCACGCTCAAGCGCAAACTGCGGTAAATATAAATTGCACGATCATGTAAATCGGGATCAACGTCGTCAGTAACTAGTACAGACTTCAGAAGAGACCCTAACATTTTCTTCATTTCCGGTGGCCGAATTAGAAAAAGTTTTGTTGCAGCAACCAGCAACTCAAGAAGAACATTGGAGTTATTTTCGTTCTCAATGTTCCGTATTAAATGTTCGATAGCATACGGCGCCTCACGAATTACAGATCCATGGTGACCGAGAATCCAAATTAACGCAGATCGCCCTGTGTGTGAGCATAACTTTGGCAGAGATGATGCAATCGTCGGGCCTACTTCTTTCGCGCAATTTGGGTGAGTCCGGATGATATCCTTGATTACAATCGCTGCACCAGTGCGCAAGCTCTCATTGTCGATTTGAATATAATCAAGCATTTGTGATAATATTGTGCCTAATGTATTTACTTCACGTACTGCAATTTTCCCCAAGGCACTTAAAGCCGAAGTTGCTAGTCGTGTATCGACATCAGCGACATATTCACTAAGCTCTGCTATGACTTCTGCAACATTTGAAGCATTCGCTAAATCTGCAAGAATATCTACCTTAATATATTTGACGTTACTTGGATCATTAAAGCGGCAATAAAACTGTTTGTAGGCATCTTCAAAAACTGAGCTTCTTCGACCAGTTATCAATGAAACATGCTTTAAAACCGCGAAAACATTCTCATCTCTAACATAACCAGAGATTGAAGTCAACAACGGATCTTTCATTCGCAAGTATACCTGCGATAATATACTGTCCCCGCAATCCCTGGATAGGGCGAGGAAACAATGACAAGCTCCTAAAACAACAGCGCTATTAGATATTGATAGCGTTGTATCTAGAACGTTCATCAAAGAAAACGTTTCCTCTTTACTCATCGGATCATACTTTGCAACCAACGCAAGTATGGAACATTTCCCCCATTCATCGAATTCGTTTATTCTGCGAAGAAGGTATGATATAATCTGATTATTTATGACAATGCCCCCTTCATCGGCCATTATTTCATTTAGAGAAACAATACTGTTCATCACCACATGAGAATCGGAATCCCTAAGCATGTTGTATAGTGTGTTGATATAAGAACAATCGTCAAAACTAGATCTGTCAAGGAGGTGAACCTTGAGTACACCTAAGACAGCAGCCTTCCGAACGTATGACGAATGATCCTCTAAACCTTTAGTCAGGGGATCCATAACATATTCCAGCATACTTCTAAGATGAAGATTAGTTAGACTTCTTAGAGCTAAGCCTCGCACCATTGGATCGGCATCGCTACAATCTTTTCGCAAAGTGTTGATTGCCAAAATAGCAAGGTCAGCGTTTGCTTGGGCATAGTGAGTTAGAAACAAGTATACCATTTTCTTTATCCTGATTTCCCCACTTTGACAAGCCATAACCATCTCACTGAATAAGCGAGATACGTCGATTCCTAGAGTCATATAAGCTATGACCTTCTTTATAACTTCTTCTAGTTTGTTTTTATTTCGCCTGACTTGCACGTTCCCAAGGAGCACGCGTAACTCGTTTACCTCCCCCTTTCTCATTTCGCTGAAAGCAGGCGACTTGTCTGCTGACGACATTTGGTAGAAGACGGAGACGTCGTGTGTGGATTTGTTAGGCAATAGGAAATACAGTAAGATGGGCAGTGTGGAGTCATGCGTACTCGCTACCTAAGCAAAAATTAACACAGATGCATGAACAGAATCTTACGGTGGTGGGCCATACTTACTTGGTGGACTCCACATTTTATTGAGCATAATTTTTTTTCTTCTTCCTTCTTTTCGATTCTCTTTCTCTGTCGATTTAAAAAATACAAGTCTGTACTGTACTTACCATTGCACCAGTGCACTTCGACTATTAATAAATGGATAGGAATCGTGCAACAGTTTGTTTCATGATTGTTGCAATGGACACAGCTTTGGTATTCGTTATGTATAGTAATAAGTGAAGATTCCTATCACCCGACACAATTGGTCCTTCGTCAATTTCTTTTGAACCGAGTATTATAAGTATGATTTGTATTATACTAAACTATTCAATTAGTACTATCTTCGCTTTCCTGAAATCTGCATCGCGTTTGTGGCACAAATAATTGTACATCGTATTTATGTTTAGGCATAATGTGAGGAGTTTATGCCAAGGTAGAGAAGACAATCCTGCACATACAAATGCTTTTAATTTGACTGCTTCCTCATTTTCTCCATGTTTTTGAAGGCAGTCCATGGATTTTTATAAGTCTGCCGTTTAAGATTTTCTCTGATTTCGAGATCGGCGAATGATTTTTGGCTTAAGTGAACATCCCAGTGTTCAAAGTTGAACTTCCAAGCACGTGCTGTCGTGAGAAGTTTTCGAAATTGAGCTTTTCTGTTCGCAAGGCTGTTCCGAGTATCGTTAGGATTACGCCCTCCTGACCCTGAGATAACCGGAAACTGGTCACCGAGGAGACGACCTTATATATTGTGAGGCCGTCTGCTTCGTTGCCTTTTTCAAATTTGCCCGCCTCAGCATTATAAGGCCGCATATATAGTAAGCTTTTAGCTTTTACTTTAATATTTTCCATTCCAAATGTTTTCCCTTATATTGAATTTCTTTGCTTTGTAATAAATCTAACTCGATTATTTATCTACGCAACCCGCACACAACAACAACAAAAACTTGCATTATGGAGAACCAGTATGTTGTGCTTGCAGGGTCTATAGGCGAAGAAACAGGTAAAAGCCGACAATGCAAATGGTTCCACAAGACGAATGTCACATATTCTTGCTTGGGTTATTGATCGCGCCATACACGCTACAAATTTTGGCTGTAATAGATTTTATTCAAATAATTGACCCAGCAAAATACAGACTCAAATATCGAGTCGGAGGGCACAGTTTAACATTTGACGGCGAAAAGATGGCATATCATTGAGACCCTCCTTGAAAACTTCGTTTAAACTCTTTCAAAAAAATATGAAACGATCCATAGTAAATACTCTCCCTGGTACATTCCACTAGTTTGTTCAAATGGTGCAGATTATGAATATGTAGAAGTGTGTTTCCGAGCAATTCACGAGCATTCAACAAATGGTGCAAATATGATCGCATGTAATGTTTACATGTGTAGCACGTACAATCAATTAGAAGAGGTAGCTGGTCTCGCTCAAACTGTTTATCTCTGAGATTTATTTTAGAGGGTGCTGCAACTTGCGTCCCACACGGACAAAACTTGGGCCTCCAATCTTCAAAATTTCGTGTGGTGCTACCCACCAGTCCACTTCGACTGTTTGGTATAGAAAATACTGAAGCATAGCACAAATTAGATAAGACTGTAGCATAGTCGCTTTGAATGACATCAATTCCATGATGAATAGCATTCAAGATATCTAGTGGCGACGTGGCTGAGCTGATTGCCCGGCATTTTTCAGCAGGCAAAAGTGGTAAGATGGTACTTAATATATTGTCTCGCTCTTCCGGAGACTCTCCCGAACCTATACCAGAAATTACAAAACCATCGACTGGAAGGGCTGCAGTTTGCAACGCGCTTACCTTACGAAGGTGGAGGTCATTACTACCCTCTATCGAACCAAAAATAAAACCTGGAAATTCAGGCTCGCGTTTCAGTAATAAAGTTAACCAACCTAAGGTCCGGCTAACAGACTTTTCGTTTCGACTTCTCGAGACATAAGCTGACACATTGTCGTTGAGTGCAAGGCTAATATCAGGCTTGGCTACTTTTGCAATTACTTGGAAATCATTTGTTTCAATTTGCAGTCGACCGTGCGCTGTGTCCAGCGAAACCCCTCTATCGTTTGTGGGGGTACATTTCAAAGTCCCGACCTGGGTAGGTACCAAAAATATAAGGGT